>PVBE011569274.1_pt1 | contig 63499 bp, 50 predicted proteins | sample 1631181 | NCBI WGS metagenome assembly PVBE01 (sample SAMN08397723, study PRJNA350692) | Marine metagenome, whole genome shotgun sequencing project. | isolation source: water | place: Pacific Ocean | collected 2012-04
AAAATTCAAAACAGGATAATTTTGTGATTAAATCTCCAATAAACCTTAATAATCAAGGATAAAATGAACATCGAAATCATTACTGTTAGGGAACATAACTTTCACCCTAACCGACGTTTAATGGAGGCAGCCGATGCAAAAGGCCACCGGATAACCCTTGTTCATCCTTACCGGGTATGGGCCGGGCTCGAAGGAGGCAAGCCGACCCTGGTCGGGCAGCCTGGCATGGAGAACCTGGATGTGGTGTTGCCTCGGCAGGGCACTACCCTGGGGAATGCATGTCTTTTGTTGATACATCACTTCAGCATGATGGGGATCCCGTTGGTCAACAACCTTAATTCGATCCGATCGGACAAAAAACAATTTTTTGCTTTGCGAACCCTGTCCGTAGCCCGTATTCCGGCGCCCGACACTGTACTGGTGAACTCGGTTAAAGGTTTGGAGGATGCACTGGCATGGTTCGGCGGTTTTCCGGTGGTGGTGAAAAGGGTGAACAGCCGGTTCGAGAGATCTACATTGAAACAGAAAAATCCTTCTCGGCGGATATCTCTTGCAACCCGCATTCCTTTTTGGTCGGATGCGTCATTCCGGCCATGCATTTTGGTGAAAAAAGAGGGTCGTCCTGGATGCTGAAATCCGCTCCAGCTTGAAAGAAGGCCTGGAAACAGTGATGGCCCTGATGAAAGAATGGTCTGGCGGAAAATATGCGCCTTTGACCTTCGAAGCCAAAACAAGTTCTGTAGTCTATCCATCAGACAGTCAGCGGCAGGCAGGACTTTTTCTATCCGGCGGAATAGATGCTCTAGCTGCTTTGCGGATCAACAACAAGGTCTATCCAAAAGAGCATCCCGGTCATGTCAAAGACTGCTTGCTCGTCCACGGCTTTGACGTTGGGGGCGTCATTGAGCGTTGAATGAAATACCATGTCTTTGATCGGGCCAAGGCCACGCTTTCAGGGGTCGCCGAAGACGCAGAGGTAAATCTGGTCCCGGTTGATACAAATATCAGACACTTATGCGATGAAAGAAATCTCTGGCTCGATAAGTTTTTCGGCGCTGTTCTTGCCTCGGTCGGGTATGCTTTTGTCACCCGGCTGTATATGGTCTATATTGCCTCGTAATACGATATTCCGAATTTGGTTCCATGTGGTTCACACCCCATGCTGGATCCTGAATACTCCAGTTACAATATGAGAATCAGGCGTCGAGATGTGGCGTTATCCAGACTGAACAAACTCAAATTAATAGCGAAGTGGGGTGTTGCTTTTCAAAACTTCAGGGCCTGTTTGGCGAATGTGAAAGGTCGATTGAGCTGTGGAAAATGTGAAAAATGTGTCCGAACCATAACTGAGCTTGTGGCATTGGGAATACTCGATAAAACAAAAGCATTCATTGAAAATGATATCTCTGCAGATCAACTGTCTATTTTTAACATAAACATTAGACATCGTGAACCCTTCTATATGGAGATGCTTCCTTTACTAAAAGAACGCGGTCAAGATGACCTGGTAGACACGATTTGCAAAATGATCGAGGGAAAAGCGGGTTAGCTGCTCACATGATCCTGCCGAAGGATTTTTCAAAAAACCGATAGGACCAGTTCACCCATGTGGGTCGACCATGGGGGCAGTGTGACGGATTGTCACATTTTTCCAATTGTTCAAGGAGGCTATTGATTTCCTTTTCAGAAAGGGGGTGGTTTGCCCGAATGGTTCCATGGCAGGCCATAAGGATCAGGCTTTGGTCAATGGCACGTTCAATATCAGCGGCAAAACCGGTCTCGGCCATTTTTTCCGCGATTTCGACAACAAGCGGTTTGATTTCACGGTGAGCCAGAAGCGCAGGTATCGACTTTACAATAAAAGTGTTACCACCAAAGGGTTCGATTTCGAGCTGGAGTGTTTTGAGCCCTGGAATCATTTTTTCAAGCGCATCTGCTTCCCTATAACCCAGGTCGATGGTTTCGGGAATGAGGAGTTTCTGCGCTTCTTTCCCAAATTTCAAAGCCCGGTTTTTTAGTTGTTCGAAAAGGATGCGTTCATGGGCTGCGTGCTGATCAATGACAATGAGTCCCTCATCCGATTCACAAAGGATGTATGTGTTGTGAAGTTGTCCAATTAAACGCAGATCACCAAATCTCTTTTTTTCCCAAAGGTTTTCCTGCTTTTTTCGTTCTTCTAACCTTTTATTTTCTGAGCCTTTGTTTCCGATACCGATCCTGGGAAAATGTGAAACCGGCTCTGATACGGAATGTTTTCTTAGTGGGAAAGCGGAATTGGTAGGCCAGCCAGGGCGGTCTGTAGATCGCAACATTTTTGATACGGCGTCGGCAACTGCATCATGGATCCTTTTTTGTTGCGCAAAACGAATTTCATGTTTAGCCGGGTGCACATTAACATCCACCTGATCAGCCGGGACTTTCAGCAGTAGGACGGCCAGGGGAAACCGGCCTTTTTGAAGTTTTCCAGCATACCCTTCAAACAGGGCATGCTGTATGATCCTGTCCTTAACATTCCTCCCGTTTACATAAACATAGATTCCCCGAGACGTGCTGCGGGTGATCCGGGGGGACGATACCCAGCCGGCAATGGACAGGTCGTCGATGTTAAGTCTGATGCGGTGAAGATCATTTTTTATGGTTTTACCGAGAACGTCTACCACCCTTTCCATCAGGTCTGATTTTATCGACCATCTGTTCACCAATTTGCCGTTGTGCAGGAGCTTAAAATAAGTACCTGGCCACGCCAAAGTTACCGCGGAAACGACATCTGTTATATGTCCCATTTCGGTACCGGTTGTTTTCAAGAATTTTTTTCTTGCCGGCATATTGAAAAAAAGCTGTTTGATCGTGACCATCGTCCCTTTGGGCGCGCCGACTTCAGAAACTCTCTTTATTCTTCCACCTTCCACAACAATTTCAGTGCCCGTGTGGGCGGTGTTATCATTGGTTGTCAGGGTAAATTTTGAAACAGCTGCAATGCTTGGAATTGCTTCACCCCTGAAACCGAGGGTGTTTATCGAGAACAGGTCCCGATCTTTATATATTTTGCTGGTTGCGTAGCGTTCTAAGGATAGAAGCGCGTCATCATGACCCATTCCAATGCCATTATCCGCAACCCGTATCAGGGAACGCCCGCCGTTTTCCACCTCGATGGCAATACGGGTACTTGCAGCGTCCAATGCATTTTCCACCAGTTCTTTGACAACTGAAGATGGTCGCTCAACCACTTCACCGGCAGCAATTTTGTTTGACAGGATTTCAGGTAGAATTTTTATTTTTGACATCTAAACCGGTTTGTCCTTAAGGGATGTGGATCGGAGTAAGAATTCCGCATCCATCGGCGAAAGATCGAATTTTAGACAGGCCTCCTCGATAAGTTCTTTCAACATTTTTTCCGAATTAAATTTCTTCTCTTCTAAAACCCATGTGACCGCTTCTCTCAAATTTTCACCTTCCGGCTGTATATTCATTACGAGCTTCCTTACAATACCGGTTTTTGGATATGGAAATCGGTGACCTTCTCAAAATTGTGCGCCACTTTGAACATCACTTCTTCGTTAAAATGATTTCCCATGATCTGCAATCCGATCGGGAGCCCTTCGGAAGAGAATCCGCAGGGGATCGACATGCCCGGTATTCCGACAAGATTGGCTGAAAGTGTAAATATATCGGATAGATACATAGTAAGTGGATCGTCGTATTTTTCCCCTATTTTAAAAGCCGGGGTCGGAGCCACGGGCGACAAAATCACATGGCAAGTTTCAAAGGCCCGGCTAAAATCCTCCATGATTAACGTCCTCACCTGTGATGCTTTCTTGTAATATGCATCATAATACCCCGCAGAAAGACAGTAGGTTCCGATGATGATTCTTCGCTGGACTTCTGTCCCGAATCCTTTTGACCGGGTACTTCTGTACATTCCCATCAGGTTGCCGTTGCCTTTATCCCTGAAGCCATATTTAACCCCATCATATCTGGCAAGGTTCGAACTGGCCTCGGAGGAGGCGATCACATAATAGGCCGCGACCGCATATTCCACATTCGGCAGGGAAACCTCGATGCAATCGGCGCCTATGGCTTCAATTGTTCTAACCGCACTTTTTATTGCAGCGGAAACTTCAGGATTAAGCCCTTTTGTCGATTGATACTCCTTTGGTATGCCGACGGTAATTCCTTTGAGACCATCTTGAAATAATAATGTATAATCCGGAACATCTTTGGGTACCGACGTTGAATCAGAGGGATCATAACCTGAGATGACTTTCATCAGCATTGCACAATCCCGGACATTTTTTGTCAATGGGCCGATCTGGTCAAGGGAAGATGCGAAGGCCACCAGCCCGAATCGAGAAACCCTGCCATAGGTGGGTTTCATCCCCACAACACCGCAGTGGGACGCGGGCTGACGGATAGATCCCCCTGTGTCTGAGCCGAGAGACCCTAAACACATATCGGCTGCCACCGCCACGGCAGCACCACCGCTTGACCCTCCGGGAATTCTCTCCAGATCCCAGGGATTGTGGGTTAATTTCATACTTGAATGCTCAGTTGAAGAACCCATGGCAAATTCATCCATGTTCACTTTTCCAACGATCACCGCGCCTTCATTTTTCAGCTTTTTTATAACGGCGGCATCGTATGGTGGAATAAAGTTTTCGAGAATTTTAGATGCACATGTGGTGCGGATTCCCTCTGTACAAATAAGATCCTTAATCGCAATAGGAATTCCGGTCAGCGGTAAAGTATTCCCCTCGGAAATAATTTTATCAGCCAACCTGGCCTCTTCCATCGCTGTTTTTTCTGCCACCGTAATGTATGCATTTGTTTTTTTGTCAACCGTTTTGATGCGGTCAATAACAGCAGCCGTCAGTTCCTGGGAAGATACCTCTTTTTCCGATAAAAGTCTGTGAGCTTGTTGCATGGTGAGTTCGTAAAGGTTCATATCAATCGGTTTTTATCCTCCAATTATCTTTGGAACGATAAAGTGTTCCTCCTCTTTTTCAGGCGCGTTGGAAAGCGTTTTCTTCAAATTAAGATGGTTTTTCTCTTCATCTTCCCGGAACGCATTGGTCAAGAAGATCGCGTGGGTTGTGGGTTTCACTCCTTCTGTTTTAACGGTGTTCAGCAGGCCAATGTAGTCTATAACCCTCCCAATTTGGTTGGCAAATGTTTCCATTGATGCTTTATCCAGTTCGAGGCGGGCTAGATTTGCGACATGAATCACTTTGTCCTTGGTAATTTTCATGATATGCCTAATTGAGTTAGCGGTGAATTAAAAACGCCTTGCGGTTCTCTTTTTTTAACCGGGCCAGCATTTGAGTGGCGTCCGCTCGGGCTTTAAAATAACCGATTCGAACTCTATACCATATACCCTTACCCGGTATCACGCCGATCGTACTGTACGCGGGATATTTTCCTTTTTTTAATTTTGCTACCAACCTGTCCGCATCTTTTTGATTCTTAAACGAAGCAACCTGGATCGTAAGGTTGAAGGTTAGACCCGGTATTTTTTTTTGATAAAGGATATTGTTTTTGTGGATCGATTTATCAGAACTTTTGTTTTTGTCAGGAACGGTTTTTTTTGAAGTTTTCTTTTGTTTCTCGCCCAAAGAATTTTTTTTCGACTTTAAAACCGGTGCGGGCGGCCTGATGTCATCCCTACCTTTTTTAAGATCTTCGTAAAAATCGAGATCCGCCTTATTTTTGTCAAAATCGGAGCCTATTTTGAATCGGGTAAGTTTTTCATTAATATCCTCAGCCTTTAGGGCGGCCAATTTTTTTTGAAGCTTTTCGATATTAAATTTTACAGGAGCCGTTCCCCTTCCCACTAGAATACCGAGGAAGAACATCCAGGCTGCAACAAAAAAGATCACTGAAAACCATATCAGATATTCTTTGTGTCTTCCATTAACCCGAGGCTCCTTTCCTTTTGGCAAAGACTTCTTACTTTTTGCATTATTTACCATTTCTGAAATAATTACATCTTCTCTGGAGCTGACACACCCAGAAGGGTGAGGCCGCTTTTTATTATCTTTTTCACGGCAAATACCAGATAGAGCCGTCCGTGGGATAAAATGGGGTCATCGGTGAGCACCCTGTGTTTATTGTAATATGCATGAAACAGTGCGGAGAGATGTGTGAGATAATGGGTAATGTGATGGGGTTCCAATGAATTCGCGCTGTGCTGAACCACATCCGGATACCGGGCCATAGCCTTCATTATTTGAATTTCCTCCGGCGTTCTCAACCTGTTGATCGCTTGTTTATCCCATGTCACATCTGTTTTTTCCCTATCCTTTCCTTTGCGGGCAATGCTTGAAATTCTGGCATGGACGTACTGAACATAATATACCGGATTTTCATTTGTTTTTGTTTTAGCAACTTCTAAATCGAAATCGAGGGGGCTTTCATGATGCCGGGTCAGGAAAATAAACCGGGCAGCATCGCGGCCGACTTCATCGATGATATTCCTCAGGGTGATGAATTGACCCATACGGGTGGACATGGCGACCGGCTTTCCGCCCCTTAAGAGATTGACCAGATGAACAGGAATGACCTGAAATTGGTTGGGATGTTTCCCGGATGCCTCTATTGCTGCCGCAACACGGGGGATATATCCGTGATGATCTGCCCCCCACACGTTGATTACGCGATCGAATCCTCGATGATACTTATCCATGTGGTAGGCAATGTCCGAAGCAAAATAGGTCGTCTGCCCGTTTTTTTTGACCACCACTCGGTCTTTTTCATCTCCGAACTTACGGGTGTTAAACCATAGGGCACCATCTTTTTGATAGATTATCTCCCGTTGTTGAAAGTTGTTTATGATATCGTCCACCCTGCCGGCATCATAAAGGCTTTGTTCACTGAACCAATTATCGAACTCCACTCCGAAGGTGCTTAAATCTTGACGGATCCCAGAAAGGATTTTTTTTGCCGCCAGTTTTGCACAATAGAAAACGGCATTCTCCTCATCCATATCCAGAAGCTCACTCCCTTTATCCGCTTTTACAAAAACAGCGAATTCTCGGATATAATCTCCCTGATAACATTCCTGGGGAAAGGAGATAGGTTGACCCAGCAGTTCCTTATAGCGGAGGTACACCGACCGACCCAGGGTATCTATTTGCCGGCCGGAATCGTTTATATAATATTCTTTTTGAACCTCATAGCCGCAAAATGAAAGGATATTTCCGATGCTGTCCCCAACAGCAGCTCCTCTGCCGTGTCCGATATGGAGTGGTCCTGTCGGGTTGGAGCTGACAAACTCCACTTGAATTTTTTCTCTGTTACCCACGTTTGAAGAACCATATTTTGAATCCATATCATGAATTTTCCGAAGAACCGGATACCAAGAGGGTGCCTTTAGAAAAAAATTAATAAACCCAGGTCCTGCAATCTCTATTTTCTCAATTATTCGACCAGGATCGTCCATTTGATCGATGATCGCTTCTGCGATCTTTCTGGAGGATATCTTTTGAACCGATGCCATTTTCATTGCTATGTTTGTCGAAAAATCACCGTGTGCATCGGATTTAGGCTCCTCTATATCAACTTCAGAAAGCTCTCCAGAGGGTAAATCCCCTTTTTGATACGCGCGTGCTGCCGCTTTTAAAATGAGGTTATTAATCGTTTCTTTCATATGTCATACGGAAGCTGATCAAACTGATTTTTTCAAATCAAAATTGTTATGAAAAAGTAATCATGTTTAGAGGCTTTTCAAATTCAAGTCAAGATTGAACACAAACAGACGGGTTGCTTTACAATGGTCGGGAAATAGATATATTTATAATACTGTGGATTTGGAGTGTGAAAATTAGGATCATCTTACTCTCAAAAGGAGGATAAATTCAATGGGCGATACGATATTTTTACAATTTTATAATCAGATTAAAGATTGATGAACTCGTAAAAAGACCATATTGCTCTCTAAATGACCATTTTGGGGCGTTCAGAAAGGTGATACTAAATTTCAAAAACTCGTCGGAAGTTCCTTAAACAGCTTGAAATCCTTAACGTACCACCTATCAAAACGCTTTATCCCAAAATGCTCAAAGTCGTTTGCAAATGATTTTTTACGAGTTCATCAAGATTCATATTATGATTTATGCAACGGTTTTTCGGATACCTATGACCTCTGCCGAAGTAAAGGAGACTTTTTTTGGACCGAACACGAGATCGATAGTTCCAAATGGTATTCAGAAAAGACCTATGTCGGGAGAGAATTGTCAACTCGGTTGAAATAATTTAATAGAAGATGATCTTCGTGAGTTAGAAGATCTCCTGGCGCAAATCCCTGAAGGCTCGATTTTAAATATGCAGGTCCGATGGCTTTTTGGCCATCCGTACACTGAAATTCACGATAGTTATCAGGGTGAAGAGATAAAATTAGGACCTTTTTATATCGGCTTTTGCACGGAGATAAACTCGAACCATATCGATTTAAATGAGCGTGCCAGTGAAATGGTAGAAAGGTACGGTCGGATCAAGCACTGCAAGCTCGGAGGATTGGGAAGTATCAGATCTGATTTTTTTGGGGCAAGGGGTTAGTTTATTAATAGCGAAACTTTAGCTCTTAATTTGTTGGATTGGGGACAATGGGTTGCATTATGATAGATAGATGTGGTAAGGAACCAATTCAAAACGTAGGTCTTTCGCTTTTGACTTCTCATTTTGGCGTTTCAAAATCGTTTTTAACGACATACATTGATTCCACCGGAAAAAACCTTTAAAGGTGAAATTAGATGGAGAATTACGGCCCATGCATACCGTTTTTTCGGGTTAAAATGTATGGGCTTTTTTGTAATATTTTGAAGTTTTCTTGTGGCCAATGATCCAACTGAAAGCCCGTAAGCTTGATTAAAAAATGTCTGCTCACAAAAACAACGCAAAAAATCAGGAATATGATGTTATTATTGTCGGTGCTGGACCGGCCGGCCTCTTTGCGGCCTATTATTTGGCCGAGCACTCGGGCCTTGCCGTGCTTGTGATTGAAAAAGGTAAGAGTCTGCCGAACCGCAAATGCCCGATTAACGATGGACAAGAGTGTCATAAATGCAAGCCATGCAATATTTTGTGTGGCATCGGCGGCGCAGGGCTCTTTTCCGACGGAAAATTAAATTTTATCCATAAACTGGGTAAGACCGACCTAACGCAGTTCATCCCGCTCGAGCAGTCCAAAGCGCTCATCGATGAAACTGAACAGATATTCAACAGGTTCGGTATGGATGGCCGGATTTATCCCACCGATATGGCAAAAGCCAAAAATTTCCAAAAAAAAGCCAAGCAATACGGTATCGACCTGCTCCTCATCAAACAAAAGCACCTGGGCAGTGAATGCCTGCCGAAATACATTACAAACATAGCTGATCACATCAATTCACAAGGGGTAACCATCCACACCTCCGAGGAAGCCAAGGACGTCATTGTCAAAAATAACCGAGCGGTAGGCGTTCTTACTAACAGGGGAGAATATTTAGCAGACAATATCATTATAGCGCCAGGTCGTGTGGGAGCAGACTGGATCGGAAAGATCGCAGTCAAATACGGTATCGGAAGAGAGCAGCGAGGCATCGAGGTAGGTGTTCGTGTAGAAGTTCATAATGATATAATGCAGGATCTGTGCGAAGTAATTTATGACCCCACTTTTTTCATTCAGACCTTAAAGTACGATGATCAGACCCGGACCTTTTGCACGAACAAGGGGGGTTTTGTTTCCTTGGAGAACTACACTAACTTTGTTTGTGTCAATGGCCACGCCTTTCGGTATAAAAAATCCGATAACACCAACTTTGCTTTCTTATCTAAAGTGGTATTGACTGAACCGGTTACGGACAACCAGGCATATGGCGAATCTATCGGCAGCCTGGCTTCCCTGATCGGCGACGGTAAACCGATCCTCCAGCGTTGTGGGGATCTCAAGCGCGGCAGGCGCAGTACCTGGCATAGGATCAAAAAGAGTTATATTGAGCCGACACTAAACAATGTGATTTGTGGTGATATCGCCATGGCCCTACCTGAAAGGATACTGACAAACATAATCGAAGGATTGGATAAACTCAACTATGTGGTCCCGGGGGTGTCCAACGACGAAACACTGCTCTACGCACCTGAAATAAAGTTCTTTGCGACGCAGATCGACACTGCGACTGATTTGGAAACAAAGATAAAGGGTGTTTACGTGGCCGGTGATGGACCGGGGGTAGCCGGTAATATTGTTTCGGCCAGCGCCACAGGCCTGATACCAGCAAAAGCCATCATTGCCAAGTCAACAAAATAAACGAAGATACTTTTTATGATCAAGTCATATAAACAAAGAGAAGTGAATCCGAGGAGATCGCCTGGCATTCGGCTGGAGGCTTTCGTCTGTAAATCCATCGATCATACATGGGAATTATTCATGAAGTTACGAGAAGCAGGTTCCGCCATTTTGCTTGTATCTGAAGATTTAAACGAGATAATGGCGCTGAGTGACCGGATCGCGATAATGGATAAAGGCAGAATTGCCGGCATGTTTGAAGGTAGCGAAGCAAAAAGGGAGGAGATTGGGCTCATGATTGCGACCGGTGCTACCAAGACATAGAGTGATTTTTTTTATGGATAACGCCTTCAGCGATTGATCTGGTCCGGCGCAGTTGTGATGATGGTCACCCCCGCTCCCGCTCCGATCCTATCGGCTCCTGCAGCTATCATCGCCGACGCCGTGGCAAAGTCTTTAATACCGCCGCTCGCCTTCACACCCATGGTAGGGCTGACAACGCTCCGCATTAATACCACATCCTCTATAGTCGCCCCACCGCCGGAGAACCCCGTACTGGTTTTGACAAAATCAGCACCTGCTTTTTTCGCGATTTCACAGGCCCGGATTTTTTCCTCTTCCGTTAGCAGGCTAGTTTCAATGATGACTTTCAGCACAACCGGGCTTTCGGAAACCTGACGCACGGTCCGGATATCCGCATCAACGGTTTTTAGATCACCGCTCTTTAGCGCACCGATGTTCAGCACCATATCCAACTCCTGGGCACCGTCTTCAATTGCCTTCTCGGCTTCAAAAGCTTTGGTCGATGTGTGCATGGCTCCAAGCGGAAATCCCACCACAGAACAGACATCAACGCAGTGACCCCGGAGCTTGCATGAGACATAGGCAACCGAACCGGAATTGACACACACGGCTTTAAATCGGTATTTTATTGCCTCCTCACAGAGTTTATCCATCCCATCAAATGTGGCGTCGGGCTTTAGCAATGTGTGCTCGATGTATTTGGCCATCTCCGTGGCGGTTATTGGGGAATTTGTGTAAGCACTATTCATCACCCCTCCTGTTCGCTATCATTCCTCTGCTTCAAAATACTCTAGATTAATCCTAGGGGCCCATGATCCGAGTAGCAGTTCGACGGATTGACGCTGAGTGATCGCTGCGGGCTTTTCCACCAAAACCACACGATAAATGGATCGATCTTCCCCAATCGTATCCATGTTCATACATAAAATGGCTGTTTGAAGGGGTGTCAGACTTGGATTGTATGCAGCAGATTCCACATACCGGCCACTGTAAATCTTTCCAGTCACGGACTGCATGGCGCAGCCGGCAAAATTCTTTGTATATGGAGCGTATGATCGTTCTGCCGCTAAAAGGGCTTCAGAAATGGTCCGGTCCTTGGCGGCAACTTCCAACCTGAGCCTTCGATCCGGTGAGCTGATCGGCATCAGGGTGCTTTGGTCGTTGAGATCAAACGGGCCAAAAGCTTCTGGTAAAAGGGCTGAAAGCGGCGTCTTGCGATAGGTGAAATCTTCTCTGACAGGGGTGGCAACAGCCATTTCATCATTTTTCTCGAACTCATTGAGAAACTGTCTGCAGTATCCGCACGGTGATTCGGAGACGGCGACCGCATGCAGAAGTTGTGCTTCCCGATGCCAGGCATGCATGGTTGCCGACTGCTCGGCATGAATCGTGTAATTCAGGGTCTGGTGCATAAATCCCATGTTGGCCCTCAGGTAAAGTTCAATTTGATCAGCGTTACCCTTTGCACCTGCCATGGCAACAGCACCCACTTGAAACCGTGAAACCGGTGCCACGGCATATATCTTTGCCAGCGGAAGCAATCTCACCATGAGTTCTTCCAGGTCGATTCCTAGGTTCTTGATCAGATCGGTACATCGTTGGGCGTTAAGCCAGCCGGCCTGCATGGGAACGGTCCGCAAAGTATCCCGCACCTGTTTTGGACACAGGTTCAGGTGCTTTATGAATTGCTTTTGTCGATCTTTCATAATGGGCTGAATTTTTCGACCTTATTTCCAAAGACTCTTGCATAGAAAAGCTTCGGCAGATCACATTGTAGGTCTCCGATGGCATATGCGTTCAGAAACTTGACCTTTGCCGAATCGACCTTTTGTTTGTCACCATCCGAGTAAAAAACAGCTAGCGGTTCTCCCTTTTCCACTCGGTCACCGACTTTCTTTTTTAAAACGATTCCAACGGAAAGATCGATGAACTCATCTGGTTTCTTTTGGCCGGCACCTAGTATTTTTGAGGCCGTCCCGACGTTCAGAGCATTGATTTTCTCAATAAAACCAGAAGCTTCAGATTTGACCTCTATTTTGACCTTGGGCTGTGGCAGCAAATCGGGGTTTTCGATTACTTCTGGGTTTCCGCCTTGGGCTTTGATGAGTTCCCCAAGTTTTTTCAAGCCTTTTTTTTCTGTAATATTTGCTTCTATCATTTTTCGGGCTGCGGACCTGGATGATGCAATCTTGGATATCATGAGCATATTGCTCCCTAGCTCCAGCACCAGTTTCACAAGATCCCTGGGGCCGGATCCTGCAAGGGTGTCAATGGCCTCCTTTACCTCAACGGCGTTCCCAATCGCATTTCCCAATGGCTGCTCCATGCCGGTAATTAGGGCAATCACTTTTTTGCCGGCGCCTTCACCGATATGTAACATGGTTTTAGCCAACTCAACGGCATCTTCATATTTTTGTGTAAAGGCACCGGCACCGGTTTTGACATCCAGAACAATACCATCTGTACCGGCCGCCAGCTTCTTGCTCATGATGGAGCCTGCAATCAACGGTATAGAGTCCACCGTTGCCGTCGCGTTTCGCAAGGCATATATTTGCTTGTCCGCAGGTGCCAATCGATCTGTTTGGGTAATAAGGCTGACACCAACCCGATTGGCCACTTCGATGAATTTTTCTTTGGGCAGCTCCAATTTCATACCGGGGATGGACTCCAGCTTATCCACGGTGCCACCGGTATGACCGAGTTCCCTGCCGGTCATCTTGGCCACAACACCGCCGCTTGCCGCCACCAGAGGAGCGAGTACGAGGGTTGTCTTATCTCCCACACCGCCTGTTGAGTGCTTATCGAGCTTAAAGCCTTTAATTTTGGATAAATCAACGACCTCTCCGGATTCCACCATGGCCATGGTCAGATCGACAGATTCCCGCTTACTCATTCCGCTGAAATATATGGCCATCAAGAAGGCTGCCATTTGGTAATCCGGAATCCGGCTGTTTAAAGATCCGCCGATAAGAAAGCTGATCTCCCCCTTGGACAATTCACGCCCGTCTCTTTTTTTCTTAATCAGTTCATATGGATTCATCGGCTTTTTGTTTTTATATCTAAATTCGTTTGATAAGGTCCTTCACCAGCGCTGTTAATTTTGGTGAGGTATTCTGGGAGGTCTCAATTACTTCTTTATGGGAAAGCGGTTTGCCGCCCATCCCTGTCGCCATATTGGTGATCATTGAGAGCCCCAATACCTTTATCCCCAAGCTGTTCGCCATGATCACCTCAGGTACGGTAGACATGCCCACCATATCAGCCCCCATACGCCGCAGTGCCTTGATTTCAGCAGGGGTTTCATAGGATGACCCACTGAGAGCAGCATATACTCCTGACCGGAGTTTTATGCCCAGGTTGTCTGCTGTTGTTTTGGCCAGATCTCTCAAATGACCACTGTACGCTTCTGTCAGGTCCACAAAACGGTTTAGGCCCCTTAAAGGATTGTCCCACATAAAATTAATGTGATCTCTGATGACGACAATATCTCCCGGTTTGTAGGATTCATGCACTGCCCCAGCGGCATTGGTAATAATGACGGTTTTTGTACCCAATGCCGCCATGACCTGAATCGGAAACACGACCTGCTGCATCGAGTACCCCTCATAATAGTGAACTCTTCCTGAAAGCGCAAAGAGACTTACGTCAAAAAGGTTTCCGGATACGACTTCTCCTCGATGACCATCAACCGAAGATACCGGAAAATTGGGTAAGTCCTCAAACCTGACCCTGACCGGATTCTCAATCTCTTCAGCCAGTCCGGCAAGTCCGCTACCCAGTATGATTCCGATTTTTGACAGATGGTGGATGCGGTGTTTTAATGCAGTTACGGTTTCAATGAGCTTTTCATTTACAGATGGTATTTCTTTTGAAATGTTTTTCATAAGTTCATCTTCCACCGCCGATAACCCTGGTAACTATATGCTTGAAAAAAGATCCAGGTGCGTTTTATCACTGGGGTCCGTAAGAACCTGTAAACCATATCAAAATCTTGCAGGTTAATAAAGATCAAACCTTTTTTCCTCGTGCGGCATTGATCAACACAAAAACCGTCAAAAGTCAGTTGAATTATTGTAAATTTACATTTATAATAAATAAAATTTTATTGGTTTTTGTTTCTGTTTCAGTTGTCTGCATCACCATAAATATACCATCTGAATGACTGTTATCTCCGCTTTGATCATCCAGGCTTCCGGTTTGCACTATGTCTGAGTGTTTTTTTAATCCGTTTTGGGCATCCATAAACAAGAAAGGAGGAAATTTGATGAAAAAATAAAAAAGAAACTCAATTTAAAGGTGATGGTTATCGTCTAGGCAAGTTTTATAGGTGTTGCAGGACAGGTCCATGGTTCCGGTTCATATACCACCCTGGATCTGAATGAACAGGTCGTGATGGCCACTTTGTGGATTCAACCTCGGCTGAATTCCGTACATTATGTTATCAGTCCTTTAACTGGCCAGAATGAATCTCGACCCTTTTCCTGGTTCCCATGCAGGGTCCAAGCCGGTTGCCGTTATTGTGGATGCAGATGAAACGGTGATCGACAACTCGGCCTATGAGGCGTTTCTCATCGGCAATGATTTTGGATACTCTTCCAAAACCTGGACGCCTTGGATGGTGGTTGCCCGGGCAACGCCTATCCCGGGTACACTGGCGTTCCTAAATTATGCCAAAGCAAAAAACGTCGAGGTTTTTTATGTTACCAATTGGAAGATGGTCGGGTATGAGGGCACTGAAAAGAACCTGAGGGCGCTGGGTTTTCCCTATGTGGATAAAAAACACCTGCTGCTGAGAACCAAGCCTAGCGACAAGCAACCACGCCGGGATATGGTGGCAAAGGATTACGAGATTGCCTTTTTGATGGAAGATAACCTCAATGCTTTTCTGAGCGTTTTTCGCAAAAAATTGATTGCCGATCGATTTGCGGAAGTCGATAAAATAAAAGAGATATGGGGCAAAAGATTTATTGTGCTGCCAAATCCGACCTATGGCGATTGGGAGGGTGCCATATATAAAGGCGACTGGGGCGCCAGTGCTGCAGAAAAAAACAAGATGAGAAAAGGCAACCTCAAGTGCTGGGACTTTCACCCGTAATAGGCCGACATCATTACTTTAGGTATTTACCCACCAGCAGCTCTAACTTTTTTCGGGTTTCCTGAGGTATGGCAGCTGCATCTGTCATAATGGCGGTTTTAAGGGCCATGGCACATAGACACGCTCGCTTTTTTGAAATTTTCGGCACCACAATCTGTATAATCTTTTTTGCAATGGATATATTTTTTTTCAAATTGTGGACCACCGTCTCCACGGTTACCCCAGATTTTTCTTCGTGCCAGGAGTCAAAGTCGGTAACCAGGGCCAGGGCGGCATAACAGATTTCGGCTTCACGGGCCAGCTTGGCTTCTTGAAGGCTGGTCATACCGATGATGTCCATTCCCCATTGACGGTACACATGCGATTCCGCCCGGGTGGAAAATGCTGGTCCTTCGATGCATATCAAGGTTCCACCCATGTGCACTGACGGGCCGGCTATGGTCGCACATTCATAAATCAGCTTACCAAGGTCGGCACATATGGGATTGGCAAATGTAATATGGACCACCAGCCCGTTGTCAAAAAAGGTGCCAATCCGTTCTTTTGTGCGGTCGTAAAATTGGTCGGGGATAACGATGTCCCCAGGGCGGATCCGCTTTTTTAGGCTTCCAACCGCGGTAACTGAGATAAGATACTCGATGCCCAGTTTTTTAAACCCGTATATATTTGCCCTGAAATTGAGCTTCGAGGGGCTGATCCGATGGCTGCGACCGTGTCTAGGCAAAAAAGCAACCGGGATGCCCTCCAAGTGTCCAATAATATAATTGTCCGATGGAAAACCAAAAGGAGTGTCCAGGGAGACATGTGTAACATCAGTCAACCCCTCCATCTCGTATAGCCCGCTGCCACCGATAACGCCGATCCTGATGTCGCTGTTCACCATTAACCTCGAAGGATTGTTGTTCGTGTTTCAACCAAGACCAATTTCCGGTTCCGCTAAAGATCGACTGTTTTAACGAATTTGGATTAATTATCTGAAAAAATAGCAGGTTGGCAGTATAGTTGTCAATCGACCCCTTTGCCTTCTTGGTAACGATGCAGAGATCGAATTCATGATCATTTTGAAACAGGTACAAACCGATTGCTTATCTCTCGAACGGTGTAGTGGCAAGCGGATTTTCAGAGACCGACCGCGTTAGAGAAACTCAAAGCCTTGGGGCAGGCCCATATCTGAAGAAACCATATACTTTGGAAAAAACAGGCGTAGCCGTCAAAATGAATATGGAGCGAAAATTAAAGCCATTTCCCCCAATGCGCCTTTCATTAATCGGCATGGCAGGATCGGGGAAATCGTACTGGTCTATGAAACTGGCCGAACATGGGTTCAGGCGTTTTGGTTGTGATGAGTTGATTGCGGAAAAACTCGCCCATGAGCTATTCGGATCGGATGGTCGTTCTATTGAAACGGGCGAATGGATGGGATTCCCTTACGAGCGACAGTATAAGAAACACGAATCCAAATACCTGGCCTATGAAAAACGGGTCCTTTCTGAAATTCTATACTATCTTCAAAATCCAAAGATCGACCGTGATGAACACATCGTTGTCGATACGACCGGGAGTGTCATTTATACAGGGAGGGAGATGATGGAAAAACTTCGCCAAAATACGATCGTCATTTTTCTCTCTACCCCGCCTGAAGTCCAAAAACAATTGTTAAACGCGTATATAACCAACCCCCACCCCATGTTGTGGCGGGATGTATTTCACAAAAAACCGAATGAAACCAACCAGAAGGCATTGGCTCGTTGCTACCCGCGGCTTTTTTCTGAAAGGGAACGATTGTATTTTCGATACGCGGATTTTACAATAGACTACCATAGCTGCCGTAAAGACGGATTTGGGGCGAACGATTTCTTAAACAAATTAAGATGAAATCTGTTTTAACAACGATCGGTTTGCTGGTGATGTTATAAGGGGCTATTTAAATGGCAATCGTTTTGCTCACCGCTCCAAAAACCCTGTTCTTATTGATACCAGCTATATTGCTGATTTCAATGAGACGAAAAGATCGTAAAGCAAAAAACCGACAAGTTTTTCACCACTGTGAAACCATGAAAATTATCTCAGTTTTTTCTTGACCCTGGGCTGTCATATCTTTTAGATAAGTCTGTTTTTTTATTTATCTGAACCACAACCTGTTCTATTGTGAGTATGCAATGGTAAGCATCACCCTCCCTGATGGGAGCATAAAACAATTTGAGAACGCCCCCACCGGGCTTGAGGTGGCCAGAAGCATTTCAGAAGGTTTCGCACGGAACTGTGTGGCCATGGAGGTGGATGACCTCATGGTTGATCTGAATACGACTATCCACCGCGACGTCAGACTCAGGCTGATTACAACCAAAGACCCAAAAGCCCTTGAAATCCTCCGCCACAGTGCGGCGCATCTTTTGGCTCAAGCGGTTCTTCACCTTTATAAAGATGCAAAGCTGACCATTGGTCCGGTGGTTGGAGATGAATTTTACTATGATATAGACATGGAACCGGTGTCGGAGGATGATTTTCCGAAGATCGAAGCAGAGATGAAAAAAATCATCAAGTCAAAAACACCCATTCACCGCAAAGAAGTGTCAAAATCAGAAGCAATGCGGTTTTATGAGGATGAGCCGTATAAACTTGAAATGATTTCAGAACTGGTCGACGGGACCATCTCGTTCTACCAACAGGGAGATTTCACCGATCTTTGCCGGGGGCCTCATCTGCCCCACACCGGATTGATCGAGGCGGTCAAGCTGACAAAGGTTTCAGGCGCATATTGGCGTGCGGATCAAAGCCGGGCCCAACTCCAGAGAATTTATGGTACAGCCTTTTTTACCAAGAAAGAACTGGATGACTATCTTCATTTCATAGAAGAGGCAAAAAGGAGAAATCACCGGAAAATTGGGACAGCACTCGATTTATTTAGTTTTCACGATGAAGCGCCTGGAATGCCCTTTTTCCACCCAAAAGGAATGGACATCTGGAACGCCCTGATTCTTTATTGGAGGGAAGAACACCGCAAGGCAGGGTATGTAGAAACCAAAACACCGATCATGTTGAACCGCGGCCTTTGGGAGAAGAGCGGTCACTGGGACAACTACCGGGAAAACATGTATACCTCTGAGGTTGACGGTATAGAGTATGCAATTAAACCGATGAACTGCCCCGGCGGTATGCTTATTTACGGAATGAAGCCCCATTCATACAGGGACCTTCCTGTCCGGGCAGCTGAGATCGGGGTTGTTCACCGACATGAATTGAGCGGTGTACTTTCCGGTCTTTTCAGGGTCAGAGCATTTCATCAGGATGATGCCCACATTTTTATGGCACCCCACCAGATTGAATCGGAAATCCTGGGCATTCTTAAATTGGCGGAACGGATTTACAGCACTTTCGGACTCGGATTTCATCTGGAGCTGTCGACACGTCCAGAGAAGTCCATTGGAACGGACCAACAATGGAAAACCGCAACAGAAGGTTTAAGAGCAGCACTCGAAATCTACGGCAAGGCGTATAGAATAAATAAAGGTGACGGTGCGTTTTATGGTCCCAAGATAGATGCTCATATTCGGGATGCGCTGGGCCGTACCTGGCAATGCGGAACGATCCAGCTCGATATGGCGCTGCCTGAAAGATTTAATTTGTCTTACATCGATAAAGATAACGAAAAATATCGTCCGCTCATGATCCATCGGGTCATTTATGGTTCTATTGAACGGTTTTTTGGCATCCTAATCGAACACTTTGCAGGGGGGTTTCCTTTATGGATGGCACCGATTCAGGCTGAAATCCTGGCCATCAACGATGATCTGGTACCCTATGCCAATGATGTAAAAATGAAACTTGAAACCGCGGGGCTGCGGACAGAAGTGGACAGCAGGACCGAAAGCCTGAACAAAAAAGTTAGGGAGGCCCAGCTGAATAACATTCCATTGATTCTTACCGTCGGTTCAAAGGAAAAGGAAAACGGAAGCCTTTCGGTAAGAACGCTGGACGGCAATGTCCGATACGGTATCACCTTTGAGAATTTTTTCCAGAGGGTCCTGCAACATATTGACAAGAGAAGACTAGACCTGGATATATTTCCGGCATCTTAAGGCGGGTGGACTTATAATTGGAGAATTGATTTTCAAAATTGTTAAGGCCAACCGATGAAGGATAACGCGGGAATCACCACCTATCAGATCAAGTGGTGTGACCTGAAATGCAAATATGCTGATTTTGCCAAGGTTGACGCCCTGGATGGAAGCTGCCGTACCTTTCAGTCCTTGTGGTGCGGCAAACTTAAAAAACACGTTACAAAAAATTCGCCGTGTGAGGTGGTGTTTGGAAAAAGACGACCTGCAACCAAATGGTGAACCGGAAAACTTCGACAGACCCAACAACGGTCCGAAAACCGTTGCCATTTTTCTCAAGACGGCAATTTTAAACCCTTTGGGCTAAAACAGTTCATGGCCCGTGTATTTAAATACCTTTTATACTACTGGTTTCCTGTTTTCATCTATTGTTTGTTAATTTTTTTGCAATCCTCCTATCCGTCACCTGAAATCGTTCCTGCCGTTCCACATATGGACAAATTCCTCCATTTCATGGCCTATGGTATTTTAGGGATTCTATTTTTCAGGGCTTACAGCACACTGCGCATCAAAAACAACGTAAACCTACTGATAATTAGCAGCATTCTTTCATCCAGCTTGTATGGGATAAGTGATGAACTTCACCAGTATTTTGTTCCCTGCAGAGAGGCTGAGCTGATGGACGCACTCGCGAATCTGCTCGGGAGTATTGGCGGGGTGACTGTTTATTGTTTATCAAGGCTTCGGTGTTAATTAAATAGGTGCTCGAACAACTTAATGGCATTATCAGAGGCCCAGTCTCGGGCCCCCAGAGCGCCCCCAATCAGGTACCCCTTGCGGTCAACCAGATAGGTGATTGGAATCGATCTGATAGCATACATTGACCCAACCTTGCTGTCAGAATCCAAAAGGATGGTGAAATTCAATTTAAATTGTTCTTTGAATCGCTTCACCTGGTGCCGATTTTCTTGAAGATCAATCGCAAATATGATAAAATTATCGTTTTTGAATCGGTTGTGGAGCTTTTCCATGGCCGGCATTTCCTCCCTGCAGGGTGCACACCAGGTTGTCCAAAAATTTAAAAAAACAATTTTTCCCCGATGATCCTCCAGGTTTACCTGGTTGCCATTTAGATCCCGAAGGATAAAGTTTTGAGCTTTGTGCCGTTCATTGAAAACAAACATGGAAAGAGCTTCCATGTAATCGTCATTTCCAACGGCCCTGTCCTTAAAAATAACAGGATTAAAAAAGAAAAGAATCAGGACAATGGAAAATGATGGATAAATTTTTTTAAGTTTTCTTATCATATGATCCTCCAAACTGGAAACTGCGGCCAGTTATTTCTCAACGTAACTGGAACAAACCGGATTTTCAGTGGAAAACAAATCAAACCGGTTTAGGGATTTTAAAAATGGAAAAGGAAAGGATGGGAAGGTGTGGTTCCGTGATATCTGCAAACAATCGCCAATGCGATGGCAGGTCGAGGCAAGAGGAAATTTGATTCTCCAAGAGAGCATCGGTTTTTAGACCAACCCCGCAGTGAGCATGTGGGGTCTGATCATTTTCAGCCGATTCGTTGGCACCGATTAGATCCGAAGAACAAATCGAAACGGAGAAGAGATATAAAGAGATAAGCATTCCTAAAAATGCTTTATTATTATATTTAAACACCACTTTAAAAGCTTCCCTTTGGCGAAACATAGTATGAAAAATATTTGACTGAATGTCAATATTTATATCAGTTCGGGTACTTTTTTATGGGTAACAGATCAAGGCGGGGACACATCCCAGTCTGTCATGATCAGATGGGCTTGATACACTTTTTCATTTTACAGTCAAGGGGTCTTTGGATTCTCGACTACTGTTTATTAACCCATTGATCTGATTTATATTTTGAAAAGCTTTACAAGGGACAACCCGTGAGTTATGGTTGAAATCTTTGCAAAAATCAAATGTGTGACGCTTAATTTGATATCAGAAAAAAGAGGTTTTCATGTTTCAGCCAGTGCCCCTGGTGATTGCCACAACAAACAAGGGCAAAATTCATGAGATTCGGGATCTATTAAAAGATTATTCCGTTAAAATAATGGAGTTGGAAGAATTCGACCCTATCCCGAGTGTGGATGAGGATGGAAATTCCTTTGAGGAAAATGCGTACAAAAAGGCAAGCTTCACTTCAAAAGTGCTGGGTCTTCCCGCTTTGGCCGATGACTCAGGGCTTGTGGTGGAAGCGCTTGGCGGTTTACCTGGCATCCATTCCGCACGCTATGCAGGAAAAAATGCAACCGATGAACAGAAATGCGCCAGAATTTTGATGGAAATGAAGGACCGGTCAAATAGGAAGGCGATTTTTGAATGTGTTATCTCCATTGCGGTTCCAAACGGGAATGCATTGACATATACTGCACATTGCAAAGGCTTGATCGCCCTTAAACCCGGCGGTCAAAATGGTTTTGGGTATGATCCTATTTTTTACTATCCACCGCTTCAAAAGACCTTTGCAGAATTGACTCAAAAAGAAAAGGGCTGTATCAGCCATAGAGGTAAGGCTTTAATGGCTCTTGAAAATGAATTTAATGCGACCGTAGTTTGGATTTGTCAACATATGCCGGTTCAAAAAAAGATTTATATGTAAGGGAGATTAAAATGATTGCAGATCTTGTCAGAAGAAACAGAAGTTGCCGGAGATTCTACCAGAACCATGCGGTGGCGTTGGAAACGTTAAAGGGGTTGGTAAATCTAGGTAGGCTTTCCGCTTCTGCAGCCAATTTACAGCCTCTAAGCTATATTCTTTCTTCTAATCCACAGCAAAACGATCAAATTTTCCCTTGTCTTAACTGGAAAGGTTATATCAAAGAATGGTCAGGACCCAAAGATGGGGAAAGGCCATCCGCCTACATTATTGTCCTCGGCGATACCGGTAAAACAAAGAACTTTGGATGCGATCACGGTATTGCGAGCCAGAGCATTCTCTTGGGGGCCAGGGAAATGGGTCTTGCGGGCTGCATGGTCGGTTCAATAAACCGAAACAAACTTAGACGAATCCTCCATATCTCTCTGCAGTATAAAATGCTCCTGGTTCTTGCCATTGGAAAACCAAAAGAGCAGGTCACAATAGAGAAAATTGGTGCTGATGGTAGTATTCAGTACTGGGTGGACGATCAGAGTGTCCATCATGTGCCCAAGAGGAATTTAAACGATATTATCGTTGATGGTGATTAGCGACTGATTAAAAACCCGTCGAAAAAGGAGGAATATTGTATGCTCCAAAAAGAGACCGGAATCGATATCTTAAATGCGATTGGCGGAATTACATCTTTTGAATCTGCCCTGCGGGTGTTTGAAAACAAAATGGATGAGGCAAATTTTTCCAAGATAAAAAAAAACGCCCATCCGGATGTCGCTATAAAGATTGCCAATGCGATTGCCATGTGTGACCCGGAAACAATTTTTATCAATACCGGATCTGATGCTGATATAGACTATGTCAAAGAACTGGCCATAACAAACGGTGAAGAATCCAAACTCCCCATGGAAGGACATACCATCCATTTTGATCTTCAGGAGGAACAAGGTCGGATTATCGATCGTACCTATTACATTGCAAATCCGGATGTAGAGATCAGCTCCCTCGCAAATAAAATTGACCGGACAGACGCACTCCTTGATATAAAGGAGAAGATGACCGGTATTATGAAGGGCAAAACCATGATCATCGGATTTTATATTCGGGGCCCTGTCGGTTCTCCTGTATCAAATCCGGCTCTGGAGATAACGAGTTCTGCCTACGTGATCCACAGTGCGGAACTTCTTTACAGGAATGCTTTTTCTTATTTTGACAAATTGATCGATCAGTTAGGTCATTTTTATGCCAACATACACAGTCAAGGTTTAAACCGGCCCGAAGATTTACCCCATGCACGGGTGTACATGGATCGAAGTTATCAAACAACCTATAGCATAAACTGCACATATGCCGGTAATACGCTGTTGTTGAAAAAAGGGAATCATCGATTCTCCGTTGATAGAGCTGTTTATGAAAAAAGGGGAGCTGAACTTTCGGAACACATGTTCATCACCGGTATCGAAGGGCCCGGCGGACGGGTTACCTGGTTTACCGGGGCGGCACCCAGCGGATGTGGAAAGACGACTACAGCCATGTCCGGTGATCATTTTGTGGGCGACGATCTATCCCAAATGTGGATAGACCATGAGGGTGTCATACGGTCGATCAATCCAGAGTGTGGTGTATTCGGGATCGTAAAAGATGTTAACTGGGAAGGGGACCCCAGACTCATGGAATGCCTCAGGCAAGCCGGCACAGAAGTGATATGGTCCAATGTTCTTATTGACGAAAACGGTACACCACAATGGAGTGGAAACGGTGAAAAAATGCCATTGGCGGGTGTTAATTTCCAAGGGCCCTGGAAAAGGAGTTTACTGGATGAACACGGGGAAGAAGTTCCGATATCTCATCCAAATTCAAGGTGCACCCTTGCATCAACGGCACTCGCAAACTATGCTGAAATAGCAGAAGACCCAAAGGGTGTGGGAATAAGGGTTGTCACTTACAGTGGCAGGGATAGTGATACCATGCCACCGGTTTGGGCGGCAAAAAATTCCGACTACGGTGTTGTGATTGGTGCTTGTATTGTATCGGCTGCAACAGCCACCGAGGTCGGGGCGACCGGCGTCAGACGGCAGCCTTGGGCAAACGCGCCATTTATTCCTGGATCACTGGGAAATTATATGGAAGCCCAATTTAAATTTTTCGGGAACGAGAAAATTGCAAAAGATAAGCATCCTGTCATGGCTGGGTTGAATTATTTCTTAACACGCCAAGCCAGGGGCGGTGATTCCAAGGCGCTTTTGGGGGAAAAGAATGATGTAAAAGTCTGGTTAGGCTGGCTTGAAAGAAAAGTTTACAATGAGGTGGATGTCATTAAAACACCGATTGGGCTTCTTCCCGTGTTTGGAGATCTCAAGATGCTTTTTCGAAAAATAATCGAAAAGGAATACATGGAGGATCTTTATGTAAAACAGTTTTCTCTCTATGTTGATCATATCATTGCCAGGATAGATCTGCAATTACAGTCATACCGCAAAGAATCGAATATTCCGGAAACACTCTTTCGAATTCTTAATGAGCAGCGAGAGGGGCTTCTCTCCCTAAAAGATGCATACGGTTCGATCGTTACTCCCCATCAACTCAAGGCATTTGAATCGGTTGGATGGTAACTGGAACCAAAAAAATACTTTTGCCCCACGCCGAATGCGAGTCTTTGTAAAATTTAAGATGCTAAATTTGAGTTAGAAAGACCGACTCAGAGATCCCATGCAACTGCCAATTATCGACTGGATCATCATTCTCATATACCTGGTTTTCAGTCTTCTTTTGGGGGTCTACTTTTCAAAACGGGCTCTTAAAAGTGTGAACGACTACTTTGTTGCCGGCCGCTCTTTTCCATGGTGGCTGGCGGGTATGTCCATGATCGCTTCGGCCTTTGCCATCGACACCCCTTTAGGCATCACCGGGCTTATTGCAAAAGATGGAATTCCAGGGGTATGGTATGCATGGTCCTTCGTGATGGGCGGGGCGGGTGCCCTGGGGGCATTTATATTTGCCCCTTTGTTGCGGCGATCCGAGATCATCACCACCGCCGAGCTGATCGAACTCCGCTATGACGGCAGGTCAGCTGCCTTTCTGAGAGGGTTCAAAGGGGTTTATTTCGGTATTTTGGCCAATGCAATTACCATCGGCTGGATCATCAAGGCAGTCTGGACGGTTGCTAAGGTCGTGATGCCCGAATCTGATCCTGATTTTGTTCTTTTTGCGATCCTTTTTTTTACATTATTCTACACCACTATATCGGGTTTATGGGGAATCGCTGCTACTGATTTTTTTCAGTTTATAATTGGATCGGTCGGTTCGTTGATTTTGGCTGTCTTTGCCTGGAATCATATCGGCGGAACGGAAAATTTAATCGCCGGGATAATCAATCGGTATGGAACGGCGGTTGCCGCTGAACGCTTGAGTTTCTTTCCATCTGTAGGCACACCGTTTTTTGTGACATTTGTTGTCTTTATTTCTTTAAAATGGTGGGGAAATCCTCCCCCAGCGATTACCCAGAGGATCATCGCATCAAAGGATGAAAAACATGCATCTTTTGCGACCATATTTTTCGCTCTGATCGCCTTTGGATTCAACTACTGGCCGATGATATTCGTGGCCATGGTTTCACTCGTGTTGTACCCTGAACTAAAAATGGCGGAGGCAGGGTATGTCATGCTGATCGTCGAACTTCTGCCCACGGGACTGCTTGGCCTGATGCTGGCTTCCTTGATGGCGGCCTTTATGTCCACCGTTGATACCCACATCAATTTTGGCGCTTCTTATATGGTAAACGATATCTACCGTCGTTTTATCAGGAAAAGCGCTTCAGAAAAGCATTATGTCAGGGCATCCCAAATCAGCACGGTTTTGATGCTCACATTTGCCGTCGCCATCGCCTACAATCTTGATTCGGTGAGTGACGCCTGGTACTATATGTCAATGCTCACCGCCGGCTATGGAATTGTAGTTGTGATCAGATGGTTTTGGTGGCGGGTAAACGCATGGGCAGAAATCGCAGCGCTGGCGGCATCCGGTATTTCAAGCACCCTTTTATCGCCTAAATTTGGGAAAATGGCCGGTTACTGGGACAGTATCCCCCATCTCGATTGGCAATATCGGTTTTTGATTGTTGTCTCATTGTGCACGGCATTCTGGACCACGGCCTGTTTTTTCACAAAACCGACATCAGAGGATCACCTGATGAAGTTTTGTGCTAAAGTGAAACCTTTTCCCACTTTTTGGGGACCGATATATAAAAAATATCCGGATATCGGATGGAATCCGCATTTCAAAAGATCTGTTCTCCATTGGACATTGGGTGCCGCCACGATTTATTCATTCTGTTTTGGAGTGGGAAATTTCTTATTTTCAAATATCTTCTCAGGATCAACACTGGTTTTGGCAGCCACCTTGATGGGGCTGATCATACTCGTTACATGGAAAAAATAATGGTTTCATAAAAATAGTCCAGTGAAAAAAAACATACCCGCCCGAACTCATCTTAAGCGAATCGCCGAACTTCAAAAGAAAAGAAGGGAAATCCTTTCATTGATGCCTGAAAAGGCTCTAAAAGAAATACTTGAAGCCCATCAACCGGCCGCCCTTGTTCACTCATTTCCCGAAGAAGATTTTTACTTCCTGGTGAACGATATTGGACCTGGGGACACGATTGAGCTGCTGTCCCTTGCTTCCAATCGGCAGTGGGAATATATTCTCGATTTAGAAGTTTGGGAGAAAGATCGGATTGAAATCAAGGCGGTTACAAAGTGGTTTGATTTGCTTTTGAGATCCGATTCGAATCGTTTTCTAAAGTGGATACTGGATGAAAAGGTCGAATTTTTTGAATTTTATCTGTTTCATAGTATCGAAGTCAAGATAAGAGAACATGATCAGGATCCGTCTGTTTTTGGGGAAGATTTTACCACCTTGGATGATATATTTTATATACGGTTTATTGATCACTCTTTTGAAATTGAATCCAATGACAGATACAGTGAACATCGTAAAGAACTCCTGTCGACACTAATTCGCCGGCTTGCAGATTATGATCATGTCACCTATCAAAAGGTTTTACTCGAGGCATCTTCTATCATCCCGGCAGAGTCGGAAGAAGAGACTTATCGGTTACGGAATGTGCGACTGGCGGAAAAAGGTTTCCTACCCTCTGATGAGGCCATCGGAGTCTATCAACCGATGGCTCCTAGCGAGTTTAACAGACAAGGTGTAAAATCGATTTTAAGCAATTCCCACCAATTACATCTTCCGGTTCCGCTTTATCATACCGGTATGTTGGAGGAGGATAATCTTTTTACGCTTGCCTTGAAAAGGATTGAAAAAGATGAAGTTCTCCAGCAGATTCAGACAGAATTTGCCGCTTTGTGCAATCGGATAATCGCTGCGGATCTCAAGACGATTCGAGAAAGGGGGGAGTTAAAGAAGATCGTCCAAAAGGCTTGCGGGTATTTAAGTATCGGGCTAGAGGGACTCACAGACAAGGATCGGACCCCTGACACCGGTCAAGCCGCCGCATTCATCACAAAGTTTCCGCTTTATCAGATATTCAGAGTTGGTTTCGGTTTTGCCCTTGAGCTGAAATGGCAGGCAGAAAAATGGCGAAAAAAAAGTTGGTATGAAAAAGTGGGGCTACCTGTGAGTTTTTGGGGCGAAGAATGGCTGGGTGTTCTTGGCGGGCTTTTGATCAAACGCCCTCTGTTTTATGACAATTACAAAAGTGGTTTACTCTACAGAGAATTTGTTTCCATGGAAGACATAAAATGGGCCAGAGGCGTTTTAGACCAAATCATTTATTTTGATAATCTTCTTTCCTTGATGGAGATTAAATTGGATTCGGTTTTCTCTTACAGTCTGCTCAGTCATAAAAATTTAGTCCTTACCCTTTGGGCTAAGGATCACCTGAAAATCGACAGGACATCAAACAGATCAGAACTGTTCCGACCGATGTCTTTTTCTGAGGTTAAAAGCTTCTTTGAAAATCTATGGATCAATGAGAAAAAACCGCGTAAGATAAAAATATCGATGAAAAAAGCCTTTTTAGATTGGCTTTCAGACAAAACCGGTCTCATCGATTATGAAATTACCGACAGATTGGGAAGAACATTCGAAAACATCTTTGATGAAATAGAAAATGAATATGGGGAAGTTTCTGAAAAAGAAATGGATCCAAGATATATTCATCTCTTCTTAATAGAGGGGCGGGAGATCAGCCGTCGGCTTTGATCCGACGTTCTAACTGATTTAAAATACGGCTCATCACCTTCCCTGCATTTCCTTTAATCAGGTAATCACTTGTACCATCGGTTAAAGGCGTACTTTCCGAATTGATCTCAATCACCTTTGCGCCAGACTCCTTTGCAATCACAGGCATAAGGGCCGCGGGTTGCACCACCGCCGATGTTCCGACTACCAACATGATATCGCAGTCGGAAGAGAGTTGCCTGGAGCGCATGAGATGATTTGGAGGGATGATTTCACCAAAAAAAATAACTTCCGGCCGGTAGATGCCGCCACATTCGCAGCGGGGAGGAATATGTTCTAGATTTATATCTGCGGTTTCACAACGTTTTTTACAATCCAGGCACCGATGCCACGCAAAGTTTCCATGAAACTCAATGACGTCTTTGTTCCCGGCCTTCTGATGGAGGCTGTCGATGTTTTGTGTGATGATCGTCTTTAAAATTCCCAATGATTCGAGCCTTACAAGGACTTTGTGCACATCATTCGGTTTCGCTCGGTCTATAATCCCTTTCATCTCCCTGAGGAGAGCGTTCCAGACCTTTGCTGGATCTTTTGTAAAAGCGTCGATATGGGCGTATTCCATGGGATCAAATTTTTCCCAAATGCCCCCCCTTCCCCTGAAAGGCGGTATTCCACTCTCTATTGATATGCCCGCACCGGTCAGGGCGATCGCCGATTTTGAATTTGCAAGATCTTTTGCCGCTTTATCGATTAGGTCATCCATGGTACCGGTAAAGTTCAAACGGATTTTCTTATTATTTTACAAAACCTCAAATGACATGTCAGATCCCACCGCAAAACAGTCGAGATTGTGATCCTTTTCATTTATCATTTGTTTGCAACTTCCAACGATGTGGTCCATCTCCTGGTCTGTTCTTTCCTGGTTCAGATGGAACAAGCCCAACCCTCTGACACCCGATTCAAAGGCTAGATTTAACGCATCGGTATAAACCGAGTGACCCCAGCGGATCGTAGTTTCATATTCCTGCGGTGTAAATTCAGCGTTATGAATAAGAAAATCTGCACCTGAAGTAAATTCCAGATAGGCTTCAAATGGTAGACCGGTCGGATGGATAAATCCGAGTTCGTTATCTGTTAAAAAAACTAAGGATTTACCATTTTCGATGAACTTGTACCCATGGCCACTGTTTGGATGACTGAGCGAGATCGGTATGATGGTTACTGAGCCGATTTCAAACTGTTCGGGGTGATCATCTTCATAACAAATATTCGCTTCAATATCTGAATATTTTACCGGAAAGTTGGGGGTGACATGACCCTGGAGAGCATTTTTTTTGGGTATCGATTGTGAAAAGAACCGCTGTGCATATGTAATTGGGATTGTTTAAACAACAAGGGCTTGAAAAAGGGAAATCCCATTATGTGATCCCAGTGGCCATGGGTGAGAATAAGAAGATATTGGTAATGTCCCTCCTCAATTAAGTGATTGCCTAATCGTCGAATTCCCGTTCCTGCATCAATGATGATAATGTCATTGCTCTTTGTTCTGATCTCTATGCAGGTGGTATCTCCACCGTATTTGAGGTAATTCTGTCCTGAAACAGGAATGGAACCTCGAGATCCCCAGCATTTAATCAACAATTAGAATATTCCAGACGATTTCTTTATGCCATCGGCACTTTTCAATTCAACTTGTTTTGGGCAACTGTTCTAAATACCACTCCAGAGGATCAATCAAAATGAATCCCATTTTTTCAAGTTTTTTCTTAACTCGACTGATATCTTTAGTCAGAAGGTATGGGAAGACCGCCCGCTTTTCCTCATCCCAGTATTTCGCTACAAGGATGCTTCCAAAAGAAATTTTTTCTTCAGTGATGGCGTCAACAATTTCTTTCATTTTGCCTGTCTGTTCCTCCACAACAATGCCAAGAAGCATTCCCGGTTCTCCTATACCGAGAACGTTGACAAAGGCCTGAATAAGATCCCGGACACCAACAATACCCTTTAGTATGCCGTTTTAGTCTACAACAGGCAGTATGCCGACCTTTGTCTGCTGCAGCAGACAAAGGTCGGCTTGGAGCGTATAAGAAGGAGAGATGGTGATGGGGTCAGGAGTCATGATATCCGCCACCTTGAGCTTTGACAGTTTTTCCCTTTTTTCCTTGCTGTTGTAATCGTGTGAGATAATAGAAGGCATGGCGCTTCTGATGTCGCGATCTGAAACGATACCAATGAGGCGATTGTCATGCTCAACCACCGGCAGATGCCGAATCTTGCGGTTTATCATTTTATCCGTTGCGTCCAAAATATTTGCTTTCTTATCAATGGTAACAACATCCCTTGTCATTGATTTGCTAATAAACATTTTCTCCTCCATTCAGCAAAATCTCAACATGATTCTTTGCCAACTCAGGAAGATGCTTTAATGAGTATCCACCCTCAAGCACGGAAATCAATTTTCCGTTTGCATATCTTTCTGCCATATTGAAAATCATTTTAATTATCCACGAAAATCCTTCTGTTGAGAGATTTACGTCTGACATCTTGTCATCCACATGTGCGTCAAAGCCGGTTGAAACGATGATCACTTCAGGGTCAAATTTTTTGAATTCCGGCAGGAGATCCTTTTTTATAGAGAGCTCGTATGCTTCATCGCCCTGGCCTGGTAAAATAGGCGAGTTCTTTGTAAAACCCAGGCCATCTCCATTTCCCTCCTCAAACTCTCGACCCGTTCCAGGATAAGCCAATGAGGGGTGCTGATGGATGGAGTAATAAAATACCGCAGGGTCGTGCTCGAAAAGGTGTTGGGTTCCATTTCCATGATGGACATCAAAATCGATGATGCCGACCCTTTTAACTCCCCATGCAATCTGCAGATACCTGGCTGCAATTGCCACATTATTGAAATAACAAAAACCCATGGCCCGATCACTTTCAGCATGATGCCCAGGGGGCCTCACTGCGCAGAACGCATTGTCGATTTTTCCCTCCATCACCATATTTGCCGTATTCAGAATGCCACCCACAGCCAGTAGCGCTGTCTCATAAGTTTCACCGCACATCTGGTTATCCGAACGGTCGAGTGTTTCGTAACCGGAGATGCAGGCATCGCTAAAGTGATCAATATAGTGTTTATCATGGATGGTTTCAATCCATTTTAAGTCTGCACGACTGGTCTTGATCAAAGTGAGCTTTGGAAGAAGCCCCGCCTCCTCTATACCCTTATAAATCGCCTCAAGCCTTTCAGGTGTCTCAGGATGATATGGGCCGGTTTTATGCAGCAAAAATCTTTTATCAAATAAAAACCCTGTTTTTTTCATATTTTCATCATCAATATATTGATTATTTGACAATATGATCAAAAATCTCGAAAGCGGCTCGCACTGCCTGACTGTTTTCAGGCAGGTGGATTGTCGGGTCTCCTTGGAGATCATACTCATATATCATCTTATCTTCCGGAACTGTCCCTGCGAGTTTCAGGCCGTCTTTTTTCACCATGTCCAAAAGTGCGTCAGATGGTGGCGCCTTGATCTGATTGATGACCAGATAGCTTTCCTTGACACCGATGTTGAGGTCTTTTGAGAGGGCGTTAATTCGAAGCGCTGCCTGAACCCCACGCCTGGAGGTATCAGAAACGATTAAAAGAATATTGACGTTCTTGGTGGTCAACCGGCTGATGTGTTCCATCCCGGCTTCGTTGTCAATAACGATATAAGGATAATTATCAGTGAGCCGCTCCAGAAACCCGGAAAGGAGTGTATTCGCAGCGCAATAGCAACCCGTTCCTTCAGGTTGTCCCATGGCAACCAGGTCATACCCCTTTGATTCTATGACGGCCTGCTCCAGTTTCATCGACATAAAGACATCCTTTGTCATACCCGGAGGAACTTTTCCTTTCTTCATCTCTTCGCGGGCATTTCCCAATGTTTCTGAAACTTCAAGGCCCAGTACTTCATTCAGATTCGCATTGGAATCTGCATCAACACCCAGAATAGGCGTCTTACCCTTTATAGCAAGATATTTTATCAGTATTCCCGCCAGAGTGGTCTTTCCTGTTCCACCTTTCCCGGCCAGGGCGATTGAAAATGCCATCTAAATTGATTTCCTTTCCGTTAAGATTAAAAAAACTGAATTTAAGTTATAGAATCCATGTTTAAGCTTACACCATTATTATCAGTTGGTTGGGTAAAATAGTCAAGCGAGTTTTGCAACAGGAAACTGTCGTTCATTCGTTTTTCCATTAAAAATTGGGAGATTTTGTAAAGGTCAAGCATCTTGAATCTTTCCAGTACCCATGTTACCTTAATCTTCCCACTTAAAATCTTTTTAAAGAACTATGGAAAAAACAGTCAAAAAGAAAATCAGTCTGATCAATGCCGTTGTTTCAAATAAGGATGGAAAAATATTTGAACTGGATGGATACGCTGCCGTTGGGATGGAAGGGCCATCCCTAGTGCCCCTGAAATTGAATGAAACCATTCATATGCCATTTGGGAGTGAGTTGATGTTTCTACCGGACCGAAAACCGATGCTCTACAATATCCGCACCGGTAGTCTCGAAATTATGACCGAAAACCCTCATATGCCCGGTGAGGAAATCTTGCCGGTCGCGGTCTTTAATTCACCCGGTTACGTTATTTCTTGCGTGAGCGCCTATAAAGAAAAGAAAAATGCCGGATATCTTCCCCTTTTTTCTTACGGTGCGGTGGGATGGCATAAAGGGCTATTCAGAAGCGCAGCCATCCGTGTTGACCTGGAAAGGCGGCAAGATCTCAGATTGATGAATAAGAGAAAAATTATTGCCGGCATAAAGAAGATGAGAAAAAAAATGCCAAAAAACCGGCTGAGAAAACAATTGGAAACGTGTGCTCTGACTTTTGGCTGTCCAGCAGGGAAAAATTTTTTTTTAGAAAGGTATGAAGCACCCTTACCGACATCTAAAGGCTGCAATGCAAGGTGTCTGGGATGTATTTCTTTGCAAAAAACAGGCGATATTCCGATCAGCCAAGAAAGAATCTCATTTATGCCCTCTCCCGAAGAAATATCAGAAATCGCACTGGAACATATTCAAAAAGTAGATAAAAGTATCGTCAGTTTCGGACAGGGATGTGAGGGCGACCCACTTTTATCGGCAGAGGTCATAGAACCGGCTATCCGTATCATTCGTTCAAAAACCAAAAAAGGGACCATCAACATCAATACAAACGGTAGTAAACCCGATATTTTGAAAAAACTGTTCACAGCAGGCCTTGACAGTGTTCGCATCAGCATGAATAGCGTAAGAAAAAAATGTTATCATGCCTATTTTAGGCCAACCGGTTACACGTTTTCAGATGTTACAAAGAGCATAGCGGCGGCAGGCCGTGAAAAAAAATTTATATCCCTAAATTATCTCAATATCCCCGGGTTTACGGATACCCCTGAGGAGATTGAGGCACTTCTGACTTTTATAAAAAGTCAAGAGATTGACATGATTCAATGGCGAAATTTGAATTTTGATCCTGTTCGGTACTTGACAACCATGGATAGTGTTTCAAAACAAGGAAAACCGATCGGTATGAAGAATTTGTTTGACCTAGTGAAGAATTCTTTTCCCAGGCTGAAAACCGGATACTTCAACCCGCCAAAAGAAAAATTTTACGCGTTAGAAAAAAAATCTCCATCTCCCGACCGCTAAGCGCTTTTTCTTTCATTTACTTCTTTGATTAACAAATCTAAAATCATGATTTAGATTTGGTTCATGATCAGAAGAAATCTTGAAGCGTTAATTCAAATATATTCCAAGGAATACCCGATAGTCGCAATAGTCGGTCCAAGACAGAGCGGAAAGACTACATTAGCCAGGCACATGTTTTCTGGCTATAGATACCTGTCAATGGAAAATCTTGACCTTCGCCATATGGCACAGGAAGATCCACGTGGTTTTCTTGATGACTATGGAAAGAACATAATTCTTGATGAGATTCAACGTGTACCTTCTCTTTTTTCATACCTGCAAGAACGTGTAGACCAGAATGAATCCCAGGCTATCTATGTTCTCACAGGGTCTCGGCAATTTCTCCTCATGGAAAAAATAACCCAGTCTCTTGCAGGAAGGATAATAACATTTCAATTATATCCTTTTTCTTTCAACGAGCTTTATGAGGCAAAGCCGGACAAGGATATATATTCAATATTCAAAATAAAGCCGGAAAATATCAAAGGCAGAAAAGAGATTGATATTTACAAAGTGATCTTTATCGGAATGTATCCGAGGATTCATGATAAAAAATTTGATGCAAGGAAATAGATTGAACATTATATGCTCACATATATTGCAAGAGATATTCGCAGTCCTGTAAATGTTGATAATCTGAACCTTTTTGAGGACTTCCTGAAAATCAGCGCATCAATGTCAGGCCAGTTACTCAATTATACATCAATTTCAAATTCTATCGGTGTATCTCAGCCTACTATAAAGAAATGGATGTCACTGCTGGAAACAAGCAGTGTCCTTTGTGTTCTTCCGCCCCATTACAAGAATTTTAAAAAGCGTCTTGTAAAAACCCCAAAACTATATTTTACAGATACAGGCGTCCTCGTAGTCCTTTTATCAATCAGAAACCCGGATGAACTGAGAAGTCATCCTCTGTGGGGGAATATCTTTGAAACTTTCATTATAAGCGAGCTTTACAAAAGAGTATACCACACGGGAGAAAAACCACCTTTTTGTTATTGGAGAGGTAAAACCGGAAACGAGATTGACCTAATTATTGATATGGGTTCAAATCTATTGCCCATTGAAACAAAGGCTTCAAAAACATACAATCCGGGATTAAAATCAAGTATTTTTTCATGGCTCAATCTGAAGGGCAACACATCTGAAAAAGGCCTCGTCATATACAGAGGGAAAGATGTTATTGGAAAAAAATCGGCTGTCAGCGTTGTTCCCTGGTGGAATTTATAAAAAATGCGGCCGGTTGCCAACCCCATGAAATTTTTTCCGGAACTGGGTCGTAAATTCAGTTTCACACGCTTGAACTTCTGAAGATATGCATTCGCCCCATGTCGGATTTAATGCCCCGCTCGATTGGGTGCGCGAAACCGGAGTAGTGATCTTATTTTTCTTTAATGAGATTATTTGCGATTACCAGACGCATGATTTCATTGGTTCCTTCATAAATCTGGCATATCTTTGCATCCCTCATGTGTTTTTCCATGGGGTAATCCTTGCAGTAACCATATCCACCTAAAATTTGAACACCTTCTACAGAAGCTCGCATGGTCACATCCGACGCATACATCTTGGCCATGGCAGCAGCTTTTTCATAGGGTTTCCCATTATCCTCCAACCAGGCAGCCCGTAGGGTCATCAGTTCGGCGGCATCCAGTTCAGTGGCCATATCAGCCAATTTCCACTGGATGGCCTGGAAGGATGTTATCGGTTTCCCGAATTGTTCACGCACCTTGGCATATTCCAGCGCCTCATCCAGAACGGCTCGCCCGATACCCACTGCCTGAGAAGCAATGCCGACCCGACCGCCATCCAGGGTTGTTAACATTTGCTTAAAACCCTCGCTTTTGTTACCGAGCAGACCATCGACAGGCACTCTGGCATTTTCAAAGATCAGTTCGGCTGTGCCGGAAGCATTAATCCCCAGCTTTTCCTCAACACGGCCGACTTTAAATCCAGGGGTTTTTTCCAGATCCATCACAAAGGAACTGATCCCTTTGTACCCTTTTCCTTTTTCGGTTAAGGCGGCGACCACCGCGTATGAGGCCACATTACCACTGGTGATGAATTTTTTTTCTCCGTTGATAATCCATTCATCTCCATCTTGGATGGCGGAGGTGAGGAGGGCGGAAGGATCCGAACCGGCACCGGCCTCGGTCAATGCGTAGCACCCTGTTTTTTCACCACCGGCAACAGGGGAAAGGTATTTCATCTTCTGTTCGTGGGTTCCATAAGCCATCACCGGATAACAATAAAGAGAATTGTTCACAGACATGATTGCACCCGTACTGGCACAGGCCTTGGATATTTCGATAAGTGCCAGTACATAACTGACGTTATCCATACCCCCTCCACCATATTCCTCAGGCACTGCAATGCCCATAAATTTTAGTTCACCCATTTTCTTGACGATCTCTGCCGGATGCTCATGGTTTTCGTCGAGTTCTGCGGCCACGGGTTTGATCTCTGTCTCGGCAAATCGACGAGCCATATCCTTAACCATCAGTTGTTCTTCTGTAAGTGCAAAATCCATTTTTTGCCGCAGCCCCCTTTCAGTTCAGGTTCGCTCTCATTCTAGCTGGTCGTCATTACATCTTTTTTCAGAAAAGGCGAATGAATAGTGGATGTCGATTCAAATACATATAGCTTTCTATTTTTGTCAACTAGTTAGTGCCCATCCATAAATGGCCCTTTTTGCCCTGCTCGACGTTCTCTGATTATCTTAATCCCACAGCCGAAAGAGTTGCAGATAATTTAAAGGGTCAGTCGCCAAGCAACGATATGTCGTTTTGCCCGTTTCGATATCGGTTACATTTTCAACAAACTTTTGTCCATGAAAGCGCAACAGAAGACGAAACAATCGCGGATAACGGTAAACCAATTTTGCAAAGATATGAACCGAATGTAATTCGGGCAATATTTTTTTCTTAATCTCTGACTCAAATATATTTTTTACCCTACTTTTCCGGAAAGCGCCGTCAAGCAAAGCATAGGCCGCGGTTTGGCCGCTTAAAAGTGCAAAAGAGATCCCTTCTCCGGTAATGGGATTCGCAAATCCCGCCGCATCTCCTGCTAAAAGGACTCTCCCTTTCATAAATGCATCATTTCTGGGCGTTACGGGGATTAAATATCCGTAACGTTTTGATTTTTTTGATGGATCTATTTCTAAAGCTTTCAAATAGTTTTTCATCATGTCATTGAGTCTGACCGTATTTTTCCGCATGCTCAATACACCGACGGAAAGATGGACTTTTTTTGGAAAAACCCATCCATAACCGCCTGAAAATAGACCGAAATCAAATCTGGCGGAATGACAGAATCTATCCATTTCCTCTTGAGAAACTAACATCTCAGATTCGATCGCAGGAATCAGGTTACGGGTTTCCCGCCACCCTGATTTTTTTGCCACAGCGCTCAAACCGCCGTCAGCTCCTACCACAAACCTGGCGCGAAATGGCCCTTTACTGGTCATTAGCTCAATCATATCGACCTTGCTCACCACATCCACAACCTGGCATTTTGAAAAAATATCCGCACCCGCTGCCCTAGTAGCCAAAACCAGCTGATAGTCAAATTTATCTCGCATGGTCATGGAAACAATCGGTCGTTTTCTTTTTGTGGAAAAATGAAGATGATGCGGAATATAATTCAATTCAACCCGATAACATTCCCGTTCAATAATTTCTGAAACATCAACCGGTAGAAGCTGCATAGCTTTTCGAACGATTCCACCGCCACATGGTTTATACCGGGGTAAGGTCGATTTTTCTAAAATCGCAACACGCACCCCCTTCTTTGCCAGACAAAACGCCGCCATCGCTCCAGCGGATCCACTACCGACCACCGCCACATCATATATCTTATGGAAACCCAATCCGGTCCTCCGCGAACCCACCTAATTTAATCCTAATTGAGCGAAAGCCGAGGATGTCCCCGGGTCCAAGGCATCAGGGCCGCAGCTGTAGTCGTCTACCGCAAGAACCTGATAACACCGGAGATGGGGTATCATCGGTTTTCCCGAAGGGCAAATAAAATGGAAATTTGCTGTTCTTTTATATTTCCTCTATTGAAGAGATGCTAATGTATTCTTAGTTCGATGCAACCCTTCACCTCTAAAGATTTTTATATTCGTTTGCCATTTTATTTACGCTCGATTAGGGTTTAATCCTGTTTCGAGCCGTATGTGTCGTCATCATGCTTTATATCCACAAAGATGTCGACAAAAATGATTTTAATTGATTGATAATCCGGTCGGGAAAATAATATGCTTAAATTCGACGGACTCACAAAAAGACCATATTGCTCTCTGAATGACCATTTTGGGGTATTTAGATAGGTGATACTAAATTTCAAGAACTCTCCGCCAAGGCGGGTCAAACAGCTTGAAATTCTTAACGTACCATCAATCAAAACGCTTTATCCCAAAATGCTCAAAGTCGTTCACAAATGACTTTTACGAGCCTGTCAATATTCAACGGAAAAAAAGGATGAAATGGATTGAGGCAAAAGTGATATTTGACGTTCACAACCATCAGTTAGCCACGGACCTGATTGCCAATATATTTTATGACTTGGAACTATCGGGTGTCGTTCTCGAAGATCCGACAGTTGCACTGACGAACAAAGAGACGAGTGAAGCTGAAAACAACCCCGATCATTGTGCAGTAATCGGTTATATCCCCAAAAACAGGAAAGCAGAAAGAAAGCAAGGGGTTCTGGAAGAAAAATTGATGCGGTTGAAAAAGATAAACCAGATTCAATCCAAGATTGTCTATCGGAAAATTGATGAGGAGGACTGGGCTGAATCCTGGAAAACCTATTTCTGGCCACAGAAGATCAGCCATAGAGTGGTGATAAAGCCGACATGGAGAAAATATATTGCCGATCCAGGGGATATTATTATCGAAATCGATCCTGGAATGGCCTTTGGTACAGGCACACATCCAACAACTGCCATGTGCATCACCATGATCGAAAATTACCTGAAAGAGGGGGCTTCTTTTCTGGATATGGGAACCGGGTCCGGTATTCTGATGGTAGCGGCAGCCAAACTGGGGGCTCGAAACGGCCTGGGCATCGATAAAGATGAAGATGCCACGAACGTGGCGCGGGAAAATTTGTTGCTCAACAATATTCAAACCGGTCATTTCAGGGTGAAGACCGGCAAATTATTCGATGGGGTGGAAGAAAAGTTTGATCTTGTTGTTGCCAACATATCAACAGATATTGTTGTTATTCTTCTCGAAGGCGTACGGAAGGTATTGGCGGGCAGCGGCACATTTATCTGCTCCGGGATGATCAAAGAAAACCACCATCGGGTAATGGAAAAGATGGACGATGTCGGGTTGGAAATCCTTGAAACACGGATAAAGGAAGGGTGGGTAACCATTGCCGGTAGAAAAAACAGTTGAAATTGAGATCAGAACAGCAGAGTTAAAGATCGACTCCGTAGCCATATGGCCTGATTTAGAGCCTCGTTTCGCCTAATTATTGTTTCAAGCAAAAAGGTTTCCCAGGGCTCTAATTGTTCAAGACTCAATCACTGGTAATTTTTTTCTTGGATCATTTTTTGTTAAAAGGATTCGGATGAATTCCTCTACAGTCGACGATATTGAAGGTCTCCCCAGACGTTTACATTTACGCCGCGCATTTCTCAAGCCGGGCTTTACCCGCTCGGAAAGGATGCTTATCTATCTCTGCTATGTAGATAACCAAAATTGCTTTTTATTAAAATCCGGTTCTTTTTTTACTTTTGAGACTTTGCAGAGCATCGTTCTCAGATTGGTTGTGCCTTGCGCAGGGTCATAAGGCCCATCCAAAGAATTGAGGAGATTAATATTGGATTCCCAGACCCCATAAAAAGGCCCACCTTTTTCCGGATACCACCATCCTGGCTCACAACTCACCACACGTTTATCGATATCTTTCGTGATCCTCGCTTTGTGCATTATTTTGCCTCGTGGATTTTCAATCCAGACCCAATCGTCGCTTTTGATTCCTAATGGTTCTGCTGTATCCGGGTGTATGTCCATCTGAGGATAAGGATGGGATTTTCTTGCCCACGAGGCCCAGCGATTGCTTGAATGCATAAAAGCCCCGCCTTTCACTCTGGCCTCCATAAGAATAAGGGGATATTCCTCGGCAAGCTCAGAGGTTGAAATCGGAGACTCGGGGGGTTCACGGTGATTCGGCAGTGGATCGAGACCCAATTGTTCCATGGTGGTTGAAAATAACTCCACCTTTCCCGTAGGGGTCTTAAATTTAAAACTGTCTTGATCATATAACCGGTACGGCTTGGCAGGAAATGGCAATACATGATGTTTTTTTAATCCCTCCCACGTCGCACCAAATCCTTTCAGGCAATAATCGAGAAATTCGGGGATTATCCGCCATTGGATGAAATCCACATCAGTGCGGCTCTTTTGGGGTTTGAACCCTTTTTCGATCAACTGCCAATAAATATCCAGTATAACCTGTTGTTCATTTCTGGACTCGCCATAAGGCGCTACCGTCTGAACACGTGCTTCTATGGCCGGCTGCCATAGCCCGGCAATCAACGGTATTTCGTCCCTTTCCAGCCAATGAGCGGCAGGCAACACATAATCTGCAAGTGCCGCAGTCGGCGTCATCATATAATTAAAATGAATGCTTAAATCGAGCTGTTTTAAAGCTTTGTAAACTGTTCTGGGTTCGGGAAACTGGGTTAAAAGATTGGTTCCATGGTTGATTAAGGCCTTAATGGGGTAGGGCTTGCCTGTATGCATGGCCTTGATTGCCAGCTCGTTATGACAGGCGCTGATCGGCGCCTTCACCCCTGACCACAGCGGAAATTCATTGTAACCGATTCTTTTTTCCTCAATTTCAATAGGCAACAGATGCTTCGGGTAGCTAGGTTTCAGAAATTCATAGGCCGAATAAAAACCTGGAGGCTTGCGTTCACCGGATAAAAGATTGCCCCCCTGCACATCGAGATTCCCAGTGATTGCCACTAAAATAGAATGGGCATGTCCGGTTGCCGTAGAACCGTATCCCTGCATCACGCCGATGCCACTGACCAGGGATGCCGGTTTAATGCCGGCATACAGGCGGGCAACCTTTATAATGTCTTTTTTAGGCACCCAGGTAATCGCTTCAATTGTTTCGAGCGAATCGTTTTTTACATGCGCTTTGAGTTCTTCAAATCCGTGACACCAATGATTAACAAAGTCTTTATCATAGAGATCTTCTTCGATCATAACTTTTATCATACCCAATGCCAGGGCACCGTCTGCACCCGGTCTGACCTGGAGCCAGACATCGGCTTGCTTCGCAACTGAAATGTTGCGCGGATCTATCGTGATCAGTATGGCGCCGTTTTTCCTGGCCTCCTGAATCCAGCGCCATTGCGGCAGGTGAGTCTCGGGCGGATTTTGTCCCCAGATCACAACGCATTTGCTGTCTTTTGTATCGGGACCATGCCCGAATTGGGTACAGATGTCTCCGATAACAGCCAAATCCATGACCCGGCTGGGACCTTCACAGTGTTGCATGCTTTTGAGCAGATTCGGACTGCCAAGGGCCCTCATCAGCAAGCAGCATAGGGTATAATGCCACCCATCGACTGAGGCCGCAAATGCGAGCGGGCCCTGTTGTTCATGAATCCTGATGATTTGATCCGTGATCTCATCAATGGCCTGATCCCAGGAGATGCGTTCCCATTTATCTTCTCCTTTTTTACCGCGCCTTTTTAACGGATATTTGAGTCGGTCAGGGTTATACAGGGTTCCGTTTATCACGTTGCGGCACTTGGAACATAGATTGTCACCCTCGGTGACCGGTGAAGCGGGGTCACCTTTTATCTTGATGACTTTGCCGTTTTTAACATAGACCAGAACCCCATCTCCCATGTAACACTCCTGACAGACGGATTGAAATACGATGATATTCTTTGATTTTTTCATTTAATGATCTTTTTGGAAACTCCCTGTTATCCCTAATTTATTATTCGCCTTTTTTTGTCAAGCTCTCTCACCAGCTTTGTTTTGTATTCAAACTTTGGCAAACTGTTCGGTGCGATCAGCTCTACATGCGCTCGAAAGATAAGCTTTTCACGAATGAGCGCTGCAATCCTTTGTTTTAGTTCGAGCAAATCATCGGTTCCTTTGCCGGATATCAGGGACGTGGGATAAAAACAATCAGGGCATATTTCGGCTATGAGGGAAAGGGCGCGGTCTATCAGCTCTATCAAAGCAGTTGATATCTCTCCGTATGCTAAAAAGCCACATCGGTTGGGTCTGGGGGCGATTAAAAAACTGCTTTCATCGAAATAAACCAAAAACAAAAGGACACCTTATATAGAGACGTCTTTTTTTACGTCTATGATATTACCCTTTTATGCTCCGGGGCAGAAGCATCTGGTGCTGGGGACAGATTGATTTTGGATTCTGGTAAACAGCACCGGCAAAGGCCATCAGATATTTTCTGATATCATTCATGGTTGAGATTTCATCCACAAACCCATTTTTGGCGCAGTAAATCGGCCTGGAGTTATCGTGATATTCCCGGGCTATTTTGTTCATCTTTTCGATTACCGGCCCCAGTGGCCTCCCGGCGTCTTTTTCTTTAACCAGCCTGCGGGAAAAGCTGGCCGCAGCGGCTGTTTCGCCATGCATTACATATATTTCAGTGGTCGGTATGCCGAGGGTGAAGGCGTTATGCCGGTTGGCCGTCGGCCCTCCCATGATATAATGGGCCGCAGCTGTTCCTTTTCTTAGCAGTACAAGCATCATCGGGATCTCGGTCTGCTGAATCGAATAGATCAACGCCTGGCCGAGCCCGAGCAGTTCTGCTTTTTCAGCCGGATCCCCCACATCAATCCCTGTCGTATCCTGGAACCAGATGATCGGTATGCGATCTCTGCCACATAATGTTACAAATTCGTTCATTTTTATTAGCCCCTGGCGGTACAGTTTTCCACCTATACCGGCATAGGGGGCATACTCAGGATATTCTTCTCCCAAATACCCCTGGCGGTTACCTATGCAGGCCACCAGAAATCCATCCATTTTACACAAACCTGTATAGACCTCAGGTCCATAATCCGGTCTAAACTCCATATGTTCACTTCCATCGGCGAGGCGTGCCAAAACCTCTTCAAATGCGTACATCTGTTTCTGATTAAATGGAATCAGACGGTATAAGTCTTCGGAAGGAAACCTCGGTGGTGCAGGTTCAGCCACTCGATAAAATTTGGGATTATAGGCGGGCATATCCTGCATGTAATCTTTCAGACCATCGAGCACCCCTGTTTCTTCCTCATAAACATATCTGAAAAAGCCGGTTTCATCGAAATGGATCTTTGCAGAGCCCGGTGGCTCATCCTTGTACTGTTTGGCCGACTTGATCAGCGCTTCCGCACCCTCTTGATCAAAGTAGCCTTTGGGTGTCATGCCGCTCAATATGCCACCGCCCCCAGCGGCAACATTACAGTTTTTGTGAGCAAAAAGGATGGTAGGACTGATCGCATGGTATCCTCCACCTGCAGGGTTGGTACCGTAAATGCCTGTAAGAACCGGTATGCCCAGTTGTTCAAGCTCAGCATGCCTGAAGAAAGCGGCACCGCCCCCTCTGCGATCGGCATAGAACTTTTCCTGTTCAGTCAGTTTTACACCGCTGCAGTTGACCAGCCAGACCAGCGGGATGTTCAATCTTTTTGAAAGATGGGTCGCCCGTAATATGTTATCACTCTGTCCCGGAAGCCAAGCACCAGCAAATATCTTATTATCAAATCCGATAATCACTGCCCATCTATCTGAAATTTTTCCAAGCCCGTCTATAACATTGGTCGTTCCTTCATCATTTTCAGCTGGATCGTACAGGGTGTGTATCGGGCACCATGTTCCAGGATCAACCAGGTATTGTAGTCGTTGCCAGACCGTCAATTGTCCCCGGGCATTAATCGTTTCTTCGGAGAACCCGGCATTTTTAACCCGATCCACTTCCTTTTTTACTTCATTTTCGACTTCTTTTATTTTTTTCAGATTTTCTTCGGTACTGGTAATCTGCCCTTTGCTCAGTTCACTGCCGAATGCCGTCATTTCTTTGAAATAGGGTTTCATGTGATCACTCCCACCCTTGCTTTTATGATTAAGGTGTTGGTGCCCGGCCGTATCTACCTGGCCGCCGTACACCAGATTTCGATTCGGTTTCTTAGGATCTCGAAGAGGGTTTTCGAGTTATCGTCCTTGAAAATGGGGATCGCGCTTTTCCAAAAAGGATTTCACGCCTTCCTTTTTGTCCTCGGTTCCACAGGACAGGGTATGTAGATATGATTCATGCGCCAGCCCTTGGGATAGTGACCCTTCTGCAAAACGGAGTATGGCTTCCTTTGCGTATTGGAGGGCGAGCTTGGGACGGGATGCCAGCATCGTGGCAAGACTTCTAACTTTTATCATCAGTTGATCAGGTTCCACCACACGATTCACTAGGCCGATCGCGAGTGCCTGGTCGGCATTCACAGGTTCGCCGGTAAGAATCAACTCCATGGCACGGCCCATTCCGATAAGTTTCGGTAATCGTTGTGTACCGCCGGCCCCTGGGATAATGCCTAACTTCACCTCGGGCTGACCCAAACGTGCCTTTGAGGACGAAATTCGTAAAGTGCAGGCCATGGCTAGTTCCAGACCAGACCCCAGTGCCCAACCGTTAATAGCGGCAATCGATGGAATCCCCAGCTCTTCGATCCGGGTATAGACCTCTTGTCGACGCCGTGTTTCGAGACGCCCGTTCAGTCTGTCCCGGCGGTCGAGTTCATGAATATCAGCACCGGCAACAAACGCTTTTGCTCCTGCGCCGGTTAAAATAAGTACCCGGAGATCGGATGCCTTCTCTATTTGGCCCAATAATTGATCGATTTCCTCGACTGTGGCATTATTAATTGCATTGAGTTTTTCAGGACGGTTGACCGTCAGAGTTGCGATCGGACCATCAGTTTCAAACAAAATATTCTCAAACATCACTTGTCTCCATAATTATAAAAACCCCTGCCGGTTTTTTTGCCTAGCTTGCCCTCTTCGATCATTTTATTTAAAAGTTCCGGATGTTTGTACCGAAAATCCCCAAGCTCCTTAAAAAGCGTTTCCATTTTTGTCCGATGAACGTCCAGCCCGATGAGATCGATTAGCTCCAGTGGCCCCATCGGATGGTTGGCACCGAGTTTCATGGCCTTGTCCACATTAGCCGGTTCAGCCACATTGGAAGCTACCAGCCAGGTGGCTTCGTTGAGCATTTGGCCTAAAATGCGGCTGACAATGCCGGCCGGTGCTTCGTTTTTACAAACCACCGGATCTTTTCCCAACTGTTTGGCAAAAGCTTCCGCCGCTTCTAAAGTTTCTGCAGCGGTTTTCCGGCCAGGCATAATCTCCACCAATTTCATAATCGTTGGCGGATTGAAAAAATGCATTTGCACCACTTTTTCCGGACGGGTGGTCGCTTCTGCCATTGCTGAAATGGAAAGTGAGGTCGTGTTTGTAGCCAGAACAACCTCTGGCTGAACCCGGGTATCGAGCTCTTTGAAAATATTTTTTTTGATTTCTAAATTTTCAGACGCACTTTCGATTACAAAGTCGGCCTTGCTAGCAGGTGATAGATCCCCTGCTGTGGAAATTCGGAAAAGAATTGCGTTTTTGTCTTCTTCTGCGATCCTTCCTTTTGCGACCCTGCGGGAAAGCCCTTTTTCAATGTTGGATTTTGCCTTATTTGCTAACTCCTGATTTATATCTGAAATTACAGCATCGAAACCTTGCTGGGCGCAAAGCTGCCCAATGCCGGCCCCCATGACACCTGAACCGACCACGAGCACTTTTTTTATTGTCATGAAATCACCTCCTTATTAAAGTCTTTCGACCACGACTGCTACGCCATTGCCGCCGCCAATACACAGGCTGACCAAACCGAACTGCACATCACGGTCTTTCATTGCATATAGCAGTGTACTCATAAGCTTTGCGCCGGTGGCGGCCACCGGATGGCCTAATGCGATTGCACCTCCATTTACATTGACCTTGTTTCGGTCGATATTCAGCGCACGTTCGCAGGCGATATATTGTGCGGCAAAGGCTTCATTGAGTTCAATTAGATCAATATCAGAAAGTTCCAATCCAGCCTGTTTAAGAGCGAATGGAATTGCCTTAACCGGCGCCAGGCCGAACCGTTTGGGTTCATAGCCGATAAATGCATACCCGCGAATACGTGCCATTGGTTCAAGTCCCATTGCTTTGGCTTTTTCACGTTCCATAATCACCTGCGCGGCCGCGGCATCACATAGAGCACAGGCATTCCCCGCAGTGATGGTACCATTTTTGTTGAATACCGGCTTTAGTTTGGCCAGGGATTCAGCTGTGATGCCTTCACGAAAAATTTCTTCATCTTTAAAAACAGTGGCCTTACCTTTACGACCCGGCACTTCAATCGGAACGATTTCATCCGCAAACTTTCCGGATTTGACTGCGACTTCAGTCTTGTTGTGGCATTCGGCTGCAAATTTATCCTGGTCTCCCCGTCCGATATCGAGTTCCTGGGCAAGTGCATCGGTCAATTCACCCATCAAGCCACCGCCCAATGGACAAAAAAAACCGTCTTTATGCATTAAATCCAGCAATTCTCCCTTCCCCATACGATATCCCCAACGGGCCTTTGACAATGCATAGGGAATTTGGCTGGCGCTTTCGGTCCCTCCCACCAGGACAGTGTTCATATCGCCCGTCTTAATTGCTTGGGCTCCGAAAATCATGGCCTGTATGCCGGACCCACAACGGACATTAATGGAAACAGCAGGCGCATAGGTCGGTACACCAGCTCGGACAGCGGTGATGCGAGCCGGATTTGGTCCTACCCCTGCTTGCCAGGCATTGCCGATTATCGATTGATCGATGACATCCGGTGAAATACCCGCACGTTTTATTGTTTCCCGAACCACCACCGCACCGAAATCCGGGGCGGTCATGGAGGCCAGGGAACCACCAAATTTGCCGCCCGCCGATCGGGCGGCGCTTAGTATGACAACTTCTTTCATTTGTTCCTCCTTAACTTATTTTTATGATGTCTTAAAAAGAAATAGGCTTTTATGAAATCATGCGCACGTTGTTCTTAAAGGAAAATGGCAACAGAGCAAAATTAGCTCATGATGGCAAATATCATACCATCGAATAGTTTGGGCCTCCCCCTCCTTCAGGACATGTCCAGGTAATATTTTCAAACGGATCCTTGACTTCGCATGTCTTGCAATGAAGGCAATTGGCCGGATTGATTACTAGTTGCCTTTTCCCCTGTGGCCCTTCTTTTATCTCGTAAACTTTTCCAGGGCAGAACAAGGCGCAAGGGTTGCGATAACTCTCAAAGCATTTGGTTTCACAAATACGTGTGTCATGAACAATGAGATGGCAGGGCTGGTCCTCTTCGTGCTTGGTTCCGGAGAGATAAACACCGGTTAACTTGTCAACGTAAAGAGTACCATCAAAATGTTGAGGGACCGCTGTTTTGGTCTTATTTGCCTTTTTTGGCGTCAGTGTTTTCAATGTGGAATTGTCTTTTCTTATGGTGAGCGGATCTTTTAACCCTCTACCGCCGGTAAAATACTGGGCACCGATGTGCATGAACTTAAGGAATCCTTTTTGGGAAAGGGCTTGGGTAAAATTGCGCGCCTTATACCGTTCGTCCTTTATCCAACTCTTCTCCACCCCCAATTCATACTTTTTCAGTGTTTTTGTCGAAAAATCGTTTTTTTCCAGTGCAAAAATAATTGCTTCCGCCGCTATCATACCCGATTTCATGGCGGTGTGTATACCTTTCAATCGCTGTGTGTTCAGCATTGAGGCGCTGTCGCCGACAAACACCGTCCCATTGGCCACAAGCGCGGGCATGGTGTAATATCCACCGGCAGAAAGGGTCTTTGCTCCCTGCTGCAGCACCTTTCCACCTTGGATAATTTCAGCAATAAGGGGATGTCTTTTGAACCGTAAAAAGGCTTCATAAGGCTCTAAAAACGGGTCTTTATAGTCAAGCGCGACCACCAAGCCACAGCAGACCCGGTTGTCTTTCAACCTGTAGAGAAATCCTCCACCTTTTGTATTCAGCCCCAAAGGATAGCCAAAGGTGTGGAGCACGGTGGTTTCTGCTGACAGGAAAGGGCTCGATTCGGGTATTTCAATAACTTCTTTGATTGCTGTTTCAAACACCTGGGGCATTTTGTTGGAAAAAATATCCATTTTCTTGCCCAGGTCTCGTATAAGACTCCCCTTGGAACCCTCGCCAAAAACAGATACCTTGGCAATTAAATCGATTCCAGGTTCGTAGTTGGACTTTTTTTTACCATGCTTATCAATGCCTTTGTCACCAGTCCTTACACCGATTACACAGCTGGCATCAGCATTATAGAGCACTTCGGTTCCGGCAAACCCGGGGAAGATGTTTACCCCCATTTCTTCGGCCAAACCTCCCAACCATTTTGTAAACTTAGAAAGGCTGATAACGAGGCATGCTTCATTATGTAGGTATTTTGGAGTAAAGGGGATCGAAAAACCGCCTTTACGGGTGAGGAAATAGAGGTTATCACGGCACTCGGTTTGTTCTATGGGGCATCCCCTTTCCAGATAATCGGGGATGAGCTCTTTTAGTGCGATGGGATCTAGAATGGCACCGCTGATAGTGTGGGATCCAATGGTATCCCCTTTCTCAATCATGCCCACTTCAATTTTCATTTTCTTTTCTCGGGCTAACTCCATCAAATGAATTGCACTCGCCAGATTTGCAGGCCCAGCACCTACGAAAAGAATATCAAACGGCAATTGTTCTCTCGTCTGATCCATTTATATCATCCCGAACTTTTTTATTGAACTCCCTCTCTTTTTATTGACCGTGGGTGCATTCCCGGCAGCAAGAGGCAGAGGGCTTTTGTGTGGTCGTCTGAATCTGGGAGGGCTTCTGGTCTTATTGTATTACGTCATGCTTTTAATTGCTTTTATGATTTCCGGAATCAGTTCAAAAAGATCCCCCGCCACTCCGAAGTCGGCTTTTGAAAAAATGGGAGCTTCAGGATCTTTGTTTATCGCCACAATGCATTTGGATGTGGACATACCCGCCAAATGCTGAATGGCCCCGGAAATGCCACAGGCAATGTATAAATTTGGCGAAACCACTTTTCCGGTCTGGCCGACCTGATCGCTATGGGGGCGCCAACCTTCATCAACAGCCGATCGTGATGAGCCAACGGCAGCACCCAGCAGGGCCGACAGATCTTCAATGACAGAAAAATCACCGCCCGTACCCCGCCCTCCGGACACAATAATATCCGCTTCGGTTAATTCGATCTTATCACCTGTTTCGATTTTTTTTTCGAAAACCGATGTCTTAACTTCTCCAACTTTTACGGATGGTCTGTCGACCGTTGCGTTTTTGGGTGTTTCTACGATAGACATTACATTCGGTCGTATGGCGACAATTTGAGGTGTCCCGGCGATTTCGACATCGGCCAGAACTTTCCCGCCAAACATCGGACGGGTAAAGACCAATCCACCGCCGGTTTGTTTAATGGCGACGCAGTCCATTACCAAACCAGCGTCCAATCTCGCAGCGAGACGGGCCGACAGATCTTTGCCCTGGGTAGAGGCCCCAATAATTATCAATTCCGGATCTTGTTCCTCTATCAAATCTGTCAGGACATTGGTATAGGCATCGGTGGTATATTCCGAGAGCCCTGAATCATCGGCGACCAATATTTTTTCTGCGCCGTATTTTTTGATTTCCTCGCTCATTGTTGCAATATCCGCTCCCAAAATCGCTGCCGTTAAATTTGTGTTTAATAGATCGGCAAGACGCCTTCCCTCGCTGACTGTTTCGTATGAAATTTTACGAAAAGTGCCATCTCTTTGTTCTGTAACGACAAAAACACCTTGTGCCATCTTTATCTCCTTCATATCAGGCCAGAAACTGTAGGGCGTGGCCATTGTTTTTTGGTTAATCAATCATAGCCCTGTTTAAATGGCCTTGATTTCCCCATGCAATATTTTTACCAAATTTGCCGCCTTTTCTGCTCCGGATTCGCCATCAATCATTCTCACCGCCTGTCTTTCAGACGGAAAATGCAGCGTTTTAATTTTTGTCTTGCTTCCGGTTTTTCCGACAATTGTGGGATCAATACCGATGTCGGCCAGCGTTTTGATATCCAGCGGTTTCTTTTTAGCTTTCATGATTCCGGGTAGCGATGCATATCTCGGTTCATTTAATCCGCGCTGGGTGGTGAACAAAGCAGGAAATGGAGTTTCTACAACCACAGTTCCCCCTTCAAATACGCGGTGGCACCTGATCTTTCCGTTGAAAATTTCCTCTTTGATTACCAAAGAGATTTGAGGAATACCCAAATATTCGGCAACAGCAGACCCCACCTGATAATTATCCCCATCAACGGCTCGCTGACCGGCAATAATAAGATCATATGGAATCTCTTTAAGGGCGGCTGCCAGCACTTTGGCGGTTGTCAGTGCATCCCCGCCGGCGGTCATGGGGTCGTTGATAAGAACACCACTATCCGCACCCATGGCGAGGGCAGTTCGTATTGCCTCGGTGGCTTTTTCCGGTCCCATGGAAAGTATGGTCACCGTTCCACCTTGGGTTTCCCTGATCTGCAATGCTTCTTCGACTGCAAATTCGTCGTACGGGTTGATGATCCATTTTAAATCGCCGGTTTTTATGCTCACACTATCTTCCGCGATCTGTATTAGAGATTCGGTGTCTGGTACCTGTTTAACTAGAACAACAACATCCATTCTTAAACTCCTTTCATATTTTCGTCACGGCATTGGACCCATTGCCAAACACGCCGGCAATAAATGCACGCAGAATACGCTTTGTTCTACCTCCATTCTCAGCGATTTGCTTTTTTAATTCCGAGCTGATCCAAAGCGATGATCCATTTGCAAATATTGGCCGATCCCTCAACCATTGTGTACGTCGGTGTATCGCGATAGAATCGTGCAACAGGATACTCTGTAGAGTAACCATATGCACCGAGAATTCTCATGGCATAATTGGCACACTTTGTCACTACTTCTCCAGCGAAATATTTTGCCTGGGCAACATCGAGACCGTTATTCAGTCTTCCCCGATCTTTTGCCCAAGCCGCTTTGTAAACCAGCAACCGCGCCGCTTCAATTTCTGAAGACATTTGTGCGATCATATCTTGGTTCATTTGGAACTGACCGATCGGATTTCCAAACTGCTTCCTTTCGTTGCAGTATCTAATTGCTTCCTGCAGACAGGCCTGGGCCACTCCTACAGCCCCCGCCGCAGCTGAAAGACGGGTCTGGTTCAGGGACTCGAATAGAATTTTGGTGCCATCACCAGGATTTCCGATAATGTTTTTCGTGGGGACTTTTGTATTTTCCAGATAAATTTCACCGGTGGGTGAGGAAAATGACCCCATCTTTTCTATACCTGAGGTTTTTATGCCGTTGAAATTTTTGAGCTCAACGATAAAGGCAGAAAGACCCTTTGAACCCTGAGAACGATCGGTATAAGCGTAATAAACAACCACATCTGCTCTGTCAGCATTGGAAATCCATGTCTTTGAACCGTTCATGAGCCAGTGATCACCCTTGTCTTCAGCCTTGGATAACATGGACATGACATCGGAGCCGGCATCGGGTTCGGTCATGGCGAATCCGCCAAGATAATCGGCGCTGACCAGATCAGGTATATATTTCCTTTTTAAAAAATCGCTACCATATTTGAGTATCGTGTAAGCACAACCCAAAGCCTGCATATTGATCTGAACTCTCAAAGAGCTGGACACCCTTGCAATCTCTTCGGTTGTTACCATAGCCGCGAGCCATCCCATATCCGAACCGCCGTATTCTTCCGGGATGACCATTCCGAAGAATCCCAACTCACCCATCGGTTTTATGGCTTCTTCAAACGGGAAATAATGTTTTTCATCCCATTCATCAACAAACGGGGCAACCTTTTTGGCCATAAAATCTTGAACCATCTTCCGCATAATTTCAATTTCTTCCGGCAGATTAAAATCCATATCCATCTCTCCTGTTCTCAAACGTTAATGTGTAAAGCACCCATTTTCGAGGCCGCCGGGTGACAAACGGTGGTTGTTTACACAATATATAAGTAGATTTTTGTGCAAATTTGTCCAAATGAGATGTGTTGAAAACCAAATTTTGATCTATCTCAAAAATATTAAATTGTTGTCAAGAATTTTGTATCAGCAAGATAACAATGAAGGGCTATTTTAAAGGAGAGAAGCGCTTACCTTTCAATTAATTTATTTTTGCTTTTTGAAAAGGGAACAGTTTTTTCATTTTTCGGACTGCTTGTCGCCTGAGACCGGTGGCGCTATTTTTCAGCCGTGTTCAAGACAGTCTTTGGAAAGATTTTCATCAAAACTTACCGGATAGCACCCGTCAAAACATGCCTTGCAGAAGTTGCTTTCCGGATGATCGATTCCGGTCGCCTCAAGAAGACCCTCAAGGCTGAGGTAATCAAGTGTGTCGAGATTGAGGAATTGGGTCAATTGTTTGATAGATCGGCCTGCAGCAATCAGCTCTCCACTGGTTGAAAAGTCAATTCCATAATGACAGGGAAATCGATGAGGGGGGCCGCTCACACGCATATGTATCCGCTTTACCCCTATATTCTTCAGCGTTTTTACTCTTGTCTTAACGGTGGTCCCTCTTATAATTGAATCTTCAATGATGATGATGTCTTTTCCTTTTAAAATCTCTTTTATGGGGTTCAGTTTTACTCTTACACTGAAATCACGCATGCTCTGGGTCGGTTGGATGAATGTCCTCCCGATATAATGGTTCCGGATCATGCCCATTTCAAAAGGGATGCCGGATGCTTCAGAATAGCCCAAAGCAGCATATGTTCCCGAGTCAGGGAACGGCATCACCAGGTCCGCATCTATAGGCGATTCTTCCGCAAGCCTTCTGCCATGGGCTTTTCGTGTCAGATAAACATTTTTCCCGGATATGATACTGTCCGGCCGTGCAAAGTATATAAATTCAAATATGCAGAAGTTGTGTCGTGTTTCGACATGGGGTTTAATGCTTTGAATTCCGTTTTCACCTATGATGAGAATCTCACCCGGGTCGAGCTCCCGAATCAGTTCAGCCTCGACAAGATCGAGAGCACAGGATTCAGATGCCAGTACATATTGCTCATTTAGTTTTCCAAGGCAAAGGGGTCTGAAACCGTTGGGATCTTTGACGCCGATCACTTCTCCTTTACTGGTCATTACCAAAAAAGAAAATGCACCTTTTAGCCTGGAAACTGTCTCGATCAGGGCCTGGTTAAAACCGAGTTTCAGGTTTTTTACAAAGAGATGCAAGAAGACCTCGGTATCCATAGTGGTCTGAAAAATTGACCCGGTTTCCTCCAGCTCACTTTTTAAGATATGTGCATTGACAAGGTTGCCGTTCAGGGCAACCGCATATGATTTTGTCTTGTGGCGTATAACGAATGGCTGGGAATTGGATAATATTGAACTTCCGGTCGTAGAATACCGTACATGGCCAATGGCGCTCTTCCCTTTAAGATGGTCTAAAACGGGCATGTCAAAGACATCGGATACCAGGCCCATGCCCTCGTGATGAACAATGTTTTTGTTTTTTACAACAGCGATGCCGGTGCTTTCCTGTCCCCGGTGTTGAAGCGCATACAGTCCGAAATAGCTCAACTTTGATGCTTCGGGGTGCCCGTAAATCCCGAATAGTCCACATGATTCACGTGGTCTTTGTAAATAGTTCATTTTATCTCCAGATTGAGAAACCTTTTCAGCTTTCCCGCCAATCTTCGCCCCATTCTTCCGCGGAAATCGATTCCTTGGCTAAAATGTCGAGGGTCACCGCCTGCACTTTTCGATATACGTCCTGATAGTTTTTTTTCTCACCATTTACCATCAACAGATCGTTCTCGATGGAAATGCCAAGCAGTCTTTCGTTTTCCTTTAGATACTGAAAAATTAGATTCCAGTCTGCTTGAGTCATCTCAACCAACTCACCTCCGTTTAATTGATCATCAACGACTTTATAAAATGGATCTCTCAGATAAATCGCCCCACCAGATGCCAGAGAGAAAAGGTTGGAACCGGGGTAGGGGGTGTCCTGGCCGATAATTTTACCTTTTTCGTCAAACTCAATCCCGTTTAATATCACAAACCCGCCTCCGTTTAGGGAGTCGCCGGCCATAAAAGATTCCGCAAGGTAATCTAGACAGGTGCCGTTGATCACAACACGGGGAGACCCGCAAGCATTGATAAGCGGGCGACCGGCCGCATTTCCCATCACATAGAGATCACCTCCTTTAGCGCCATATAAAAATGTCTGGCCCACATCACCATGCACCACCACCCGCCCGTTCTTCATGATCTGGCAGAGCTGGTCCTGGCCGTTATCATGTACGTGGATATCTAATCCGTCAACACCTGAGCCGAGGTAATCGCCGGAACTTCCATAAATGTCAATGCGCACTCCCTTACTGTCAGGTCCGAACCCGCAGCCATGGAACCGCTGGCCTCTCAACCCGTAAAAGATAAAATGCTTCCAACCCATCTGATATGCTCGCACTGCCAGCCAGGCATCACAGTCTTCACCTTCCGGGGGGAAGTTTCGGCTAGAGATCACAAGGGTATTCTCATCATCGATGGGTGAACGCAGCGCCTGCCGAGTCTCCCAATCAATTCGCTTGAAAGATCCTGATTTTTCCGAGGTGATGGATGAAACAGCGTCCAAAAGTCGGTCAATCCGAGCGCGAACAACCTGGAGCAGAGCGCTTCGTTTCATTCGGCCACAATCATAGCGACGATCATTGAGGAGCGTAAGGAGCGAGAGAACCCCATTAAAATGTTCATCCTGTTTTTTTACCATCCCCGCGATTTCATCCATAACCCAGCCAAGCTGATCAAGGTTCCATGGAGGGAGCGATTCCAGGACATGCAAAAGAGCTGACTCGATGTTTGCCGAACTGATTTTCTTTTCAACCTGATGCATCAGTTCGGTTCCACTCTGAGGCGCTTCCGGGTCTTTTTTGAAATTGATCTGCCATTCACCTGCTGGTGAAGTGATCGGGTTTCCAAATTTGTCGGTACAGCTCAAGGCGGAAACACCATTTCTCTTTTCGACGGTGAAGGAAAATGCACCACCATCTGTATGGCTGCCACCACGGGCGTTCCAATAGCGGTCAGCAACCAATCTGAAGCGGTTATCCTCCTCCGATAGCGAGCGCAGAGTCGCATCGATTGCCTGCTTCTCAGATGCGACCAGCCCGATGCTTGTATCGCCCTCCTGTATAGCGAAAACCTGTGGGCGGAGCATGGCAGTGTCGGTAATCCCCAAGAGTTGGCAAACACCCAGGTCTGGATCGCTTCGGGCAATGATGAAAAACCATGGGCCGTCAGGTGAGCAATGCACATGCGACGTCTGAATGGCTTGGTAAATTCGTTGTTTTTCCTGGGGAAGCCGGTCAAAATCGAGTTCGGTTGTGGGGGCAATCGCCTCAATCACATACTCCAGGGGGTACCGGTACACGCGGTGTAGCAAATCAAAGAGAAGAACTGATACCTCGGTGTCGGTTAGAAATTGCGGAACGATGTTATGCTGTCTGAGGTACTCGGCAACACTATAATAATTGGCAAAGTCGCCGTTATGGACCAATGCCTCGTTCATCCCAATAAAGGGGTGAGAGCCTGCCGGATGCCATACCCTCCCTTTGGTTGGATAACGCTGATGGGCAATCCAGATATGTGCTTTCATATCGTCAAGACCATAATACTGCACCACGTTTTCAGCATATCCCACGATTTTGAAAAGAACAAGATTTCGCGCATGGGAGAGAACAAACGCTCTTTGCTCACCGAGGGAAGCATAAAAATGTTGGTTCAGCCGAGCGCTGTTTTGATAGATGAACTCGTCCTCTACCGCTCGTTTTGGTGCTTTCGTCATGCCATGTTGCTCTGAAAATCGCGAGAGGACATCATCTTTGACACGGACGAAATATTGAACCACTTCAGGGGGCCGAACGCCAAGGCCGAGATCGCGGTAATCAGCTGCAGGTTCGATTCTGAATTTATGATTAATTTCGAGGTCTTTACTGATATATGTCTGCTCAACCTCGTTCTCTGCCTCCGGATCGAGCAGAGCGATTTGAAGGAGGTAGTTAGTTTGAAGCGTCACCGCATCAATACCAAACTGCTCAGGAATCAAGCCGGCAGCGGCGATTCCGCCACCCTTTCCATTTCCCCTATTGTGCATTTGAATAGAAGGCTCGAAGATATGCCTTCCCCGAACGGCAATGCTTGATGCAAATCCGACGACACCACAGCCACCTTCTTCGGAAGTCCGCCTCAGCGGCGCTGGAGAATGGGGTGAAAAGAGGTCTTCTCTTGATAGGAAAATGCGTTTGATCAAATCGTTCATATTCTGTAACCTACATTATTACCTGGCTGCAGCTTTTTAAAAGGGTTATCCTGATGTGACTGACCTTTCTGTTTACGGTTTTCTTCCAACTGTTTTTATATATAATCCCTGTGAACCAGGAGATCGGTTTTTCCGACCAGTTCCCGGATGCTTTTTAACCCAATGCGCCTAAGGATCTCTTTTAGCTGGACAGAATAGGAATGAAAGAGATTTTCCAGTCTCCGGGTTCCCCAGGACACTTCATATGCGGAGGCAAGCTCATCGTCGGTGGTTGCGATACCCCTGGAGCAGCCGCGGCCGCTTTCGCAGTTTCCGCAACGAACACATTCGAGAGCAACGAGTTCGGCCGTACCGATGACCACACCATCGGCTCCCAGGGCGATGGCCTTTGCGATGTCCCATGCAGAACGAATGCCTCCTGAGGCGATCAAGGTCAACTGGTTGCGTACACCCTCTTGAATGAGAAATTGATGGACTTTGGGGATCGCGTATTCAATCGGCATGGCGATATTTTTTTTAGCGATATCCGGCGCTGCCCCGGTGCCGCCGTAGCTGCCATCGAGGTGGATAATGTGTCCCCCGGCGTAGAAGCTACCTACGGCTACCATGTCTACATCGGTTGGAGTTGAAACTTTAACAGAGACGAGTGCCCGGGGATTGATGTGTTTGATCCAATCCACATGTTTCTTATGATCTTCCACGGAGTAAACCGAATGAAAGGGGAACGGAGAAAAAAGGGCGCTCCCTTCGACGGCCTGACGTATTTTGGCCACTGCAGGGGTCACTTTATCGCCGAGGAGGTGGCCACCCAACCCGGGTTTGGCACCTTGGGCATATTTAAACTCGACGATCCGGACTCTTCGGATTGTTTCCTCCATTACGCCGAAGAGGCCGGTGGCAACCTGGGTGATGACGTGGTCGTCGTAAGGTTTTAGCGCGTCAGGATAGCCGCCCTCTCCGGAACAGGTAAAAGAGTTAAATGCCTTATATGCCCTGGCCCGTGAAACCATTGTGGTGAGACTGATTGATCCGAAGCTCATGCCACCGCCATAAATTGGGAATCCGATGGTCACCCGCGGTCGATTATCGTCTTGCCTTCGGTTCAGCGGAATAGAGAGGTCGATGTCATCATAACTGAGCAATGGATCTGGTGGCTCATCCGGGAAGACAAATTCCATTTTATCAAAACCACCACCGGAGTCACCGATTTTGTATTCAAGCCCAGAGCCATCGGGCGGCATCGAGGTCTCTGCTTGCATCCAGGTGCTGGTAATCAGATCAGCGGTCCATCGGGGATCTCCAAAGGTCTTCCACATAGGATCTATCCCGACTTTGATGGCATTCTCAGGACATCGATCCATACAGAAAGATCCACCGGCTTTGCACACTTTGGGGCCTTTGCAAAGCGAGACTCTGTGAGGAAGAACGAAGTTGTCACTTTTTATCAGTACACCGTGGCGGCAGGCTTCTGCACACTTGCCGCAATGGTTGCAATTTTTTTCAAGGATTACGGTATATTTACCGAGCGGATTTCGATATCTGGATCCCGCAGGTTTGGCATCAGACCGGGGTTGGGTCAATTTTTCGGTTTGGCTATGTTTGGACAGGGTTGACGGTTTCCAGTTAAAACTTTTTTTATCAGGTGAATCGGCCCAGTCAGGCGCTTTGGGCGAAGCGTCATTTTCTTTTTTTTGGCTAAAAATAGGGCTGAAGTTATCCTGTTCGAGATCTTTGAAGAACATCGCTCGGCCGACTTCACCCCTTAACCGCCTTACCTCACGAAGACCCATGGCTCCTAGGACCTCAATGAGCTGTGCGTGCCAGGACCCCAGAAAGTTCACTATACGCCTTGCACCCCATTCCTCTGTCACCTGATCGATTTTTACCGGACACTCGGCCTGCTCTTCACAGTCCGTACAGAGCCGGCATTCGAGTGCGACCATGAGCGAGCGGTCCACCCCTGCACCATCGGCACCGCAAAGAATGATCTTGGCTACATGTTCGGCCATGGTAATACCGCCGCTGACCAGAAGGGTGATCTGATCGCGGATCGAATTGTCGACCAGGTCAAGATGGACCTCACGCACCAGTTCAGTGACATGTTTTTTCTGGTTCTCTCCAAAGCCCCTTCCATCCGGGCCGGCTTGGAGGTGAATGATATCTGCCCCACTATTAAGGAGCTTACGGGTCCGTCCTTTCGCCTGTTCGTTGAGCCGGAGGCGTATGGATACAATGATCTCCGGATAGGTTTCTTTTATGGTTGAGATTCGATCCATCATGTTATTTTTGAAAGGAATCTCTACGATTTTTGCTCCTCTGAGCGCGGTTCGGTCATCTTTGTCTGGGTCGAACTTTATGATCAAAGAATCTCTAAATTCAGATAGCTTTCCATTCGCTTGTTCACTTTTTGTTATCGAAACGGTTTCCAGTTCAACGGCTGCCCGGGCCATTGTCCGGTGCGTACCGTCTCCCATAAATTTAAAATCAGGAATGTCGAGGACCACCGGAATCGATATTGGGTACAACGGTGGCAGGTCGGTCAATATTCTGCCGTCAGTGTCAAACGACAACCCCTCAGGTTTTCTGCCGAGCTCGATGATGGTACTGATAGATTCTCGTCCGTGAATGCCATCCCGAGTCGGTCGAATGATCTCAGACATATCAGTCCAAATCTGATCAAAGCCCGGTCCGCAGAAAGGGCCACGATACCCGGACCCTGAAACCGGAATTTTTCCGGTTTCAGCCTGATTCCATATGCTGGCAATGATGTCAGGGGTCCAATAGTCATTTCCCATCCGATTCCAACGCGGGTTTGTAGCACGGGTGAGAATGTTGTTTTTACATTCCTGAACACAACGCATGCAGCCCACGCACATGTGGTCGCCGGTATCAAGGATTTCCACGGGATCGAATTCGCGTTTTTCGTAAGTATTATAGATACAGGATGTATCCTTTATACAACGCCGACAACCCAGGCATCTCTTGATCTCAAAGGAGCTAATTTTCGAGATCGGCGAAAATCTTGGGGGAGCGTGCTGGAGATTAACATGAAATTTATTCGACATGCTGTTTCATCGTCTATTTTTTTTTTTCATGGGGTTTGGGCCAAGAGGTCGGACATCCTCCGCATTTGCTTTTGCCATGTTCAAAAGATCTTCTCTGGTGAGCCCGTCCCCATTGATCATTTTGATTCTCTCGGAACCGAAACCGATTTCATCCAGCAGCTTGCTGACCTGCTTCACCCGCTTTTCGGCCACGATGTTTCCATTTAAAAAGCGGCATTGATGCTCCGGACACCCAACCACCTGAACAGCGTCAGGTCCATGTTTAAATAATTTTACAAGATGGTCGATCTCGGCCTTGCTTGAACAGGGCATAATCACCCAGCGGGCCGTATGATCTGAAAAGCGTCTCGATGAATCGGTGAATGTCACATCCTTACCAACACAATGCCGGCAAAAAAGAATGACGATTTCAGGCTTGAAATTTGTGTCCGGCGATTTCATGGTTCTCCCTTATCTTCCCCCGTGTAAAGAGGTATAGACACTGGTTACCTTCATGGATTCTCGAACAGGTTTAATGCAGAGAAACAAGGCGGATTTGAGCTTTTATTTCTTTATTGTTCTGAAGGAGAATGCTACAGCAAAAAAGACGTCCTTTTATCAAATGCGGAAGATAGACGTCTTTGTCTTTCAGTGTCGAGAAAAACGTTGTTCCCAGTTTTGCAAAGCTCTATTTAACACATAAAGGGGGTCCAATTATCTCAATCAAACATTTTTGTCAAGCTATAAATTATCTTTTGGCCTATGCCGAGCCGGTCAGGCATAGCAGCTCCCTTGGGTTCCACCATTATCAAGACAGTTAGATGAGGACTTTGGGAGTTTTGGTTGCATTGTTTGTACAATAGCGAAATGGGTCATTAGATTTTTAAGTTGTGTTCAGATTGAGGCCATTTGGGGCTGTTTTAGGAAAACAGATTTCTGAAATTGAAAAAATATCCTTTTGTGAATATAAAGAGAAAACCCTCGAAAAATTAATTGGAAGCGTATGAATACGAAGTGGGAAGTCTTTTGCAAGGCTGCAGAAAAAGCGGATGTCAAGCCACCGGAAGACCCGGACCTTGTTGACACGCTGAAACGTGTTTTCTTTTTTAGCGATTTTGTCGCGACAAGTTGCATCCGTAATCCGGAAATGTTGGCCGACATGGTCGCGAACGGTGATCTTGAGAAACAATATCCAGCCGATGAATACAATACCCGGTTAAAGAAATCTTTATCTCAAATCGCTGAAACGATAAAGCGAGATAAAAGCCAAAACTTGGATTCCCCGATAAAGCATACGCTCCGTGTGCTTCGACAGTATGAGATGATGCGGATTGCCTTCCGTGACCTTTCGGGGCTTGCCGGGTTATCCGATACCATGACGGAACTTTCCGTTTTTGCAGATAGATGTTTGAAGTGGTCGCTTTCGGTTTTATTTCAGCACCAGTGCGAGGAATTCGGTACACCCAAAAAAAGCGATGGGTCAATCCAGCAGCTTGTTATTATCGGGATGGGTAAACTCGGCGCAAGGGAGCTGAACTTTTCTTCAGACATTGATCTCATCTTTGCGTATCCGGATACCGGAACAGCGAGTGGTCGCCCAAAATCGGTCAGTGGAGAAGAATTCTTTGTAAGGCTTTGTCGCAAGCTGGTAAATGTGATCAGCGAAACCACTTTGGATGGTATCGTGTTCCGAGTCGATCTAGATCTTCGTCCCTTTGGAAAAAGCGGGCCGATTGTGATGAGTTTTGATGCAATGGAAGATTATTACCAGCGCCAGGGGAGAGAATGGGAGCGGTACGCATGGATTAAAGCGAGGGTCGTGGCCGATGGAAATGGGGAAGGGGTAAGGTTCCTGAAAAAAATGAAACCGTTTGTTTATCGGCGATATCTAGATTTTGCCACCTTTGAATCGTTTAGAGACATGAAAAGGCGGATCGAGGTTGAGGTAAAACGAAAAGGAATGAAAAACGACATCAAACTTGGCCCCGGCGGCATACGGGAAATAGAATTTTTCGGACAGGTCTTTCAGCTTATACGAGGCGGCATTTTACCCGCGCTTCAGGAACGCCGCATTCAGAAAGTTTTACAGATCCTTTTCAGGGAAGGACATATCGATGAGAAGGTATGTGAGGGATTGACCAGCGCCTACCAGTTTTTGCGCAAAACAGAACATCGGCTTCAGGAATTTGCCGATCAACAGACCCATAGCCTCCCTCTGCATGCGGAAGGAAGAAAACGACTCGCCGTTTCCATGGGATTCGATGAATGGGAACCTTTTTCATTTCAGCTCAAAAAACACATGGAATATGTACATCGCCATTTTATGATCCTTTTGGAGGCCAAAGACAGAGACGATCAGGCAGATGGTAAAAAGAAAATTGAGAAGAGATTTGAATCGATCGGGTTAGATCCGATTGAAGATGGGAAAACAGGAAAAATACTTTCTGATGCCGGATTTGATGCTCCTGAAGAGGTGATGCGTTTGCTATACCACTTGCAAAGCGTTCCTGCGACCAAAGCGCTCAGCGCCAAAGGTCGTAAACGTCTGGGTCGTCTGGTTCCACAGATATTAAAGGCTGTTGTTTCATCTGATCACCAGGTGCTTGCCCTGGGTCGAATTATTGAACTGATCAAAACCATTGAGCGTCGTACCAACTATCTGGCCCTTTTGCTGGAAAATCCCACCGCCTTAACCCATCTTGTCAAATTCGCGAATGCAAGCTCCTGGATTATTAACTTTTTCTCCCGCCATCCCCTCCTCTTAGATGAACTGCTTGATCCACGAGCACTTTATGCCCCACCTAAAAAATCTGAACTCGAAGAGGAGATCCGCCACCGTCTTGAACAAATATCTCCCTTCAATATTGAGTTTCAGATGGAAGATCTCCGTATTTTTAAACAAATAAATGTATTGCGTGTGGCTGCATCGGATATCGCCGGTGTACTTCCTTTGCTTAAAGTAAGTGATCATCTCACCAATATCGCAGAGGCGGTCATTCATAAGGTTCTTGAACTATCCTGGAACCATTTGACCCAAAAGCACGGTAAACCAAAATGTATTCTGGACGGGGGAAAATGTGACCGGGGATTTGCCGTTATTGCCTATGGGAAGTTGGGTGGGATTGAACTCGGGTATGGATCGGACCTCGATCTTATTTTTCTTCACGCAGGCGAAAAAGGTGCCACGACAGATGGCAACCGACCAGTTGATAACGCGCAGTTTTTTGCCCGTTTGGGACAGAGGGTTCTTCATATTTTAAGCTCCCATACGCCAACCGGCGTATTATACGAAACCGATATGCGCTTACGTCCGAGCGGGGGGTTGGGCCTTTTGGTGAGCCATATCCAAGCATTTGAAAAATACCAGGCAAAAAGTGCCTGGACATGGGAGCATCAGGCGCTTATAAAGGCGCGGCCCATTGCCGGTGATATCCGTTTAAAAAGCCGGTTTGAACAGATTCGAGAAAAAGTGCTTGCCTGTCGACGCGTGAAAGGAGAGCTACAGAAACGGATTGTCGGGATGCGAGAGCTGATGAGAAAGGAGCTTTTCCGCCACGAGGCAGGTGTTTTTGATCTTAAACAGGGCGCAGGGGGTATTGTGGATATTGAATTTTTGGTCCAGTACCTGATGCTTTTGAGGTCAAATGAGCATAAAAAGCTAATCAAATGGACGGACAATGTCCGCATCATTCGTGCCCTGCTTGAAACAGGAATAATCGATGGCTATACAGCGCATGT
>PVBE011345406.1_pt1 | contig 63486 bp, 59 predicted proteins | sample 1631181 | NCBI WGS metagenome assembly PVBE01 (sample SAMN08397723, study PRJNA350692) | Marine metagenome, whole genome shotgun sequencing project. | isolation source: water | place: Pacific Ocean | collected 2012-04
CTTGTTAAATTCGCCTTGCACGACGCGGCGGGCGCCTTCCGAGATGCCCGACCATTTGCCGATGGGAAGAGTCTCGTAGCCCTTGTCCAGATTGTTGATGTCGAACACGGCGACCGACTGCGAAATCTCGGGTTCCGGATGCAACGGAGCATCCACATAGAGGTTGGTGGACTTGGGATGGGTCTTCACGAACAACGACCCGCCGCCGAGCCCCTCGAGTGTTTCCACGACCTTCCACGCGAACTGGGGATGGCCCTTTGGATCGGTGCCGATGAGCACCACCGTGTCGTCGCCCAGGTGGCTGGTCGCCCATACCGGACCATACTTGGGGTGGATGAGGTTGGCTCCGCGGCCCGGGTGCGGCGTCTCTCCGATACCGTCCGACTCACGAACCAGCCTGACCAGCTTGCCTTCCTTCATGTCGATGACCGCCACCGTGTTGCGGGCGTTGGCTGCCGTCAGGAAGTAGCGCTTGGTGGAATCCAAGCCGCCGTCATGGAGGAAGAGTTCGGCGTCGATGGTGGTCACCCTGAGGTTGGTGACGTCCTCGTAATTGACCAGCAGAATCTTGCCCGTTTCCTTGACGTTGACCACGAACTCGGGATGGAAGTGGGAGGCGACGATGGCCGCGACCCGGGGCTCGGGATGATACTCCTTGGTATCCACCGTGTAACCGCGGGTCGAGACGATCTTGATGGGCTCGAGGGTATCTCCGTCCATGATCACAAACTGCGGCGGCCAGTAGGCGCCGGCGATGGCGTACTTGTCCTCCCAGCCCTTCATCTTCGAGGTTTCGACCGAACGGGCCTCCATGCCGATCTTGATCTCGGCCACCGTTGCGGGGATCTTCGCCCACAGATCGATCATGTTGATCCGCGCATCGCGGCCGATGACAAAGATATACCGGCCGCTTGCCGAAATTCGCGAGATATGGACCGCGTAACCGGTCTTGATGATGGTCACGATTTTCTTGCTGTGGCCGTCGATCAGCGCAATCTTGCCCACGTCGCGCAGGGTGACCGAAAATAGGTTGTCGATATCGAGATCGTTCATCTTCCTGGTCGGGCGTTTTTCGGGCGGTACCACAACGTTCCAGGTTCTCTTAATTTCTTTGAAGCCGAATTCAGGCGGTTGCGGCGGTGTCTCGAGGATGTATCTGGCGACAATGTCGATTTCCTCCGTCGACAGCTCACCCGAGGTTCCCCAGTTGGGCATGCCGGCCGGGGAGCCATAGGTGATTATGTCGCGAAGGTAGTCCAAGCCCAGCTCCTCGGTGATATCGGTGGTCAGTGGCTTGCCCGTCGCGCCCTTCCGCAAAACACCATGGCAACCGGCGCACCGCTTGAAGTAGACAGCTTTCGCTCTTTTGAACTGTTCTGTCGTCAAGGCAGCGTTGGCGTCATTCACCGACATGATCGCCACCGTAAAGAATGTTGCGCCAAACAATGACGCGAGAATCTTTGACCTGAGCATTCCGTTTTTCCCCAATCCGTCAAATATCAAGTGAATTCCGAAATTCGATCAAGGACGCCGGCCGTTGCTTTTGTATGAATTGTCTTGTTCATAACGACATGCCTCCAATGCGAGGGTGTTTGCTGCGCCAGCGAGGCTATTCGTTGTCCCAGAGAGGACACTTCGCGAACCCTGTGCCAGTTCTCTTTGTCAGGAAAAATTACAGCAAGACTTTGAAAAAATTAAAAAAAATAATTAGCTAGGCCAAAGGTGACTTGAAAGGCCCTCCAATAATTACTTAATAATAAAACAATAAAAATATTTTGCCTATTATTTTATCAGTTTGAAGGCTTTTCGTCTGCCGTCGGGGTTAATGGGGGTACCGCAAGGGGCCGTTATTCTCGGGGAGCCCGTGGCGCGCCGGCGCCGAATTTCTCCAACCATGAAATACATCTTAAGGAGATAGCCGGTATCCGCCCAGCTCAGTGAGCAGTATCTCGGCCTTTGATGGGTCCCGCTCGATTTTCTGGCGAAGACGGTAGATGTGGGTTTCCAGGGTATGGGTGGTGACCCCGGCGTTGTATTCCCAGACCTCGTCCAAGAGGACGTCGCGGCCGACCACCCGGTTGCCGGAACGGTAGAGATATTTGAGGATTGCCGTCTCCTTGTCGGTTAGCCGGACTTTCTTGTTGCTCTCGTTATCGACGAGAAGCTTGGCGCTGGGTTGGAAAGTATAAGGTCCAATCGTGAAGACGGCATCATCGCTGCGTTCATGCTGGCGGATATGGGCACGCAACCGGGCCAGCAGGACACCTATGCGGAACGGCTTGATGACGTAGTCGTTGGCGCCGGCGTCCAAGCCTAAAATGGTGTCGGAATCGGTGTCGGCGGCGGTCAGCATGATGATCGGCGATTTGACCCCGTTGCGGCGCATCAGACGGCAAATTTCATGGCCGTTGATATCAGGCAGGCCGACATCGAGAATGATGACGTCGAAGTGGTCCGATTTTGCCAATTTCATGGCTTCGTTCCCGGTCGTGGTCGCGGTGGTGGCGAATTCCTCATGCAGTTGCAATTGTTCGCCAAGCATCCGCAGCAAAGCTTCGTCATCGTTGACGAGGAGGATACGTTTGCCCGTGGTCATGGCTGGCGCGGCTCCGCTTTTCGTTGCCGATGTCCACTATAAATCGAAATGACAAAGGTTTAAAGAATGGCGCGCCGCCTTAAAGCCCTTGCCTCTTCCACTGGTAGCCATTTGGGTATATTGTCATACATTCCCTAGGGGCCATGGAAAATTTCCACTAACGCGGAATTTCCCGCCCGGTTTTTTTGGGGCTCGGTTTTGCTTTTTGGGGATGAGCAAACCGCTTTTTTGTTCAACCGATTTTGCCGCCATGCCGCAACGTTCCGAAGTAATTCCCATGCCCGCCACGCGTGAGCCGGCGTCCTTGCTGGCGGTGAACCGCGCAGTTTCCGAGCTGCGCCGCGGCCTTGTTATCGCGGTTCAGGGCGCCGCCGGCAGGGCGGTTCTCGTTCAGGCCGCAGAAAGCGCCACTCCGCAAACCCTGGAAAAGCTGGCGGCAATGAGCCTTTCCGCCCCGGCCTTGGCCATCACCGGCCGTCGCGCCGCCGTCCTCGGCTTGGCGGGGGTTCGGGTGAAAATGGCAAAAGTCGTGACCGTCACGGCGCCAAACGATCTTAGCGCCGAGATGATCCGCGACCTGGCCAACCCCCTTTCCGGCCTCGAACCCGCCGCTCCGGAGATGAAATCGTTGCGCTTTACCGCCGCCGAGACCGCCGCTCACGGCTGCGACAGCGCCGCCGTCGGCTTGGCCAAGCTGGCCAGACTACTGCCGGCGGCGGTAACGGCGGTTCTCGCCGACCCGCAATCCGACGATCTCGCCGCCTGGATCACCCGTCACGACCTCCTTCTGGTCGACGCCGGCGACATCTTTCAATACGAGCATACGGCGGCGCGCACACTGAGGGCGGTGAGCGAAGCCCGGGTGCCGCTGATGCACGCCGATGATACCAGGATCATCGCCTTTCGTCCCATTGACGGCGGACTGGAACATCTGGCCATCGTCATCGGCGCCCCGAAAGCGGACGAGCCCGCCCTCGTCCGCCTGCATTCGGAGTGCTTCACCGGCGATTTGCTGGGCTCGCTCCGCTGTGATTGCGGCGATCAACTGCAAGGCGCCATCCGCGAGATCGCCAAGGCCGGCAGCGGTGTTCTTTTATACCTGGCCCAGGAAGGCCGCGGCATCGGCCTGGTTAACAAGCTCAGAGCCTATGAATTGCAGGACCAGGGCTTCGATACCATCGACGCCAACGAACAACTGGGATTCGATGCCGACGAACGGGTCTATTTGCCGGCCGCCCGGATGCTGCGCCAACTGGGCTTTTTCCGGATCAGGCTGTTGACCAATAACCCGGACAAGGTCTCGGCGCTCGCCGCTTGCGGTGTCACCATCGAGGACCGGGTTCCCCACAGCTTCCCTTCCAACAAACACAACGAACGCTACCTGAAAACGAAAGCGGCGCGGGGCGGCCATCTGTTTTAGATAAACCGCCCACTCCCGTGGGCCGGCCAAACGCCCGCAATCCGCTCTAGTAGCGGCAGATGTTGCCCATAACGATCTCTCCATCCGCCAAAAGTTACAGGTTAGGCCTTTGATTTGTCTTGTTTTTCGTCATGGCATGTAGCTTGCTCTTAACTAAGGTAAAAATTTTTAAAGGCAAACATGACGGGAAGAGAGATTCCAATAAACGCTTCATTGGACGGCCTGGAAAATCAATTGGCCTACGTTGAGCCGCTGGCATCGCCAAGGACCGGCTAAAGCCGGGCCGGTTCTGGCTTTCAGTCTTTTGGGGACGATGGTTTCACTTTTATGGATTTTCTCGACATCATCAATCCCCTGCAACACATCCCCCTTGTTTCCAACCTTTACCGAAATTGGTCCGGCGACACCATAGACCCCGTGCCCCGCGTCGGCGGCGGCGCTCTGTTCGGCGGTCCCATTGGGGCCATTGTCTCGCTGCTCAATGTCATCGTCGATGAAACCACCTGCAAGGATGTGGGCGACCATTTTCTGGCTTTTCTGGGGGACGAAGAGCCGGCGCAAAACCCAGCCGAGGAAGCAATCGAAATAGCCGACGCCGGCGGCCAAGCCCCCTTCGTCACCGCTGCCCTTGGTCAAAATTTAGAGCGGTCCGGGCAAGCGGCCGAGGCATGGTTGATCAGCACCGAAATCGACGTCCTTTACTGGGCGCAACAGGAAGCCTCCCTGCGCCAACAGGCCGTGCGGTGCAACAGGCCCGAAATGAAGGTCGCCACCGCCGCGCCGGCCGGCGCCACCGTCGCCGCGGGCGGCTGGTTCTCGGAGGTCATGGTGAAGTCCATGGAGAAGTACGAGCAAGGCGCTAGCCTCATGGCCCCCCGGCCCCGGCCCGCCGTTAATTCGGAATACTGATCTTCTTTATCTAGCGGCTTCCTTCGCGCCCAGGCGTGATTACGGTATAACCCGCTTATGGATATTCAGGTCCAGCCGCCAGGGGTTTTGTCATGGCGCCGGCGCCAGGTCCGTTGCGCCATCGGCTTTGGCGGCATTGGTAAGGGCAAGCGGGAAGGAGACGGTGTCACACCGGTCGGCTGCTTTCCCTTGCGCCGGGTGTTGTACCGTCCCGACCGCCAGCCGCCGCCCAGGAGTGCCCTTGCTTGCCGCCCGATCACGCCGGCCGACGGCTGGTGCGACGATCCCGCCGATGCCGACTACAACCAATTGGTCCATCTTCCAAGTACAGCGCAGCATGAAACTCTGTGGCGGAACGACGGCCTTTATGATGTTCTTGTCGAACTGGGTTATAACGACGATCCGGTTATTGCCGGGCGCGGTAGCGCCATTTTTTTGCATGTCGCCGGGCCCGGTTATCCTGCCACCTTGGGCTGTGTCGCCATTAGCCTGGTGGACCTTTTGTCGCTGCTGGGCGAGTGCGACGCGAAGACGCGGCTTTGCGTCAGCCGGCCTCTGCAATGAGCGGTTGGCGCTCGCCGAAGATGGCCGTGCCCACCCGGACCAGGGTGGCGCCGAAGTGAACGGCTTTTTGGTAATCGGCGCTCATCCCCATGCTCAGTTCCCCGAGCCCGTTGCGGCTGGCGATGTTGCGCAACAAGGCGAAATGAAGGGAAGCTTCCTCGTTTATCGGCGGGATGCACATAAGGCCCACCAGCGGCAAACCGTATTGGTCGCGGCAAGAGGCGATAAAAGCGTCGGCATCGGCGGGGAGAACGCCGGCCTTCCGGGCTTCCTCGCCGGTATTGACCTGAACCAAACACTCGGGCCAGCAGCCGCTTTTTTCCATCTCGACGGCCAAGGAACGGGCAAGTTTGGGACGGTCGACGGTTTCAATGACGTCAAACAGGGAAACGGCGTGGCGCACCTTGTTGCGCTGCAACGGCCCGACCAAATGAAGGCGGGTGCCGGTGTAGGCTTGCTTCAATTCGGGCCATTTGGCCTTGGCCTCCTGGACTCGGTTCTCGCCAAAAACCCGGTGACCGGCCCGCAACGCGGCGTCGATGCGCGGCGCGGGGTGGGTCTTGCTGACGACGACAAGGGAAACGGCCGTGGACGGGCGTCCGGCGGTCTGGGCGGCGGCGGTGATGCGCGCTTTCACGGCGGCTAAATTTTCGGCAATATCCACCTTGCTGTCCATGGGCCACCCATGACGACCGGTCGAAACCAGGAAAATGAATTGTGCAGTCGATAGCCAGCTTAGCAGACCTGACAGGGCGTCTCAATTGGCCGCGCCGGCACTTGCCGGTGGCGGGGACCGGAGATAGGGCTTTTCCACCGCTGGTCTTGATGACCGACAGCCAAAGGCTGCCCAATCCCCTGGCGGCGGTTGCTTCCTTGCCCGCCGGCGGCGCCGTCATCCTGCGTCACTACGGGGCGCCTGGCCGGCAAGATCTGGCCCGCGAACTGGCTGCCTTGTGCCGGCGGCGGCGGATTCGGCTGTTGATCGGTGGCGATGCTAGACTCGCTTATGCCGTCGGCGCCGATGGCCTTCACCTGCCGGAATGGCAGGTCCGGCGGGGTCCGGGCAGGTGGCGGCGCTGGCGCCCGCCCGGCTGGATTGTGACGGCGGCGGCGCATTCGCCGGCCTCCCTTTTCCGGGCCGCCGGCGCCGGCGCCGACGCGGCGCTGCTGTCGCCGGTGTTTGCCACCGCAAGCCATCCTGGCGCGGGGACGCTGGGAGCGCTCAAATTTACCGCTTGGTGCCAGTTGAGCCCGCTTCCGGTCTATGCCCTGGGCGGGATCTCGGCGGCCAACATCGATCGCCTCAAGGACTGCGGCAGCATCGGCTTTGCTGGCATCGGCGGGTTTTCGGAGAGTTTACTCTAACTTATTGAAATAGAGTGCATTCCGAGTGATTGATCGGTCTCACGAAGTGGGTCAATCAATCACAATGTGCTCTAGTGCCGAAATTATCTTTAGTTTAATAAAGTATAATTAACAATTTAGGTTTAGAACAGGCAACGGCCTGAAAAGTCATGGGATTGGAAGTCATGTGTTTTAAAGCTCACCAATTCAGCGGCCACGGGAACGGGGTGCTCATCGCCGCTCTGTTGCTGTTGGCAGTGCCGTTTTTGTCATCTTGCATGGATGAGCGCGCCGAAGAAGGGTCGGTGCCCGTCGAAGTGCAAGCGCCGAGCCTATTTGGCGAGGGCGGCATCCTCGGCTCCATGCAGGACGAACCCGTTACCTCCATCGGGGTCAACAGCTTTCTGTGGAGAGCTTCGCTCGACGCCATTTCCTTTATGCCGGTGACTTCGGCCGATCCTTTCGGGGGGGTGATCATCACCGATTGGTATTCGCCCAGCGAGACGCCGAATGAACGCTTCAAGCTGAATGTCTATATACTCGGCCGGGCGTTGCGCGCCGACGGCATTCGGGTAGCGGTTTTCCATCAGCTTCAAAGTGGCAACGATTGGCGGGACATTGCCATTGAATCCAAGGTCGGGACGAAAGTCGAAGACGCCATTCTGACCAGGGCGCGGCAGCTTAGACATGAAACCATGCGCCAATAATCCATGATCAATGATCAATGATCCAAAGGCGCCGGCGGGAAAATTTCATGTCGCGGTATAACTTCAAGCAAATCGAGGCCAAATGGCAGAGCATTTGGGAAGAGCGCGGCTCATTTCGCGCTTCAGAGGTGGAAGGCCGTCCCAAATACTACGTGCTTGAGATGTTCCCCTACCCGTCAGGGCGCATTCATATGGGGCATGTTCGCAATTATACCTTGGGCGACGTGGTGGCGCGCTATAAGCGCGCCTGCGGATTCAACGTGCTGCATCCGATGGGCTGGGACGCTTTCGGCTTGCCCGCCGAGAATGCCGCCATCGAAAACCGGGTCCATCCCGCCCGGTGGACGGCCGAGAATATCTCGACCATGCGAGGGCAACTCAAAACCATGGGCCTGTCCTATGACTGGAGCCGGGAATTGGCCACCTGCGAACCCGGTTATTACCGCTTTGAGCAGAAGATGTTCCTGGATTTTCTTAAAAAAGGGTTGGCCTATCGCCAGGAGTCTTGGGTCAATTGGGATCCCGTCGAGAATACCGTTCTCGCCAACGAACAAGTGATCGACGGCAAGGGATGGCGGTCCGGGGTGGAAGTGGAGCGCCGCCGCCTTGCCCAGTGGTTCCTGCGCATTACCGCTTTCGCCGATGAGATGCTTGACGATCTGAAATCCCTTGAACGCTGGCCCGAACGGGTCCGCCTGATGCAGGAGAACTGGATCGGCCGCTCGCAAGGGGCGCGCATGATCTTTCAATTGGCCGGACGGAGCGATCGCCTGGAAATCTACACGACGCGCCAGGACACCATTTTCGGGGCCTCGTTTTGCGCCATCGCCGGCAACCATCCCCTGGCCCGGGAACTGGCCAGGGACAAGCCGGGCCTTGCCGCCTTTATTGACCAATGCCAGCAACTCGGGAGCAGCGAGAAAGACATCGAAACCGCCGAGAAGAAGGGGTTTGACACCGGTGTCAGGGCCAAGCATCCGTTTATCGAGGGTCGTATGTTGCCTGTTTTTGTCGCCAACTTCGTGCTTATGGAATACGGCACCGGGGCCATTTACGGCTGTCCGGCGCATGATCAGCGCGATCTGGATTTCGCCCGCAAATACGAACTCGACGTCATTCCCGTCGTCGCCCCGCCGGACGCCGATCCGGCGTCTTTCGTCATTGGCGAGGAGGCCTACATGGGCGACGGTGTTCTCATCAATTCGGACTTTCTCAATGGCCTGCCGGTGGAAAAAGCCAAGGCGGAGACCGTCAAGCGGCTGGAAGCTGCCGGCGTCGGGCAAGGCGCGGTCAATTACCGTCTGCGCGATTGGGGCGTTTCCCGGCAGCGCTACTGGGGTTGCCCTATCCCGGTGATCCACTGCGCCGATTGCGGTGCGGTCGCGGTTCCGGAAGAAAACCTGCCCGTTGTTCTTCCCGATGACGCCGACCTGGCGGCGGCGGGCAATCCGCTGGAAACTCATCCGACTTGGAAAAACGTGGATTGCCCGAATTGCGGCAAGCCGGCGCAAAGGGAAACAGATACCTTCGATACTTTCTTAGAATCCTCCTGGTATTTCCTCAGGTTCTGCTCACCCCAGGCCGAGACCGCTTTTTCCCGGCCGGCCGTCGATTACTGGCTGCCGGTTGACCAGTACATCGGCGGCATCGAACACGCGGTGCTGCACCTTCTCTACTCGCGTTTTTTTACCCGCGCCCTGCGCCAATGCGGGTACCTGGACATCAAGGAACCCTTTGCCGGCCTGCTCACCCAGGGGATGGTCTGTCACCGGACTTACCAAACGGCGGCCGGAGAATGGTTGTTTCCCGAAGATGCCGGCCGTCAAGGTGACGGCCCGCCGATCACGGTCGGGCGCTCGGAAAAGATGAGCAAGTCGAAAAAGAATATCGTCGATCCGGCCGGCATCATAGACTCTTACGGCGCCGATACGGCGCGCCTATTCATGCTTTCCGACAGCCCGCCGGACAGGGATCTGGACTGGACGGAATCCGGCGTTGACGGGGCCTGGCGGTTTCTCAATCGTTTGTGGCGGTGCGTTAGCGAACCGAAGGTAGAGTTTACCGCTCCCGGGGCCCCCCGGCCCGAGCTTCTTTCATCCTCCACCCTTGACGCCGAGCGGGCCATTCACAAAACCGTTTTCGCCGTTTCCGGCGACTTGGAGCGGTTCCATTTCAATAAAGCCGTCGCCCGTATCCGGGAATTGACCAATTTGCTGGAAGACCTGATGGAAAATCAGGGTGATGACGGCTGGGTGCTTCGTTTCGGGATGGAGACGGTGGTCCGTTTGATCGGCCCGATGACGCCGCATCTGGCCGAGGAACTTTGGCGGCTGCTCGGCCATGAATGCATGCTTGCCGATACGCCCTGGCCGGAAGCCGATGACGGGTTGCTCGTTAATGCCAGCGTCACCGTCGCCGTTCAGGTCAATGGTAAGCTGCGCGATACCGTGTCATTGCCCAAAAATTGCGAACGCGGGGCGGCGGAAAAAGCGGCCCTGGCATTGCCCAAGGTCGGCGCCGCCATCGCCGGCAAGCCCGTTCGCAAAGTCATCGTCGTTCCGGATCGGGTGATCAATGTCGTTCTTTAGATCATTTGTTGTGTTGGTCTCCCTGGCGCTTGTCGGGGCCTGTGGTTTCCGCCCCATATACGGCGTTGGCCAAGCGGACGGCATATCCTCCACCCTTGCCACCGTCCAGATCCATCCGATTGCCGATCGCACGGGTCAGCTGCTCCACAATCACCTCCTCAATCTTCTTAATCCGAGGGGCCGTCCTAAGGCGCCGCGTTATCAGCTGCATATTCGCTTGAAGAAATCCACCTCTAAATTGGCGGTCCAAAAGAGCGCCTTCGCGACCCGCGCCAACTTTAATCTGTCGGCAAATATGCGGCTCTACGTAATCCACGACGGCAAGATTGAGTTAAACAGGCCTATTTTCGACGAAAGCACCCATACCATCAGCAGCTACAACGTCATGAATTCCGAATTTGCAACCGTGATGACCGAAAAGGATGCCCGGTCCAGGGCCGTCCGGCAGATAGCCCATGACATTCAAACCCGTCTCAGCCTTCTCTTTTTGCAGATGAAAGCGGCGGCGCAAAAGACCGGCAAGTGAAGATCAGCGGCCCTGGCATCAAGAGTTTTCTCGGCCAGCCGGAGGCGGCTGTCCTTTGCGTCTTGGTTTACGGACCCGACCAGGGACTGGTGCGGGAACGGGCCGATACCCTGGTCCGAACCGTAGCCGGTGATTTGAACGACCCTTTCCGCGTCGTCGAGCTAGGCGCCGCCGACTTGGCTGGCGATCCCCGGCGCCTGGCCGACGAGGCGGCGGCCCTGGCGATGACCGGGGGGCGCCGCGTTGTCCGAGTGCGCGGCGCAGAAGAGGGCGTGGCCAAGGTCTTCAAGGCCTTTCTTGGCCATCCCGAGGGAGACGCCCTGGTGGTTGCCGAAGCCGGCGACCTGGGGCCGCGCTCGCCGTTGCGCGGGCTCTGCGAGCGGGCCGCCAACGCTGCCGCCCTGGCCTGTTACGGCGACGACGCTAACAGCCTACGGAAAGTGATCGCCGATACCCTCGGCCGCCACGGCTTGCGGGCGTCAAGGGATGCCTTGGCGTTTCTCGCCGCCAACCTGGGCAGCGATCGTTTGACGACGCGAAGCGAGCTGGACAAGCTGGCCCTTTATAAAGGCGGGCCGGGGACGGTCGAGCTGGACGACGCTGTCACCTGCGTCGGCGACAACGCCACCATGACCCTGGATGCCATAATCCACGCCGCCGGCGGCGGCGAGCAGGCGGAACTCGACCGGACACTGACCCGGGCCCTGGCCGAGGGTATTCAGCCGGTCGCCATCCTAAGGGCCATGGCACGTCATCTTCAGCGTCTGCATCTGGCTTCCGCCATGGTCGCCGCCGGCTCCCCGCCCGAACAGGCCATGAAAGCCTTAAAACCGCCGGTGTTTTTCAAGTTTAAGGGCCGTTTCGCAAGTCAGTTGCGGCGCTGGCCGACGCGCCGCCTAGCCGACGCTCTCGACCTTGTCACCGAGGCCGAGCTCCTTTGCAAAACCTCGGGCCTGCCCCCGGAGGTCATTTGCGGGCGCGCCCTTTTCAGCATCTCGCAGACGGCGCGTACGGGCGGATCGCGGCGTTGATTGGCTGGCAAGCGGAAAATGCTCCGAGAGCATTGCGGAATGGACCACAGGCATATGATCACTGAATTGGCTTTCCTCCCCTCGGCGTTTCATCTTAACGCAATGGACGCCCAGCTTCGCCGAGGAAGAGGAAGTGCGACGAACTCCGTAAAACCTAGGGTTTTTTTGCCGCCCCGCCGCCGTGGCTGAGGCGGCCTAGGATGTCGTCCAACTGATCGAGGGTGCGGTAGTGGACGCTCAGGGTTCCGCCTTTTGCCTTGCCGAGGAATTTGATTTCCACCCTTAAGCCCAAGAGATTGGACATGTCTCGCTCAAGGCCCAGGATGTCGGCATCCTTGGCCGCCGGTTTGCGCCCTCTTTTCTTCTTTCTTCCCTTGTCCTGGGCCAGTTTTTCCGTCTGCCGGACGTTCAGTCCCTGCTTGACCACCTGGCCGGCCAGGGTGGTGGGGTCATCGGCGGTCAACAAGGCGCGGGCGTGGCCGGCCGACAGCTTGCCCGCGTCGAGCATCTTCTTGACCGCGTCTGGAAGGTCGAGCAGGCGTAGCGTATTGGCCACATGGCTGCGGCTTTTGCCGAGGGTATGGGCCAGGTCCTTTTGGTTATGGGAGAATTCATCCATCAACCGGCGATAGCCCATGGCCTCGTCGAGGGGCGAGAGGTCCTGGCGTTGGAGGTTCTCGACCATGGCGATTTCCAATGCTTCCCGGTCCGTCAATTCCTTGATGATGACCGGGATCTCGTGCAATTGGGCTTGTTGGGCGGCGCGCCAGCGGCGCTCTCCGGCGACGATCTCATAGGCGCTGTCTTGGCCGGGCAAACGGCGCGCCAGCAGTGGCTGGAGGACGCCTTTCTCGCGGATCGAGCGGGCCAGGTCCTTGATCGGTTCGGAGTCCATGGAGTGGCGCGGCTGAAGACGGCCGGGTTGCAGCTGCTCTATGGGGAGTTGTTGCGATACCCCTGGCTTGCCAAGGCCGGAATAATCCTCGGCCCCGTCCTCGCCCAGCAAAGCCGATAGCCCGCGGCCCAGGTTGTGGCGCTTTTTATCGGCGGCCATCAGGCGGGCATCCGCCGTTCGCGGCGCAGGACTTCGCTGGCCAGGTGGATATAGGCCCGGGAGCCGGCGCAGCCCGTGTCGTAAACCAGAACCGGCCGGCCGTGGGAAGGTGCCTCGGAGACCCGCACGTTGCGGGGGATCACCGTCCGGTAGACCTTGTCGCCGAAATGGTCGCGAACATCGCTGGCGACCATTTCGGACAAGTTATTGCGTGTATCGAACATTGTTAACACAATACCTTGTATATGAAGGCTAGGATTAAAAGCCTGCTTGATCCGTTCCACGGTCTTTATCAGATGGCTCAGCCCTTCCAGAGCCAAAAACTCGCATTGCATCGGCACCAGAACGGCCTGGGCGGCGACCAGGGCGTTGATGGTCAGCAGGCCGAGGCCGGGCGGGCAGTCGATGAGGATGTAGTCAAAGTCTCCCGCCCCAGCCGCCAAGGCCTTGCGCAAGCAATAGGCGCGGGCTTCCGTATCGACCAGTTCGATCTCCGCCGCCGACAGGTCGATGCCAGAGGGGATGATTTTAAGGCCCGGAACGCAGGTCTCGAGGATCGTTTCATCGAGACCTGCCTGGCCGATCAATAAGTGGTAGGAATTGCGAATCCGTGCTTGCCGCATGATGCCAAGCCCGGTGCTGGCGTTGCCCTGGGGGTCCAGGTCGATGATCAGCACGTTCTTTTTGACGGCGGCCAGGGCGGTGGACAGGTTGATGGCGGTGGTGGTCTTGCCGACGCCACCTTTCTGGTTGGCGATGGCGATGGTCCTGGCTTCGCGGTCCTTACCGGGGCTGTTGCTGTCAACCATGGCGGCGCGCCATTCCTTCCACTTTCAGGATCACCCCAGAAGGATCCAAGCGGCTTTTGATTTTGGCCACCTTCATATGCCATTCTTTTCTCGCCGCCGTCAATTCTTCTTCGGCTTTTCGGCCCTTGTGAAAGAAACAGAGCGTCTTTTTGTGGCCGGCTACGAACGGCTCGGCGTAAGCCAGGAGCTCGGCCAGGGGGGCGCAGGCCCGGGCGGTGACAATATCGGCGGCGAAGGGCTCGAGATTTTCGATGCGCCCGTTATGGATCACCGCGCCGGCTTGCGTGGCCCGGTTGACCTCGGCAAGAAAAGCGCATTTGCGGCCGTCGCTTTCCACCAGGTGGACGTCCCAGCCGGCGATGACGGCAAGGACGAGACCGGGAAATCCGGCGCCGCTGCCCAAATCAAGCAAGGTCCCGGGACGGGCCGGCAAAAGCGCCGACAGTTGCGCCGAATCCAAGAAATGCCGACGCCATACGTCGGCCAGGCTGCGCCGTCCGACAAGATTGATCCGCCTTTGCCATTTGGCCAGCAGTTCGGCATGAATTTTCAACCCTTGCAGCTGTTGGCGGGTCGCCCCGGTGGCGGCGGCGAACTGGCTGGCGGTCATCGGTGCCGGCGGTTTCGCTCCCTGGTGACATGCGCTGGCGGCAGCCGATGTTTCACGTGAAACAGCCATCTAGAGCAAATCCCCTACGGATGGTCTCCTCCGGGACGACATATTTGCGTTTAAAATAAACACGCTCAGGCCGAAAGCCGCCGCCGCTGCCGCACATAGCCTAAAAGCAAAGTCAGAGCGGCCGGCGTGACGCCGGAAATTCTCGATGCCGCCCCCAAGGTGGCCGGCCGCGACCGGCTCAGCTTTTCCGTCACTTCCGCCGACAGGCCGGGAATGGCGGAGAAATCGAGTTCGGCCGGCAGCCGCAGGGCTTCGTCGCGGCGAAAGGTGTGGATGTCGGCCTTTTGGCGGTCCAGGTAGGCGGCGTAGCGGGCCTCGATTTCCAGTTGCCGGCCGATATCCTTGTCGAGGCCTCCCAACTCGCTCCAGACAGTGGCCAGGATATTGATATCGATGCCGTTATAGGAAAGCATCTCGGTGGCGCTGCGGCGCCGGCCGTCCTGGTTGATGGCGATGCCCCGGCAGCCGATCCAGGCCGGGGTGGCGGTCAACCGCCGCAGCAGCGAACGGCCGTCGTCCAAGGCCTTGGCCTTTTTCAAGAAAGCTTGCTGGCGCCGGCCACCGACGCAACCGGCATTGAAGCCCTTTAGGGTCAGCCGCTGGTCGGCATTGTCGGCGCGTAGCTGTAAACGGTATTCGGCGCGCGACGTGAACATCCGGTAAGGCTCCGCCGTGCCCTGCGTCACCAGATCGTCGATGAGGACGCCGATGTAGGCGTCGGCCCGGTCGAGCAGGAAAGAATCCTTGCCGGCCGCCGTCCGGGCGGCGTTGACGCCGGCCATCAGTCCTTGCGCGGCGGCTTCCTCGTAGCCCGTGGTGCCGTTGATCTGACCGGCCAGGAAAAGCCCAGGCACCCGCCGGGACTGGAGATTGGGGGCCAACTCCCTGGGATCCATGTAGTCGTATTCGATGGCATATCCGGGGCTCAGCATGGCCGCTTTCTCAAGTCCGGGAATGGTCTTGAGGAGTTGCCGCTGCACCTCTCGCGGCAAGGAAGTGGAAATGCCGTTGGGATAGACCCTGTGATCCCCGAGGCCCTCCGGCTCGAGAAATATCTGGTGGCGGTGGCGCCCGGCGAAGCGCACCACTTTATCCTCGATGGACGGACAGTAACGCGGTCCCGCGGAATCGATTTGACCGGAATACAAAGGCGCCCGGTGCAGGTTGGCGCGGATAAGATCATGGGACCTGGGGGTCGTGCCAGTGATATGGCAATTGACCTGTGGCGTTTCGATGCGCCGGGTGAGGAAGGAAAACGGCGTCGGCGGATCGTCTCCCGGCTGGCTCTCCAGGCGCCGCCAATCGATGCCGCGTCCGTCAAGGCGGGGCGGGGTTCCCGTTTTCAGGCGTCCGATAGTGAAGCCCAGGCGCTTAAAGGTATAAGCGAGTCCGACGGCGCGGACGTCGCCGGCCCGGCCGGCCGGGATCATCACCTCGCCGATATGGACGAGGCCACGCAGAAAGGTGCCGGTGGTGACGACGACAGAGCCGGTCAGGATCTCCTCGCCAGCCGCCGTGCGGATGCCGCGAAGCCTATCGCCGCAATCGAATAGCAGGTCGTCGACGTCGCCGGCGCGGAGCTTGAGCCCGGGTTGCCGGCGCAGCAGGTGGAGGATGGCTTTCTTGTATAACCGGCGGTCGGCCTGGGCGCGCGGCCCTTGCACCGCCGGTCCCTTGCGGCGGTTGAGGATGCGGAACTGAATGCCGGCTTGATCGGCGGCGCGGCCCATGAGGCCATCGAGAGCGTCGATCTCGCGCACCAGCTGTCCCTTGGCGAGACCGCCAATGGCCGGATTGCATGACATCTCGCCGATGGTTTCGAGGCGATGGGTGAGCAGCAACGTATGGGCGCCGACCCGCGCCGCCGCCGCCGCTGCCTCGACGCCGGCATGGCCGCCGCCAATGACGATGACGTCATAACGATTTCCGGTCCGCCGATCCTCATCTTGTCTTTCCATGAACGGAAATCTAGGAGCGCGCCGGGGAGAAGTCAATTGACCGCCGCGATACCGCTGGGTTGGTGGGGTTTCACGTGAAACATTCCCTCCCTTATTTGCCGATGCAGAAATCCTCGAAAACCACATCAAGTATGTCTTCCACGTCAACCCGGCCGGTAATTCGGCCCAGGCAGCGGACGGCAAGGCGAAGGTCCTCGCCGGCCAGTTCCGAGGCCTCGGTCTTGAGCGACCTGGTCAAGGCTTGGCGGCAGTCTTCCAGGGCCCGGCGGTGGCGGACACGGGTGACCGCCGGGGCGGCGGTTATCCGGCAGCGCGCCGCCACTTGGGAGGCAAGGGTTTTCATGAAATCGTCCAATCCGGCGCCGTTCAAGACCGAAATGGCGAGCGCCGGACGGCCGTTGACGGACAGCGGCGGCGGCAGCTCCGCCAGGTCCGACTTGTTGATCACCACCAGGCTGTTTTCGTCAATGAGTTGCGCCGTGTAAGGGTCGACGCGGGGCCAGGCTTCGCCGTCCAATACCGCCAGCTTGAGGTCGGCGTCGGCGGCCCGCTGGCGGGCGCGGCGCACCCCTTCCGCTTCGATCTCGCCGCCGCCGGCGCGCAAGCCGGCGGTATCGGAAAGCACCGCCGGATAACCGCCAACATCCAGGTGTGCCTCGATGATGTCGCGGGTCGTCCCCGCCGTCGCCGCGACGATCGCCGCGTCACGGCGGGCCAGCCAGTTGAGAAGGCTGGATTTGCCGGCATTTGGGGGGCCGATGATGGCTAGGTGAACGCCGTCACGCAGGCGCTCGCCGCGGCGTTGGTCCCGCAAGTGGTGGGCGATCTCCGCGTCCAGCCCGCCAACCTCCCGGCGGACCCGCGCGGCAATCCCCTCGGGAAGCTCCTCGTCGGAAAAATCAATGCTTGCTTCCATATGGGCCAGGGCCTCAAGCAGACGATGGCGCCAGCTTTCATAGATCCGGCCCAGGCCGCCCCGCATTTGGCGCAAGGCTTGACGGCGCTGGGCTTCGGTTTCCGCCGCGATAAGATCAGCGAGGCCTTCCGCGGCGGTCAAGTCGAGCTTGCCGTTTTCAAAAGCGCGGCGCGTGAACTCGCCCGGCTCGGCCATTCGCAGACCGGGACAGTGTGCCAGCGCCTCCAAGACCGCCGAAATCACCGCCCGCCCGCCATGCAGGTGCAACTCGACCACGTCCTCGCCGGTGAAGCTGGTCGGGCTTGGGAACCACAAGGCCAAACCCTCGTCAATGGCCCCGCCCCCGTCGGCGTCGGTGATGGTGACCCGCCTCGCCAAACGCGGCGGCGGGGCTTGTCGCGGTGATCCCTTGGCGGTCAGGCGCCCGAGGGCGGCCAACGAGTGCTGCCCGGAAAGGCGTATGACCGCAAGCCCGGCGGGCACACTTCCGCTTGATAAGGCGTAAATGGTATCGGTATTCATTGCTAATACAAAATGATCTTTAATATCATTTTATAATAACTCGATGTAGTATGTAGTAAAATTTATATATCAATACATTGGGTTTAATAGGAAATTGTTGCGGAAGCGGTTTAATCTCTCTGATTCTTGCCAAATCTTCCTTCCTGGCCCGACCAATAAAAAAGCCAGCGATGGCGAGGTTGTTTTCTCTCCTAAGAGTTCCAAACTAAACTTGTGGGCTCGGCGGCGCAATGCCGGCTTTTGCAGACGCTCTCTATTCCGCCGCCTGGATTTTTCAAGGCCAGAAAGAAAAGGTGCGCGGTCAAGTCTCGGCAATCAGGCAAGCGATGAACGAACTGGCCCGCCCGGCGCGGGCGGCGGTTCTTTCCATGGAACTGATCGACCGGGCCGCCCTGGCCAATCTGAGTTACTGGGACGCCTCGGGCGGCGGCTATTTTCTTACCGCCGATGATGCCGATGATGTCATCACCCGCCCCAAGACTATCGCCGATAACGCCCAGCCGGCCGGCAACGGTACCATGGCCGAGGTCTTAGCGCGGCTGTTTCATCTAACCGGCGATGCCACCCACCGGCGCCGGCCTGCCGGCGGCCAATCCGGCCCGGGGCAAGGGCTTGGCCAAGGGGGACAAGGCGGTGGCTTACGTTTGCCCCGGGACGGCTTGCGGTTCACCCATCGTCGGGGCGGATGTCTTGAAGAAAGAGCTGGGTAAACTGTAAACTCTTGTCCATGCCCCGTGTTTGCGTGATGACCCCGCTCGGGCCGTTGATCTTGCTAGAGAAATCGGCGGCCATCGTTTCCCTCGACTGGGGCCGGGCCAGCGATGCCGAGCCCTCGCCTCTGCTCATCGAGGCCAAGAACCAGTTGGAGGCTTATTTCCATGGCCGGCTGAAAGTTTTTGATTTGCCTTTGGCGCCGCCTGGCACCGCCTTTCAGACCGCCGTTTGGACGCTCATGGAACGCATCGCCCATGGCCAAACCCGGACCTATGGGGAAATGGCCTTGGATTTGAAAAGCGGCCCGCGCGCCGTTGGCAACGCCGGCGGGCGCAACCCCATTCCTATTTTCATTCCGTGCCATCGGGTCATCGGCGCCGGGCGGCGCATGTGCGGTTATTCCGGTGGCGCAGGGATCGCCACCAAGCAGGCCCTGTTGCTTTTGGAAGATCCGGAAAAACGCGGTTGGTTTGAAAGGAGCAAGTCATGAGCAAAGCCATTTGCATCCTCAAAACCGGCGGTCCGGACGTGCTCCGTTGGCGGGACGTGGATGTTGCCGCTCCCGGCCCCGGCGAGGTCCGCTTGCGCCAGACCGCCGTCGGACTCAATTATATCGACGTCTATCATCGCGGCGGGCTTTATCCCTTGGCCGAATTGCCCGCCGTCATCGGCATGGAAGGGGCGGGTATCGTCGAGGAGGTGGGGCCGGAAGTGGCCGGTTTCGAGGCCGGCCAGCGGGTCGCATACGCCGGCCTGCCGCCGGGCGCCTACGCCGAGGAAAGGGTGATACCGGCGCACCGCCTTGTCAAACTGCCGGACGCCATCGATGATCGTCAGGCCGCCGCCATGATGCTCAAGGGAATGACCGCCCATTACCTGCTCCGCCGCACCTATCACGTGCATAAAGGTGATGTTATTCTTGTTCATGCCGCCGCCGGCGGCGTCGGCTTGATCCTTTGCCAATGGGCCAAACACCTGGGCGCCACCGTCATCGGCACCGTCGGCAGCGACGAAAAGGCCGCTCTCGCCGGGGCCAACGGCTGCGATCATACAATCGTTTATTCGCGTCAAAATTTCCCTGAACGGGTCAGTGATATCACCAATGGCGGCGGCGTCGCCGTGGTTTATGATTCCGTCGGCCGGGCCACCTTCGAGGGATCGTTGGATTGCTTGCGGCCCCTGGGCGTCATGGTCAGCTTCGGCAATGCCTCGGGTCCCCTTGCGCCTTTTGATCCGGCGCTCCTGGGCGCCAAGGGATCGCTGTTTTTGACCCGCCCTTCGCTGATGACCTATACCGCCAATCGCCAAGACCTCCTCGCCGCCGCCGAGGAACTGTTCGATGTCGTCTTAGGCGGTCAGGTCAAAATCACCATCCATCAAACCTACCCCCTGGCCGAGGCCGCGCGAGCCCACCTGGACCTGGAGGCGCGAAAGACCACGGGCTCGACAGTTCTGTTGCCTTAAGAGCTTATCCAAACTGATTGAGAGTGGCGCTTGTTGGCTTGCCTTGCCGCGGCGATCGGCGGGAAAGGCTTTAACTGTTCATGGACTCGAAGAACTCCTCGTTGTTCTTCGCGTCCTTAAGCTTGGCGAGCAGGAAATCCATGGCGTCGGTGACTCCCATGGGCATAAGGATGCGGCGCAGGATCCACATTTTCGACAATGTCCCCTCGTCGACCAAAAGCTCTTCCTTGCGGGTGCCGGACTTGGTGATGTCGATGGAAGGCCAGGTGCGCTTGTCGGAAAGTTTGCGGTCGAGGATGATTTCCGAATTGCCGGTGCCCTTGAACTCCTCGAAGATCACCTCGTCCATGCGCGAGCCGGTATCGATCAGCGCCGTCGAGATGATGGTCAGCGAGCCGCCTTCCTCGATGTTGCGGGCGGCGCCGAAAAACCGTTTCGGCCGTTGCAGGGCGTTGGCGTCGACGCCGCCGGTCAAGACCTTGCCCGAGCTCGGGACGACGGTGTTATAGGCACGCGCCAAGCGGGTGATGGAATCGAGTAAAATAACCACGTCGCGTTTGTGTTCGACCAGACGTTTGGCCTTTTGGATGACCATTTCCGCTACTTGCACGTGGCGGGACGCCGGCTCGTCGAAGGTCGAGCTGATTACCTCGCCTTTTACCGAACGGTCCATGTCGGTCACTTCCTCGGGCCTCTCGTCGATCAACAGCACGATCAGGTAGCATTCGGGATGATTGGTGGCGACGGCGTTGGCGATGTTCTGCAGCATCACCGTTTTGCCGGTCCTGGGCGGCGCCACGATCAGCGCCCGCTGGCCCTTGCCGATGGGAGAGATGAGGTCGATGACCCGCGAGGTTCGGTCCTTGAGGTTGGGATCGTCAACTTCCATTGTCATTCGCTCATCGGGATAAAGAGGGGTCAGGTTGTCGAAATTGATCCGATGGCGGACGTCGCTCGGGTCGGAGAAGTTGATATCGTTGATTTTCAGCAGGGCGAAATAACGCTCGCCGTTTTTCGGCGAGCGGATCTGGCCTTCCACCGTATCGCCGGTGCGTAAACCGAACCGCCGCACTTGGCTCGGCGAGACGTATATGTCGTCCGGTCCCGGCAGGTAGTTGGCCTCGGGTGAACGCAGGAATCCGAACCCATCCTGAAGAACCTCGAGAACACCATCGCCGAAAATGGCAATGTCATTCTCGGCCAGCTGTTTGAGGATGGCGAACATCATATCTTGCTTGCGCAAGGAACTGGCGTTTTCTATTTCCAGTTCTTCGGCGTAACCGAGGAGATCGGCCGGTGTCTTGGTTTTAAGTTCTTGAAGATTCATGTTCGGACGGGGAAGCGATTTGTATGAAAAGATCTTGAGAGAGGAAATGAATAATGAGTAGTGCGAGAAACCGACTTAGCCCCCGATGTCGGTTTTAAAAGTAACAGGCTCGTTGCGCCGAGTTCAATAATGGGGATTAATTTCCAGAAAACGCCGCCAGAAGTGAGCTCGGCTAAAGCGTCGTATGTAAACCCTAACCAAACCCCGAGAGCTAGTCAAATGGAGAATGCAAGTCGTTTTAAATCACTTTTAAAAGGGCTTGACCACGGCGAGAATGACGATGCCGATCATCAGTAGGGTCGGCGCCTCATTGACGATGCGGAAGAATTTTTCTGAATGGCTGTTTGCATTCTCGGCAAATCGTCGCCGCCACCGCCCCATCATAAAGTGAATCACCAAAAGCAGGGCGACCAAAAAAAGTTTGCCGTGGAGCCAGCCCTGACCTTGGGTCAATGCGCCGAAGTCCACCAACAGCAAGCCGCCAAACAGGGCCGAAGCCAGCATCGCCGGCGCCATGATAAAATAGAGGAGCCGCCGCTCCATGATCTTGAAGGTTTCGGATTTATCCGACCCCGGCAGGGCTTGCGTGTGGTACACGAACAGCCTTGGCAGATAGAGGAGTCCCGCCATCCAGGCGATCGCCGATATTATGTGCAACGCCTTGATCCACAGGTAGGTGGAAGATAAAAATTCCACTTCGTCTGTATCCCCTCTCTAAAAGCGCCGGTCATGAAGACAACATCCCATGACCGACGAACATGTCGTTTCGTCGCCGCTTGCGATACAGCCCGGTTGGCGCCTGAGCGCCGCTTCCACGATATAGACCAGGCTGTCGATAAACTCTACCTCCATGGCCAGGGCCGGCACCCGGATGAAAGCCGGTATAGTCAGCTCCCGGGAACGCCGGAGATAGGTAATGTCCAGTTCGACGAGGGTCTCGGAATGTTCGGAAACAAAAGAGATGGGGACGACGACCACGGGAACCCGGCCTTTGGCCGCCTGCTCCAGCGCCTCTTCGATTGACGGGCCGGTCCACCGCAGCCGCCCGACCCGGCTTTGGTAGCAGACCGACCAATCCAGGTCCTTATCCTTCAGCTGGCTGACCACCGCCGCTGCCGTTCGTTCGATTTGCTCCTGATAGGGGTCGCCGCGGTCGATGATTTTTTGCGGCAATCCATGGGCGGAGAACAGCAGTCTTGGTTTTCCCGCCCGAGATGCTTCTTGCAACCTGGCTCCAATGAGCTTTGCCTGGGCACCGACCATGCCCGGCGCCGTTGGATAGCAACAGACAGCATGGGTGGGGGCGCGCAACCCGGCCGCCTCGGCGGCCCGGTTCCATTCCCGCAGAGAGGTCCCCGTGGTGGTGGTAGAAAACTGAGGGTAAAGGGGCAGGAGGACGATTTCGTCGGGTGAAAATACTTTCACGGCCGCCGCCGCCTCGCCGCTCATCGGATGCCAATAGCGCATGGCGAGGAAAACCTTGACCTGGAATTTTGCCCGCAACCGTTCTTCCAGGGCATCGGCTTGCAGTTGGCTCTGTTCGACAAGGGGCGATTTGCCGCCGATCTTTTCATAAATTTTTCGGGCAGGGGCTTCCCGGCGCCGCGAAATCCATTGCGCCAGCAGCCAGCGGGCCGGCCTTGGCAGGTCGATGATGGCGGGATCATTGAATAAATTGAAAAGAAAAGGCCTTACCGAATCCAATCGGTCCGGTCCCCCCAAATTGAACAACACGACGGCAAGCTTTTTCATCCTGCTACATTACAGTACAGGGCATTTCCCGAAATCTAACCGCGGATCAACTCGACCAGGCGATGGACGTGTTCAGGCGGCGTTTCCGGTAAGATGCCATGGCCGAGGTTGAAGATGAACGGTCCGCCCTCCAGGGTTTCAAGGATGGCCCGCGTTTCCATTTCCAGGGCGCCGCCGCCGGCCACCAAGGCGTGGTTGTCCAAGTTGCCTTGCACCGTGCACTTTCCCTGTAGATTGGCCGCTGCCCAGTTGACGGGAACGGCGTTATCAATACCGATTGCGTCAACTCCGCTCAGCTTGACGAAATCCTCGTACATCAACCCGGCGCCGCGTGGAAAACCGATGATCGGGACGCCTGGACAGGCTTGCCGCAATCTTTTGACAAGGACTGCCGTCGGCTGAATGACCCAGCGGTGAAACTGCATCTCACCCAGAACGCTGGCCCAACTGTCGAATAGCTGAATGACCTCAACCCCGTTTTTCACTTGCTCGATAAGGTAAATCGCCGTCGCCTCGACCAACAGGTCAATCAACTTTTGCAAATCGTCCGGCGCCTGGTGAGCCCAGGCCCTGATTTTTCCACAGCCGGTTCCGCCGCGCCCTTCGACCATATAGACGGCTACCGTCCAGGGTGAACCGGCAAAGCCGATCAATGTGGTTTGCGGTGAAATTTCACGGCTTAATCTCCGAACCGTCTCAAAGACCGGCGCCAAATGGGAGTTCAGCCGCCCGATGCCGAGGCTAGATAGTTTTTCGGCCGAATCGATGGGCTCAAGAACCGGGCCTTCGCCTTCACGGAACGAGATTTTTTGTCCCAGGGCGTCTGGCACCACAAGGATATCGCTGAACAAAATCGCCGCGTCCATTTGGTAACGGCGCAAGGGTTGCAAAGTTACCTCCACCGCCAGATCGGGGGTGTAACAAAATTGCAGAAAGTTTTTCATGGTCGAGCGGACTTTCCGGTACTCGGGCAGGTAGCGGCCGGCTTGGCGCATCAACCAGATCGGCGGCGGCGAAAGGCTTTGGCCGCTCAAGGCGCGGAGCAGGAGCTTTTTGGCGGCCATCACGGCGCGTCCATGTCGGTGAAGATGGCTTGCAAGGCGAAATCCGAGACCATGTGGCGGGCATGGGTTTCGTCGAGCAGAACTCGAAAACCGCCGCCGCCGATGGCCTTGACGGTGTCCTGGACGGCTTTTTCGTAATGTTTTCCTTTGACGCCACTGTAACAGCAGCGGTCGAAACGGTTGAATATCTGCAGCTGCCGGCGATTGGAGCCAAAAGTGGCGAGGGCGAACATCTCCAGAAAATTGGCGGCATGGATCATCGGCGCGTAGTAATGCGGCCTGGGCGATTGCTCGTTCCCGGAGCGCAGGTACATAGGATAGGTGCCGGCGACGGGATAGCTGCGCCGGATGCGTTCATCGGCGGCGGCCGCCACAATGGCTACAAAGCCGCCGGCCGAAAAGCCGATCATGTCGATATTGTCGTAAGCATAGGCCTCCTTGGCGTAGCTCACGACCCCAACGACCGGCTGAAACCAGAACCGCATGGGCCGATCGACGATATCCAGCAAGCGCCATGAATTATTCATCTGATACCAGCCGAACCGGGGCAGATACCTTTTCCTTACGCTGTTTTCGCCAAGATTGGGCAGGTTCAGCGCCATCACCGCGTAGCCTTCGGAAATCATCTCGGCGATCAGTTCCTTGCGGTCATGGAAGGTGCCGGTGCCGCCGTAACCGTTTTGATAGATGACCAATCGGTTGTTGCCCCGCTTGGGCCGGAAATGGAAGACCTTCGATGCATATTCCTTGTCGACGGTAACGTGAACGCGGTCGATGCCGGCGAGATTGTCCATATGGGCATAAAACTTGCCGCCAAGGTTTTTATGCCCGGAATCTTCGCCCAGGGGAATGTCGCGGTCGATCCGTTCGGGCTGAATGCCCAAGGGCAATCCCTCGTCCCCCCAGATGGCGCCGATCAGGGCGTCGCGCACCCTGATCGCGTCGGCGGGCGTATGGATGGTGATCACATCGGCCGGGTTGGTTTTCAGGTATTGGGGATCGAGTTCCTCGTAGAGGTACGGGTCATTGGTTTTCCAGCGTTTCCAAATAATCCGCGTCGGTTCCCATTGGTGCAAGGTCTCGATGAAGCCGTAAAGACAGGCGAGGCCGGTGATAATGATAGCGGTATTGAATAAACATCCCCGTTTCATGTCGGTGCCGCCCCGATCCAGTCCATGGCCGGAATGTATAAGGTAAAACGAGCCGCATGCGCGAACAAAAAAAGCCCAACGCCGGTGGAGGGTTCAAGGGGTAGCTAGGCCCTTGCCGTTTTTCGACTCCGCCAAGGCTCTCTCGTTGTGCATTGACAAACCCTTCCGCCCGAGGCCAATTGGCGTGGCTTGCCGGCTGGTAGTGTACTAGGTGTTCTCTTTAACCCATGTCCTCCCCATGCAATATCGCCGTTATCGGCCTTGGTTATGTCGGGCTTCCCCTGGCGGTTGCTTTCGCCCGCCACTTTCCGGTGATCGGCTACGACATCAGCAAAACGCGGATCGCCGAATTGAACGCCGGCAACGACCGCACCGGCGAGATCGGCGCGGCGGTGCTTGGCGCAAGTTCCCCGACCTTCGTTTCCAGCGCCGACCGACTGGCGGGCGCCGACATTTTTCTGATTACCGTTCCGACCCCTGTCGATGACAACAACGAACCCGATCTTGGCGCCGTCAAGTCGGCTTGCCGCACCATTGGCGAAGCCTTGGGCAAAGGCGCCATAGTGGTCCTGGAAAGCACCGTTTATCCGGGTGTCACCGAGGATGTCTGCGGGCCCGAATTGGAGCGGGCATCGGGACTGAAATGCGGCGCCGATTTTTTCCTCGGTTATTCTCCGGAACGCATCAATCCCGGCGACAGCCATCACAGCCTGGAGGAGATAACAAAAGTCGTCTCCGGACAAACGCCCGAGATCGCCCAGCGGCTGGCTGAAATCTATGGGGTCATTGTCAATGGCGACGTCTTCATCGCCGCCAATATTAGAACCGCTGAGGCGGCAAAGGTCATCGAGAACGCCCAGCGCGATATCAATATCGCTTTTATCAACGAGGTGACGGTGATCTTCAACCGGCTGGAGATTTCGGTCGATGACGTTCTCGACGCTTCCGCCACCAAGTGGAATTTCCTTGATTTCAAACCCGGCCTGGTCGGCGGCCACTGCATCGGGGTCGATCCCTTTTACCTGGCCCATTGCGCCGAGAACAGCGGCCACCATCCCGAGGTCATCCTCGCCGGCCGGCGCATCAATGACAAAATGGGCGCCTATCTGGCCGACTGGATCGCCGCGCGGATCGCGGCAACGGCAACGGGCGCCGAGGCGGCGAAGATTCTGGTGCTTGGGCTGACGTTCAAGGAAAACTTACCGGACCTGCGCAACACCAAGGTGATCGACCTCATCAACGGCCTCGGCCGGCACGGCCATCTGGTCGACGTCCACGATCCCTTGGCCGGCACGCTAGAGGCGCGGGAACTGCACGGCGTCGAGTTGAAGACCGGCCTCGACGGGCTTGGCGGCTACGACTGCCTCGTTGGCGCCGTCGCCCATGACAGCTATCGGGCCTTCACCGGCGAGACCTTTTCCCGCCTCTTGCGTCCCGGCGGCTTGGTCGCCGACATCAAGGGCGTATGGCGCCATGTGGAGTTGCCCGGCGGTCTCGGTCGCTGGCGGCTCTAAGTCTCCATGGCCATCGTCAAGCGGGATTTCCCGACCCTCGAAGGCTGCGCCGCCGCCATCGCCGTGGCCATGGGGGAAGCCCTGGGCCATGGGATCGAGCGCCGTGGCGAAGCCGTTATGGCGCTGTCCGGCGGGCGCACCCCGCGCCACATATTTCCCCTCTTGGCGAAACAGCGCCTCGACTGGTCCAAGGTCACGCTGACCCTGGTTGACGAGCGCTGGGTCGACCCATCCCATCCGGACAGCAACGAAAACCTGGTTCGTGAGTTCCTTCTTGCCGGTGCCGCCAGGGCGGCCAAGTTCGTCCCCTTGAAAACGAAGGCTTCGACCCCGGAGCAGGGAATCGGCGAGGCCGAGGCTAATATGGATAGGCTTTCCTGGCCCCTGGAGGCAATTTTTTTAGGGCTTGGCGAAGACGGCCATATTGCCTCGTTTTTCCCCGGCGAGGGGATATGGGAGGAAGCGGCCGGGCGTTGCGTCGCGGTGCCCGCCGATGGTTCCAGGCTGGCCCGGATCAGCCTGTCTGGGCGGGCACTTTTGGACTGCCGGCGGATTTACCTGCTTTTTGCCGGCGCCAACAAGGGCAAGGCTTTCGCCGCCGCCCTTAACCCCGGCCCCATTGGCGTCCATCCCTTGCGGCTGGTGCTGGGTCAGGAAAAAGTGCCGGTTTTCGTCTATGCCGCGGAGTGAGTCAGGTTTCCGCTCGACTCTCTTGCCGCTCTTTTTCATCGCCGCGCCGCCGGAGGCCCCTATAATCCGAATCGTCGTGCCGGTGCCGGTCCGGGCCGAAAAAAATCTCGCTGCGCACCGGCGGTCGATGGGTCGATGACCACCCCCGGTTCCGGGAAGGCCTTCGCCAGCACCTGGCGCAGGGCGGAGCCGCCATGGGAGGAAATCCTCACATGAACCCACAACGGACCTTTCTTGTCCGGGGATCGAGGCATCAACCTGGGTTTGCTCTATGGCTCACCGCAGCCCGCCCTGGCGGTGGAGGGCCCATTTAACGGTGGTCACGGGCTCGCTTAACGGGCCGGAGACGACGATCTGCGAGCATCGCCGCAAGGTATTGGGCTGGCCCCCATAGATGCTTTCCTCGACAGCGATGGCGCCGCCGACGGCGAGAAATCGCCAGCCATCTCCGCTTGGCGGTTTCAGCAAAACGGCCGATGCGTCTTCGGTCGGCGAAACCCCGATCAAGGGGTGCAAATGAAAGCGCAAGGTAAATTCCCGGCCGCCGGAACCTTTGAGAATATCCTCGCCGCGGAAATCCTCGCCGGAGGCGTCGAGAAACAACCGGCGATGATGGACCAAGCCGGGATAACCGTCATGGCGGGCCTCCAGCCAAATATTGCCGTCGGCTTCCTTGCGGCTGCTGGCGACGTCGGCGGGCCGCCTGCCGATGCGGGCGTCGGCGCCGATCTCCGAGGAGCTGGCGCCGTCGACCGTCAAGGTTGAATGAGCGGCGGTGGTCCGGGTGGCGAATTGCCAGCCCGGATCGCTGTCGCTGACGGCGCCGCAGTTGACGACCAGGCGTTCCTTGCCGACGCTCATCTCGAAACTCAAGGTTCCGGCATGGGCAAGGGAACTGGCGGCGGGCGGGGCGCCGGTATCGGCAACGGCCACCAGGCGCCCGGCGGCAAGTCTTTGAAAACCGGAATGAGGGGCGCTGGACAGGGCTTTGCCCTTGACTCCGGCGCGGCCAAGAATAGTACCAATATAGCGGGCGTCCTCTTCGTTGCCGCCGTTGAACAGCGCCAGGCCGCCGTCGCCGAGCCGGAAGCTGCGCAGCATGGGCGCCATTTTGTCGATTGCCCGTTGCCAGGAAACCGGCACCTCCACCTGTGCCGCGACAAAGCTGCCGCGGAGATCCAAAAGATGGGCGAGAACGCGCAAATGCAGGGATGGGCAGCGTTGAAAGTGGCCACCGTCGGGGAGGATCTGACGGCTGATCTCCTGGTCCAAGAGTTTGCGGCCGCCATCCAGCGCCTTTTCCCATCCAGGCAGGCAGATCCCGCTGTGGATCAAGCCCTTGATGGCGGCAAAGGCGCCGGCGTCCTTTTCCACCTTGGCGCAAACCCTTTGCAAATGCCGGGCTTGTGTCGCTACTGAAGACAGAAACTTGGCCCGGAAAGCCGGGTCTTCGTCGAGGCAAAGGAAGTCATGGCTGCAAAACCAGTGGCTGAGTCGCTTGCCCAGAACATCGGGACGCCAAGCCAGTGCGCTCCAGCGCGAATGGGTTTCGATCCAGCCGCCGATAAGTTTCCGGGCCCGTTTACCGGCCGCCTTGGAACCCAGGGTCCTGAGGTCGGCCAACCAGGCGAATGCGTGCAAGGCCGCCGCCGCCTCGCTGCTTTCGGGCAACCTGGTCCATGGACCCCCGGCAAGGGAGATGCTTTGCCCGGCAACGGTCAGTTGGCCCTTGAGAATGGCGGCGCCGATAGCGGGATCTCCGGGCCAGGGATCGGGGGGCGCGCCACGCAGCTTGTCCGGGACCCGGCCTTTCAGCAGCAATCCATAGAGCGGCGAGCCGTAGAGGAGATGACGAACGGCCCGCCAGCGGCGCGCCGGCGACAGGCCAGCGGCGATGTCATGAAAGCTGGTGTTCCGCCTCATCTTAGTCGAACTCGAAAGCGTCTTTGTAGTCGCGTTTCAGGTTGGTATCCTGATCTTCTTTTTCCAGATAGCAGTTACCCACCACCAGGACATCGATTTCGGTTCCCATGAAGCAGTGAAAGGCGTCCTCGGGCGTACAGACGATTGGTTCGCCGCGAACGTTGAAGCTGGTGTTGACGATAACCGGGCAGCCGGTCAACTCCTTGAAGCGCGTTATCAGCGCATGGTAGCGGGGATTGGTGTCGCCGTGCACCGTCTGCACCCGGGCCGAATAATCCACATGGGTCACCGCCGGGATCTGGGAGCGCGCGGCATTCAGTTTGTCGATGCCGAAGAGGGTCTTTTCCTCGTCGCCCGTTTGCCGACGGCGGTCTTCGGCGACGCCGCCGACGACAAGCATATAGGGGCTTTGGTGATTCATCTCAAACCAATCGGCCAGGTCCTCAAAGAGCACCGAAGGCGCGAAAGGGCGGAAGGATTCCCGGTATTTGACTTTCAAATTGAGGGTCTTCTGCATCTCCGGAGAACGCGCGTCGCCTAGGATCGAGCGTCCGCCGAGGGCTCGCGGCCCGAACTCCATGCGCCCTTGAAACCAGCCCACCGCCTTGCCTTCGGCCAAGGCGGTGGCGGCAGCGTCAATGGTCCCGGCGGCGCTCAAGGCGGTGAATTTCGCCCCCACCCGGGCCAGGCGTTCCTCGATTTGGTTTTGCCTGAACGCAGGCCCCAGAAAACTCCCCCCCATGGCGTCCCGCCCGTCCAAGGGGCGGCGCGGGCGGCCGTGGAAGCGGTGATAAACCAAAAGCGCCGCGCCCAAGGCGCCGCCGGCGTCGCCGGCCGCCGGCTGGATCCAGACATGGGCGAATCGCCCTTGCCCGAGAACCTTGCCGTTGGCGACGCAGTTCAAGGCGACGCCACCGGCCAGGCAGAGATTGCTGGCTCCTGTCTCATCGGCCAGCCATCGGGTTATCCTTAAAACAATCTCCTCGGTGACCGCTTGAATAGAAGCGGCCAGGTCCATATGGCGCTGGGTCAAAGGCTCTTCCGGGCGTCTCGGCGGGCCGCCGAAAAGATCGTCAAAGCGCGTATTGGTCATGGTCAGGCCGCTGCAATAGTCGAAATAGGACTGATCCAAGCGGAATGAGCCGTCGCTTTTGACATCGATCAGGTTGTCGGTGATCAGGGCGGCGTATCTGGGCTCGCCATAAGGGGCCAGCCCCATGAGTTTGTATTCGCCCGAGTTGACCTTAAAGCCGATGTAATAGGTGAATGCCGAATAAAGCAGGCCCAGGGAATGGGGGAAGTGGATCTCCTTGATCATCTCGAGGCGGTTGCCGGACCCTAGCGCCACCGAGGTCGTCGCCCATTCGCCGACCCCGTCCATGGTCAAGACGGCGGCGTCCTGATAAGGGGAGGGGAAAAAGGCCGAAGCCGCGTGGCTCTGGTGGTGTTCGGCGAAGAGCAGCTTTTCGCGGCCGTTAAATCCGTCATCGAATTTGCGGAATTCCTTGTCGAGCAGGTTCTTCTGAAACAGCTTTTCCTTGAGCCACAACGGTATCGCCATGGAAAACGATCGGAAGCCCTTGGGCGCGAAAGCGAGATAGGTCTCGAGCAATCGTTCGAACTTCAAGAAAGGCTTGTCGTAGAAGGCCACGTAATCGACTTGGCTGAGCCCGCCGCCGGCCTCCTCGAGACAATAAGCTATGGCCTTTTCGGGGAATGAGGCGTCGTGCTTTTGGCGGCTGAAACGCTCTTCCTGGGCGGCTGCGATGATACTTCCGTCGTCGATCAGCACAGCGGCGCTGTCGTGGTAGAAGGCGGAGACGCCGAGGATGCGCACGCCACCCAACCGGTTAGAAAATAGTGTAGATGAAAGGCGCCACCGCCGAGCCCTGGCTCAATACGACCAAGCCGCCAAACAACGCCATGACGATAAAAATCGGCAGCAGCCAGAACTTCTTGCGGGTTCTCATAAAGGCCCAAAGTTCGATCAGGAATTCCATGCAAGAATGACTCCTAGCACCGCTGCTTCATGCTCGCGACACCGATGTCTACTCCCGTTTCGGGCGGTGAGTAAAGAATTCTGCTTAGCGCCGCCGCAGGCGGGCGGCGAAAAATCCGTCCATGCCACCGGCCTCGGCCAAGTGGCAGGGCAGGCTGCGCAGGTCGCCATCGGTGGTCAGCAGTTCAGCAAGGCCGCCGATTTCATCAGTTGCGATGGCAACCCTCTCGACGGCGCCGCCACCGGCGAGCAGAGCGGCGATCCGGTCGCGTCCCTCGGCCGGTTGCAGGGAGCAGGAGGCATAGACGACGAGGCCGCCGGGCTTAACCATGGCCACCGCCGCGTCCAGCAGCCGCTCCTGCTGGACGGCCAGCCAGGCGACGTCCCCGGAGTTTTTCAGCCAGGCCACGTCGGGATGGCGGCGGATAATTCCGGTGGCCGAACAAGGGGCGTCGAGAAGAACGGCGTCGGCGGCTTCCTGGGGCCGCCACCCGCCGGCGTCGGCGGTAATGGTCTCGGCTTGCATGCCGAGCCGGTTGAGATTGGCGCGCAGCCGCCCGAGCCGCTTGGGAGAGCGGTCGATGGCGGTGACCCGGGCGCCGGCGGCAATCAACTGCGCCGTCTTGCCGCCGGGGGCGGCGCAAAGGTCGATGACGCGCCGGCCTTTGACGTCGCCCAGCAGGCGGGCCGGAAGGGCGGCGGCGGCATCCTGGACCCACCAGGCGCCGGCGGAATAACCGGCCAGTTCGGTCACCGGCTGGCGCCGATGCAGGCGCAGGGTGCCGGTACCGAGGACTGTCGCTTCCAGCCTGTCGGCCCAGGCATGCGGGTCATTCTTGACGGTGATGTCGAGCGGCGGCTCGCCAAGATGGGCTTCGGCGATGGCCCGGCAGGTCGCCTCGCCATAGGTCGCCTGCCACGATTCCCATAACCAGTCGGGAGTGTTGAGGCGGGCGGCGTCCTGGGCCTCGATCATTTTAAAGGCCTCGCGGCAGAGCCGCCGGAGGACGGCGTTGATCAACGCTTTATAGGCGCCGTGGCGGCGTTGCTGGGCCAAGGCAACCGTCGTGTCAACGGCGGCATGGAGGGGGATTTTAAGGAACAGAATCTGGCCCGCTCCGAGGCGCAGAAAATTACGCACGTCCCGGGCTTTGCGGGACAGCGGACGGTCCAGGCAATGGTCGATAAGGCCATCGATCTGGCCGCGGCGGCGGAGCACGGTCGCCGCCAGGTTGTGGGCCAGGGCACGGTCGCGGGCGGATAGCCGCGACAGGCCCGGATGGCCGTCGATGGCCTCGATGAGAGGCTGCTTGCGGGTAGAGACTGCGTCAAGAAGATCAAGGGCGCAGGCGCGGGGCATCATCAAACCTTTATTCTCGGGCGGGCCGCGAAATTTTGCCCTGACCCGGAGTATATTCTATATTTCCCGACCGTTTACCAATTGCCGCCAGGCGAGCCGGCGGCGGCGGGGAAGCAAGGGCCATGAAAAACCGCAAGCAAGAAATGGAAAAAACTACGCCCACCGCTGGCGCCGACAAGAAGGAAAAGGCCGAGCCCGGCGTCGCCACCGAAAAAACCAAAATCGAGAAAAAGCGGATCCGCGAAATCGGCGGCCGCGAAGGCCCCGACCCGACCCGCTACGGGGATTGGGAAAAAAAAGGCCGCTGCATCGATTTTTGATGGTGCGCCGCCGCTTGGCGCTCCCCGCCGATGGCAGCGGCGACGGCGACGGCGATTGGCTTCTCAGGATTTTTTCGAGCCGCCGTCATCCCCTGAACCGGTTTCATCATTGCCCATGGCCGGCCCTTCCAAAGAGGTGTTTCGCTTGCCGCCAAAAGGATCGCTTTCCTTAAGCGCGGCCGAATAAATTTGCTGATCGGAGGCTTCCGGGGCTTCCTTGAAATACAGCTCAAAGGCATAACCGATAAACAAGACAAGCAAGAAAGCCGCACACATGAATAGAAATAATATAAAAAATAGTTGACGTATACGTTTATTCTTTAGTTTTTCTTTATCTTTATAATTTGTTTCTTGTGTTTTCTCTTCCACTTACTTTGTTCCCTGTGCTTTTTACCCATTCGTGGTCCAGTCTCTTGGGTCGCCGCGATTTATGCAAATGCCATTCATTGCTTAAACTCCGCCTTGAGCCTGCCTCGTGTCCTCCGGCTTTTCCAGTATATCCTTCAATTTCATGGCGATCATAGCCAGATTGCCCCGCCGTTTGAATAGTTTTCCCTATGCCGTTGGCGACGAGCCTAATCTTGCGCTTGATATCCATATCAGGATTTATGCTCGGATTAGTTGACAAAAAACCCCACGAATTTCGCGACACCTTGAGCGATCTCGCTCTCCAGCGGGAAGGATAGCATGCCCATCACTGAATATCCGAGCAAGTAGGGCATCAGATAGAAGCGGATCATGAAGAAAAACCAAGCGACGTAAAGCGGCACCATCGCCGGGATCAGGAAACCCGGTGTAACAGGCGCGAAAAACCGTATGAGCGGGTCGGTGGAGCGCACGAAAAAACGCATGAAAAAGAAATTGCTCGTCTCGGGAAGAAACATGCGCATGCCGAAACGGCCGATCAGAGTCCACATAATTACGCCGAGCACGTAGTCAACGACAATGACCCAGAGCGGGAATCCTTCTATCATTTGGGCTCTTTCTTGCCCCGTCTCTCAGGCGTGGTTGACTTTTGGTTCAGCGCGTTTATGCGGAAAAAAAACCGGAGCGGAGTCCCCTCCGCCCCGGAATATTGACTACGGTTTTCTTAGTGTCGCGCCGAGAGGATCGTTTCGCCCTTAGGTACGCGAACCTCGTCAATCATGGCCTTCGTTTCCGCGTCCGGCTCCGGCGTCATCAACGTGACGACTACCATCGAGACCAGGCTTGCGCCGGCGCCGATGATGCCGAACCGCAGATGATCGATGCCGACCCACGGAGTCATGCCGCCCCATTTCACCATGTAAAGATAAATGGTGCCGCAAACGAAGCCGATGACCATTCCGGCGATAGCCCCCTCCCGATTGGCACGTTTCCACCAGATGCCCAGGACCAGCGGGAAGAATAAGCCGGACATGGCGAAGTCGAACGCCCAGGCCACCGCGCCCAAAATACTGGTAAGCTTGAAGCTTGCCACCACGGCGCCGCAGGCGCCGAGGATAAGCAGCAGGACGCGGGCGACGATCAGACGCTTGGCCGTTTCCGCCTTAGGGTCAATGATCTTGTAATACAGATCATGTGACAGAGCGTTGGCGATCGCGAGCAGCAAGCCGTCCGCGGTCGACATCGCGGCAGCCATGCCGCCGGCGGCCACGAGACCTGAAATCACGAACGGGAGGCCGGCGATTTCCGGTGTCGCCAGGACAACGATATCACCCCGCATGAAGAACTCGTTGATCTGCAGAATACCATCGCTGTTCGAGTCTACGAGCTTGACGAACCCGACGTTGCTCCATTTCTGGATCCAGTCTAGCGACGAGACATCGGATATGGCCTTACCGATGATGCTTGTCGCCAGGTTCGGGTCTAGAACCTGAAGCTTGGTGAACGTAGCCAGCGCCGGCGCCGTGAAGTACAGCAGGAAAATGAAGAACAGCGACCATGCCACGGAGTTACGCGCCGCCTTCACCGAAGGCGTGGTGAAATAGCGCATGAGGATATGCGGCAGGGACGCGGTACCTAGCATCATGCAGGCCGTCAAAGTGGCGAACCGCCATGCGGCAAGCGCCGAATCGCCCGGCACTGAATGATGCACGGTCAACGCCTTGAGACTGCCAATGGATGCCGCCGTCAGTTCGCCGACATGGTGGAGAACCTCAAGTTCCGAGATCCGCGCCACCGCGTCACCATAGACGAGCTGCGGAATAACGCCGAAGCCCTGCTTGTTGGACATCCAGATAACAGGAACCAGATAGGCGATAATCAGCACGATGTACTGGGCCACCTGGGTCCAGGTCACGGCACGCATGCCGCCAAGCATGGAGCAGAGCAGAATACCCGAGAGACCGAACCAGACGCCGACCTCGAAGGGAATTTGCAGGGCGCGGGCGGCGATCGTGCCGGTAGCGTTGATCTGCGCCGTCACATAGGTGAACGACGCGACCACCAGAACGACAACCGCGCAAAAGCGGGCGAGATTGCCGCCGTAGCGCGTCCCGATGAAGTCCGGCACCGTGTAACAACCGAACTTGCGCAGGTAGGGCGCCATCAGAACGGCGACAAGCACGTAGCCGCCGGTCCAACCGACGACGAATGCCAGATAGGCGTGGCCGCCCATGTAGATGCCGCCGGCCATGGCCACAAACGACGCGCCGGACATCCAGTCTGCCGCCGTCGCCATGCCGTTGAATACCGGCGGAACCTGCCGGCCAGCAACGTAATAGGCGTCGACCTGCATGGTTCGCGACAACCAACCGATGGTCGCGTAGATGAGCACCGTGAAGGCCACGAACAGGATACCGATGGTATCGGAGCTCATGCCCATTTGCTCACAAATGGCCATGATCCCTATGAAAATAAGGAATCCGCCCGTATAAAGGCCGTAAATCCGGGGCAGGTTATCGATGAAGCTTCCGCTTGGTTTAAAGAAACTCATTGCACCCCCCCTATTCTTCAGCCATGCCGCAGTCTCGATCGATGCGGTCTTGTTGGCGAACAAATATGAAAAGCTGAACCACGAACGCCGCCAGCGACCCTTGAGCCGCCATGTAGAACCCGAGCGGGAAATTCATGAATGAGAATTGATTTAACCAAGGCGAGAACCAGTGCACCAGGTAAGCGAATATGAACCATACTGTGAGGTGTGTAATCATCAACGACCGTGTGCGGCGCCAATGCTCCTCTCTTTGCGAAACATCGTTAGACATAAGGCCCCCTAATATTTCTTCTCCCCCCCCTTACTGGGGTCGATTCCCCAGCTACGTTTTGAATAGCAATACCCCACTTCTTTTGGTGGTATATTAGTATAATTTTTCAAATTTTTTTAAAAAATGAAATCTTGAAAAATTAAGTTTTTTATGATTTTGAAAATATATTGAGGTCAATGATTTTTTAAATATGACCAAAGCGTTGGTTTTTTTTAGATCGCTTCCAGTTCTTTTAAGGTCGCTCCGGGACTACCTGGGAACAAGCGGCGTCTCGCGGCGAGTCCCGATCACCGATTTGCAAGGCATTGCGGCATTCATCCAGATGCGCTCCAGCCACGTCGCGCAGACATCTCTTTATGGTTATCTCCGGACTCGGTCCGGCGCGCTGTATCCGAAACTGTTCGATGACGACGGTTTCATGGTTTCCGTCAACATTGCCAAATGGCAGATGTGGATCGCCTGTCTGTCAGACCTCAGCCTATATACCGGTGGCCTCATCTTGGTCCGGACAGGAGCTCCTCATGCCGGCGTTGGAGCATTAATCGAGACCGCCGCCGCCGGCGTCCTGGACGAGGTGGGCCACCCGGAGGATGCCGGCAACCAATTCGCGGCGAGCCGGGATCGGCTCTTGGAACGGATCAGGAGCACTAACTGGGAGGAGATCAGCGACGATGCATCCGCCTTCACGGAAAGCCCCAACGCCTTGGTTGAATGGGCACCGGTTATCGACGAGCTTAAGGAACTGGATAGTGAGGTCGTAAGAAATTCGGTTCGCTTTCATTGGCAAGATGTGCGACGTGATCTACGACGCGATTTGGACGCCGAGGCAGTCTTAACGGATTACGATTCCAAATCTGAATAAGCGTTGCCGCTTAAATATCGCCTTTACCGGTTCTGCCTATTTTCGATCAAGTCGTCGACCACCGCCGGCTCGGCCAGGGTCGAGGTGTCGCCCAGGGTGTGGTAATCGTTCTCGGCTATTTTGCGCAAAATCCGTCGCATGATTTTTCCCGAGCGGGTTTTCGGCAGGCCCGGCGCGAACTGTAGCCGGTCCGGCGAGGCGATCGGCCCGATTTCCTTTTTCACCCACTGGACTAGTTCCTTGCGCAACGCCTCGCTGTCCTCGACGCCGGCGTTCAGCGTAACATAGGCATAAATGGCGACGCCCTTGATCTCGTGGGGATAGCCGACGACGGCGGCCTCGGCAACGTCGGCGTGAGCGACAAGGGCGCTTTCCACTTCCGCCGTCCCTAGGCGGTGGCCGGAAACGTTGAGGACATCATCGACGCGCCCGGTGATCCAATAATAACCGTCGGCGTCGCGGCGGCAGCCGTCGGAGGTGAAGTACTTCCCCGGGTAGGCGGAAAAATAGGTTTCCATATAGCGCTTATGATCCCGGTAGACGGTTCTCACCTGGCCCGGCCAGGACTTGGTTATGCAAAGGGCGCCGTCGCCACAGCCTTCGATGATTGCGCCGTCGGCGTCGATCAGCTCCGGGCGCACCCCGAAGAACGGCCGGGTCGCCGAGCCGGGCTTGAGGAACGTGGCGCCGGGCAGGGGCGTGATCATGATGCCGCCGGTCTCGGTCTGCCACCAGGTATCGACGATGGGGCAACGGCCGTCGCCGACGACGTTGTAATACCAGAGCCAGGCAACCGGGTTGATCGGCTCGCCGACGGTGCCGAGAATGCGGATGGATTGGCGGCTGGTCTTCTTGACCGGCTCGTCGCCGGCTCCCATGAGGGCGCGGATGGCGGTCGGCGCGGTGTAAAAAATATTCACCTTGTACTTGTCGCAAATTTGCCAGAACCGGGAAGCGTCCGGATAGGTGGGCAGGCCCTCGTAGAGCACCATAGTGGCGCCGTTGAGAAGCGGCCCGTAGGCGATGTAGGTATGCCCCGTGATCCAGCCGATGTCGGCGGCGCACCAGTAGATGTCGCCGTCGCGGTAATCGAAGATATATTCGTGGGTCATGGAGGCGAAGACGCAAAACCCGCCGGTCGTGTGCACCGCCCCCTTGGGCGTGCCGGTGGAGCCGGAGGTATAGAGGATGAACAAGGGGTCTTCGGCCCCTATCTCCTCGGCTGGGCAGTCGGCAGATACGGCGGCCGAGATTTCGTGATACCAATGGTCGCGGCCAGGGGCCATTTCGATATCGTCGCCGGTGGCCTTGACCACGACCACCGTTTTCACCGTCGGGCAGTTTTCCAGGGCCTTGTCGGCATTGGCCTTGAGGGGGATCTTCTTGGTGCCGCGCCGGCCGCCATCGGCGGTGACGAGACAGTTGGATTCGCAGTCGCGGATGCGTCCCGCCAGGGCGTCCGGGGAAAAGCCGCCGAAGACAACCGAATGAATGGCACCGATGCGGTTGCAGGCCTGCATGGCGACGACCGCCTCTGGCACCATCGGCATGTAGACGGTGACCACGTCGCCTTTTTTGATGCCCTGGGCTTTCAGCGCGTTGGCCAGGCGGCAGACCTGCTCGTGCAGTTCCCTATAAGTCAGGGTCCTCTCGGTCCCCGGCTGGTCGCCTTCCCAAAGGATGGCGGTCCGGTCGCCGCGCTTGTCCAGGTGGCGGTCGAGGCAATTGAACGACGCATTCAAGGTGCCGTCGTAAAACCATTTGATGGAAACATCGGGAATGGTGAAGTTGGCCTCCTTGATCTTGGTATAGGGGCGGATCCAGTCGATGCGTTGCCCGTGCTCGGCCCAGAACCCCTCCGGGTCCTCGATCGAGCGCTGGTACATTTGAAGGTATTTTTCGTTGTCGCACAAAGCCGTTTTGGCGATGTGTTCGGGAACCGGGAAGACTTGCTCGTCCGACATGATATGATGGCCTCTTTTGGGTTGGATGCTAGTGAGAAAAACCCCGCCGCCGGCTGGACTCAGTCCCTGGGTACGATTTGTTTGTAAGGGCGGATGACGACGCTTTCGAAAATTCCCGCTTTGTTGAAGGGATCGCCGCCGGTGAACGCCTCCACATGGGTGCGGTCCGGGAAATCCAATACAAACAGGCTGCCGACGCTGTAACTTTCGTTATCGGCCAGCAATGGCCCGGCCATGACGATATTTTCGTTAAAAGAGTGCAGGTAGGCCATATGGGCCTCCCGGTGGTCCTTGCGGACGTCGGCCTGGTTGGGTTTGTCGATGCACGAGGGCGAAAATCATCGCTTATTCCTCCATCGGAAAGACTTTTTTCCACCGCCGGATGGTGACGGTTTCGAACAGGCCGGCTTTTTGGTAAGGGTCGCTGGCGGCGAAATCCTCCGCCGCCCCCAGATCGGCGAAGTCGAGGATGAGAACGGAGCCGTTCATGCCCTGGCCGTCCTCGCCCAAGGTCGGCCCGGCGACGCAAATCCGCTCCTTGAAGCGGCTCAGGTAGTCCAGATGAGCCTCCCGGTTGGCGGCGCGGACTTGCGCCTGGCCCGCCTTGTCGACGCAATCGATGACAAAAAACATGATCTCCGTTCCTTAAAAAAAAACGATAATATCTACAATTTTCTACTTTCCATCTCGTTTCATGGCGTTTGTTGCTCTTGGCGGCTCATGGCGGCAAGCCGTTTTCTTTAAAACAAAGGTTTTCGTCAAAACATCATGCAGTCCCCGCTTGCGCCGGTTGAAGGCGATCATCAGATAGCCGGCCCCATTGAAAACGATAGAAAGAAATTTTGCAAATTCCCGGGCTGCCGCGCGCCAAAACGACAAGCGCTTTTCCCGCTCGTCGACGACGACCAGGCCGGCGCAAAGCTTGCCCACCGTCGCTTGGTGTTTGGAGCTTGCCATAATGGCGGGGTAAAAGAACCAAAGAATGAACAATGTCACATTTCCCAGATCGCCCAGATAATCCCGGGTCGCGCGGGTATATTCCAAAGGCGTAAACTCGGAGATTTCGATGGCTTTAGGCGTTCCAAAGACATAGACAACCGCTATGACGGCGGCAAAGATCAAAAAAACATCTATGAGCGCCGCCACAACCCTGATCCAGAACCCACCGTATCGCTTTATTTGCCCTTTCTCGGATGGCGCCTCGTTATTCGGCGGCATGGCCAGGCTAGGCGCCTTCAATCAGCGGGCTTCAGGTTTGAATGGCCGCGACAGCAAGCCAGCGATGGTGGCGTCGATATCGGCGTAATGATTGAGTACCCCGTCGATGGCGGTACAGATGGGCATATCGACATCGAGGCGGCGCGCCAGATCGGTAACCGAGGAAGCGGTGAAAACGCCTTCGGCGATCGAGGCGCGGCTTTCGAGTATGGCTGCCAGGGCCTCGCTCCGGCCCAAGGCGACGCCAAGGGAATAGTTGCGCGATTGCAGGGCTGTGCAGGTCAGCGTCAAATCACCCAGTCCGGACAGGCCCATCAGGGTATCCGTTTGGGCGCCCTTGGCCAGCCCTAGGCGGACGATCTCGGCGAGGCCGCGGGTAATCAGCGCGGCGCGTGCGTTTTGTCCGAGATTTCTCCCCTCGACGATGCCGCAGGCGATGGCCAGCACGTTTTTTACCGCCCCACCCAATTGCGCGCCGATCAAATCGCCGGTCCGGTAAATGCGCAAGCGTGGCGTGCCGAGGGCGGCGGCCAGTTTCTCGGTCAGTCCAGGGTCAGCCGAGGCCAGCGTTACCGCCGTTGGCATGTCGCGGGCTACCTCGGCGGCGAAAGTCGGCCCGGCGAGCACCGCGAAAGGAACGCCGGGCAGGGTTTCGGCCACCACCTCGCTCATCAGGGCGCATGTTCCCTGTTCAATCCCCTTGGCGCAGATAACGGCCGGCACGCCGACGGGCCAGTCCGGGGCCAGGGTTTGGCAGACGCCTCGCAAATGTTGCGCCGGGGTGACCAGAAGCACCGCATCGGTGGCCGTCGCCGGATCGGTGGTCGCCTCGATAGCCGGGTCGAGATCGATATGGGGAAGAAAATAGGGATTGCGGTGGCTTTGATTGATGGCTTCCACGACCTCTGGTTCCCTGGCCTGGATGACCACCTGGAGGCCGCTCCGCCGCACCGCTATTGCCAGGGCCGTTCCCCAGGCGCCGCCGCCGATGATGCCGATCTTGTTCATTACTCAGTTATACCTTGGATCGAGGACAATGATCCATCATGCCTTGACCCCCGCCCCCACCGCCGGCGGTGCGTCGGGGTCGAGCGGCCAGCGCGGCCGAGGCGAGAAATCCAGGCCGTCGGTAAGGCCCAGGCGCAACCGTTCGACCCCGGCCCAGGCGATCATCGCGGCGTTATCGGTGCAAAGGGCCGGCGGCGGCGCGGTGAAGGTGATGCCCCGCCCGGCGCACAAGTCTTGCAGACGGCGCCGCAAATAGCCGTTGGCGGCGACGCCGCCGGCGACGACCAGGGTCCGGGTCTCGGGGTGAAGACCGAGGACCTGGTCCAGGGCATGGGTGGTGCGGTCGATGAGGACGTCACCGGCTGCCGCCTGAAACGATGCGCAAATATCGGCGATGTCGGCCGCTGCCAAGGGGCCTGGCGGCAGGGCGGCAATGGCATGGCGGACGGCGGTCTTGAGGCCGGAAAAGGAAAAGTGACAGCCCGGCCGCCCATACAAGGGGCGGGGCAGCCGGAAACGCCCTCCGTCGCCGGCGAGGGCGGCCTTTTCCACCACCGTGCCGCCGGGAAAGCCTAGCCCCAGCATTTTCGAGACTTTGTCGAAAGCCTCGCCCAAGGCGTCGTCGAGGGTGGTGCCGAGACGGCGGTAGCGGCCAACGCCCTCGACAATGAGCAATTGGCAATGGCCGCCGGAAACGAGAAGTAGAAGATAGGGAAAAGGGACATTGCCGATGAGCCGCGCGCTCAGCGCATGGCCTTCCAGGTGGTTGACGGCGAGAAAGGGAAGACCGTGGACGGCGGCAATGGCCTTGGCGGTCATGACCCCGACCATGACCCCGCCGATCAGGCCCGGCCCGGCGGTGGCGGCGACGCCGCCAAGATCGGTGAACGACACCTGGGCCTCGGTCATCGCCAGATCGATCATCCGGTCGATATGTTGCAAGTGGGCGCGCGCCGCGATCTCGGGCACGATGCCGCCGTATGGCTTGTGTTCCCCCAACTGAGACAGCACCTGATTGGCGAGAATCCGTGCCTCTCCGGTGACCACGGCGGCCGCCGTTTCATCGCAGCTGGTCTCGATGCCAAGGATGATCATCTAAAAAAACCTGAAAAACCCTTTGTCTATCCGGATGCGGACTTTACCCTGTCCGCCACCTTGCAACCACATCCTTGGACCATCATCATCATATGACAGCCACGTCTAGTCCTTGTTTGCGTATCGGCACCCGGGGCTCTCCCCTGGCCTTGGCCCAGACAAGGCAAGTGCGTGAGCGCCTGTTGGCCGCCCACGAGGGTTTGGGCGGACCGGAAACAATTGAAATCACCGTCATCAAGACCACCGGCGACAAGGTTTTCGACCGCCCCTTGTCGGAAGTCGGCGGCAAGGGATTGTTCAGCAAGGAAATTGACGAAGCGATGCTCGATGGGCGCGTCGATCTGGCGGTGCATTCCGTCAAGGACCTACCTACTTGGTTTCCCGATGCTATCCACATGCCCTGTGTCTTGGCGCGGGAAGACCCGCGCGACGCTTTCATTTCCCGCAAGGCGGCCAGCATTGCCGCCCTTCCGGCCAACAGCGTCATCGGTACCGCTTCGCTCAGACGCCAGGCGCAGATCCTCCACCGCCGTCCCGACCTCAGGATCACCGTCTTTCGCGGCAACGTGGCGACAAGGCTCAAGAAGCTGGACCAAGGCGTGGTCGACGCCACCTTGCTGGCGCTGGCCGGGTTGAAGCGCCTGCATTGCGAGGACCAGGCCACCGCCGTCATCGAGGCGGATGAGATCTTGCCGGCCGTCGGCCAAGGGGCCGTTGGCGTCACATGCCGCGCCGATGACGCAAGGGCCAACGACCTGCTGGCGCCGCTCAACGACCACCAAACAATGACGCGGGTGACCGCCGAGCGGGCCTTTCTGGAGGTTCTGGACGGATCGTGCCGGACGCCGATCGCCGCTTTGGCGGAATTTGCCGGCGATGGCGCCCTGCTTTTTCGTGGCTTGATTGCTCGTCCCGACGGCTCCGAGTTGCTGAGAGCCGAGCGCCGCGGCGCCGCCGCCGCCGCGGCGCTGATGGGGCACGACGCTGGTAGTGAATTGCGCGGCCGTGCCGGGCGCGGCTTTTTCCAGCAGTCATGACGGTCTGAAGAAAGGCTCCCATGCGCGTTCTCGTCACCCGGCCCAGAGAAGATGGTGAGAAGCTGGCCCATATCCTGAGGGCGCGGGGGATTGAGGTTCTTCTGGAGCCGCTGCTTAGCGTCGAATACTTAGACGGTCCCGGCTTGGACCTGAGCGGGGTTCAGGCGCTTGTCGTGACCAGCGCCAACGGCCTGCGCGCTTTCACCCGCCGTGACGACCGCCGCGGCCTGCCGGTCTTTGCCGTCGGTGACGCCTCGGCTGAAGCGGCGGCCGAAGCGGGGTTTCCACGGGTCATCAGCGCCGCTGGCGACATCAAGGCGTTGGCCGGCTTGATCGGCGAACAAGTTGATCCGGCGAAAGGCGCCCTGTTGCATGTTTCTGGAACGGCCGTCGCCGGTGATCTGGGCGGAGTCCTTGCCGCCGCTGGGTTGACCTGTCGCCGGCAGGCGCTTTACCGGGCCAAAAAAGCGCAAAGCCTTTCCGCCGCCGCCGTTCAAGCCTTGCGGGCCGGCACCGTCGACGGGGTGCTGCTTTTCTCTCCCAAAACCGCTACAACCTTTGTTGTTTTGAGCCGCCAGGCGGGCCTGGAAGATGATTTGCGAGGGATAACCGCGTTTTGCCTTAGTCCGGCGGTGGCCGAAACGGTGCGGACCTTGGCTTGGCTCCATATTTTGGTGGCGTCGCGTCCGGATCAGGATGCTATGCTGGAGGTCATGGAAAGCCATCGGGCTTTGATTGACAACGGCGGCGGCTGACGGCGGACGTAAGGGCGTCCGCTCCGGCAATGCAACAGAGGGGAATGAAAAAGGTAGCGGCATGACGAAAGGACCCAGACAAAGAAAAGCCCTCGGCGCTGCCGGCAAGGCATCCGAACCTTCCAGCGACCCAATTCCCGACGCGGAAGTGGTGGATTCAGGCCAACCCAAAGCTAAGCGCCGCTACACGGGCGCTTTTCTGTGGGCGCTTTTGTGCCTGGCGGTGTTGGGCGGTGTCGCTTACGCAACATGGCCCCGCTGGTCGCCATATGTGGGCGCTTCCCTGCCCAAGATGGCGAAAAAATCCGCTCCCGGTCCGGCCGCGGGCGGGGCGGACGAGCCGGCGACGGTATCCCAAAAAGAGGTTCCGGAGGGCAAGGACAAAGGCAACGTGCTGCATGATTTGGAGGCGGAAAGAGCCCTCTCCAGCTCTCGGCTGAGCCTGTTGCTGCAACGGGTGGAGCGTTTCGAACAGGCTCTTGGGTCGGTTAAAAAGATGGTCGAGGCAACGACGCTTCCCACCGAGGCCGCCCACGCCAACGAGTCCTTGCAACGGCTGGAAGAGCGCCTTGCCCGCTTGGAAAAGCAAGATGAATCCCTGAGCGAACTGGTGCGCCGTGTTGATCGTCTGGAAAATACCGATGGTCCCTTGGCGGCGGCCGGCGGCACTGATATGGGGACGGTCGGGGGCAAAGGGCTCTCCGCTTCCGTCGCCAAGATTGAACAGCGCTTGGCGGCCTTGGAAAATTTTGGTGCCCCCGGCTCCGGGCTGACGCCTGAAGCACAAAAAGTGGTGCTGGCCATCGGCCAATTGCGCGAGCTTCTCGGCGGCTCCACGCCTTTCGCCAAAGAGTTTGCGGGGCTGAAATCGGCGGCCGCCAAGAATTCGGGCATCATCAAGGTGATTGCCGTGCTGGAGCCTTTCGCCGACAAGGGCATACCGACGTTGGCATCGCTGCGGCGGCGATTCGCTGATATGTCCGGAAAGGTCTTTACCTCCTCCCTAGCCCTGGAAGGCGACGGCTGGCTTGAACGGACCGTTAACAAACTGTCCTCGCTGGTGACCTTGCGCCGGACCTCCGCCGCCGCCAGTAGCGGCGGTGGCGGCGGCAACACGGCTGATGCTGTCATCGCCCGTGTCGAGGCAAGCCTGGCGGCCGGCGATCTCGGGGAATCCGTCGCCGTACTGGAACGTCTCAGTGGGGCGCCGGCGACGGTGGCGGCGCCTTGGCTCGCCGATGCACGGGCGCGGCTGGCGGCGGAGCGGGTCAAGGCGATGCTGCACGTCTTGGCCGTTTCCCTTCTCGGCTCGCGGCAAGAGTAACCGCCATGTGGCGTGCCCTCCGTTTCCTGACGGTTCTGGCGCTACTGGTGGCGCTCGCCGTGTGGTTGGCGGATCGGCCGGGGTCGGTCACCTTGCAATGGCAGGGATACCGTTTGGATACGTCCTTCACCCTGCTGATGGTTGCTGTCGCCGCCATCGCCGTCACTTCGGCGCTGCTTTACCGGCTGTGGATTGTCATTGGCGACTGGCCGGCGCGGATCGTTCGCAGGCACCGTGAAAATCGCCGCCAGCGGGGCTACCTGGCTTTGACACGAGGCATGGTGGCGGTCGCCGCCGGCGATGCCGATGACGCCCGGCGTCAAGTCAAGCGGGCAGAGGGATTGCTGGGTGATCCACCGCTGACCATGTTGTTGTCGGCCCAGGCCGCGCAACTTTCCGATGACGAGGCGGCGGCCGGCAAGTTTTTTTTGGCGATGGTGGACTGTCCGGAAACCGAGTTTTTGGGCCTGCGAGGGCTGCTCAATCAAGCCATGACTCGCGGCGATTGGCCAGAGGCCTTGCAACTGGCCCGCCGGGCCTATCGTATTCGGCCGAAAAGCCAGTGGGTGGCCTCGGCGCTGTTTGACATGCTGACGCGGACCGGCCAGTGGGGCGAAGCCGAGGCGACACTCGCCGAATCCATCCAACACCGTCTGATAGAGCGGCCCGACGGCCGCGGCCGCCGAGCCGCCCTGAATTTTCAGCGATACCTGGAGGCTCGGGGACAGGGCCAAGATAACGAGGCCGTGAAATATGCGCGTCAGGCTCATGACATGGACCCGGAATTTATCCCGGCGGCTATCGTTCAGGCCCGTTCCCTGGTCGATTCAGGCAAGGTGCGCAAGGCCGCCTCATTGATCGAATCGGCCTGGAAACACCAGCCCCACCCCGATTTTGTCGATATCTACTGGGCCGCCAAGCAGGCCAAGGACGTCCCCGAGAAGTTGCAAGCTAGCCAGCGCCTGGCAAAATTCAAACCGGATCACCCGGAAAGCCGCATCGCCGTCGCGGCGGCCGCGTTGGAAGCGCGAAAATGGGACGAGGCGAGGGAGAATTTGCGGCCCCTGGTGGCTAATGGGGGCTCCGTCAGGGTGTGCCGTTTGATGGCCGAGCTGGAGGAATCCGAAAACGGCGATCCGGGGCGCGGGCGCGAGTGGCTATTACGGGCCTCGCGTGCCGATCCCAATCCGGCTTGGGTTTGCGGCAATTGCGGCAACGCGGTTGCGGAATGGAGCGTGCTGTGCGGCAAATGCGCGAGTTTCGGCAGTTTTGCTTGGCGGGTACCGGCCCATATCGTCAGGCTGACAAGCGAAGAGGCGGAAATTCCAACCGCTCTTCCGGCCGGGACAGAAGAAATTCGGTGACAGCATACTTAATTCCAATACCGAATTTCCATCCCCCCCTAGGGGAAGTCTTGTTTCTTTGCCATTCAGGCGGCGAGATTTGAAAATTGCTTCGTCTCGTCATCAAGGATTTTGACGCTGAGGAGTGGTCCAAGGTCGTCGCCCCTTTTGCCGATCTCAGCTTGATGCAGTGCTGGGCCTACGCCGAAGCCAAGGCCAGAATTGGTCCCTGGCGCGTCGAGCGAGGCGTTTTTTACGACGGTCAACGCCAGGTTGGCGCCTTCCAGGCCCTTATCCGTTCCCTGCCGCTGGTCGGCGGCGGGTTGGTGTGGATCAACCGTGCCCCTTTGTGGCGGCTGGGCGGCGAGACGCCGGAACAACCGCTGGTCGCCATGATGGCGGAATTGCGGGCCCATTACGCTGACCGGGGGCGCATGTATCTGCGCCTGGCGCCGCCGGCGCCGGAAGGAAAGCTCGGCCCCGGCGCCCTCGGCGAAGCCGGGCTGTCGCCGGCGGGAACCCTCGGCTGGTCCTCGGCGGTGCTTGACCTGACATCTCCCTTGGAAGATCTGCGCAAAGGCCTAAGGCAAAAATGGCGCAACTGTCTTAACAAGGCTGAACGATTGCAAGTTGAGGTCAGGAGCGGCGGCGGCGAGGCACTTTTCGCGGCTTTTCTCGAAAGTCACGCTCTGCGGAGCGCCGATGATGGCTACGCCACCAGCGTCACGGCGGGTCTTCTCGAGGCCTTGCAGGGGTTGCTGCCGGAGGGACGCAAACTGGAGGCGTTCCTCGCCTATCAAAAGGAAGTGGCGGTGGGATCTGTCCTCATCGCCAAATATGGCGACGCTTGCGAATACCTGGCCGGCCATACCAGCGCCGAGGGACGCCGCCTTAACACCGGGCAATTGTTATTGTGGCGGGCGGTCGCTGCGATGAAGGAACAAGGGTTCCGCCGCTTCGATCTGGGCGGCATGGACAAGGTCTTGTCGTCTCGGGGCATTTATCGTTTCAAGGACGGGCTGGGCGGCAAGCCTTACCGGCTGGCGTCCGAATTGGAGGCGGTCGGCGGCGGGGTGTTGAACCGGTTGGTACGTTGGCGGGCGCGCCAGGCACGGGCGGTGGAGCCGTGTTAAGGTACCGCCTTTCCGGCCCTTGGTTGCTGGGCCTGCGGGCATTTCGCCGTCTTGCCGACGATAGTGCGCCGGCTTTCCGGATACTGCTTTTTCATGATGTGCCGAAGGGCCGCCTTGAAGCCTTCCGCGGTCTTGTCGGCTATGTGAAGCGCTACCACGGGGTGATATCGCCGCAAGAGGCCGGGGCTTGGCTTTTGGGCGCCGCGCCGGCGCGTCTGGCGGCCGGCCTGGCAAGGCAGCCTTGCCTCCTTGCCTTCGATGACGGGTTTGTTTCCAACCACGCCTTGGCCAAGCAGTGCCTTGCCGAGCATGGGGTGAAAGCGTTGTTTTTTGTCTGTCCGGGGCTGATCGAGCTGGCTGCCGGCGATCAACGCGAGGCGATTGCCGCGCGCATCTTCGACGGCCGCCTCGCCGCCGCCGGCTTGCCGGAAGACTTGCGGCTCATGTCCTGGACGGAGTTGGAGGAATTGGGCTCGCTCGGCCATTCAATAGGATGTCACGGCATGTCCCACCGCCGTCTGAGCTTGCTTGAAGGCGACGACCTCTGCCACGAGATCGTTGATGGCGGCGATCTTCTGGAACGCCGCTTGGGCGGGCCGGTTTCCTGGTTCGCCTTTGCTTTCGGCGACATCGACAGCATTTCCAGGCCCGCCTTGCGGGTCATTTCTGAAAAATACCGGTTCTGCCGCGGCGGTCTGCGCGGCGCCAATGGTGCCGGCACGGACCCGATGGCTGTTTTGGCCGACCATGTCGATCTGCTGGCGCCCATCGCTTACCGGAAGCTGGCTTTGGAAGGCGGTCTCGATTTTCGTTACCAAAGGGCGCGGCGGCGGCTTGACGCCATGCTCGGCTAAAGCGTACCGCGCCCCGTGGCTCATGATTGAATTATGGGCTGGCCAAAATTCGACCAGGGTTATAATAGGTTGATAGCTGGCCGCAGTAGCTCAGTTGGTAGAGCAACGCATTCGTAATGCGTGGGTCGGGAGTTCGAATCTCTCCTGCGGCACCAACCTTTTCAATGGCTTAGTGGGAGAAGCCGCGAGGGCTTGCCCGAGTGAGGTCGCTGGCTGGGGTTTTAGGAGGTCCTGTGGTAGGGATGTGGTGGGGTATAAAAAAGGGGATTACAGATACAACCTGTTAACCCATTGAATTTAATGGTGGGCGCGGCTGGGATTGAACCAGCGACCCCCGCCGTGTGAAGACGGTGCTCTCCCGCTGAGCTACGCGCCCGTTCTTTTAAAGAACGCGATCATATAAGGTGGCCGTTCCCGGCCTGTCAAGAAAGCGCCAGCAAGGCCGCCGGCAATTCGTCGAAACAACTGATGACGGCGTCGGCGCCAAGTTCGGCCGCCGGAATACGGGAATATCCGAAGGTGACGAGGATCACCGGCATGCCGGCGCCACGGGCAACGGCGACGTCGTTGGCGTTGTCGCCGACCATTACCGCCCCCGAGGCCGCCACGCCGAGGCGCTCCAGCGCCGCCAAAAGATGGCGGGGATCGGGTTTGCGCAGGCCGGGGAGCAGATCGCCCCCGATTACCGCCTGGAAATAGTCAGCCAGTTCCAGGCAGTCGAGAGTTTGCATGGTCGCTGTTTGTGGTTTGTTGGTGCATAGCGCGAGTGTGTAACCTTTGTTCCCGAGCCGCGCCAGGGTCTCGACGACAGCGGGGAAAGGACGGGTGAGAACGGCGCTGTTCATTTCGTAATCTTCCAGGAAAGCAGCGGTCATGGCTGCCAACTCCGCTGCCGCGATCTCAGGGCCGGTGACGGCGAAGGCCCGCTCGACCAGCTTCATCGCCCCGTCACCGATCATCATCTTGACCTGCTCGATGGTCAAGGCGTGACGCTCCTGCCCGGCAAGCAGCCGGTTGAGGGCGGCGCGCAAATCCGGGGCGCTGTCAATGAGCGTTCCGTCGAGATCGAAAACAATCGCCTTGAGGGAACCTGGGGGCATGGCAAGCTCTCGTTCCGAGCACCGAACGGTCCTGACGCAAGTGCACCGGTGATTTAATTTTTTATATGTACAGATTTTCTTTAGACGATTGCACCTGTTGATTTTTTTCCACGGCGGAGAGCGCAAAATTCCTCGACAATCTTTGACTTTGCGGAGTCGGCACCTTATGGCAAGGTTTAAGAAAGGGTCTTGTGTTCAGTAAGCTATGGAATGACCGAGAATAAAACCGCCGCCATCGTCCTTGCCGCCGGTCTGGGGACGCGGATGAAATCGGCCTTGCCAAAGGTTCTTCACCCCTTGGGCGGGGTTCCGATGATCCGCCACCTGATGGAAACCCTGGATGGCCTTGAGATGGAACGGATCGTCGTCGTCGTCGGCGAGAACATGCCGGCGGTGGCCGATGCCGTTGCCCCTTGTCCGACCGTGGTGCAAGCGCAACAACTCGGCTCCGGCGACGCGGTATTAAGCGCGCGGGCCGCCCTTGACGGTTTCGCTGGTGACGTGCTGGTGGTTTACGGGGACACGCCGCTAATCACCAGGAAGACGCTTGATCGTCTTATCGCGGCCCGGCGTGCGCCCTTCGGTCCGGCCGTCGCCGTCCTTGGGTTTCGTCCCGCCGAGCCCGGCCGTTACGGCCGCTTGATTCTTGCCCCGGACGGAACGCTGGAGGCCATTGTCGAGGCCGGGGACGCGGGCCCCGATCAACTGGCCGTCGGTTTCTGCAATTCCGGTGTCATTGCCGTTGACGGCAAGCGTCTTTTCCCGCTCCTCGAGAAGCTCGGCAAGAACAATGCCGCTGGCGAGTACTATCTGACCGATATCGTTGCTTGTGCCCGTGCCGCCGGTTTTGCCTCTGCCGTCGTCGAGGGCGACGGGGATGAACTGATCGGCATCGACACCCGTGTCGATCTCGCCGCCGCCGAGGCGACCCTGCAACGCCGCTTGCGCGACCAAGCCATGCGGGGCGGCGCCACCCTGATCGATCCTGGCAGCGTTTACTTCAGTTATGACACCCGCATTGGCAAGGATGTCACCATCGGCCCGGGCGTTTACTTCGGGCCTGGGGTCAGTGTCGGAGACAATGCCGAAATCCGCCCGTTTTGCCATATCGAGGGTGCCGCCATCGCCACCGGCGCCGTTGTCGGTCCCTTCACCCGCCTGCGTCCGGGTGCCGAGATTGCCGAAGGTGCCCATATCGGCAGCTTCGTCGAGATCAAAAACGCCACTATCGAGAGTGCCGCCAAGGTCAACCATCTGTCCTATATCGGCGACACTCGGGTGGGCGCCAAGGCCAACGTCGGCGCCGGCACCATCACCTGCAATTATGACGGCTTTTCCAGGAGTCGCACCGATATCGGCGGCGGTGTTTTCATCGGCTCCAACACGGCGCTGGTGGCGCCGGTGAAAATCGGCGACGGCGCCATCGTCGGCGCCGGCAGCGTCATCTCCAAGGACGTGGAGGCAAACGCCCTGGCCTTGGCCCGGGCCAAACAAAAGAACATCAAGGGCGGTGGCAAACGCTACCGCAAGCGCCGGCGGCCTGCCAATAAGCCAGGAACGAAAAAGACATGAGGACGGAGCGCTAGGCGGATGTGCGGCATCATTGGCATTATCGGCAAAGGCGAGGTGACGCCGCTCCTGATGGAGGCCCTCAAGAGACTCGAATACCGCGGTTATGATTCCGCCGGTGTCGCCACCTTGGTCAATGGCGGCATCGAGCGCCGCCGCGCCGAGGGCAAGCTTGCCAACTTGCAAGACCTGCTCAAAGACCAGCCGGTGGGCGGGCGCATCGGTATCGGCCATACCCGTTGGGCCACCCACGGAGTGCCAAACGAGAAAAACGCCCATCCCCACGCCACCGGCAAGGTGGCGGTGGTCCACAACGGTATCATCGAGAATTTTCAGGAATTGCGCGACGACCTGGAGACCGCCGGCCGCCGCCTGGCCTCGGATACGGATACCGAGGTGGTCGTTCACCTGATCACCCACTATCTGGAGAAAGGCTTGGAGCCAGAGGCGGCGACCGTGGCCGCCTTGCGGCGCCTGCAAGGAGCCTTCGCCCTGGGCATTGTATTCGCCGGCCAACACGACCTGATGATCGCTGCCAGACGCGGCAGCCCACTGGCTATTGGTTTCGGCGACGGCGAGATGTATTTGGCCTCCGACGCCCTGGCGCTGGCGCCGTTAACCAGCAAAATCATGTACCTGGACGATGGCGACCGGGCGCTAATTACCATTGCCGGCGCCACCGTCCATGACGCCGCCGGCGACCGGGTGGAGCGGCCGGTCAAGCTGACGGCGCTTACCGGCGCCACTATCGGCAAGGGTGGCTACCGCCACTTCATGCTCAAGGAAATCTACGAGCAGCCGCAGGTCATCGGCGATACCTTGTTGGGCTTCGTCAATCCCGCCACCCGCTCGGTCACCCTACCCGAGATTTCCTTCGACGCCGCCGGTATCTCAAGGCTGACCATTGTCGCTTGCGGCACGTCGTTTTACGCCGGCTTGGTCGCCAAATACTGGTTTGAGACCATCGCCGGCCTTGCCGTCGACGTCGATATCGCTTCCGAGTTCCGCTACCGGCAAGCGGTTTTGCCGGCCGATGGAATGGCGCTGTTTATTTCCCAGTCCGGCGAGACGGCGGATACCATGGCGGCGTTGCGCCACGCCAAGGCGCGGGGGCAGAAAATTCTTTCCATCGTCAACGTGCCGGAATCCTCCATCGCGCGGGCCTCGGACGGTGTCTTGAAAACCTATGCCGGGCCAGAGGTCGGCGTCGCCTCGACCAAGTCCTTCACCACCCAGTTGACGGTTCTGGCTTGCCTCGCCATCGCCTTGGCGCGGCGCCGCGGCGCCATTGACCAGGCGACCGAGGCCGGGCTGGTCGGGGCCCTGACCGAGGTCCCGGCCAGGGCCGCCGAGGTGCTCAACCACGACGAACGCCTGCGCCAACTCGCCCGCGAGGTAGCGGAGGCCAAGGGCGTGCTCTACCTGGGACGCGGCACCAGCTATCCCATCGCGCTTGAAGGGGCGCTGAAGCTGAAAGAGATTTCCTACATCCACGCCGAGGGCCACGCCGCTGGCGAGATGAAGCACGGCCCCATCGCCCTGATCGACGATACGGTGCCGGTGATCGTCATCGCGCCGACCGACGAGCTGTTCGAAAAGACGGCTTCGAACATGCGCGAGGTCATCGCCCGTGATGGCCGGGTGATCTTTCTCAGCGACGCCAAGGGGGCCGAAAAACTGGGCAATCTTGCCGCCGCCACCATTACCCTGCCCGAGGTCGATGCTTTTGTCGCGCCGATCCTCTACGCCATCCCGGTGCAGCTTCTGGCTTACCACGCCGCCGTCATCAAGGACACCGACGTGGATCAGCCGAGGAACCTGGCGAAAAGCGTCACCGTGGAGTAGGTGAGAACAGTCTTTACTTTTCCGATGATGAGTACTCCCACTACCTATGTTTCAAGGGTTCCATACGGTTCAACCATCTGAATCCAGAGTATAATTCAAACCGTTATTCCTCCCACCAACAAGACATCTACACACTCATCAAAACCCTTCACGATGGTGGGATGGGGTACAGGAAGATCAGTCATCACCTCAACGAGAGAGGTATCAAAACGAGTCGGGGAAACGAGTGGAAGAACACCACTGTGTTTTCTGTTCTCAAAGGATACAGACAACGAGAACACCGAATTGGGAACGTGAAGACTCAAGAATACGGTGTTGAGATTGGTCTGCTCCCATTAAGTGGTCCACCGCTTAATGGGGGCAGACCAAAAGGAACCTACAGGGACTGGAAGAAGGACAAATAACCATGCTCTGCAACTTCTTTGCCGTTCACGGCTGACGGCCGGAAGCCGTCACCAAGGTCGACTACTCCCACAACAGCAAAGTCTACCTTTACCGGATAATCCGCTGATAGCGGATTTTACAGCGCCTGGGCTATTTCCTCGGTCATCTTCTTGGCGTCGCTAAATAACATCATGGTGTTGTCGCTGAAGAACAGCTCGTTGTCGACGCCGGCATAACCGCTGGCCAGTGAGCGCTTGACGAACAGTACGGTGTTTGCCTTGTCGACCTCCAGAACGGGCATGCCATAGATAGGGCTGCTAGGATCGCTTTTGGCGGCCGGATTGGTGACGTCGTTGGCACCGATGACAAAAGCGACGTCGGCGGCGCCGAACTCGTGATTGATTTCTTCGAGCTCGAATACCTCGTCATAAGGGACGTTGGCCTCGGCCAGCAGGACGTTCATATGGCCGGGCATGCGGCCAGCCACCGGATGGATGGCGTAAGCTACCTCGACGCCACTTGCTTTCAAGTTGTCAGCCATCTCCCGCAAGGCATGCTGGGCCTGGGCTACCGCCATGCCGTAGCCGGGAACGATGATGACCTTAGAGGCGTTTTTCATGATAAAAGCGGCGTCGTCGGCGCTTCCCGACTTGACCGCCCTGTCGGCGGCCGCGGCAGCGGCGCCCGCCGCCCCCGTCTCGCCGCCAAAACCGCCCAGCAAGACATTGAAAATAGAGCGATTCATGCCCTTGCACATGATGTAGCTCAAGATGGCGCCGCTGGAGCCGACCAAGGCGCCGGTGACGATCAGGGCGGTGTTGGAAAGCGTAAACCCGATGCCGGCCGCCGCCCAGCCCGAGTACGAGTTGAGCATGGAAATGACCACCGGCATATCGGCGCCACCGATAGGAATGATGATCAAAAAGCCAAGGGCGAACGATAGCAGCGCCAACAACCAGAAAGCGCTATAGGACTCGGTGCCCGAGAACCAAAAGATCATAATCACGATAAAAGCGGCGATCAGCGCGTTCAGCGGGTGCTGCCCCCCGAAAGTGATGGGAGCGCCGCTCATGATTCCTTGAAGCTTGGCGAAAGCGATTACCGATCCGGAAAAAGTGATGGCGCCGATGGCGGTCCCCAGGCTCATTTCGATCAGGCTGGCCTGGCTGATGGAGCCGGTGACGCCGATGCCGTAGGCCTCCGGATGATAGAGCGCCGCCGCCGCCACCAAGACCGCCGCCATGCCGACCAGGCTATGGAAAGCGGCGATAAGCTGCGGCAATGCCGTCATGTGGATTTTTAACGCCACCACGGTGCCGACGGTGCCGCCGACAATCATGCCGACGATGATCATCGGGAAACTGACGACGCCCGGCGCCATTGCCGTGGTGGTGATGGCGACTACCATGCCGGTGATACCGTATAAATTGCCCTTGCGCGCCGTTTCCGGCGAGCTCAGTCCGCGCAACGCCATGATGAAACAGATCGCCGCGATCAGGTAGGCGAAACCGGTAAGATTTGCACTCATAACGCCAGCCCCACTATTTCTTTTTCTTGAACATGGCCAGCATGCGCTGGGTGACGATGAAGCCGCCGAAGATATTAACGGAAGCCAGGGTCACGGCGAGGAAGCCCATAACCTTGGAAAAGTCCACATCAACGGGACCGGCGGCCAGCAGGCCGCCAACGATAATTACCGACGAGATGGCATTGGTGACACTCATCAGCGGCGAGTGAAGCGCCGGCGTGACGCTCCAAACGACATAGAAGCCGATGAAGCAAGCAAGGGCGAAAATCGTAAACAGGAAGAGGAGCGGGTCGCCGCCGGCCGCCCCTTCGGTCTGGGCGGCGACAAGCTGGCCCGCTTCGCCGGCGACCTTCGCCGCCTGATCGGCCAGCTTCGACGCTTCGGTGGCGAGCCTGGCGGAATGCTCGGCTAGCGTTTCGGGGTTCATGGCTGTTTTCCTTCTTTTTTAATGGGCGAAGACTTTTTCGCCGCCGATCCTTCTTTCTTGGGCGAAGGTTTTTTCGCCGCCGAGGTTTTCGCCAGCATGGGATGCACGACCTTGCCGCCGCGGCAGACCAGGGTGCCCGTGACGGTTTCGTCTTGCCAGTCGATGTTGAGCGCCTTCGTCTCTTTGTCGACGTGGGGGCTGATGAAATTGAGCAGGTTTTTGGCAAAAAGGGCGCTGGCATCGACGGCCAGACGCGCCGGGACGTTGTCAAAGGCGATAATCTTGACTCCATGCTTTTCGGCCACCTTGCCACTCTGGCTCAGTGGACAGTTGCCGCCGCCCTCGATCGCCAGATCAACGATCACCGACCCCGGCATCATGCTTTTGACCATTTCCTCGCTGACCAGGACCGGTGCCGGCCGGCCAGGAATCAATGCCGTGGTGATGACGACATCCTGTTTTTTGATATGCTCGGCAACCACCTCTTTTTGCTTTTTAAAATATTCCGGCGGCATTTCCTTGGCGTAGCCGCCCTCGGTCTGGGCATCTTTTTCCATCTCGGGATCGATGACCAGGAATTTCCCGCCCAGGCTTTCCACCTGTTCCTTGGTTGCCGGGCGCACGTCGGTGGCGGTGACGACGGCACCTAGACGTTTGGCCGTGGCGATGGCTTGCAGGCCGGCGACGCCGACTCCCATGATGAAAACCTTGGCTGGCGGTACCGTACCGGCGGCCGTCATCATCATCGGGAAGGCGTGGCCGAACTCGGACGCCGCGTCCAGAACCGCCTTGTATCCGGACAAATTGGATTGGCTCGACAGCACATCCATGCTCTGAGCACGGGAGATCCTGGGCATCAGCTCCATGGCGAAGGCGGTGATGCCGCCGGAGGCGCAGGCCGCCATATCTTTTGGGTTGCCAAGGGCGCCCAGATTGGCGATGAGGATGACGCCTTTCTTCATTTTCGCGAGTTCGTTGCTGGCGGTGCCGCCTGCAGTAATGGGCCGTTGCACCTTGAATACGATGTCGGCATCCTTGAGCGCCGCCGCCGCGTCCTTGGCGATGACAGCGCCGGCGTCCTTAAAGGCGGCGTCGGAAAAGGAGGCGCTGGCGCCGGCGCCTTTCTCGACGATGACCTCGAAGCCGAGAGCGGCTAATTTTTTGACCACTTCCGGCGAGGATGCAACCCGCTTTTCACCAGGGCGGCGTTCCTTGGGGATAGCTATTTTCATGAGAGGTTGGTCCTTGAATTTCCCCGGCTGAAGAACTTGGCGGCTCTTATGCCCTTTCCCACATCGTTTCACAAGAGCCTGATTTTATCAAAATCCATTCCGCCCGCCGCCTAGGCTTCGTGTCGGCGGTTACGTTTCCCGTTTCGCCAGATTGCTGTCGCTGATGACATTGCGGCGCCGGTCGGGGTGGTCCTTGAAGGTTGCTTTCAACTCGGTGATGGCCGGAGCTATGACCTCAAGCTGCTTCATGGCCTTGCCGGAGGGATCGGGTTTTTTCTCCGATTCCAGGTATTTTCTGAAACCCTCGACATGGTACTCGATGGAATTGACAAAATCATGAACGCTGCGCGGCTGCTTCATATAGGCGCGGTGCACGTTGCGCAGGTTGTTGATCAGAATCTTGACCATTGTCTACAGGAAAGCATCGTATTTTTTTAATTTTCTTTCCAACAACTTGCGGGGGATGCGGACGATGACGCTGTCTTCAATGGCTTCGGCGGCCGCCATTCTTGGACTGCCATCGATGATGGCCATTTCGTCGAACAATTCGCCACTGTGAAGGGTGGCCAGACGAACCGTCGAGTCTTCAACGTTTTTGACAATCTCGACGGACCCGGATTCGAGGATATAAGCGGCATTGTCCGGCTCGCCCTCGTGAAATATTACGTCACCCTTCTGGTAAAGCTCTTTTTTCAGTTTTTTGCTTTCAACGAACACGATCATGTCCCCCGGAAAAGCCGTTGATTAAACCGACGCCTAGCTTATTCCTACCGCCATGCTGGAGCCAAGGAAATTGGATTATTCCGCTGCCGGCACGCCAGCCATTTTAAGGGCCTTTTGCTGGCGGCGGCCCAGTGCCGCCTCGTCAAAGCCGTCAATCAGGCCATGGAACAGGTGGTGCCAGTTGATCTCCGCTTTCAGGTGCAAAAACACGCTCCCCAAGCCGATGGCGGCGCGGTCCATGAGCAGAAACTCGCGTGGCGGCGTGACGCCACCCAGCTGCCGCAGTTCCGTATGGACCTTGGCTGCCACATCGGCACCATACATGACGCCTTTCCCTATCTGGATGGGCCGCTCCCGGTCCTCCATCAGCGGCGCGTAAAGAAATCGCGCCCAGTGATCAAGAACCTCGATCATCTCTCGGCTCAGGTTCCGGAATCCCCAGGTTTCATAAGCCTGCCGGGCGAGTTCCCGGTCATCGTCGCGCAAAGCCTTGTAGAGATCGATTACGGCACCGACGAAGGCGGGTTTGAAGACGCGGACGCAACCGAAATCCAAAAGGTTGATCGAGTTGTCGGCACGCACCGTGTAATTACCCAGGTGCGGGTCGCCATGGATGACACCGTAACAATAGAAGGGCAGGTACCAGGCCCGGAACATATTGTAGGCAACGGCATTTCGGGTCTTGATGGACTTGTCCACGAAATCGAGCAGCGGGGTTCCGTCTAGCCAAGGCATGGTTAGCAGCTGGCCGGTGCAGAGTTCGGGCAGCGTTTTCGGAACATGGACCCCTGCTTCGTCCCCAAGAATTTTGCCGAATAGACCCATGTTGCGGGCTTCGCGTTGGTAATCCAGCTCCTCGTGCAAGCGGGCCGAAAGCTCGGCGTGAATCTCCCTTGGGTCGATGGCGGGGTTGTAACGGCGGTAGATGGAAAAAACCAAATTCAGTTGCTTGAGGTCCGCTTCGACCACCGAGCCCATGTCCGGATATTGCAGTTTGCAGGCGAGCCTGCCGCCGTCATGCCCGGTGGCGCGGTGGACCTGACCTAATGATGCCGCCGCCCTCGCCGTGTGCTCGAAGGAGGCGAATCTTTTTTGCCAGTCGGCCCCTAATTCGGCGGCCATGCGGCGCTTGACGAAGGCCCAGCCCATGGAGGGCGCGCCGGCCTGGAGCCGGGCCAACTCTTGTGTATATTCCTCGGGCAGGATGTCGGGCACGGTGGCGAGAATTTGCGCCACTTTCATCAGTGGCCCTTTCAATGCGCCGAGGGCCGCCGTCAACTCGGCGGCGTGCTCGTCCTTGTCCAGGGACAGGCCGAAAAAGCGCCTGCCGGCAAACCGCGCCGCTACCCCGCCGACCGTCGTGCCAACCCTGGCGTAACGCTTGACCCTTCCGCCCAGGCGGTTTTCGGTGCCTTGTTTTACGTCCATTGAACCCACTTCCGAGGGACTGATAAATTTGGATTTGCTCAAAGCCTACTCCATCGCCTCCAGTTCGTCGATGAAACCGGAGACCACGTTCAGACCGCGCTTCCAAAAACTCGCATCAGATGCATCAAGGCCGAACGGCGCCAACAATTCCCGGTGCCGCAAAGTGCCTCCGGCTCGGAGCATATGGAAATACTTGTCTTGGAAACCCGAGTGGCCTTTTTGGAAGACATCATAAAGGGAATTTGCCAGGCAGTTACCGAAGGCATAAGCGTAGACGTAGAACGGAGTATGTAGGAAATGCGGGATATAGGCCCAGTAAAGCTCGTAACCTTGGCCGAGGCGAAAAGCCGGGCCGAGACTCTGTCTTTGCACTTGCATCCAGATTTGACCGAGACGGTCAGAGCTGAGCTCGCCGCCACGGCGCTCGCTGTGAAGACGCCTTTCGAATTCGTGAAAGGCTATTTGACGGACCACTGTGTTCAACATGTCCTCGACCTTTCCGGCCAAGAGGATACGGCGCCGCTGGGCGCTATCTTCGTCGGCGAGTATGGCGCGGAAGGTCAGCACCTCGCCGAAAACGGAAGCCGTTTCGGCCAGGGTCAGCGGGGTGTCGGCCATCAACGGACCTTGCTCCGCCGCGAGGGTTTGATGGACGCCGTGGCCAAGTTCATGAGCCAGGGTCATCACGTCGCGCCCCTTGCCGTGAAAGTTCATCAGCACATAAGGGTGAACGGAAGGCGTGGTGGGATGGCAGAAAGCGCCTGAATCCTTGCCTGGCCGGGGCGCAGCGTTTATCCAGCGGCGGTCGAAAAAACGGCTGGCGATTGCTGCCATTTCAGGGGTGAAGCCGCCGTAGGCGGCGAGCACCAGTTCCTGGGCCCGATCCCAACTGTAAAGTTTGGCCTCGTCGTCGGGCAGCGGCGCGTTGCGGTCCCAATAGTCAAGTTTTTCGACGCCCAGCCATCGCGCCTTGAGCAGGTAGTACCGGTGCGACAAGTCGGGGAATGCCTCTTTCACCGATCCAACCAGGGCGTCGACGACTTGATCTTCGATCAGGTTACTCAAGTTCCGCTGCGAAACCGTCCGGGGGTATTGCCGCCATTGGTCCTCGATCCCCTTGTCCTTGGCCAGGACGTTGGTGATCAAGGTCAACAAACGGAGAATTCCGGCCAGTCCCTCGCTCAACGCCTTGGCGGCTGTTTCGCGGAGCTTGCCGTCGCGGTCAGACATTTGGTTGAGGACATCAGCAAGGGTCAGGTCCTGGCCGCCCATGGGGAAGCGAAGATCAGCCATGGTTTCCTCGAACAGGCGTACCCAAGCGGCCCGTCCGGTCACCGATTTTTCGTGCAGGAGTTTCTCCATTTCGTTGCTAAGCTGGTGCGGGCGGAACACCCTGAGGTCGGTGATCCATGGGGCGTAACGGCATGCCGCGGGGTCATCCATCAGTGCGGCCAGAACGGCATCGTCAAGGCAGTTGAGTTCGAGTGTAAAAAACAGGGTTTCCATCGAGATGGCCGTTACCCGTTCGCGCATCGTTTGCTGGAAGCGCCCGCTGTCCGGGTCGGCGGCGTTGGCGGCGAATATGAGCTCGGCGTAGCTCATGACCTTATCAATGGCTTCCGAGATGGCCTCATATGCGGTAATGGCCCGAGCCAACCCGGCGCCGTCCAATTTCTCGAGGTGGCCCTTGTAGCGGTCATGAAAAATTTTCGCCGCCGCCGCAGCCGCCACTAGGTCGGCCTCTATCTCAGGTGATCTGGGGCTTGCATAGAGATCGTCCAGGGTCCATCCCGGCAATTTTCCGGCGCCGCTTTCGGTTTTGGCCATCGCTTGCTCCTTGCACCTCACAGCCATATAAGGCTGGTATAGGTTCTGGACAACCAACACCTTATATGGGAGCTCTCGGATTGAGTGGCGGATTCTGGCCTAATCTGGTCTCCATGTTCTTCGATCAGGCTAACCGTTTCGGCGATGCCCCCTTCTTGTGGGCGAAGAAGGACGGTGCTTACCGTCCGCTGAGCTGGGCCCGGGTCGCCGATCAGGTCACCGGCCTGAGGCGTGGCCTGAAATCCTTGGGCGTGGGGCCGGGCGACCGTGTGGTTGTGGTTTCGGAAAACCGCCCCGAATGGCTGATCGCCGATCTGGGGATCATGGCGGTCGGTGCCATCACGGTGCCAGCTTATGTGACCAACACCATCGAGGACCATCTGCACGTCCTTGTCGATAGCGGCGCCGAGATCGCCATCGTTTCCACCAATCGTCTGGCTGACCGGCTGCTGCCGGCGGCCGAAAAAACCACCAACGCACGGACTATCGTCACCATGGCACCTCTTTCCGGCGCCTGCGAGGGCCGGATTACGATCACCACCTGGGCGGAAGCGATAGAGGGCACTGGAACAGGTGACGACATCATCACCGAGGTTTCGCGGATCAGGCGCGACGACACCGCGTGTATTATTTACACATCCGGCACCGGCGGCGCGCCCAAGGGCGTGATGCTTTCGCACGGAGCGATCCTGCATAATTGCGCCGGCGCTGGCGAAATGCTGAAAGAATTGGGCTTGGGCGAGGAGGTGTTCCTGTCCTTCCTGCCACTATCGCATTCCTACGAGCACACGGCGGGACAATTCCTGCCCCTATCCATCGGCGCCCAGATTTATTATGCCGAGGGGGCCGAGACCCTGGTCGCCAACATGGCCGAAGTCGGCCCTACCATCATGACGGCCGTGCCGCGCCTTTACGAAACGCTGCGTACTCGTATTTTGCGCGGGGTTTGCAAGGCCGGCGGGATACAAGAGAAGCTGTTCATGAAGGCTCTCGATCTGGGCCGGCGGCGCCTTCAGAAGCCGGGCGGCCTGACCCTGGGGCAGAAGCTGGCCGATGCGCTGCTCGACAAACTGGTCCGTGACAAGGTGCGGCGGCGTTTCGGCGGCCGCCTAAAAGCCTTGGTTTCCGGCGGCGCGCCCCTCAACCCCGAGATTGGCCTGTTTTTCACCGCCTTAGGTTTGCGGATTCTGCAAGGCTATGGATTGACGGAAACGGCTCCCATCATCAGCGTCAACCGCCCGGACGACGCCAAAGTGAACACGGTTGGACCGCCGATGGCCGGCGTCGATGTCAAAATTGCTGCCGACGGTGAAATCCTCGTCAAGGGCGAGATGCTCATGCAAGGCTATTGGCGCAACGCCGCTGCCACCAACGAAATCATCCGCGACGGTTGGCTGCATACCGGCGACATCGGCGAGGTCGGAGCCGATGGCCATATCACGATCACCGACCGCAAAAAGGACATCATCGTCAACTCCGGTGGCGACAACCTTTCGCCGCAGCGCATCGAGGGCATCCTGACCATGGAAACGGAGATCGCACAGGCCATGGTCTATGGTGACAAGCGCCCGCATCTGGTCGGTTTATTGGTTGCCGATGGCGAATGGATGAAGAACTGGGCGAGGGAGCGTGGTAAGCCAGCGGATTTGAGCCAACTCTGCAAGGATGAGAAATTCCGGAAGGCCATCGGCGGCGCCGTCGAGCGGGTCAACTCAGGGCTGTCGAAGATCGAGAAACTGCGCCACTTCACCCTCGCCGACGCCCCCTTTTCCATCGATAATGGCCAGCTGACTCCGACCATGAAAATTCGCCGCCACAAAATTAAGGAAGCCTACGGCGAGCGGCTGGAGTCGTTGTACGGTTAATTCTTTGCAGCGATGATGGTGCCAGACATGGCAGGTAGGATTAGGCTCTGTACTCAATTAACGCCCGATTAACCTGGGTGTGATTCAAACTCCGAAACAGTTGGATGTTGAATTATGTGCTACGATCTTACGGACTTCGAATGGTCAGTGATAGAGCCTTTATTACCGAAAGGCCGCCCCGGTCCGAAACGAAAAGACGACCGGCGGGTGTTGAATGGCATCTTCTGGGTTCTTCGAAGCGGTGCGTCATGGCGCGATCTGCCGGAACGCTATGGTCCTTACACGACGGTCTACAACCGGTTCAACCGTTGGCGCAAGGCCGGCGTTTGGGACCGTTTAATGGATGCGATTTCAGAGGCTTACGATGGCGATGTTCAGATGATCGACAGTTCGGTTGTTCGGGTTCATCAACATGCAGCGGGAGCAAAAAAAGGGGTGGAGATCGTTGCATGGGCCGTTCACGCGGAGGCTTGAGCACCAAGATTTACGCCCTTGTGGACGCCGAAGGGTTGCCGGTTCGTCTCGATTGACGCCGGGACAGACGTCCGACGTTCACGGCACGGATATGTTGTTGAACCATCTGGCGACGGGCTCCGTATTGTTGGGTGACAAGGGATATGACGCGGACTGGATCAGAGAAAAGATCGAAGCTCAGGACGCTACGCCGAACATTCCTGACAAATCCAATCGCAGGGAAAAGCACTGCTTCAGTAAAGTTCTCTACAGGGAGCATAACCGGGCTTATTGTTTCTTCAACAAGATCAAATGCTTCCGCCGCATAGCGACCCGTTACGAAAAACTCGGCGCAAACTTCCTTGCTATGATTAAGCTTGCCGCCATACGGATTTGGTTGCGATCAATTGAGTCCACGGCCTA
>PVBE012087130.1_pt1 | contig 63417 bp, 57 predicted proteins | sample 1631181 | NCBI WGS metagenome assembly PVBE01 (sample SAMN08397723, study PRJNA350692) | Marine metagenome, whole genome shotgun sequencing project. | isolation source: water | place: Pacific Ocean | collected 2012-04
AGATGTGCTCGAAGATGCAGGCCTTTCGTTCCTGCCGAGGGAAGGGCGTCAGGCTGGTGTGCCCCTGGGGATCGGCGATGATCATCTCCCCGGGCTCGATCTCCCGCTCGTAACGCGCACCCAGTAGTGACAGGGCGCAGGTCTCCGACGCCACCACCACGGCATCGCCGAGCGAACCGAGCACGAGTGGCCGAAATCCCAGTGGATCCCGCACCGCGACCATCTTGTCCTCGGTGAGCAACACCAGGCTGTACGCGCCCGTCACCTGGAGCAGCGCATCCATCAAGCGATTCACGAAGGTGGCCTGGTTGCTTGTGGCCAGCAGGTGCAGGATGACCTCGGTGTCCGAACTGGTCCCAAAGATCGAACCCCGGCTCTCGAGCTCCTCGCGGAGGCGAGCGGCGTTCACCAGGTTGCCGTTGTGGGCGATCGCGACCTGGCCGTCCCGGTAGCGAACGACCAGCGGCTGGACATTCCTCAGGCTGCTCTCGCCGTGGGTGGAGTAGCGCACGTGCCCGATCCCGGAGCGCCCCGGAATCCGCGAGAAGCTGTTCTCGTCGAACAGATCCCCGACCAGACCCCGCCCTCGGTAGGAGTAGAGACGACGTCCATCCGAGGTGCAGATACCTGCGCCTTCCTGCCCTCTGTGCTGGAGACCGTGCAGACCGAGGTAGACCAGCTTGGCGGCTTCGTCGTGCCCGAAGACCCCAACGACGCCGCATTCCTCGCGGAGCTTGCTCAGACCTCGGCCCCAAAGATGCGCGAGTAGAGCTCCCGGTAGGTGTCCCCCAGGTCTGCAATGTCCCTACGGAAGACATCCTTGTCCAGCTTCCGACCGGTTCCCTTCTCCCAGAGCCGACAGCCATCCGGAGAGATCTCGTCCGCCAGCAGGAGGTGTCCTTCCGGCGTCCGGCCGAACTCGATCTTGAAGTCCACGAGGTCCACACCCAGAGCATCCCAGAATCGGCACAGGGCGTCGTTGACCTTGAGCGCCGCCATGCGGAAGTACTCCAGTTCCCACTGCTCAGCCCACCCGAAGGCGATGCAGTGCACGTCGGAACAGGGGGGATCGCCCAGCTCGTCGGACTTCACGAAGAACTCCACCATGGGGAAGGGCAGCCTCTCGCCCTCCTCACGGCCGAAACGGCGCGAGCAGGAACCGGCCACGATGTTCCGTACCACCACCTCAACGGGCACGATCTCCACCTTCCGGCAGATCTGCCGCGTGTCGTCCACCCGCGAGACCAGGTGCGTAGGCAGGCCCGTCTCCTCGGCGACGTAGCCCATCAGGTGCCAGCTGATGGCCGCGTTGATGCGCCCCTTGTCCGCTACCGTCGCGTGTTTCACGCCGTTGAACGCGGTCGCATCGTCCTTGTAGATCAGGAGCACGTGCTCGGGGTCATCCACCAGCCCGACAACACGCTTGCTCTTTCCTTCTCGAATGAGTTCGCCCATCTGCATTTGGACCTCCACCGGTGGAGTAGCGCCGTCGGACAGGCTGCACGGTGACGCCTGTGCAAAACCGCAGGACGAAGCCTACTGGTCCCCTGGCCGCTCCCACAGGAATTCGGGCTCGCCCAGTGCCGAGGCCGCCCATCGACCCGCCACAAAGAGGAAATCGCTCAAGCGATTCAGGTAGCGGACGGGACCCTCACCGATCTGCTCCTGCTCCATCAAGCTCACCACCTGCCGCTCGGCGCGACGACACACCGTGCGCGCCTGGTGCAGGAAAGCACCTACGGGCCCACCCCCCGGAAGAATGAACTCCTCGAGCGCTCCGAGATCCTCGTTCAGCGAGTCGATCCAGCCCTCCAGGCGGGCCACGTCCTCATCACCAACCCGGTACATCCCTTCCCAACGGGAGTCTTCCGGGGTCGCCAGATCCGCCCCCAGGTTGAAGAGGTCGTTCTGGATCCTGTGAAACATGCGATCCAGGATCAGACCCTTGGTACTGGTCTCGTCGTTGAAGGTTCGCGCCAGCCCGACGACCGCATTTAGTTCGTCCACAGTGCCGTAAGACCCGATTCGTCGATCGTTTTTCGCCACGCGCTTGCCGCCCACGAGGCTGGTCATGCCCGTGTCACCACCCCTTGTGTAGACCTTTGTGATGCGCACGATCGCTGCTCCTTATAGAGGCCCATAACGAGGAGTGTTCATGCGTAAGCGCGTCACGATCCCCCAACTGCGGGAGATGGACAACACGATGTTGCAGGTCGTCACCAGCGACGTACTCACGATGCTCATGGACTTCGTCGATCCGGGCACCATGTGCGACCTGCTGGCGATCTCCGAGACCAGCCTGCCCGTGCAGCTCCAGGCGGACTTTCACGGCTTCGCACAGCAGATGCACCGGGACGTGGCGGATCTCCCTCGAGGCCAGGTACTGGCAACCTTCCTGAAGGATATGGGCGAGGTGGACCCCGCGCGCGTCCCGGACAGCTTCCGCTCGCAGGTGAGCGATAGAAAGGACGACGCTGACGCGGAACCCCCGAGCGCAGCGGTCTTCGAAGAACTGATGGAGTCCTGGATTGGGACCGCCTTCACCCCGCTGGACCGAGAGGGCGAGTCGCGCTCCATGCGGGTTCAGATGCCCGATGTCCCCAACAGTCACAAGCATCCAGACGAGCGCGATCGCCGGCGGCGCAGCTCCACCGGTTCGGCAACCAAGTCGGGGAGCCGCTCCTCGACAGCGAAGCCCTCCGTCGATCCCGAACGTGACCGTTGGTTGCGCAAGTCCATCGTGGAGCGTCTGCGGCAGTACGAAGGCAAGGGCTTGAAGGAGAGCGTGTTGGTGGCCGGCACCATCCGTCGCTGCCCCTTCAAGAACATGACGAGGAGCGAGGTCATGTCGGCTCTGCGCAGCATGAAGCGCGAGGGTGGGCTTCGGGAGTCCACAGGTCGTTGGAGCGTCAAGGGTCGCTGGTAAGCGCACCGACATCGGGTCGCCGGTAGCGCACCCGAGAGACGAGTAGGGGCGGAGGGACTCGAACCCTCAAGACCGTAGGTCACTCGATTTTGAGTCGAGCGCGTCTACCAATTCCGCCACGCCCCCGCGTCTCAGAACTCCATTGTCATGCCCACAGCCGCGCCTCCGTCAAGCCACACACCCCATGCGCCGACGGCGCCGCCAACGATCAGAACCCCACCGCTGGCCATGACGAGGGTGCGGGTGAGCGTGTAGGCAGCCTGGAGATCGTCCTCGGTAGAGGCACTGTCAAAGCTGTTTCGGGCGCTGTAGCTGGCAGCGTAGACGCCACCTGCGGCGATGAGCCCTGCCCCACCGACCACCAGCAGCGGCGTCTTGGCAGGCGGCCGATTGCGCTGGACCAGGACGACGTCGTCCGTGGTGTACCCCCCTGCGAGGACCTGGGGTTCCTTCTTGCGCCGACTTGCGCGCTCTTCTTGCCGCTCTTCCTCCTCGATGGCAATGACCTCGTTCTCGGTCAGGACCGCCTCGGTGATGATCGACTTCGGTAGACGGTTGCCCGTGACGAGCCATGTGTTCCGGACCGCACCATCGCTGCCCACCTGCTGGATCACATGGTAGCGATCCAGGGTCGCGGCGGCCTCGGTCAGTCGCCGTCCGTCGATGAAGATCCGCGATCCGGCCGGCACGCTGAGTTCCCAACCCTCCAGGGGGACCGCGGGGGTGGCCTCGTAGGCTCGCGCAGCCAGGTACACGTCCCAGATGTCCGAGCCGGGCTCCACGTCCTGGACGTCCCACTCATAGGTCGGCTCGATCTCACGGGCGGTACGAAACCACAGGGCTGCAGTCTCGTCGTCACCCGCGAAGACCTTCGCGACACCCAGCAGCCGGTACACCCTCGCAAAGATGGGCGCGGGCATCGGCTCGGCCATGCAGCCGAGACCCACCTCCACGTGCTCACCAGAAGCCACCAGGAGCTCGGCCTCCTTCAATCGGAGTGATTCCCCCATGACCGCCATGTCCGCGAGGAGCTGGTCGGTGGTGTAGACCGCATCGCAGTCCGCAGCCTGCGCCGTTGCCAGGAACAAGGTCAGCATGCGGTCAACCTATCATTCCAGCCAAAGGATGGCGTCACCCGCCTCCACGGCGTCCCCGTTGGCGACCGCCACCGCACGAACCACCCCCCCGCTTGCGCACTTCAGCGGAGTGAAGGTCTTCATCACCTCGATCAGGGCCACGGTGGTGTTGGTTCCGACTGTGCTCCCAACCGGGGCAAAGGAGGGCTCGCCTGGGGCGGGTTGGAGATAGACGATGCCGGGTAGTGGTGCCCGAAGCGCACGCCCTCGGGTCTGGTCGAGGGGCTCTGCAGCAGGCTCGTCGTCCAGCTCCAAGCTCCCGAACTCCAAGAGGGCATCGCCATACTGGACGTAGCCCTGCGTCACGGAGAGCACCTGGCCCTGGACCCCCGGCGGACTGAGGACCGGTGTTCGTCGTCCCACCCGCTCGAGCGTCCCCAGCACCACGCCTTCGCTGATGCTCGCCCCCTTGGTCAAGCCGCTGCGCCAGCGGCCCAGAGTGGGTGCGAGGAGCCTCCCTTCACCGAGCACGGCCTTCACGAGAGGACTTCCAGGTCGTGAAGAGACCAGATCCGCGGATTGCGGACCGTGCGGTACCCGGTGGCCTGGTAGCAGCACTCGACGGCCACCTCCAACCAGGCGCGCACCTGGTCCAGGGGCACCACTTCATCGGTGTCCATCCGGGCAGCGCTGGCGATGGGGTCCATGTCGGCCTCGATGCGGGCCGCGGTCTCCGACATCCCCTTCTCGACGAGCGCCCGCTGTTCGGGGTCCTCCGTCTCGATCTCGAAGTTGTCGTCGAGCCTGGTGCTGTACGTGGCGATCGCCAGCGTGCGCCCCTCCATCACCGCCTGCCGGGTGATCGGTGTGCTGAGCTGGAGTACCGGGTCGTAGGGATGGCCGGCCATCGCGTAATAGCCCGCGCCGGAGGCCTTCCGCAGCAGCACCGTGATCATGGGCGTGCTGTTCGTGCTGTTCGTGTAGATCAACGAGCTGCCGAAGCCCAGGAGACCCTCGGCTTCCGCCGCCGTCCCGATGTCGAAGCCGGCGATGTCCTGGAGCCAGACCATGGGGATACCGTCCGCTTCGCAGGCTCGGGAAAAGGCCGACAGCTTGGCGATCCCCTCGCGGTAGAGGATGCCACCAGCTCGGGGTTCCCCTGTCAGCGGGTGCCGGGTGAGCTCCTGGTTCATCGCCAGGATTCCGGCCCAGAGCCCGTTGATCCGCCCGACTCCAACCACCACCTCGCTTCCTCGCTCGGGCCAGACCTCGTGGAAGAGGCTGCCGTCCACGAGCCGGGCGATGACCTCTCGCACCGCGTAGGTGTGCCGGTGATCGAGGGGGAAGAGCCCGGAGAGCTCCGCGGGCGATTGAAGCGGCGGCTCGGGTTCAGCGCCGTGCCGGTAGTAGTCCGCAGCGCTGCCGGGCAGGCGGGCCAGGTCCTCCCGAATCAGGCGCAGGCATGTGTTGTCGTCTGGAACCCGGACGTCCGCGCAGCCTGAGCGTCCGACATGAACCTCAGCGCCCCCGATGTCCCGACTCGTGAGCTTCTGGGACTTCGCACCCTGAATGAGCGCCGCCCCGGCGATGACCATGTAGGCCTGCTCGGTCATGTACACGCGGTCGCTGATGATGGGCATGTAGCCGCCACCAGCGATGCAATCCCCGAACACGCCCGCCACCTGGGGAACCCCCGCCGCGCTGAGGAGCGCGTTGCGCTTGAAGATGTGGCCCGCACCCGTCTTGCCCGAGAAGCTGAGGCTCTGTTCGGGAAGGTAGAGACCACTGCAATCGACCAGGTAGATCACCGGCAGACGAAGGCGAAGGGCGATCTCCTGGGCTCGTTCGATCTTCTCGGGGGTCTTCGGCCACCAGCTCCCGCTCGCGACGGTGTTGTCGTTCGCGACGACGATCGTCCAGCGCCCTTCGACACGCACGAAGGCGGTGACCACACCGGCACCTGGAGCCTGGCGCTTCCCGAATTCGCGACCCCAGTTCACCAGGGAACCGAAGGGGAAGACCCGGCTCTCCGGGTCCTTCAGGCGCTCGATGCGCTCCCACGTGGTGAGCTTGCCCTTGGCGTGGACCCGGTCCACGTACTTCTGGCCCCAGCCTGCCCGCACCAGCTCGAGCTTCGCCTCGAGGGCTGCATCGAGTTCCTGCATGTGCTCGCGGTTGGACGCCTGCTCACGCTCCTCGAGCAGCTCGTCGATCGCCGTTCCAAGTAGTTCGAGGGACACGCGGGCCATCAGATCCGCTCCAGGGTGGTGGTGTCGTAGTTCCCAGCCCGGAAGCCCTTGTCGGCCAGGATGCGGCGGTGGAGGGAGATGGTGGTCTTCACGCCCTCGATGCGGGTGGCGGACAGGGCAGCATCCAGCCGTTCGATGGCCTGGGCGCGGTCCTCGCCCCAGGCGATGAGCTTGAGGATCATCGAGTCGTAGCTGGGAGAGATGAGGTCTCCCGGGCGCAGGTGGGTGTCGATGCGAAGCCCTGGACCCTCCGGAAGCTCCAGCGTGGTGAGCCGCCCGGGCGACGGCCGAAAGTCCTCTTCCGGGTCCTCGGCGTTGATGCGCGCCTCGATCGCGTGCCCCCGCAAGGGCGGGCGCTCTTCCGGGAGGGCCTGGTTGGCCGCGATGCGAAGCTGCCAGGCCACGATGTCCCAGCCGGTCACCAGCTCCGTGACCGAGTGCTCCACCTGCAGCCGGGTGTTCATCTCCATGAAGTAGAGGGAACCGTCCGCGGCTCGGAGCATCTCCACGGTGCCCGCACTGCGATAGCCCAGGCCCGCCGCCATGGCGGCGACGCGCGCTCCCATCTCCTCCCGGATCTCAGGGCTCAGCGCGGGTGAAGGGGACTCCTCGAGCAGCTTCTGGTGCCTTCGCTGGATGCTGCACTCACGGTCGTAGAGGTGGTGGGCCCGTCCATATCGGTCCACCAGCACCTGAAACTCGATGTGGCGCCCGCCTTCTACCAAGCGCTCCATGTAGAGCTCGCCGTTGCCAAAGGCGCCGCTGGCCTCGGCCGCGGCACTGTCGAAGGCTTCCAACAGGCCTGCTGGCTCTCGAACCGGGCGCATTCCCCTGCCCCCTCCGCCAGCGCTGGCCTTGAGCAGCACCGGGTAGCCGAGGCTTTCCGCCTCTGCGGCTGCCTCGTCACGCTCCACCGGGCCGGGCGACCCGGGGATGAGGGGCAAGCCCAGGGACCGCACGGTGCGGCGCGCCTGGACCTTGTCCCCCATCTGCCGCATGACCCGACTCCCAGGACCCACGAAGGTGATCCCCAGGGCCTCGCAGCGCGCAGCGAAGGACGCGTTCTCGGCCAGGAAACCCCAGCCGGGGTGCAACGCGGTCGCCCCGGTGTGTCGGGCCGCCTCGATCAGGGCGTCCTGATCCAGGTAGGCACGGCGACCACCGATGCGGAGCACCTCGTCCGCTTCCTGGAGCCAACCGAGTTCGAGATCCGGGGCGCTGGCAACCGCAACCGTACGAATACCGAGCTCTCGGCAGGTGCGCAGGACGCGCACCGCAACCTCGCCTCGGTTGGCGATCAGCAGCTTTCGGAACACTCCAGAGAGCTAACCCGACAGCGCCTCTTGGATCAGCGAGCGCGCCAGGCCACCGTCGATCTCGCCTCGGTGAGACTTCATGAGAAGGCCCATCGCCTTTCCCAACTCACTCATCGAAGAAGCACCGCTGGCCTCGATGGCCTCGTCAACCCACCGCTTGGTGGTCTCCCGATCCGCGAGCTTGGGGAGAAACTCCTCGATCACGGCGATCTCCCCTTCCTCTCGCGTGGCCAGGTCCTCGCGGCCACCTTCTCGATAGGAACCCGCTGCGTCCCGCCGCTGCTTCACCATGCGCCGCATGAGCTTGAGCACCGCGGCGTCCTCGACCTCGCCCTTCCCGGCCTTCTGCTCCTCGATGATGCCGGCACGAATGAAGCGCAAGGCACTGAGGCGCTCCTTGGCTCGGGCCCTCATGGCGTCCTTCATCTCGTCGTTGATGCGGTCGATCAGACTCATGGCTTCTTCTTCCTCAGGTACGCGATGACCCCAAGCCCCGCGAGGAACATGCAGATGCTCCCGTACTGGGCAGGCGTCAAGCCCGCCCACCGCACGTCGCTGTTCTGCAGGTCCGTATTGCGGAGGAAGTCACTGCCAAAGCGGATGGGCGCGTAGGTCATGCACCAGACAGCGGTGTAGAAACCCGCCGGACGCGAACGTCGGTTCAGGACCATGTAGATCACGCAGATGCCCAGGGTCCAGAGGGCTTCGAGCAGTCCCAGCTCCAGTCGAGGCCCCATGGGTGGTGGAAAGTCCACTGCGGAAAAGGCCAACCAGGGGACCTCAGCAAGCGGCCTGCCGATGTGATCGTGAACCATGAAGCAGCCCAGGCGAGCGATGACCCACGCGAAGGGGAAGCCGAACATGATCGTGTCTGCATGCGGCCAGAACTCGCGCTTCCGCCAGACCCGGTAGAAGAAGATGATCCCAAGGACGGCGCCCAGGAAGCCACCGTTGCTGCTGAAGCCACCCCAGACCCTGGCCAGCTCCTTCACGGCGCTGTCCCACCGAAAGCCCTTGATCTCGTAGTCGTAGGTACCCGCCCGGACCGGTTTGCCCTGGTCGTCCAAGCCGTTCCACACCCAGGTGGCCTCGCCCTCCTCCAGAGCACCCAGGTCGTGCGTGCGCACAGTCTGGTGCAGCACCCGGACGAGGCTGGCAGAGGCCGTCACCGCAGCGCTCGGCGCCTCGAAGGAGAGCTCCTCCTCGTCACCCTCGTCGTGTTCGAAGGGAGCTGAGACGTAGCCCACGGCGTCGATGCGGTAGAGGTAGGTCCCCTCCGGCGCCCAGTTGCCCAGGTTGTCGAGCCCGTCCCACGTGAAGCCCACGGTGCCGGACTCCAGGGCACCCAGTTCCAATACCTGCACCACGTTGCGCTCGACCCGATGGATCTCGAGGCTCGTGTCATCGCGGGAGAAGGCGCTCTGCCAGCGAAGCTCGGTCGCACCGGCCACAACCTGGACTTCGCTTCCGTCCACCAGCTCACCGTGCATCAGCTGTGGGTTGTAGGCGGCGACATGCACCCAGTGGCCGACAACCAGGCCCATCGCAACGGTGAAGACCGCGCCATCGACGATGTCCCGCACCTGCAGGCCCAGGCGCAACCCTCGCGCGCGGGCCACCTCCAGGCCCACGATGAAGGACAGGCATGCCAGGGTGGCCCAGGGATCGATGGGGATCGGGCCAATGGTGTGGACCTTGGCGGGCAGCAGCTGCAGCCCGGCACAGCTCAACTCATAGGGGATCATGAGATCACAGCCCGGAGGAGAGCTCTCGCTCGAGGTTCTCCAGCACCCGGGTCAGCGCCTCCTGCAGACCCTGGCGCATCCCACCACTGTCCAGCATGCGGCCGACCAGCCCCCCCGGTTCGTAGTCCATGTGCAGCGTCACCAGCGTGTTCTTGCTCGCACGAGGGGTGCGCAGGCTGTAGTTGAGCTTCCCCTCCACCCGGTGGCCCGAGGTCGAGCACAGCACACGGCGCCCGCGGTGTTCTCGATCCAGCCCGTCGAAGTGGTAGGTGATCACCCGCTTGAGGGGTACGGCCTTCAGGGTGAGGACCCAGGTGGCCGCGTCCTTCCGTTCCACCTCGTCGAAGGCTCCCAGGAGGATCGAGTGGTGATGTTCGGGATCACCAAACCACTCCAGCAGATCTTCGCGGCGGACGTTCTCGATCAGGATGTCGGTGGTGACGACGGACATCTCACTCCTTCAGGTCGCCCGCATGCAGCGGGACCCAGTACTTGCCCCCATCGACCAGGATGGGTGCCTCGCTGAGGTGGACGACGTCCCCCGAACGAAGCGAACAGACCACCGGCGTCTTCACACTCCACCCGTTGCCCTTGCGCGGGTAGTCCTCGCGCACATTGGCGCCGTTCTTGACGGTGTAGTCCACGCCCTGGGCGGCCTCGAAGGGGAAACCGGCGTACCAGTAGCCCACGAGATCGCCATCGGGACCCCCACATCGCCCGTACTGCCCCTTGGGCCCGGCAGAAGGCTGCTCAGCGGGCTCGTCGGAGCTTGCAAGCTTCTCCACAGGGGCTTGGGCCTCTTCGATGGGGGGCGCAGCGTCCTCCACGCTCGGATCGGGCTCATCGACCGCTTCCGGAGCCTCGGCGTCGGGGGCCGCTTCGGTCTCGGGCTCGAGGTCGGGGCTCAGCGCAGTCGGCGGCGCCAGAACGGGTGAAGCCAGACGATCGGGCACCGCCACGACCACCCCAGCGGGGCGATCCGTTGCCCTTTCGTCCGCGATGCGGTTGATCTTTTCGTCCGCGCTCCCGTACCAGGCGATCGCACCCCCGATCAGCACGACCAGCGCCACGCCCGCCACGGCAAAAGCCACCTTCGGGACCTGGGGCCGGTCCAAGGTCGCGGCGATCCCCTGCAGGTTCTCGTCGTCTGGATGCGCCTGTGCGGCCAGCCGAAGCAGCGCAGCCAGTCGCCCGGCTGCCTGGGCGTGCTGAAGCGCCATGGACCAGTCACCCGGGTCCTCCACCCCCGCAGCGCGCAGCACTTCGCTCCGTGCCTCGTCCGTTGGGAAGCGGCGCAGGAGCAGCGCTGCCAGACCGGTCAGATCCTCGGAATCGAGCTTCACGGGGAACCTATAGCCCGGGTTCGCGTGTCCGAGAAAGGACGGGGTGGCTATGTTGCTCCGACGAGGTGACGATGCTCCATCTCCTGCTGCTGTTGGTCTGTGTTCCGAAGCCGGAGCCGCCCGTTTCGATGGCACGCGCAGATGCCGCCGATGGGCCGCTCCACGCGGAGGTGGATCTGATCCGTCCCTGGCCCGGAGCACCCAAGATCTACGTGCGGGTGGAACTGCCGGACAGCAGCCTGGCCATCTTCCTCGTCGACACGGGTGCCAGCGTGTCCGTGATCAGCGAGAAGGTCGCGGAGCGTCTGGACATCCCGGTGATCTCCAACGGCGGCACCATCTCGGGCCTGGGAGGGACCACGGAGTGGCGGCAGGCCGTCGTGCCCTGGGTGAACATCGGCGGGCTCAAGGTCCACGACGTCGACGTGGCTGTGGGCGTCCCTGGAGTTCCCGAGTACGCCGGGTGGATCCCGATCGACGGCATCCTCGGCAACAACGTCTGGGGGAACTTCATCCTCGCCATCGACTACCCGGCCGACGTCCTCGAGCTGGGCCTCCCAGGAACCATCGAGGTCCCTGACAGCGCCCACCCGATGGTCTTCGACGGGAACCATGCCCTCGTGCAGGTGACGCTGCACGCCGGCGGCGAGGAGAACCCGATCGATCACTCCGTTCCGCTCGAGCTCGATACCGGTGCGCGTCTGATCCTGCTCAGCGGCGGGACCGGCGCTGGTCTGGAGAGTGTGGCCAGCGAGGGAGAGGAGCCCATCTTCGGCATCGGCGCCTCGGAACTCATGCCGGTCTCGGCCTTCTACCAGCGGACGCGACACATCCCCATCCGCTCGGCGGAGCTTGGCGGAATGCGCATCGAGGACCCCGGGAGCGCGACCTGGATCAACTACGAAGAGGGCCTGGGCATCGGTCCCACGGGGATGCGGGGACTGGCGGGACACGTCCTGTTCGAGGATCACCGAGCCATCTTCGACTTTCCCGGCGGCCGCTTCGCCCTGGTGGACAGCGTTCACCCGGCACGGCAGATCGACGGTCATGACCTCCTGCTCAGGGAGGACCTCGAGGCCTACGGCGAAGAGGACGCCGAGCGGGGCCTGGTGCGCAGTCGCTACCTGCTGACCCTGGATCGGGACGAGGAGGCCCTGGAGAACCTCAACGCCTTCCTCGATCTCCACCCCGACGACGTCGAGGCCCTGGTGTATCGGGCCCGTGTACTCCGCTACCTGGGCGATCTGGAGGGCTATGCAGAGGTCGTGGCGGCCCTGAATCCGGCGGACCTCGTCGATGAGGCCGAGATCGTCGCCACCGTGAACGGCCTCGTCCTGGTAGGGCGCCACGAGGAGGCTCTCGTCCTTGCCGACCAGGCCACCGAAGCGCGCGCTGAGGAGTCCGAGGCATGGCTGGCACTGGCGGATGCGCGCCTCGCCAACGGCGACCAGGAGGGTGCGCGTACGGCCCTCGTCGAGGCCGCGCAGCATGTCCAGAACCCCGATGCCTACCTGAAGCGCCGCGCGCGCATCGCCCTGGCCGAGGGAGACCGCTACGCCGCGCTGACGCACCTGCGCCGTCGCCTGTCTCTGTACCCCTCGGACGGTGAAGCGCTGTGGTTCTACGCCATGCTGGCCAACCACGATGATGGCGTCGTCACGACCTTCCTGGCCGATGCGGAACGCGCGATGGGACGCCTCCACCCCGAGGGCCGTCCCCTCGACTTCCTGGTGGCGAGCTACCACCTCGTGGGTGCCGAGAGCAGCGCTGAAGGCCTCATGGCCGAGGGCATCGAGCGGGACTGCGAAGATCTCGAGGAAGAGCCCTCCCGCTTCAACTGCATGGCCTGGTACCAGGCGATGGGCGGGCAACACAGCGAAGACAGCCTGGAGCTCATCCAGAAGGCCCTCGACGCCGAGGCCAACAGGCCGGACTTCCTGGACACGCTGGCCATGGTCCACCTGGTCCGCGGAGAGTTCGACGAAGCCGCTGAAGCGGCGCTGCTGGCCGCGAGGCTGAACCCCGACCGCTTCTACCACCTGTGGCAGGCGGAGCGCATCAAAGCCCTGGCGGATGGAGCCCGCGAAGCCGCTCCATAGGCCGCGTCCGTACCGGAACGAACCGGGGAGTATCGGTGACGTCGTGAGCCAGCCCAAGAACCTATGCTCCCTCATCGACCGCACGCCGGTGCCCGCTCCGTGGAGTGAAGGGGACACGATCCCGTGGAGCGAGCCCGGCTTCAGCCAGCGCATGTTGCGCGAGCATCTCAGCCAGGCCCACGATTGGGCGAGCCGACGGTCCGAGACCATCGACGCCCATGTGGAGTGGCTGCACCGAGAGATCCTGGGCAGCAAGCCGGGCAAGATCCTGGACCTGGGTTGTGGACCCGGACTCTACACAGCGCGCCTGGCCGCCCTGGGTCAGCGCTGTACCGGAATCGACTACTCTCCCGCATCCATCGCCTATGCCATCGAGCAGGCGAAGTCGGCCTCTCTCGACATCGACTACCGCGAGGCCGACATGCGGACGGCCCCCTTTGGCGAGGGTGGCTATGACCTGGTGCTGATGAGCTTCGGCGAGTTGAACGTGTTTCCGACGAGCGTCGCCCAGACCATCATGAAGCGCGCTGGAGATGCCTTGGCACCAACGGGGAAGTTGGTGGTGGAGGTACACAAGGAGGCGTCTGTTCGTGCCATGGGAGACCGCCCCCGCACGTGGACAAGCCACCGATCGGGGCTCCTCTCCCCCTCCCCTCACCTCCTCCTCGAGGAGTCCTTTTGGGACGAGTCCTCACGCGCAGCCACCAAGCGCTACTTTGTGGTCGATGCGGTCACGGCCAGCCTCACGGCCTACGCCGCGAGCTACCAGGCGCACAGCGGCGAGGACTATCGAGCGCTGATGGCGAGAGCGGGCCTGGTCTCGGTGCAGGGACATCCCTCCCTGAGCGGAGATCTCCCACCCCGCGGCCCCTGTGCTGAGCTGGTGGTCTTCGTGGGAAGTCGAGGCTGAGCGAACCCACGGGGAGAGCGCGTCGCGCGCAAGCTCCGAGGCCTAGGGGGTGGCCTTCTTCACCGCGTGGTCACGGCTGTCCATGACCTGCCCGTAGCGGTCGTAGATCGTGGCCCGGTCCGCCTTGTTGTTCCAGATCGGCGAGGCGCTGCCCAGGTGAATCGCCAACTGCGAGCTGGAGTCGGTCTGATCCTCACCCCGACCGCTGTGGACCTTGATCGTGTGACCGGGCGGCACGACCATCGCGGGGAAGGGGTAGCTGTTGCCGCTGGCATCCGCGATTCGGTAGCCATCGACGTTGAGGTCCTGGCCGGAGATGTTGCAGAGGCGAAGGTACTCGCCGTTGACGTTCTCGCGGTCATCTCCGGGTGCGTTGGCGTGGAAGCTGGTGATGTGCAGCGTGCCCTGGTAGTGCTCGGTGCTCCAGATGCCCCGCTGCGCTTCGCGGGCCTTCTCCTGGGCGGCCACCATGGAGTCGATGTCCCCAAGCTCGATCGGCGGAATCAGGAAGACGTGGGCCAGCCCCCGGGAGAGGAGGTGATCGGCCAGGGCCTGGTCCTCGACCTCAACCCAGGCGACCAGCCGACCGTAGCTGTCACGCGCGACACTTCCGTAGCTGAGGCTGACGTTCTTTCCGGACACGAAGGTATCGGTCGCTTCGCGGGCCTCGACCCCGTAGTCCTCCAGAGGCTTCAGCTCGGGCGTGTTGACGCCGCTCACCCGCACCTTGTCACCCGTATCCAGAGTGAAGGTGTCACCGTCGTAGACGCTCTTCACGGTCGCCTTGTAGGGCCCGGGTTCGTCGGCAGCGACGAGGAGCAGGGCCAGGATGGGTAGTGCGCGTCTCATACGGCCCTTTAACCCAGACGCACCCTCAATTCTTTCATCACCGGAAGCAGACTCTTGTGCGTCACGACCTCACAAGCCTCGGCAACCGAGAACCAACGCACTTCACCAATCCCCTCACCTTCCGCTGGAGCGAAGTCATCGGGCGGCTCATCGCACTCGATCAGGTAGACGTGCATTGACTTGAGGCGGGGATGCCCCTCCGGCGTGCGGAAGCCGTATCGGACCTCACCAAGAGCTTCGCCGATGCTGAGCGAGCCCTCGAAGCCCATCTCCTCCTGCACCTCGCGCAGGGCCGCCTGCTCGGGGGTCTCGGCAAGCTCGAGCTTGCCCTTGGCGATCTCCCAGGTGGTGCCCGATCGTCGCGTGCAGGCGACGAGAGCCAGCTCGGTCTGGCCACGGTCGCGCCGGACCAGGAAGCCCCCAGCACTGACCTGCACGCGGAAGTCGGAGCGCAGGTTCAGCACATGGCGAGCCGGGATCGACCTCGCCAGCCAGAGGCCGTTTCGGGTGCGCTGAAAGCGGACCCCGCTGCGTACCGCCCGCCCGGCGTCCACGTAGAGAACCACGGGCTCCTCGGGCTTCCCACCGCGTCGATTCCGGCCTCCTCCCCTGTGGCCCACCATCCACGCCTCGTCCTCGTCCTCGGACAGGAAGACGTGCCGATTCGGGCCCGCATCCAGCTTCCCGGTGCGGCCGTAGCGGCCCAGCCGGCCTCGCCTGGTGGCGTGGTAGAGGATGTCGGGAAGGTCGTCGGGGCAACGCGAACGCTGCCCGCCTTTCCGCTGGCTCATGGGCGAATCATAGCGATCGCAGGCACAAAGAGGGCCACTGCCAGCTCAGCGTGCGAAGGTCGCATAGGCCCGCTCGGTAGCCTCCACCATGCGCTGGACCTAGAAGCGCCGCGCCCAGGCCACCGACTCGTCGCGGGGCGGATGCTCACCCGTCAGCGCCCGACGAAGGGCCTGACGCAATGCATCCGGGTCCTGAGGAGGCACCAGGAGTCCCGCCTCACCCACGACTTCGGGAAGGCCTCCGGCCGCCGTCGCGACCACCGGCAGGCCCGCGAGCATCGCCTCCACGACAGCCTGTCCGAAGCCCTCGAGCTTGGAGCAGTGCACGAAGACCTGGGCTCGGGCATGGAGCGCCGACACGTCCTCTCGCCAACCCAGGTGTTCCAGCTCCGGATAGCGGAGAGGCCCACACCCGGCGACCACGACGCGCGCATCGAGCCCTCGAGCGGCCTCCGCCAGCGTGGCGTGGTCCTTGTGGTCGACCAGCGCACCGATCGCGAGCACCACGGGTCCATCCCCAAGCTGTGCCGCCGGCGCGGGCGGTAGCGCCTCTACGCCGTCGTGGACCACCACGGCAGGCTCCTGCCCCAGAACTCCACGCACGGCCTCCGAGACACAGACATAGCCGAGAGCCCGCCGGTACTTCCAGCCTCCGGAGACGGGGAAGTCCACTCTCCGGTGAACGACAGGACGAAGCCCCGCGAGCACGCAGACCTGGTGTGCGTTCGAGCTGTGTGCAGCCACCACGTCCATCTGGCGGGCTGCGAAGGGCAGCCGCCACAGCGGCCAGGTCTGGAGCCCGTAGCGCGCAACCGGCGCCACCAGCTCCTGCTGATGCCCCCGCTCGCGCAAGCCCCCTACGAGGAGTTCGAGCTGTCGCTGACCTCCCCGCCACTCTCGGCTGGTGTCGACGTGCAGGATTCTCACGAGCCCGCGCCGCCCGTCCTAGGAGCCAGCAGCATCGGAGCGCAGCGATTCCTCGGGAGCCATGCGCGGCACACCGTCGACGACCGGAAACAGCCGCTTGCAGGGGGCGCAGACCAGGCCCTTCGCACGGGCCACGAGTTCCCCCTTGCAGGTCGGGCAGACCAAGACCTGCAGCAAGCGCGGATCCAGCTCATCGCTCATCGGTCCATTCTCCCAGCTGAGCTCGGGGTCATGGTGCCTTCCATCGATCGTGCAGCCACAACCAGGCATGGGGCGTCTCCCGGATGCGTTGCTCCAGCCACCCGTTGATGGTCCTGAGGTCGGTCTGCAGATCCCCGCTCATCTCCAGAGGACCGTAGAGGGTGGCCTGATGATCGCCCAGTCCCCTTCGGACCACCCAACCACCATAGACCGGAAGCCCGGTGCGGGCCGCTGCGGCCGCAACCGCGGGGGCCGTCCAGGCAGCCTTCCCGAAGAACTCGATGGGCAGCCCGCGGCCATGGCGCTGGTCCATGGCGAAGACCAGCACACCACCCCGTCGCAGCGCCTCATGGCCCCGCTCCATCGACTGGGACGGCCCCAGGAACTCCAGGCCGCTCTTGGATCGCCAGTCCGCGACCAGCGCGGCGACCGACGGCTGTTCGACCCGGCGGGCGAAGACCGAAGCGCGGAGGCCGGCTTCCTCGGACGCGCTGAGCAGCGCCAGCTCGAAGGCGCCCCCGTGTCCTCCGATGAAGAGGGTCCCCTGCCCCGCCTGGCATCGCTCACGGAGGGGCTCCCAACCCTCGAAGCGAACCAGACGACGGCCACGAGCCCAGTGCAGCAGCTCGCAGTAGCCCAGGACCAGCTCACGCATGCTTCGCCTGAGGGTGGGGCCGGGCTCCAGCTCGGGAAAGGCGAGGGACAGGTTTCTCACGGCCACCCTCCGACGAAGGGGAATCAGAAACCACCAGGCCCAGCTCAGCGAGCGAGCGAGCACCGCACAGAGGGGCAGGGGCGTTCGGCCGATCAACCACGCCAGCACCTTCATGCGGTCAGTCGATGCCCGAGAAGCGCCTGCAGGTGCTCGAGCCCCCGCTCGATGCGAAGGTCCATCACCAGCGCCCAGGCATCCCCCGGGAAGCGCACGAGGTCCTTCTCCGTGCTCACCAGGGCTAGTCCCCGGCTCAGCCCAGCCACATCGGAGGCTGTGTAGGCGTGGTGGTCGGGAAAGGAGCGAAAGTCCTCCACGCGAACCAGGGGTGCCAGAGACTCCAGGAAGCGTCCGGGGCGGGCGATCCCCGCGAAGGCGTGAACCGGACCCTCCAGAGCGTCCAGAGGCAGCGTTCGTCCCCGGTGACGCCACGCCGTGGGGACCAGGCGACTCACCACCACCGGACGGTCGGTGTCCGGTACGGGACCTCGGGTCACCCAGACCAGGTCGGCGCGCTCGAGCGCCGCCAGGCCCTCACGGGCACCTCCTCGTGGAATGACGCCGCCAGCCCGGGGGTGAAGCCCATCCAGGCACACGATGTCCACGTCCCGGTGAATCCGGCGATGCTGGAAGGCGTCGTCCAGGATGATGGTCTCGGCCCCGGCTCTCTGCACCGCTCGCACGCGGTCGGGGTCCACGACGACGCAGAGGCCCTGCTCCCGCAGCATGCGCGCCTCATCTCCGCCTCGATAGCCCCGGGTGACCACCGTGGCCTCCAGGTGTTCGGCGAGCCAGCGCACGACCGGGGTCTTTCCCGTTCCGCCGCTGTCGAGGTTTCCGACGCTGACGACGAAGGCCTGGGTGCGCTGTGCGGACCTGCGCGGAACCACCCACAGGGGAGGAAGCCAGGGCCGATGAACCCGCTCGGCAAGGGAGCCGAAGCGGAGCGAACGGGCGATGCGCCCGGCGGCACCGGATCGGACGGGGGGCTGAGGGCCGAGCTTCAGCGCAGCCCGAAGCGCGGAGGCCAATTCGCCTTCGGCGGCTGCGATGCCTCCCCTGCCATGAGGGCCATGCACGACCGGCACCCCCGACGCCCGCGCCTCAGCGGCGCTGTGCCCACCCAACTCAGGGTCGTAGCCACCCCCGATGAAGGCCACCACGGCCTGCGAATAGAAGCTCGCCAGTTCCCCCACCGTGTCGAGCAGGAGGATCGGTTCATCGCCCTCGCCCACGCGACACCAGGGTCGACCGGCCAGAACCGAGGCATCAAAGCGCTCCGGGTGGCGGGGAGCCAGCAAGAGCCGGGGCGCGGGATCAAGCTCGTCCCAGGCTGCCAGGAGGCGTCCGGCGTCCCCCTTGCGCAGGCTCGCTCCGATGATGACGGCTTCCCCCAGGTCCACCCGGCAGGGCGGAGCGGGTGCGTCCAGCTTGGGGTCACCGAAGTCGAGTTCCGTGACCGCGGCGCGGCAGCGCCGGTACAGGGTGGGCGCCCACCGCTCGAAGCGACGAAGGCCCACGGAGACTCGAGGGTTCGCACAGTAGACGGGAACCCCTCTTCGTTCACAGGCGAGCACCAGTCCCGGCCACAGCTCGGCCTCGACCAGCACCAGGGCGGCTGGACGAAGTCGATCCACCCATCGTTGGGCGAGGTGATCGAAAGGCATCGCTGCCACCAGATGCTGCCCCCGGGCCGTGGCAAGCCCGGTGTCGCTGCTGGCCGTCCGAAGCAGGACCCGCTCGGGATGTTCTCTTCGAAGGGCCTCCAGAATGGCCTCAGCCGCCCTGCCCTCCCCCACCGAGGCCGCGTGCACCACGATCGCACCGGGCTCCACCGGGGGCAGCCGCAAGGTCCAGCGCTGCATCAAGCCAACCCGCAGCCGCGGGTGCACGAGGCTGGCCACCACCAGCAGGGGCGTGAGGAACCACCAGATCGCCAGGTAGAGGCTCAGAGCAGGTCCACCAGCCATCGGAAGCGTTCCATCGGAACCCGGTCCCCCTGAAACTCGACCCCCTCCTCCTGGAGGAGTGCCTTTTGGAGACCGGCCCGCAGCACATCACCGCGGAAGGCGATGTGTCCGCTGCTTCGAATGACCCTCTGCCACGGGACGTCGTTGCCCGCCTTCAGCGCCGCCAGGGCCCAACCGACCTGCCGCGCAGCACCGGGGTGGCCGATGGCCACGGCGACCTCGCCATAGCCCAACACCCGGCCTGCCGGAATGCGTCGGACCATCGAGTAGACCTTGGAACGGAAGCCTTCAGCCATAGAGGCGCCTGTATTCACCGGACCGGGCAAGCAGCTCTTCGTGGCGACCGGTCTGGACCACCCGCCCGTCCCGCAGCACCAGGATGCGGTCGGCACCCCGAATGGAGCTCAGGCGATGGGCAACCATCACCACGGTGCGCCCCTCCATCAGCCGGCCCAGCGCTGCCTGGACCTGGGACTCACTGTGGCTGTCGAGCGCGCTGGTGGCTTCGTCCAGGAGCAACAGGGGGGCATCCGCCAGCAGGGCCCGCGCGATGCACAGACGCTGACGCTCCCCACCGCTGAGGCGCAGGCCGGTCTCGTCCACCACGGTGTCGTAGCCCTTCGGAAGGGCCTCGATGAAGCCATGGGCGTTCGCGGCGCTGCAGGCCGCCTGGATCTCCTCGGGGGTGGCGCTCGGTCGCGCGAGCCGCAGGTTCTCCCTCACGCTGGCGTGAAAGAGGAAGGGATGTTGATCGACGATGCCCATGCACGCCCGCAGGCTGTCCACCCGGTAGTCGGTCGTAGGACGTCCGTTCACCATCACCGAGCCCGAGCTCGGATCCAGGAAACGCGCGATGAGCGAGAGCATGGTGGTCTTTCCCGCACCGCTCGCACCGACGATGGCAAGCTTCTCTCCGGCCCGCACCTGGAAGTCGAGGTCCAGGAGCACCGGGCCGTCGCCGTAGTCGAAGCCCACCCCATCGAAGCGCAGCTCGATGCGCTCCCCATCCAGGCGATGTGGCCCGTCCTCAATGGTCCTGGGCCGGTCCATGACGGCAAAGACCCGTTCGGCGCCTGCGAGGGCTCGCTGGGTCAGGCTGACGACCTCGGACAGCTGCTTGAGCGGCAGATTCATGAGTCCGAGCGCCACCAGGAAGGCCACCAACTGCCCGGGCTCCAGCTCCCCGGCGAAGACGCGTTGACCGCCGTAGCTCAAGACCAGGCCAACCCCCACGGCAGCGACGAATTCGATGACGGGCTTGGGGAGGAGCTGAGCCATTACTGCGCTCATCTGCACCCGGTACTGCTCTTCGTTGTCCCGATCAAAGCTGGCCGCTCGAAGCTCCTCGGCGCCCAGGGCCTGCACGGTCCGCACTCCAGACAGGCTCTCCGACGCGCTGCTGGTGAGCCTTCCGAGGCTCTGAAGCCGCTCTCGGGCCACCCGTCGCATGCGACGGCCGAAGACCGCGATGGGCCAGGCGATCAGCGGGAGCACCAGCATGGCCACACTCGCCAACCGCCAGTCCATCCAGAAGGCCGCAGCGATGAGGCCAAGGAGCGCCAGAGGCTTCTGGACCACCGTGGCAAAGGCCGAGACGAGGTACTGGACCTGTCCCACGTCGTGATTCAGCCAGGACAGGCGCTCACCAAGGGGGAGGCCCTGGTGCCACGCTGGTTCCTGGTCCATGAGCGCCCGAAAGAGCTCGCTGCGGAGGTGTGTGACCACGCGAAAGGCCACTCCGCGCGTGATCAGGGCCCGCCCGAGGTCCAGCGCACCCCCAAAAAGATAGAGGCCCACAATCGCGATGGGCAACACCGCGAGTCCCGTGGCATCGCGGTTCACGAGAACGCGGTCCAGGATCTGCTCCACCAGCACGACGACCGCCGCAGGCACACAGGCGGCCAGCGCCATCATGAGCGTGGCCAACAGCAGCCGTCCCGCCCAGGGACGGTAGTAGCGAATCAAGCGCCTCACTGGCTGGGACTGTAGCCCTCGACGCGTACCACCTGCCACGGTCCAAGCTCCCCGATCGGTCCATGTCGGGGGTAGAGGAGGTCCGTTCCCAGCTCCTGGCTCCCCCGGGCAGGACGAAGGAACCACGCGCTCTCGGACAGATCTCGGGGCCACAGGTCGAACTGATCGCGCCGTCCCCTCTCCGGCACGGTGGTGGCGTCCACGTCCGCATAGAAGCGAAGCCAGGCGGCCTCCTGGTATCGGGAAGTCAGCGCGGGGAGGCCCTGCCAGTCGTGCTCGACCAGCTGCGGAGCCGCCCGAAGGAGGTCCAGACGTGGGAGCTTCAGCCACGGCACCACCGCCACGGCGGCCAGGGCCAACACCACCCCACCCCCGGTCGCAAGCCCACGCAGGCGCAGATCGCTGCGCCCGAGGATCACCGCCAGGCCAGGCCACATCGGGAGCGCCCAGTTGAGCTCCGCCCGACCCAGCAGGCTCGCCAGCAGAGCGGCCAGACCCGCGATCAGGCTGGACCACCACCAGCCATCTCGACGTGCTCGAAACCACGCCATGGGCGCCATCAGGACGAGCGGACCTGCGAGCACCAGCTGTCCAAGAAGCAGCTCGTGTGGATTGGGCTCACCACCCACCAGATGTTGGGCCTGAAAGCCAAAGGCGGGCCACCCGTTGAGCGCATTCCAGGCCAGGTTGGGAGAGGCGACCAGCAGGGCGAGGAGGGCCCCTGCCCATGCCCGCGGCTCGCGCCAGTGGAGCAGCAGCAGCGGCAGCAACAACCACCCCGTCAGCTTCGAGAGCATCGCGCCGCCCGCTGCGAGTCCAAAGAGCAGCAGTCGGCGCCGATCCAGGGCCACCAGGGCCAGCGTCCACCACGCCAGGAGGGGAGAGTCGGGAGTGGCCAGCACACCGCCCAGCAAGACCGCGGGCATGCCCAGGAGTACCCAGGCTCTCGGCTCGTGGCGCAAGAGCGTGGCGAGGGCGCCGAGCAGCAGCAGCATGGAGGGCGCACGCACGCCGAGTTCGCTGTCCCACGGAGAGAGGGCGATGAGCCAGGCGATCCCGGGGGGGTGGTCGAAGTAGCCCGCTGCGGGGTGTTCACTCCAGCACCAGTAGTAGGCCTCGTCCGCGACGAGCGGGAAGAGCGAGGCCAGCACCGCCCAGGTCGCCGCAAGCAGCAGGATCGGTCTCAGAGGTAGCTCCGCACCAGCGCCGTGACACGGGCCTGGGCACCCTCGGGTCTCAGCGCTGCCCGCACCTCGGCAAGGTCCTGCCCCTCGCTCGCCCGCTCCAGGGCGGACCTGATCTCTGCGGGGTCCAGGTCCTGCAGAAACTCGGGGACGACCCGACGCCCCAACACCAGGTTCGGAAGGGACACGAAGGGGAGGTCCACGAGCGCCTTGGCGAGCGTCCACGTGAGCGCGTTGAGCCGGTAGCAGACGACCATCGGCCGCTGCATGCACGCCAGTTCGAGTGTGGCGGTACCGCTGGCGACCAGGCACACCCGGGCTGGCGATGCAGCCTCGACCAGGCTGGGGAAGATCTCGAGTTCGGAGGGCAGCTCCGGCAAGGACACGCTGGGGGCCCGCGCCAGGGTCCTGGCTTGGCCCTCGGAGGCCGCGAGGAAGGTCTGCAGCAGCCGGTCCACCTCCTGCTGGCGGCTTCCCGGTGCCAGGCACACGCTCTCTCCTGCGGGAGGGCCCAGGGGCTCACAGCGCTCGGCAACGGGATTGCCCACGAAGATCGCCTTGCCCTCCGGGTAGAAAGCAGGCTCGAAGGGCAGCAGGCAGATCACCTGCTGGGCGAGCTCCGCGATGGTCTCTGCCCGCCCCCGGCGCCACGCCCAGACCTGGGGAGACACATAAAAGAGCACCGGAACCCCGCGCTTTCGGGCGGCCCGAGCCAGGGGGATGTTGAAGTCCGGCGCATCGATGACGACAAGGAGCCGGGCCCCGTCGAGCGCCCCCACCATGGCCTTGTGGATTCCCACGGCTCGGGGAAGCACCGCCACCACCTCGGCAAGACCCATGACGCCCAGATCCTCCGCTCGAGCCACCGCCTCCACACCCGCGGCCCGCATCTCCGGACCCGCAAGGCCGCGGGCGGGAAGCCCCAGTTCCCGGACCAGTGCGGCTCCCAGGCGGTCACCCGAGGCCTCTGCGGCGCTGACGACCAGCATCAGTCCCGGCCGCCGATGGTCCTTCGAACCCGAATCGCAAGCTCCATGGCCTCCAGGGCCTCCCTCCCCGGAATGGGCATCTCCGCCTTGTCGACGACAGCCCGCAGGAAGGCCCGGTGCACCGCGTCCAGAGCGTCGTACTCCGGGACCGGGATGGGTTCGGGCTGCCCTCCCGCCACAAGCCTCCACGCCTTCCGGGCAGCGAGATCCAAACGAACACGGCCCTCGTCGCCTGTGACCTCCAACATCCGGGTCGGTCCGGGAGCGACGCGAGAGGCCACAACGCTGGCCACCCCCCGCTCAGCCTCCAGCCACGCCTCGGCATGATCGATGCGATCGCTCTCGAAACGCAGCCCGACGGCTCGGACCTCGTGGACGGGTCCGAGCAGCCTCAAGACGAGATCCAGGTCGTGGATCATGAGATCCAGGACGACGTCCACGTCCGTACCTCGGTCCATGTAGGGGGCCATGCGCTGGGCACTGATGTGGTGAACCTGTCCCGGAAGCGCCGCCATGGCGGGGTTGAAGCGCTCCAGGTGATTCACGCAGAGTCTTGGAAAGGCAGCGAGCACTCTGGCCTGCTCCAGCTCCGCCGCGAGAGGCTTCTCCACCAGGGTGGGAAGGCCAGCCTGGAGCAGCGGCAGGGCCACCTCGAAGTGTTGAGCCGCAGGCACGGCCACCACCGCAGCGTCGATCCCCGGGGGGACCTCGTGGGCCCGAGGCAAGCCCTCAGAGACCCCTGCAGGGTCGATGACCGCGACAAGGTGCGGCTTCAACTTCTCTGCGTGCAGGCGGCCCATGCGCCCACATCCGATCAGGGCCAGACGCAGCCGTTCCACTAGGCTTCCGGCTGATCCTCGTAGCCCGCGCTGCGACAGACACCCCGTACCGAGGTCTCGATGAAGCGGGCGAGTTCGTGCACCTCTTCGGCCTCGTGGCGTTCGCGCAAGCGCTCCGCGGCCATTCGGAGCGGCGCGGTGCCTCCAAAGAGATCCCGGTAGGCATGGCGCAGCAGGCTGATGGTCTCCGAATCGAAACCGGCGCGCTTGAGCCCGATGATGTTCAGCCCGTAGAGCCGAGCCCGGTCACCATGGGCGATCGTGAAAGGAGGGACGTCCAGGCTGGCCATCCCGCCAGCTCCGACCATCGCGCATCGCCCGATGCGGGTGTGCTGGTGCACCCCGGCCAGTCCGCCCAACACCCCCCGGTCCTGGATCTCGGCATGGCCCGCGATGGCCACCGAGTTGGCGAAGACACAGTGGCTGCCCACCCGGCAGTCGTGGGCCACGTGGCTGTTGGCCATGAAGAGGTTGCTGTCACCGATGCGGGTGACCCCACCGCCGACCTCGGTGCCACGGTTGATGGTGACGTACTCCCGGATGACGTTGTCGCGACCGATCTCCAGCGCGCTGCGCTCTCCGCGGTACTTCAGATCCTGGGGGTCACCCCCCACGGTGGCGTGCGGATGGATTCGGGTGCCAGCGCCCACGGTGGTGGGACCGATGACCACGGCGTGGGCCATCACCACCACGCCATCCGCCAGCCGGACCTCGGGACCAATGACCGCGAAGGGACCGATCTCCGCATCGCCCAGTTCGGCCGCGGGATCGACCACTGCGGTGGGATGCATTGCCATATGCCCGTTCTCCTAACCGGAACCCTGAGCGTCGCCCCTCTCGTGGCTTTCCTCGAAGGTCCGAAGACAGCGACCGCTTCGCGAATACAAGGCGGGTGGGTGGCTGGCGACCAGCACCCCCTCCTCGCACTCCAACAGGCCCTGGTGGTCCAGTTCGACACGGTGGTCGTCCACGTAGAAGCCGTCCCGCAGCGAAACGAGGACTCCCCTTCCCGTCTGCAGGATGGCCTTCTCCGGGGCAGCCCCGAGCTCCGTCCTCCGGCCGTCGACGAGCAGCTCCAGCCCTTCCTCTCCGTCCAGACCCAGGCTGCCCTCGGGGGTGACCGCAAGGGTCTGCATGGCGTGGGGGCGCTCGCTAGCGATGAAGTTACCCATGCGGTCGTAGCGCTCCAGTCCACCTTCGCGAACGAGCCGCAGTTCAGCTCCGACAAAGCAGCCGTCCATGACCGGCGCCTCTCCGGCCATATCCAGCAGGACGAGCCCTTCGCTCTCCGGGGCAACCCTGGAGTCCCCCTCCGAGAAGAGCGCGAGCCCCTTCAAGAAGGGATCCAGGAGCGCGATGCGTCCGTCATCGGCCAGGGCTACCCTGAGCAGGCTGCTCGGCTGAAGCCACCCTGCCCGGACACTCACCGAGCTCCAGGGTGGCCTTGCCGCGCCGAAGCGCAGTTCGCCCTTCCCGACCAACAGCAAGCGCCCTCCCACGATGAAGGGCAGTCCCTGAAAGCCTCCGGTCTGGGAGTCCACCAGCTGCTCACCATCCCACGCCACCCGAGGCCCGGCCACCTGCTTGTCGTGGACCGGTTCACCGGTCTCCAGATTCCAACTGCGCACGCGACCGCTCCCGTAGAGCACCCCGCCCACGCCTCCGGCGGCAAAGAGATGCTGCACCTGCGGTGGTGCGACCTTCCGGGCCCGGCTGCCGAACAGCCAGTCGATGAAGCTCACTCCTCGCCCTGGACTGTGGCCATGAGCCGCCCGTCAGCCACCTTCGCGCCGTCCACCGTTGCCCGGCAGCTGAAGGTCCAGATGCGGCGGCGTACCTCCACCTGCTCGACGTCGATGCGCAGCTGATCCCCGGGAGTCACGACCTTTCGGAAGCGCATCTTGTCGATCCCGAGCAGGTACACCTCCCGCCCCGCGTGCTCCGAGTGCTCACTGAGTGCAACAATTGCTGCCACTTGGGCGAAAGCCTCGGAGATGAGTACTCCCGGCATGATGGGTCGCTGCGGAAAGTGGCCAGCGAACCACGGCTCGTTGGCGGCCACGTTCTTGATCGCCACGGCCCGAAGACCGGGTTCGAGTTCCAGAACCCGGTCCACCATCACAAAAGGAAAGCGGTGGGGCAGGAGCTCCAGGATGGCAGGAAGGTCCACGAACTCAGTGAGTGGAGTTGTAGCGCTCGATCACCTTTTGGGTGAGATCCACCCCTTGCGTCGAGTACAGGACCACACCGGTGCTGGTCTCCAGAATCAGGTCGTAGCCACCCTCCGCACCGACGGTCTCGGTCACGGTCTTGAGACCCGTCATCAAGGTCTCCATGGCAGAGAAGTAGGCGGTCTGCATCTCCAGATCGGCCTGGGCGTAGGCCTGCTGGTACTCCATCCACTTCTGCTGGAGCCGCATCTCATAGTCTTCACGCGCAGGGTCGCTGAGGATGGCCTTCTTGGACTCGTACTCCTCGTTCAGGGCGTTGAGTTCGACCTCGAGCTGTTCGAGCTTGGCCTTTTCACCAGCGTACATGGCGTCCAGTCGACTCTGGGCTTCCTTGCCTTCCTCGATCTCCTGGATGGCACGGCTGTAATCGACCGTTCCGAGCTTGAAGTCGCCAGCAAACGCAGGGGTTGTCAGACTGATGAACCAGAGTGCGGCAACAACGAGAAGGCGCTTCATCCACTGCTCCATGACGAGAAACGGGCACTTACCCCACCACAGCCCGCAATGCACCATCGGAACCCTGGCCCCTGGGAGCTTGTTCCGTCGGCCCGTGTGGAGTAGAGGTCGCCGGTGATTGCCGCAGTCCTGCTTGTGGTCGCCGGCCTCGCTGGTCTCTACCAAGGCGGGAGTGCGCTCGTTGGAGGTGCTTCTGCCCTGGCCCGCCGGCTTGGGGTGTCGCCGCTGATCGTGGGACTCACGATCGTGGCCTTCGCGACCTCCGCTCCAGAGATGGCCGTCAGCGTGATCGCCGCCTTGCGCGACAGCACCGACATCGCGATCGGAAATGTTCTTGGGTCGAACATCTTCAACACGCTGGTTGCCGTCGGACTGGTGGCGTTCTTTCGACCTCTCCGGGTCAACCCAATCATCTTCCGCCAGGAGATCTGGATCTGCCTGGCTGCGACGGGTGTGGTCGGCCTGGTGAGCTGGACGGGAGGAGGAATCTCCCGAGCCGAAGGCCTGGTTCTCCTGGGTCTGCTCGGCCTCTACCTCCTTCGAGCGGTGTGGATGGCCCGGCGAACGAAGTCCGAGGCACTGCTGGACGACGAGGAGGTCGAGCGCAACCTCCTGGCCGCCGTGGTGGGCGTGCTCGCCGCGCTCACAGCCTATGTGTTGCACTCGGACCACCTGGTCGTCGGGGAGATCGTGACCTCCCGAGCCTCGCTCGGCCTCTTCGCTCGGATCCGGGACTGTGGCGCAGTGGACCACCTGGGCCTGCCCATCCTGGCCATCCTGACCCTCATCAATGCCTTGACCTACTCGCGCAGGCCCGGCCCCATCGTGCGCATCCTGGCCATCCTGCTCGGCCTGGGGATGCTGTTGACGGGCTCCGAGGCGATGGTGGAAGGCGCAACAACCCTGGCCTACGCCATGGGCATCAGCGAGGCCACGGTGGGCCTGACGGTGGTCGCCATCGGTACCTCCGCACCCGAGCTGGCGACCGGTCTGCTCGCAGCACGACGTGGCCAGTCGGACATCGGTGTCGGCAATGCCCTGGGCAGCAACATCTTCAACCTGCTCGCTGTGCTCGGCCTGGCCGCTCTGATCACCCCGCTGCCGGTCGCGGATCACTTTCTACGGCTGGACATCTGGGTCGCCGTCGCGGCCATCCTGGTGCTCTTCGTGGCCAAGCTCTCCGAAGGGCGCATCGGCCGCCGGCTGGGGGGCGCGATGACCTTGGGCTGGTTGCTCTACACCACCTGGCTCATCATCGAAGAGGCCTCCGCGATGTGAACCCAGCCCTGGGGCTCACAGGACTCAGCGTCAGAAGAAGGACCCGATACTGAAGTCGAAGACCATCCGCTTTTCGTCCTCGTAGGGGTTCACCGGGAAACCCCACTCGAAGCGAAGCGGGCCGATGGGGCTGAACCACCGCACACCAAAGCCGTAGCTGTAGCGAAGGTCGGCGAGGTTGACCTGACCCTGGCCGTAGGGGTCACCAAAGGCGTTGCCCGCATCGAAGAAGACAACCGTGCTGATGCCGGCCGCCTTGATCACCGGGGCCTCGATCTCGAAGTTGTTGATCCAGGTGCTCGTGCCGCCGACGATGAGACGATCATCCGCTCGGGTGGGATCGTCGCTCCCGAGGTTCCGAACGCTGGGCCCGAGGCTGTACCAGTTGTAGCCCCGCACGCTGTTGATGCCGCCCGCCCTGTAGCGATGGATGAAGGGCACCATGCTGCCGTCGGTGCTCTGGATGTGCCCCAAGGTCGAGTTGAACTTGAAGATGAGGATGTCCTTCCCCGGAATGACGGGGTGGAAGTAGCGGACGTTGAGGCGGTTCTCCCAAAGGTAGAAGTCCCCTCCGAGCATGTTGATGACCGTCTCATCGTCGAGGCGCAGGCCTCCGCTGAGCTCGGTGCTGACGGAGGCGTAGAGTCCCTTCGTGGCGTTGATGCGGTTGTTCCGCTTGTCCACGTTCAGGTTCAGTCCGAGCGTCGAGGTCAGGCCGTTCCGGTAGAGCTGACCGCCAAAGAGCTTGTCCTGGTAGGGCGTGATCGTGTTGAGACCGACGTCCTCCAGCGTGTAGTCCATGGTCAGGCGCCAGTCGTCCTTCGGGTCCAGGTAGCGACCGATCGCGATGCCACCTCCCCGCTGGTACTGGTCTTCGATGTAGGCCTGGCTGATGCTGTAGCCGTCGATCTTCAGGGTCCAGCGCGTACCCAGGAAGTAGGGGTCGAAGAAGCTCAGGTTCCCCTGCTTCCTCAGCGAACTGACGTTCACCGAGGCGCTCATCACGTAGCCCAGCCCCAGGAAGTTGTTCTTGCTGATGCTGCCCTGGGCGACGAAGTTCTCCAGGTTGCTGAAGCCCAGGCCCACGCTGAAGGAACCGGTGGGCTGTTCGACCACGTTGATGTTCATGTCCAGGACGTCCGGCCCATCGCCCCGCGGGGTGGTGATGCGTACGTCCTCGAAGAAGCCCAGCCGTTGGAGTCGGGTGCGCGCCTCGCGGATGTCGCTCCCGCTGTAGATGTCCCCCTCGTTCAGCGGGATCTCGCGACGGACCACCTGATCCCAGGTGGGGTCGTTTCCGCTGATGTTGATCTCCCCGATGCGGACCTTCTCCCCCTTGGAGATGACAAAGGTCACGTCCACCACCCCGGTCTCGGGGTCGGTGATGGTGTCGGGATAGACGTTCACGAAGGCGTAGCCCTGGTCCCGGTACAGGTCAGCGATGCGCTCCATCGTGAACTGCACGTCGGTGAGCTTGAACCAATCCCCGGTCTCCAGCGGCGTGGCGGGCTCCTCCTGAACCTGGAAGAAGCTCCGCACCCGTCCGAGTGCCGCCATGCCGTCCGGGCTCTGCTGAACCTGCTTGACGGTCTCCCCCCGGATCAGGCGGAGCACGGCCTCGTTCACCAGGCCCTCTTCGGCGACCCAGTCGCCTTCGGCACGGAGGTGGCCGAGCTTGTAGCGCTGGCCCTCGTCCACGTGGATGGTGATGTAGATGTAGCGCTTGTCCGGGCTGAGGTAGACCTGCGGCTCCCCGACGACCGCATCGACGTAGCCCTCCTCCAGGAAGACCGAGCGGAGGATGAGCACGTCGTTGTCGAGGGCCTCCCAGGAGAAGGTGCCCGACTGGGTCAGCCAGGGCGCGATCCCCCCGGCGCGGGTCTGCATGTAGCGACGGACCTTGCGGTCGGCCACGCCCTCGTTCCCCGTGATGTCAACGCTCTGGACGATGACCTTGCGGTTCTCGGTGATCTCGAAGGTCAGCTCGACCTGTTCGTCGTTGACCTCGGTGATGACCGGGTCGACAGAAGCCAGGAAATAGCCCTTCTCCACGTAGAGATCGCGAATGCGGGCAGCGTTCCGACCCACGTCAGCGTCGTTGAGGACGGCGAAGGGCGAGATGTCCAGGACCTCGAGGAGGTCCTCTTCCTTCAGCTTCTTGTTGCCGCTGAGGAGGACCTCGCGAACCGCCGGGTTCTCGTCCACGATGAAGGTGACCACACCATCGCTGACGTCCACCTGCACGTCCTCGAAGAAGCCCGTGCGGTAGACCGCCTTGATGTCCCGCTGGATCTTCCAGGAAGCCAGCTGCTCCCCTTCCCGAAGCTGGACCGCAGCCAGCACGGCCGCGTCCTCGACCCGTCGGTTGCCCTCGACCTGGAGGGAGGCCACGGTGCCTTCGGCCGGCGCGGGTTGGGCCCACGCGGCGGAGAGGAAGAGCCAGATCGCCATCCAGAGAGTCATGCTGCGGCTCCCTGCTCCTCGACGAAGCATCCATCAACCAGCCGCAGGATGCGGGGGAATCGGGCGGCGAGGCTGGGGCTGTGGGTCACCACCACCAGGGTGCTCCCCTGTTCGCGGTTGAGCTCGAGCAGGAGCTCGAAGACGCCCTCGGCGGTCTGGGGGTCCAGGTTGCCCGTGGGCTCGTCCGCCAACAACAGGCTGGGCTTCATCACCAGCGCACGCGCGATGGCGACCCGCTGCTGCTCACCGCCACTGAGTTCGCCGGGCTTGTGGTCCAGCCGGTCGGCCAGTCCCACCCGCTCCAAACGCGCCTGGGCGATCTGGTGGGCCCGGCGGACACTGCTTCCCTTGATGATCATGGGCAGGGCGACGTTTCCGAGAGCCGTCTGGTCCGGCAGCAGGTGGTGGAACTGGAAGACGAAGCCGATGCGCTCGTTGCGCAGGCGATCGGTGACACGCTGTCGCTGCTTGAAGACCTCGACGTCGTCGAGCAGCACGAGCCCCTCGGAGGGGCGGTCCAGGGTGCCGAGTATCTGGAGAAAGGTGCTCTTGCCAGAGCCCGATGGTCCGACGACCGCCACGGTCTCGCCCGGGTCGATCTCCAGACTCACTCCTCGAAGCACGTGGATGGCCTTGCCGCCCTTGTGAAAGACGCGGTGAAGCTCCCGAATGGCGATGCTCGCTCCCTCAGACATTTCGAAGGCCTTCGACCGGATCCAGGAACGCAGCGCGGGTGGAGGGGTACAGGGTGGCGAGGAAACAGATCAGCACGGCGCCGACGGCCACCAGCGCGACCATGGTCGGTTCGATCTCCACCGGCAGAGTGTCCAGGTAGTAGACGTCCGTGTTCAGTGGATAGCCGTAGGTCTCGAGGAACCAACAACCCCACAGCCCCAGCACGGTGCCGATGCTGGAGCCGACGACGCCGATCACCACACCCTCGGCCATGAAGATGCCGCGGATCTGGTTGGCCGTAGCTCCCATGGCCTTCATGATGGCGATCTCCCGGCCCTTGGTCAGGACGATCAGAATCATCGTGCCCGCGATGTTCATGCTCGCCACGCTGACGATGAGGCTCAGGATCAGCCCCATCACGACCTTCTCGAGTTTCAGCGCATCGAAGAGGTTGCGGTTCAGGTTCTGCCAGTGCCGGGTGTAGTACGGGTACTGAAGGACGCTCTCGATCTCCAGGCTGATCGGATCGACGTCGTAGATGTCCTCGACGGTGATCTCCAGGCCCGTCACCTTGCCGTCCATCTTGAGGAACTGCTGGGCATCCGAGATGGCGATGTAGGTCCACTTGGTGTCGTACTCGTACATCCCCGAGTAGTAGATGCCGGCGACGCGGAAGCCCTTCACGTCGGGCATGGGCGTCCCGAAGGGACCCACGCCCCGGCCCACCGGGTTGATGATGTGGACCTTGTCTCCCACGAAGACCTTGAGGCTGTGGGCGAGCTCCTCCCCGATGAGGATGCCCGGCAGCTCATCGGTGTCGTCATCGTCCTGCAGGTAGCCGCGGGGAGGATTGGAGAGCTGGCGAAGCACGTCCAGGCGCTGCTCATCGGTCTGAGGAGCCCCATCCGGCCCCATGACGATGTTCTGGTGCAGCTCGACGACGCGCGCTGTGCGCTCGCCATCGATGCCCTTCAGGATCACGCCCTCCCCGTTGCCCGAGGGGGACTTGATCATCATCTCCGTGTAGATGAAGGGCGCCACTCCGGTCACGCCGTCGATGGCCTCGACCTTCTTCACGGCCTCCTCGTGGTCGTCGATGCCGCTGCCGTAGCGAAGCACCACGACGTGCGCGTTGGAGCCCAGGATCTTGTCGCGCAGGTCGATCTCGAAGCCGGCCATCACCGACAACACGATGATCAGTGCGGCGACCCCCACCGTGACACCAGCCACGCTGATGGTGGTGATGAAGCTCACCCCCACCGCCTTGCTGCGGCTGCGGAGGTGGCTCAGTGCGATGAGGAAGGCGAAGCGCAAGTCAGTCCTTGAGTCCCTTCTCCGGGCGAAGGATCGGGAAGAGGATGACCTCGCGAATGCTGATCTGGTTGCTGAGCAGCATGACCAGCCGGTCGATGCCGAGCCCCTCGCCACTGGTTGGCGGCATGCCGTAGCACAGGGCCCGGATGTAGTCCGCGTCGAAGAACATGGCCTCGTCGTCTCCACCGGCCTTGGCCTGCGCCTGCGCCTCGAAGCGTTGGGCCTGGTCCACCGGGTCGTTCAGTTCCGAGAAGCCGTTGGCGAACTCCCGGCCGCAGACGATGAGCTCGAAGCGATCGGTGATGCGCGGATCCTCGTCGTTTCGGCGAGCGAGCGGACTGATCTCCGCAGGGAAGCCGGTCACGAAGGTGGGGTTGACCAGCTTGTCCTCGACGAAGGCATCCACGTAGCGCTCCCACCACTTGCCCAGGGTGCTGGGGAGGGGGGCCTCCGCATCCTGGGGATGCACTTCCAGCCAGCGCGCACGCAGCTCGGAGAGATCCCATGGGTCTTGCACGCCGCCGTGTTCGGACACCAGTTCGGCCATCGAGGCCCGTCGCCAGGGACGCGACATGTCGACCTCGTGCTCACCCCACTGCAGCTGTGTCGTGCCGAGCAGGTCCTCGCAGATGCCCGTGATGAGCTCCTCGGTGAGGTCCATGTTGTCCACGTAGGTGGCGTGGGCCATGTACCACTCGAGCATCGTGAACTCGGGGTTGTGCCGGAGGCTGATGCCCTCGTTCCGAAAGCTGCGGTTGAGCTCGTAGACCTTCTCGAGTCCTCCCACGACCAGGCGCTTCAGGTAGAGCTCGGGCGCCACGCGGGCGTAGAGGTCCAGGCCCAGCGCGTTGTGGTGGGTCACGAAGGGGCGAGCGTTGGCGCCACCCGCAAGGACCTGCAACATGGGGGTCTCGACCTCCATGAAGCCCCGCTGGTCGAAGAAATCGCGGGTGTAGCGGACCACAGCACTGCGCAGCTTGAAGGTGCGGCGGGTCTCTTCGTTGATGAAGAGATCGAGGTAGCGCATCCGCTGGCGCATCTCGCCATCGGTGAAGCCCTTGTGCTTGTCGGGCAGGGACTCGATGCACTTGGCGTAGAGCCGCAGATCGGAGAGACGAAGGCTGAGCTCCCCCTTTCGGGTTCGCATGAGCCGTCCCCTGGCCCAGACCCAGTCCCCGAGATCCAGCTTCTTCCAGACCGTGGTGAAGAGCTCCTCGCCGAGGTCGTTCTTCCGAACGAAGAGCTGCAGTCGACCCGATTCGTCCTGGATGCGAGCGAAGCCCGCCTTGCCCATCTCGTTCTTGAGGCGCAGCCTGCCGGCCACGATGAACTCCGTGCTCTCCTGCTCGAGCTCCTCGTTGCTGCGCTCGCCCCCTACAGCCGCCACGTCGGCCAGAGTGTGCGTGGGTCTGGCAAAGTCGTTCGGGTAGGGCTCGACGCCGGACTCGCGCAGCTTCGCGAGCTTTTCAAGCCGCTTTGGGTCGAAGTCGTACATGACGGCGGTCAATAACCGCCGACAGCACTAGAGGGGGAAGACCATCGCCTGAGCTAGGTCCGAGCACCGAATCGCCTGGATCTCCCCCGAGACAGTGCCGTCGAGGGGAACCTGGTCACCGGTCGACTCACTGGGGTAGCTGCCCCGGAAGTCCGTGAGGTCAACGGTCACGACGTAGTCGCTGTCGGTGCCGTCTCCTTGCACGGTGACGTCCCAGGTCTGGGGACTCCCGCCCCACTCGACGTCCGTCCAGAAGTAGTCCTCGTCCGTGCTCCCCGCGTCACGGGTCCCCCACTCGAAGTCTCCATCGCCCAGCGCACAGGTGAGATCGAAGTGCCCCGTGAAGAAGCCCTCGTCGTCGGCGTTGTCCCAGCTGAACCCGGCCGGGTCGTACTCCCCTTCGACAGGGTTGACCACCAGGGTGAGGTTGCACTCGCCAGGAGCCCAGATCCCTTCGGGGTCCACCTGGGTCTCTGCCAGGTATTCCGCGACGGTGGCGCAGGTCGCGGCCTCGTCGGACGGAAAGTAGAACAGCGCCTTGCCGTTGAGGTGGAAGCCGAAGCCCTTGTTGATGTCCACCACCCCAGAGGCCCGATCCGTAGAGACTTCACCCGAGAGGTTGCCGAAACCACCCTCCTCACTGTCGGGGGCGAGGAGGTCACAGGCCAGGAAAGTGAGCACGATCATGTCTGGGGGTTCTCCTCGCTGGCCCTCTGGGCCAACCATGCTTCCATGAAGCCGTCGAGATCACCATCCAGAACCCGGTCTGCATTGCCGATTTCGAAGCTTGTCCGCGTGTCCTTGACCAGCCGATAGGGGTGCAGAACGTAACTTCGGATCTGCGAACCCCACTCGATTCTCTTCTTTTCCGCGTTCGCGGCGTCGATCTCGGCCTGACGCTTCTCCTGCTCGTGCTGGTACAGCTTCGTCCGGAGCATCTTCATGGCCGTGGCCTTGTTCTTGTGCTGGCTGCGCTCGTTCTGGCAACTGACGACGATGTTCGTCGGCAGGTGGGTGATCCGCACCGCTGAGTCGGTGGTGTTGACGTGCTGACCGCCTGCCCCGCTCGCCCGAAAGGTGTCGATGCGCAGGTCGGTCTGGTTGATGTCGATCTCGATGGTGTCATCGATGTCCGGGTAGGCGGAGACGCTCGCGAAGGCGGTGTGCCGACGCGAGGCCGCATCGAAGGGAGAGATCCGCACCAGGCGGTGTACGCCGATCTCGGCCTTCAGGTAGCCGTAGGCGTAGTCGCCCTGGATCTCGATGGTGCAGGACTTGATGCCCGCCTCGTCGTGGGGCTGCTCATCGACCAGCTTGGCCTTGAAGCCCCGCCGGTCAGCCCACCGCAGGTACATCCGCTTGAGCATCTCGGCCCAGTCGCTGGCGTCCGTCCCGCCCGCCCCGCTGTTGATCTCCACGATCGCGCTGTCGGCATCATGGGGCTCGCCCAGCAGACGCTGGATCTCGAGGCCCTGAGCACCCGCAGTCACCGTCTTCAGGAGCTGCAGAGCCTCATCGATCAGCTCGCTGTCGGACTCCTCGGCATGGAGATCCAGCATCGCTCCGCAGTCTTCGGTACCGGCCTTCAGGTCGGTCCACTTCTTGACCACGCGCTCCAGACCGGCCTTCTCCCGTAGCGAGACCCGAGCGTTCTTCTGGTCCTCCCAGAACTCCGGCGCGTTGGACTGCCGCTCCAGATCGTCTATGCGTCGCTGTTTGCCGTCGACGTCAAAGGTGCCTCCGAAGCAAGAGGATGCGTTCGACGATGGCGTTCAGCTTGCTGCGGATCTCTTCAGGCCCCATGCGTGCTAGCTATCAGCCCAGCCCCCTTCCAAGCCAGTCGGTCGAGCAGCTTGCGCTCCGCCGCAGCCATTTCGGCGCTTGCACCCTGGTCGTGATCGTAGCCCAGCAGATGGAGCAGGCCATGCACGAGCAGGACACGCACCTCGTCACGAAGTCCGTAGCCTCGTTCCTCGGCCTGTCGTGCCGCGGTGTCCAGGCTCACGACGAGGTCCCCCAGGATCACGTCATCGTCCTGGGGAAAGGAGAGGACGTCCGTCGGCAGGTCCTTGCCGCGCCACCTGTCATTCAGGTCCCGGATCCAGCCGTCGCCACACAAGACGACGCTGAGCTCTCCCTTCTCCAGCCCGGCCGCAGCGAGCAGATCCCTGGCGTCGTCTTCGATCCCCGCGAGCCCATCGACGCCCTCGCAGGAGAGATAGACCTTCACTTCCCGTCGGTGCCCCTGCTTCGACCCGGCGGCGAACCCGGCAGGCCCGGCAGGTACTCAGTGCTCTCGTAGTCCACCGCTTTGGGCTTGGAACCCCGTTCCGGCTCGTCCAGGCTGGTCTCCAGCACCGCGGGCGTGGACAGCTCGAGGGTGATGACCGCGTCGTTGGCGTTCTGCTCCGCTGCCGGCCTGGGCCGGTGCGCCAGTGGCTCGGGGTACTCGATTCGATGGTGGTGGATGGCCAACACCGTCTCCTTCAAGGTCTGGGAGATGACCACCAGCTCCTTGATGGTGAGCGGACACTCGTCGAACTGCCCTTCCGCGATCACTGAGTTGATGATCTTCTGGATCATCGCGGCGACGTTCTCCGGCGTCGGCTCCCGAATGCTCCGGCAGGCTGCCTCGACCTTGTCCGCCAACATGATGATGCCGGCCTCACGGCTGTTGGGCTTCGGCCCCGGGTAGCGGAAATCGTTCGGATCAACGTCCGGATCCGCCGCCCTGGCCTGGGCGTAGAAGTAGTGCACCAGCCCGGTGCCATGGTGCATCACGATCTGATCGACCACGGGCTTGGGGAGCTTGTGCTTGATGGCGATAGCCCTTCCGTCGCGCACATGGTCGATGATCACGCGAGCGGATTGATGGGGCGTCAGCCGAGCATGGCGGTTGATGCCGTCCCGCTGGTTCTCCACGAAATAGGCCGGACGAACGGCCTTTCCTATGTCATGGAAGTAGGCGCAGACCCTGGACTGGAGGGGGTTGGCTCCGATCGCCTCAGCCGACGCCTCGGCGAGGGTGCCAACCATCACGCTGTGGTGGTAGCTCCCGGGAGCTCGGAGCATCAAGTTGCGAAGCAGCGGATGGTCCAGGTTTCCCAGCTCGAGCAGCTTGAGGTCCGTGTCGAAGCCCGTGAGTTCGAAGAGAGGCACCAGCCCCAGGACGAGGAAGGCACTGATCACGCCGCCGAAGAAGGCGAAGAGCGCGTCCCAGTGCGGCGTCATCTGCTGCCCGGTCCCCACGGCATCCACGAGGTTGAGCTGCACCAGCCCCATCACCAGGACGAAGGCGGCGTTCACGACTCCCGTGAAGACACCGGCACGAAGAATGGCCTTGCGCTCCCGCTTCTTTCCGATGGCCCCCGTCGCGGTCACCGCTGAGACGATGAAGTAGCAGGTGTAGACCGCCGACTGCTCCATCAGCATGCCGCAGAGCGCGGCTGCGACGAGGGTGAAGACCAGGGCGGTCTCGGAGTTGACGAGGATTCGAACCAACAGCGCCGCCCCGGCCAGGGGCACCAGGAACCACACACTCTGAGGTGCGAAGTCGATGGCAGCTGCAGCCGCGACGGGGCCCGACACCTCGACAAGCATCCGCGCGAGCGCCAGGACGAGCAGCAACAACACGCCGCAGGCTTCGATGTCCCGTGGACGAGCGCTGAACTTCTTGATGAAGTTCGAGGCGAAGAGCGTGACCGAGAGGAAGAGCAGCAAGCAGAGGACGAAGAGACTGCCGCTGACGGTCCAGAGCTCCTTCTCCCCCCGCTCCTCGCGCATGGTCTGCGTGATGTCCAGCTGGCGATCGGTGACCACGTCCCCGCTACGAACAAGCGTGGTGCCGCGCGCCATCGTGAGCACCACCGGTGTGACTCCCCGCCGAGCAGCTTGTCGCCTCGACTCGGTCTGGAACTCGTTGTACGAGAGGTTTCCCCGGACCGCAGCGCGCGCGATGGCCTGCGCCACGCGCACGACCTCGGGTTGCCCCTCGTCGTAGGCCTCCATGACCTTGAACGCGACCTGGTTGCGGGCTTCCTCCGCCGTGCGGATCGGCGTCTGGTCGCTCAGACGTTCCTCGGTGACCCCATCAAAGTCCTGCCGCACGATGGTGATGACCTGCACCTGGGCCGGGAGCACGCTGCGGTCCGTGACCACCATGTCTCCCATCACCTCGGCGAGCCACCCGTTCGCGAGCTGCTCGATCCCCAGATCGAAGCCCGAGCGAACAATGGTCTCGACCTCGTCCGGGTGCAGGCTCAGCCCCAGCTCCATCACGAAGTCCTGACCCAGCTGACCGATGATCTCGGCAGGCAGATCGCGCCCATCGGGCTCTTCGCCGGTGCTCGAGGGCGCCATCGCCTCCTCGGGATCACTGAGCAGCTCCAGGCTTGCCGCCAGGAAGTCAGCGCGACCCTTTTCGAAGCTCTCGCTCACCCGGTCCTGGAGGCGGCGCGTCAGGGTCGCGTCGTAGTCGTAGACCAGGGGAATCTGGTCAGCAGCCTCCTCCCGAAGGTGCTCTGTGGCCGCCACGTCATCGAACTGGAAGTTGAAGGGTGCGACGACGTCGAGCGGGGCGACCTCTCCCACCACCAGACCCGGGTCCTTGACACGGATGAAGTCCGTCAACAGCACGGCGCAGGCCGCAGCGCTGATGACAAGGACCACCGCGCGTCGGATGCTCACCGAGTTGGCCAGGAGGCGGGTCTTGAGAGTTCTTATGAGGACTTCCTGTCCCGAGCATCGTACGCACGAATGATGTCCGCCACCAAACGGTGCCGCACAACATCGCTGGCATCGAAGTCCACAAAGCGAATGCCGTCGATGTGCGAAAGCACTTCGCGGGCCTCGACCAGACCGCTCGTCGCACCGCGAGGGAGGTCGATCTGGCTGACATCGCCAGTGACCACCGCCCGGCTCTCCGGCCCGAGTCGGGTCAGGAACATCTTCATCTGGGCGGAGGTGGTGTTCTGGGCCTCATCCAGGATGACGCATGCGCGAGACAGGGTCCTTCCCCGCATGAAGGCCAGCGGCGCAACCTCGATGATCTCTCTCTGCAGCAGCCGCTGCATGCGCTCGAAGCCCAACATGTCCCCCAGCGCGTCATAGAGCGGGCGGAGGTAGGGATCGACCTTCTCGATCAGGTCACCCGGCAAGAAGCCGAGCTTCTCACCCGCCTCGACCGCCGGACGGCACAGGACGATGCGCTCGACCTCGTTGCTGCTGAGCGCTCCGACAGCCGTCGCGACGGCCAGATAGCTCTTGCCCGTTCCGGCTGGCCCGATGGCGAAGACCAGGTTCTTCTCCCGCATGGCCTGCACGTACAGGGCCTGGTTGGCGGTGCGCGGGAAGATGCTGCCGCGCTTCTTTCCCACGAAGACCACATCCGTGAAGAAGCGCGCGACCTCTGCCTCGGGGTCCTTCAGGCTGATCCGGCAGGCCTGCTCGACCACGGCCGGACCAAGACCGAAGCCCGTCCCCACCAGGTCGTAGAGCTGCTCCAGCAGTCTGCCCGCCAACTCCGCCGCTTCGCCGGAGACGGTCACGGCACCGCCACGCTGGACGACGCGTACCTTGAGCTCCCGCCCAACGATCTTGAAGTTGCGGCCGAGATCCCCACCCAGATCACGGAGCTGGTGGGGGTCCTCAAATTCCAGCGAGACGGTATTCATCAGCGCCCCAGGTTAGCCACCAGAGGGCAGAGCGCCAAGGAGTCGCCTTGAAGTTGGGAATCCCCCGAGAGACCGCGGCCGAGGAACACCGGGTCGCTCTGATGCCCGCTGCGGTGCGTGCTCTGGCGCGTGCAGGCCACAGCCTCTTCGTCGAACAGGGGGCCGGTGTGGGAGCGGGTCTGCTGGACGATGACTACCTGCGGGTGGGCGCCGAGCTCGTCCCAACGGCTGAAGAGCTCTGGGACCGGAGCGACCTGGTCGTCAAGGTGCTCGCCCCGACTGCGGCGGAGCGAATGCTCGAAGGTCGGGTGGCCTGCTTCATCGGACGCGAGACGCTGCCCGCGGACACCATCGGCTGGGATCGGCTGGTTGTGGACGGGGGCCTTCCGGTGCTGCGCCCGATGAGCGAGATCGCAGGCCGACTGGCAGTACACGCGGGCGCCCGGGCTCTCAGCAGGGCATCGGGTGGCCGTGGTGTTCTGCTGGGGAGCGTTCCGGGCGTCGGCTCGAGCCGGGTCCTGGTCCTGGGTGCGGGCACTGTCGGGAGCAACGCGGTGCGTACGGCTCTTGCCCTGGGCGCAGAGGTGACCGTCTTTGACGTGAGCCTGGAGCGGCTCCGGAAGATCCGAGGAGCCCGCACGCTGCTGATGGACGAGTGGGCCCTGGAGCAGGAACTGGGCCGCGCAGACGTGGTCATCGGCGCCGTTCACGTGCCGGGCGAGCCTTGCCCCGTGGTGCTGTCTCGGGAAGCGCTCAGCCTGATGCAGCCCGGCAGTGCGCTCGTGGATGTCAGCGTGGATCAGGGCGGATGCGCGGAGACCACCCAGGCTACTCGGCTGGGCAGCCCGACCCGCGTCGTGGAAGGCATCGTGCACGTCGGCGTGCCCAATCTCCCCTCTGCGGTGGCCGCCACGGCGAGCGCAGCGCTCAGCCACGCTCTCCTTCCATGGGTCGCGAGGGTCGCGGCTGGAGAGGCGATCCCGCAGATCTAGCCGGCGCGCTGCTTCGTGATCTTCTTGGCCAGGCGGCTGACGACGCTGGACACGTTCTTGTTCCGCGCCAGGGCGACCAGGTCTGCGCGGTGCAGCTGGCTGACGATGCTCACAGCCACGCTGACGGGGCACTTCGGGTTGTTCGCCAGCGCCACCTTGACGTTGTACTTCCGCAGGAACTCACGGTTCGAGGAGATCTCCCGTAGGACCTCCATGGGCATGTTCTTGTTGCCGGAAGCCATCGCTGCCTCCGAGTCGCTCATGCGGCCGCTCTTGACCACGGCGATGGCGACGGTCTTGTTCCGGTCTCTCAGCAGGAGCTTTCGGGCCTCGGTGTTCCCCAGGTAGGCCAGCTTGATCCTCTTCCCGACCGTCATGTCGGCGATCTTCTTGGCCATGGACCGGACCTCTTCCTGGTCCAGGTCGGCGTCCTCGTCGACCATCTTCTTGCCGAAGTCGGCTTCGTCCGAGAAGCCGAAGGCGAAGCGCGGATTCACCCCACCTTCCTCGACCTCCCAGACCACCAGGTCCAGACGCTCCGCCACGTCGCGGTTCGTCCACGGCGAAGGCAGACCCAGGATCGCGGCCATGCACTCCGCCTCGACGTTCATGGACTTCAGCTCCATGACGTGGACCTTGCGCCTCCTGCCCGAGGCCACCTTGATGGTCACCCGCTGCTCGGCGACGGAGCGCTCCACCTTGACCGCGACATTCGTGCCTTCGGCCCAGGCCTTCTGCTCTTCTTCAGTACGCCACCCCTCCGGAAGGCTGCGTTGCATCCGGAGGAAGCTCCGTGCGCGCTCGACCTGGGCCAGAGACAGGGCCTTGTTGTCCTGGAGGTCCAGAAAGACAGTTGGCGTGATGAGCAGGCGCTCCTGATTCGCCACGATGGCGTCGATCAACTGGGGATCCCGGGCGCTACGAACGATGAGCCGAGCCGTGCGGTCGTTGGCAATGGCCCGGGAGTAGACCTTGATCATCAGCTCCCAGTCGTGACGCCGATGCTGGGCGAGGTACTCGAGCACCTTGGGGTGGGTGCGGCGGTTGACGGCACCGGTGACCGTGGTCTCCGGCAAGCCCATCAGGGTCTGATGGGCCCCTTCGCGAATCTTCGAGTTCTCGTCGTCCGTGAGGACGTAGAGCAGGATGATCAGCACATCCGGCGGGATCGGAAGAAGGCCCTTCGCAACGGCCATCCTGGCCTTGCGTGGGGCGTCCGATCCCACCTTGTCCCGATACTCCAGGGGGATCCCAAGCTTGATGAAGGGAATCTCCACCTGCGCAGAGTAGCGCTACTCGTCGGCATCCTTCCTAAACGGACTGGCCGCGATGACTTTGCTCTGCAGGTTTGAGGGCACCTCCTGGTAGCCGGAGAACTCCATCGTAAAGGTGCCTTTGCCTCCGGTCATGGAGCGCAGGTCCGGCGCGTAGCGCTGGATCTCGGCCAACGGTGCCGTCGCCGTGATGATGGTGTTCTTGCCCTTGGGCTCCATGCCCATCACGCGTCCCCGGCGACCGGTCATGTCACCCATGATGTCCCCCATCGACTCGGTGGGAACCACGATGTTCAGGTTGTAGAGCGGCTCGAGCAGCTTCACACCACCCTTCTCCAGGGCAGCCTGCAGGCCCTTGGAACCCGCCATCTGGTAGGCGACGTCCTTCGAGTCGACGGCGTGGTACTTGCCGTCGCGGAGGATCACCCGGACGTTGACGATCGGGTAGCCAGCCACGTGGCCCCGTCCCATACGGATCCGGATCCCCTTCTCTACCGAAGGGATGTACTGCTTGGGGATGGAGCCACCGAAGATCTTGTCGACGAACTCGAACTCACCATCCGGGAAAGGCTCGACATCGATGTAGCAGACACCGAACTGGCCAGCCCCTCCGGTCTGCTTCTTGTGCTTGCCTTCGATGTGCTGCACCGACCTTCGGATGGTCTCCCGATAGGGCACCGCTGGTAGATCGACATCCACACCGACCTTGAACTTCCGCTTCATCTTCTGCGCGGACATGTCCAGGTGCTGCTGGCCCATGCCCTTGAGCACGATCCTGTTGGACAGGTCGTCGTAGCCGGACGACAGGGTGGGATCCTCCTCGATGAGGCGGTCCAGGGCGACCTTCAGCTTGTCTTCGTCGCCCTTGGTGTTGACCGCGAGGGTGTACTCCATCATCGGCGCCGGGTAGAGCTGCGGATCCACCTGGAGTTCACCCCCGGAAGCGAGGGTGTGGTTGGTGCGCACCGCCTTGAGCTTGGCAACGCTGACGATGTCGCCGGTGATCGCATCCGCGAGCTCGCGGCTGGTGCCCCGCAGAGCGTAGGTCGTGCCGACGCGCTCGCTCTCGCCCGTACTGGTGTTCGTGACGTGACCATCCCCCGGCAGCTGGCCGCTGAACACCCGGAAGATGGAGACCTTGCCGGAGAACTCGTCCATGAAGGTTTGGACCACCTGGGAGTAGAAGGGGCCGCTCTCGCTCGGCTCGATCGACACGGGCTCGCCCTTCTCGTCACTGGCAGACACCGGAGATCGCTCCAGCGGGCTCGGACCGGCCCAGGTGACCAGGTCGGCGATGGACTGCAAGCCGATGTTTGCCGGCCCCGCGCAGAAAATCGTCGGCAGGATCAGGCCCTTCTTGAGGGCCTTGCGGAAGCCCACCCGCACCTGCTCTTCGCTGAGTTCCAGGGTGTCGAGGTACTCCATCAGCAGGTCGTCATCGGTCTCGGCCACCGCCTCGACCACGATCTCCCAGGCCGCATCGACAGCATCCGTCAGTTCCTCGGGGATCGGGGCATCCTCGCAGTTTCCGCTTCCGTCCTGCTTGTAGATGCGGGTCTTGCGCTGGAAGAGCGAGATGAGACCGTTGAAGGCCTCTTCCTTTCCGAGCGGGATCTGGAGCGGGACGGGACGGGCACCGAAGCTCTCTTCGATGTCCTTCAGCGTGGCTTCCCAGTTTGCTCGTTCCTTGTCCATCTTGGAGACGACCACGACATGGGGAAGACCAAGCTCTTTCGCGTGGTTGTAGACCCGCTCCGTCTGCACCTCGACCCCATCGACAGCGCTGACCACCACGACCGCGAGGTCCGCTCCCCGCATCGAGGTGAAGGCGTCGAAGATGAAGTTCCCGTCTCCGGGGGTGTCGATGACGTTGATCTTGTGGCCATCGGGTTCGAACCATCCGAAAGACGACGCGATCGAACCCTCACGCGAGTGCTCCTCGGGCTCGAAGTCGAAGATGGAGGTGGGGGTCCCGGCCTCGCCCAGCCGCGTGGACGCGCCTGCGTTGAACAGGAGGCCTTCGGCGATGCTGGTCTTTCCACAGCTGCCGTGACCGACGAGAGCGATGTTGCGGATCTTCGAACTGGAGAAGGTCGTCGCCATGGGGGGAATCCTGAGGTCTTATCGAATGATTTCCGGCCAGATGCTTAACGAGTCCATGGCGCGCATCAAGGAGCCGAGCTAGCTCACGGCATGATCCTGGTCATCGATGTGGGCAACACCAACACCGTGCTGGCGCTCATGCACGAGCACGAAGTGGTGTGGTCCTGGCGCATTTCCACCATCGTTCGGACCACCGACGAGTTCGGGCTGGCGATCCTCGATCTGCTTCGCCACCGCGACGTGGACCCACAAGAAGTGGAAGGTGCGGTGATCAGTTGTGTGGTTCCCAGCACGCTCTACGCCATGGAGAAGGCCTTCCGGCGCTACCTCCAGGTCGATGCGCTGGTGGTTGGCCGAGGCCTTCGCACCGGCATGCGCGTGCATACCGACAACCCTCGAGAAGTGGGCAGCGACCGCGTGGTAAATGCCGTCGCCGCGGTGGAGCGCTTCACTCCTCCGCTGGTCGTGGTCGACTTCGGCACAGCGACCACCTTTGACTGTGTGGATCACAAGGGGAACTACGTGGGGGGAGCGATCGCCCCAGGGCTGCGGATCTCCGCCGAAGCTCTGTTCAAGCGCACCTCCAAGTTGCCTCGGGTGGACATGCGCATGCCGAAGAAGGCCATTGGCACGAACACCGTCGCCTCCATGCAGTCAGGCCTCTTTCACGGCTACGTCGGGCTGGTGGACAACCTCGCGCTCCATTGCAAGGCCGAGCTGGCCCGTTCGGACGGAGAGGAGGTGACCTGCATCGCCACGGGCGGGCTCTCCAATCTCATCGGCCGGGCCTGCAAGCAGGTGGACCACGTGGACGCCCAGTTGACCGTCCGAGGTCTGAGCATCCTCTATGAACGCAACCAGAACTGAAGGTCGATCATCCTCCCGATGATTCGGCCGGTCAGATCCGAGCGATCCGAGCGACCGAGAGCACACCCTTGATCCGCTGGATCTGGCGGATCAGGCGTTCCAGCTGCTCGACATCTCCCACGCAGACATCGAGATCGCAGTGGGCCTTTTGATCCCCAAGCTGGGCAACGCTGGCTGAGCTGATGTTGATTCCCGACTCGGTGCACGCCTTGGTGATGTTGGCGAGCAGCCCGGGCCGGTCCACGCAGACCACGCGGATGGTTCCGGTGTGCACTTCCCCCGGCGCCCGATCCCACTGAACAGAGACCCGGCGATCCGGGTCCTGAGCCAACAACTGGGCACAATCGCGACGGTGGACGCTGATGCCACGCCCACGGGTGATGAAGCCGGAAATGGGCTCGCCCGGCAGCGGGTTGCAGCACTTGGCGAAGCCGACGAGCACGTCCTCTTCACCCGAGATCAGCACCGGGCTCTGGTTGCGACGGCGAATGCGGTTGAGGATCTTCTGAACCGCCCCCTCCTCGTCGCGTTCCTGCTCCCAGTCCCGGTCGGGCAACAACTCGCGCACGAAGGGCGCCAGGTGCGTGTGTCCCTGCACGATGGAGACGAGCTCGTCCTCCAGGCTGGACACCTTGCGCGCCTTGCAGACCCGCTTGAGCTGTCCGTTCTTGATCACCGCGTTCAGGCTGGAGCCCTGGCGCTTGAGCTCATTGTCGAGCATCTCCTTGCCCATGCGAACACCGGTGTCGCGTTCCTGCGTGCGCAGGTAGCGCCGGATGCGGCCCAGGGCGCGCGAGGTCTTCACGATGTTCAACCAGCCGCGACGGGGGTGCTGGTTCTTGCCGGTGAGAACCTCCACATGGTCCCCGGACTGGAGCTGATAGCGGAGCGGGACCATCTTGCCGTTCACACGCGCCCCAACACAGGTGTTCCCCACCTCGGTGTGGATGCTGTAGGCGAAGTCCAGGGCCGTGGCTCCCAGGGGGAACTGCTTCACGTCCCCTGCTGGTGTGAAGACGAAGACGTCGTGGTGGTAGAGATCAATCTTGACCGCTTCCATGAACTCGTCGGGATCGACCACCTCCCGAGCGGTCTCGTACACCTCCCGCAGCTGCGCAATTCGAACGATGTCCTGCTTCTTCAAGGCGAGGTGCCCGGCCTTGTAGGTCCAGTGGGCGGCGATGCCGTGTTCGGCGATCTCGTCCATCTGTTGCGTCCGGATCTGGATCTCGACCGGTCGGCTCTCCGGACCCATGACGGTGGTGTGAAGGCTCTGATACCCATTCTGCTTGGGCATCGCGATGTAGTCCTTGATCCGATCGGGAAAGGGCTGAAAACAGCCGTGGACATGTCCGAGAGCGGCGTAGCAGTCGCTCACCGAATCCACGATGACCCGGAAGGCCAGCAGGTCGTGCAGCTGCTCGAACTCCCGTAGGTCCCGGACCATCTTTCGGTGGATGGACTTCAGGTGCTTGGCCCGCCCCGTGACCCGGCACTCCACCTTGTGCTCGCGCAGGAAGTCCTCCAGGTGGGTTCGCACCCGAGCGATGTAGGCATCCCGCTCCTCGCGGGTGTCGTCCATCTTCTGCTTGAGCTCCCCGAAGGCCTCCGGCTCGAGGTAGCGGAAGCAGAGTTCCTCGAGCTCGCTCTGCCACGTGGAGATGCCCAGCCGGGCTGCCATGGGGGCATAGATGTCCATCGTCTCCTGGCTGATGCGGCGCTTCTTGTGGTCCGGCATCGAGCCCAGGGTGCGCATGTTGTGCAGCCGGTCCGCCAGCTTGACCAGGATGACGCGGATGTCCTTGGACATCGCGAGCATCATCTTTCGGAAGCTCTCGGCGGCCTGGTGTGCCTTGGAACGGAACTGCAGCTTCCCGATCTTGGTGACGCCTTCCACCAGGTCGGCGATCTCCCCGCTGAAGAGATCCGCGAGTTCCCGATGGGTGGCCAGGGTGTCTTCGATGGTGTCGTGGAGCAGGGCGCAGGCGATGGTGTCCACGTCCATCCGCTGTTCAACCAGGATGAGCGCGACCGCCAACGGATGGGTGACGTAGGCCTCCCCACTCTTGCGCGACTGATCCTTGTGGGCCTTCGCGGCGTAGAAGTAGGCCCGCATCACCAGGTCGATGTCTGCGCCCGGTGCGTAGCCGGAAATTTGGTCCAGGAGGTCGTTCAGACGAGGTTGCACGCGAATGAGCCCGGGCCCCGAAAATTATCAGCGTACGTCAGCTTGTGAAGCCCTGAACCAAGGAAGAACGCCGATCGGCACGTTGCAATTCCGCCAAAATGACCGCCTGAAAGCACCTATGGGCGGTATCGAGATCGTCATTCACCACGAGATATTCGAACTCTCCGCAGCCCGACAGTTGTGCGGCAACCTGGGTCATTCGCGAGGCGATCACCTCTGGAGAATCGGTTCCGCGAGCCTCGAGACGCTGGCGCAGGATGTCGACCGAGCGTGGAAGAACAAAAATCGAAACCGCCTCTGGGAAAGCAGCCCTGACCTGGCGCGCACCCTGCACATCGATGTCGAGGACGATCGAACGCCCTTCTGACAGGGCGCTCAGCACCGGATCCCGGGGCGTTCCGTAGCGCCTGTCGTAGACCCGAGCCCACTCCAACAGAGCGCCGCGGGCCACCAGTTCGTCGAACGAGGGCCCCTCGACGAAGCGGTAGTGCACCCCTTCGATCTCGTCCTCGCGTCGGGGTCGGGTGGTGGCGGAGACGCTGAATTCCAGGCCCGGAATCGCACTGAACGCATCGCGCAAGAGCGTCGTCTTCCCACAGCCACTGGGCCCGGTGACGACGAACAAGGCACCTCGGTCTGGCGCGGCCCAGGTCTTCATTCCACGTTCGCGACCTGCTCGCGGATGCGCTCCAGGATGCTCTTCATGTCCACCACGAGAGCGCTCACGGAGTGCTCCACAGCCTTGCTGCCGATGGTGTTGATCTCCCGGTTCAACTCCTGGGCCAGGAAGTCCAGTCGACGTCCGATGGGCTCATCTCGCTTCAGGGCCGCTCGGGCCTGTTTGATGTGGGACTCGAGGCGGGCGATCTCCTCGGAGATGTCCGCCTTGTCCGCCAGGATCGCGGCCTCCTGGGCCAGGCGATCCGGGTCCACGCGGTCACCGACCAGCCTGTTGAGCCGATCCATCAACTTGAGGCGGAGCCGAGCTGCCACGCCGTCGGCCTCGAGCGCTACCTTCTGACGGTAGTCGGAGAGTTCGTCGAACAGCTTCTCCAGCACCGTCCGCAGCGCCCCACCCTCTCGGGACCGCATCTCCACAAGGTGATCCGAAGCCGCATCCAGAGCCGTCTCCAGGATTCCCCACTCCGCCGCCACATCGGGCTCCTGGGCCATCGTCGTGAGCACGCCGGGCATGACCGCCACGTCTCTGAGGCCGAGGTCATTGTCCAGGCTCAGCTTCTGTCCCAGCTCCGTCAGGGATTCGACATAGGTGCGGGCTACGCCCTCGTCCACCGCGACGCCCAGGGCGGCCGAGCTGGCGATCCGTCGGATGAACACGTCGATTCGGCCGCGACCGAAGCGCGGCTTGAGCTGGCCCGAGATGCGCGGCTCGAAGGCCATGTACTCTCTCGGGCAGCGGATCTGCAGGTCCCGAAAGCGGTTGTTGACCGACTTCATCTCGACCGTCACGGTGACGCTGTTGCCGGTGGCCTGGCCACGCCCGAAGCCCGTCATGGAGTTCATGACGGCCGAATAACCCCGAACTCAGGGCTCCGTGTAGCAGTCCCCATTACAGTCCCGCTCGCAGTTGCCCTCGTCGTCGAATTCGGTCTCGCAGCTCTTGTCGATGCGGTGCCAGGTCTCGGTGCCCGTGCCACTGCCGTCGTAGTCGACCTCGTACTGCACCGTGAGGTAGTCGTCGCCTTGGTATTCCACGGTGTAGGTCTGGACCTCGCCGCCGTCGACACGCTGGGTGCCCTCCCCGTCCCACTCGAGATCGCCGTCTTCCTGGGTCCACGAGGTCTGAACCCGGCCTGCATCGTCCGTATCGACTGTGGATTCGTAGACGGAGCCTCCGCTGTGGACGCTGTTGACCTCTTCGTGCGTGGTGAAGTCACCGCGCCAGTACCCGGTGGACTCCGTGAGCCAGCCATCACCAAAGTCGGTCGTACGATCGAAGTCCACGCGGCTGTCCGTGACGATGCTGTACTCGGTGACCTCGTCCGGGTACTTGGGCAGGACCTCGCCATCGTCGGTCTGGCGCCCGTGGCGAATTCGGATCTCCCCCTCGCAGCCACTGCGCTCCTCCCGCCGCACCAGGGACCGGGTCTCACCCAGGACATCCACGGACTCGAGCTTCGCCCGCACATCGAGGTTGCCGTTCCGGTAGACGGTGCCGTAGTTCTCGAAGTCGGGGTCCGTTCGTGTTCGACGGATGAAGTAGTTTCCGGCGTACTCGACTCGGACGTCGAAGTTCCCGTTGGCCGTGTTGTACGAGCCGTTGATGTTCTCGATGTAGCGCTCACCCGGAACGAGTTCGAAGATCAACGTACGTGGGGAGTCCCTCTGGGTGTCGCCGTAGTCCGCCCAGTAGCTCAGGTTGCCCCACCAGTCGTAGGGGTCCACCGGACAGGACAGCGTGTCGTTGAGCCATGCACCGCCGCCTCGGCAGCCCATCAGGACCAGAAATGCCAGCATGAGGAGAGGGATACACCGAGCGGCGCCCGGGCCACAAGTCAAGTGAGCGCAAGGGGCCCTATTTGGCCAGCTCGTAGAGTCGGCGAGCGTCCACAGAGCTGAGGCCAAAGGCCCGCTCCAAGCTGAGTTCGGGCCAGCCCGGGGGTATGGGCATCGCCCGCAGGTCCTTGGGGTAGAGATCGAGCCGTGCACCCCGTTCGATCCGGAGAAGCCCCTTCACCAAGGGGCTCTCGATCAGATCGTGCAGCTGCTCCAGCGTGTAGGGACATCCGGGCAAGGGTCGGACCACGTTCAGCGTGTGGCCGGCATAGAGCCCGCTGCGATCGACGTGTGCCCGGTGGGCACCCACGCGCTGAACGAGGAGCTTGGGTTCACTGAACAGTCCCGGCCGCTTCGGCCGGTGCATCTCCCCGGGACGGTAGTCCAGCCATCTTCGGCGCTGCCGTAGCAGGTCCTTCGCATCGACGTAGGGCACCCTTCCGGGCCCGGGCTCATCGTGCAGCAAGCGCTCCTTCCCCCCGAGAGGGCCGTGGCTCACCACACCGGTGTCCACCTCGCAGAAGTCACCCAGAACCGCGCAGTCGCTCCGCAGCCGTTCCGAGAGGCCTGCCTCTCGAACACCAACCTCCGGGTCCAACACGCAGAGGGGAAGCCGAGAGAGCGCCTCGGCCCTGTCGTCCGCACCCTCCCTCAGCACCAACAGCGCCACCTTGACCGTCGCCCCTGGAAAGGCCTCGTCCCTGCCAAGGTGAGCGACACGAGAGGCCTTCAACCAGCGGCGCCGAAGGGGCATCCCGTAGTTCTGCCGCAACACGGACACGGGGCAGACCACGGCGAGCTCAGGGGCGTCCAGCGTCGCGAGAAAGGGCACGGCCAGATCGAAGCGACCCTGCAGCCACGTGAAGCGCTCCTGCAGCCGGGATCTCAGCGCCTTGTCCTGGGCCTCCGGCGCCACGAAGGGCGGATTGGTGACCACCAGGTCCGCGGCGGGCAGGCCCGCGAAGGCATCCCCTACACAAAGCTCTGCCTCTGGGACTGCAACACGGGCGACCGCAGCGACCGCAGGGTCCAGGTCCATGCCGACCAGGTTCCGAACGCCCGCCTCCTTCATGGCGAGCAGCAAGGCGCCCGAGCCACAGGCCGGGTCCAGTCCCCTCCCCCTCTCCCGGGTCAGCCCGACCAGGCGCGCGGCCATCGCTCGCGGCGTGTCCCAACCACCCCGGGACCGGCGCCGATCCCGGTCGATGACCGGTACTCCGTTCTGGGGACGACAGCGCGCCAACCAGCCGGCCTCCTTCACCGCGCGCCAGGGATCCTCGCAGGCCAGAGCAGCCTGGCGAGCAGCCTCGGGGGCCCCATACCGCCAGGCATCGAGCCACGCGCGCACCACCTCGTTCAAGCCCAGGCCTCCAGCAGTCCCTCGACCTGGGCGTCGAGGCTCCAGTGTGCCCTCACGCGCTCTCGTGCAGCTCTCCCCCTACGAAGCCGCTCCTCCGGACAGGAGAGCGCCTCACGCAGCGCCTCGGCCAACGCGGAGGGGTCCTCGGGAGGGACCACCCATCCCACCGTCTCGTCCACCAGCTCGCTGATCCCCTCCAGCGAGGTCGTCAACACCGGCAAGCCCGCAGACATGGCCTCCATCAGGGCCACCGGTATCCCGTCCCGGTCTCCGTCGGGTGCCTCCCGGCAGGGCAGCGCAAAGAGACAGGCACGGTGCAGTGCAGCGCGCACTTCGCTGAAGGGTCGAGGCCCCTCCGCGCCCACCAGTTCGGGCTCTACCCCCAGCTCGGCGCAGGCCGCTCGCAACAGGTCCAGGCCCTTCTTGGGCACATCGCGCGCCACGCTGACGACCCCACCCACGCGGGGGTCTGAGGGGGCCAGGGGACGAACGCCGCAGCGCACCACCCGGGCCTCGATCCCGTAGCGCTGCCGCAACAGGGTGGCGTTGTAGCGGCTCACCGTCAGCACCACCCGGGCGTCGGTCAGGACCTCCTTCAGGCCCGGCCTGGGCTTGTAGAGGTCAACGGCGTGTACGGTCACGCCATAGGGAATCTGTCGCTCAAGCCATGCAAGTCGGGCCCACTCTGCGGCCTCACCAGCAAAGTGCGCATGGACGCACTCCTCGTCGCTGAGCTGCTCGGCGAACCACAGCGCCTGCAGCACCCTCTTGGGTCGCTGGTACCGGAGCAACCACTCGGTGCGCCCCAGTCGCGGCAAGAGGTGAAGCAGCCCGGCGCGACCGGGCGGGTAGCGAAGCTCCCAGGCCGGCAGCTCATCGCCGTCTTCCCGAGGCTCCCAGGCCACCGCACGCACCTGATGTCCCCGGCTGATCAGTCCGGAGGCCTCGCGGTAGACGAAGGTCTCCGTTTGGGTCGGACAGTAGCGAAGCAAATAGCAGAATCGCACTACAGAGCCTCGGTGAGGACCTCGAGGAGCTCGTCGGCGCGATGCTCCCAGGTGCGCAGCCTCTGTACACCGCGCTGAGGGCACCGGCCGATGGCCTCCGCGAGAGAGGAGGCATCCCCGGGGAGGTACCAGCTGCTCCGGTCATCCAGCACCTCCCGAATGGTGGGAAGCTCGGGTGCGACGACGGGAACCCCAACGGCCAGGTAATCCCAGAGCTTGAGCGGGTTGCACAGGCTGCGTCCGAAGAGGTTGTCCTCCAGGCTGATCACCGCGCAGCGCCAGCGCGCGATGATCTCCGGAACCCGGGTATAGGGCACCTCTCCGAGGTCGCGAACCCGGTCGGGCAGCGGCCCCAGAGCCTCCCTTTCGGCCCGTGAACCGCCCACCAGCTCCACGACCCAACCCTCGGGGAGTCGGCGCGCGGCCTCCAACAGGGTGTACAGGCCCTTGAAGGACCTCAGCGATCCCGCGTAGCCGGCGATGCGCTCATCCCCCGCCGGCGGAGCAGCGACTCGCGCTCGCCCCTCGGCCGTGGCGTTGTGCACCACACGCGTGTTCGTGGGAAGGCTGTCCGGATGAGCTTTCTCGAGCATCTTCATCGTTCCGGCGCAGTTCGTCACCAGCCCCTGGACGGACTGCAGCACCCGCTGCTCAAGCCGGTGAAACGCCCTGGCTTCCGAACCACAGCTCTGCAGAGAGTCCACCTCGTGCGCCTCCAGCACGACCGGGGGCCGCAGGGGCAGCGTCAGCACCTCGTTCACGTAGCGCTTGGACCGTGCCAGGACGACGCTGTGCGGACCTCGGCCTAGCGACGCCATCATCCACTCCATCGCGTGGCTTCGAAACCACATGCTGCGGGCGCTACCGCCACGAGCTGGCGCGATCCGCAGGTCCAGGCCATCCACCGGAGACAGCCCGTACCACTCCAGGATCTGCTCCGGCTCAAGCCTGGCGCCCTGCTCGGGCGGATCCGCCAACACGGTGACCTCACAGCCCCGCGAGGCCAGTCCGTGGCAGCTGCCCAGGACCTGGATGGACTGGGCGCGCGTCGAGGGCAGCCGGGGCCGGTAGAGGTGCAGAACCCTCAGGTCCAAAGACACTCCAGCACCTCCAGACAGCGGGCGGGCCCGTGCTCGCGCTGCACCTGCTCCCAGGCTTCCTGCCCCCGCCCCCCGGCCTGCAACCAGCTGCGGATGAGCTCCGCCGAGCCCGCCGCGTCATCGGGATCCTCCAGCACCAGCTGGCAGGCCTCCGGAACTCCTCCTGTCCGGCACCCCACTGTGGGTGTGCCCCGAGCAGCCGACTCGAGGAGAGCAAGCCCCAACCCTTCGGCTCCGCTGCCATCGGGGTTGCAGCGGGGCAGCAGGAGCGTCGCCACCTTGCCCCGGTAGGCATCCAGCACCCGCACCCGAGACAGGCGTCCGACGAACTCGACCTCCGCTCCGCACTCCAACTGCACCACCTCCAAGGCCGGCCTGGCCGAGCCGGCGCCGATGATCGTCAGGGGCCACTGGAGAGCCCGCGCGATGCGGATGACCCGGTCGATACCCTTGCGCTTGTTGAGTCGTGCGACGACCAGCAAACCCCGGCCGGGGGCCCCCGGCGCCTGCCCCAGCGCGAGGTGCATGGGTACGACCCGGACCTTCGAAGGGTCCGCTGAATGCCGCGACAGTTGATCCGCGAGAAAGCGGGACACCGGGAACAGCCAGTGCACGTGGCGAAGGACGAGCTTCAGACCAAAGGGCGTGCGGGACAGCTCCGTGAGCTCGCTGCCGTGGAAGAAGACACCCACCTTGGACCCTTTCTGAGCGGCGATGGGCCCCAACAGGAAGGCGAGGCGCCAGCTGGCAAAGAGGACGATGTCTCCCTTCTTCAGCCGAGGGGCGACCTGCATTCGGACCCACCACGCCTGCCATCGTTGCCAGGAGCGGCCCATCATCCGCATGACCGGGAAGGGCAGGATGCCGTCGTACTCGCCAGAGCGTCCGGTGTAGCGCGCGTAGACCGTCACAGGGTGGCCCGCGTCCACAAGTGCCCGGGCCAGATCTTCGGCCCAGGAGGCCACGCCGCCGTCGAAGTCCGGTGGAAAGTCCAGGGTGACGAGATGGATCACTGCGCGTCGGCCAGAGCCTTCAGTGAGCGTAGCACCCGGTCCACGGACAGACCCTCCATACAGGCGTGGTCCCCAATAGGACAGCTCTCACGGCCGTGCCGACTGCAGGGCCGGCAGGGCAGGTCCTGGGACACAAGGGGGCCAGACCAGAAGCCATCGTCGGGGTGGGTGGGCCCCATGACCATGAGCGTGGGGATGCCGCAGGCTTGCGCAAGGTGGGTGAGGCCGGTGTCCCCACCCACGAAGAGCGAGCAACGGGAGAGCCCGGACAGCGTGTTGTCGAAGCCCTCTTCCAGGATCGCCTCGGTGCCCGGTATGGACTCGCCGGGAAGCCCGAAGCTCAGCGTCGGCCCGTCCCACGCCGCCGCCAGATCACCCCAGCCCGACCAGATCTTGGTGGCGGCACTCGCGCCACCCGCTATCCCGAGAGAAGTCCCGCGGTGATGCTCCGGAAGCACACACCACGGTGCCGGAGCCGGGCTCACCCCCGCTGCAGCCGCGTAGCGTTCGAGAACGCTCGGTACGGGGCTCCGCCGCTTCAAGGCGACGCGCGCCCAGCGGGCGAGGCGATGACTCCGGACTCGGGCATCCGCACCCAGCAAGCGGCTGCGCGTACTCCCGTGCAGGTCGATGACCGGACCACGGGGGATGGCCTGACGAAGGGCAGAGAGCCCCCCTTGCTGCTCCAGCGCGATGACCCGGTCCACCCCGTCGAAGCATTCCACCAGGCCGGCATAGCGGGCCTTCGTGACGAAGCTCACTCCACCCAGCGCCTTGCTGATGCTCCCCGCCAGCACCACGTCACCCAGCGAAGAGAAGCGAACCAGAGTGGTCAAAGCTCCCCCAGCGCCTGCTGGACGCGCTCGACGCTGATGTCCAGGCACGGAGCACCACCAATGCGGCAGGTCTTCCTGTAGCAGGGGCGACAGGGCAGCGGCGGGCCTTCCAGCGCGAGGCTTCCTGCCGGCCCCGTAGTGCTGGCGGTCGTGCTCCCGTGAAGCACCACCGTGGGAACGCCCAGGGCACGGGCAAAGTGCGCCAGGCCCGAGTCATTGCCCACGAGGGCCCTCGCACGCTGAAGGCAAGCAGCCAGCTGGTCCAGGGGCAAGCCTGTGCGGCTGGGCAGCTCCGTGGGCCAGTGCTCGCCGGGGCCGAGGTACACCACCACCGGTCCGGGCCACTGCCGACCGAGATCCTCGAAGTGTGGCCACATCACGGTCTCTCCCGAAGGGCTCACCGGAGCCAGGGCGAGGTGTCCATCCGGCACGTCCGCCGGGAGCATCGACCGCGGCAGGCAGGGCGGGCCATCCACGGAGGCTCCGAGTTGGTCAGCGAGCGCGGCGTACTCCTGGCTTCGGTGTCCTGGACGAGAGCGGATGGCATGGGTGAGCAGCCAACTCCTCCAGTCCCCCCGAAGCCCCACCCGAACCGGTATCCGCCGAGCCTCCCACGCCACCCGGAAGCTCGGAGGAAAGAGCACCGCTGCCTCCGCCTGCGGAACGGGGCTCGTGGACACCACCTTCCCGCTGAGGTGACCGTATACGGCCGAACCCCATCGCGGCGCCCCGATCCGGACCTCGCCCTCTCGGCACAGGGCCTCCACAGCCGGAAGCGCCATCACGCCATCGCCCAGGTGGTTGGGCGCCCTGACCCAGATCATGCGGCTCTCAGTTGACGATGTCTTCGAAGCGGGGCCCCCGGACACCCAGCCCCTCTGGCGGGCTGAGGCGGACGCGCTGCAGGCGTTCCGGCGCCACGACCTGGCGGACGACCCGCCGTGCGATGAGCCAGGCCAGCACCAGGCCAGCCGTGGCCCCCGCCAGGACGAGTTCCCCCCCGGCGATGCCAAGGAGGGTCAGGATCACCCCGGCGAGCACAGCCGCCGCGCCGGTGCAGAGCAACAGGGTGCGTGCAGCGAGCATTCCGGCGAGATTTCGAGCCAGATCGTGGGCCTCGTCCTCGATACGGGGCTCGACCTTGCGGGCGAGCTGGAGGTCACGCCGTGCCGCACCGTAGCGGCGCGCGGCCAGGTGGAGCATCGCCCGGAGCAGGCGGGCGCTGAACAGATCCGGGTCCGCGTCCAGCGCCTGTCCGGCGGTCTCCAGGGCTTCGGCGTCGCGGCCCTGCCGGAGCAGTGCGAGAGCCAGATGGTAGAGAAGGGTGGCATCGCCTGGAACGTGGTGCAGTCCGATCCGGCAGGCTGCCTCGCACTCCTCCGACTGTCCCAGCATGTCCGCGACCACCGCGGTGGCAACGGCGACATGCCGACGCCACGGGTTCTCGACCTGAGCCGTCTGGAAGCGGGCCAGTGCCGCTACCGGTTCACCCTCGTTGAGCAGCACCAGTCCACGGGCGTAGGCGTCCTGAGTCTCATCATCGAAGGCGAAGAGTTCGCTCCCCTCGGACTCGAACTCCAGCTCCCCGGCGCGCGCCAACCCTACACAGCTGGAGGTCAGCACCAGGCCACAATCGGCGGTGTGGTGAAAGGCCACGAGCGACTCCACGTCCGGGCCTTGGGACTGCTGGACATCCGAAGCAGTGCAAAGAAGGCCTCTCTTCCGGAGCAGGCACCATAGTGCTCGAAGCGAAACAGGTAGAGGATGTAGCTCTGCCGGTCCTGACCACGGACGAACCAGGTCCTGCCGTGCTCCTGTTCGGACACGCAGCGAACCTCGAGTCCCGAGCCGCCCGAGAGGCCATAGAAGCGCCGGAGAAAAGCCGCGACCTCACCCGCGAACTCCCCGGTGAGCTCCCCTCCTGCTCCGGCCGGCCCAAGGTCGGTCCCGTAGCGGTGGAAGTAGCTCTTGCGAAGTTGATCGATCCGCCGACGGCAGTGGACCACCTCGGCATCGACGACGTCCGTGTCTTCGTAGCGGGTCGCTGCACTGGCGATGCGCCGCTGGTACAGGCGGATGCTGGCCTCGAAGGAATAGCGCCGGATTACGCCGTCCCGGCCAACGATTTCGACAGGAAAGGCCACCAACTGGGTGTAGTCCTTCCTGGAGTAGCGCCTGAGCTTCTTGACCTTGTCCATGGGCGGTCCAGGATCAAAGCGTAGCATCGCCAGTGCCGGATGAAATAGAGAAGATATGGTCCCCTGGGACTGGAAGGAGGCAGCCTGGCCCTACGGCACCTAAAAGACGTCGTCCACGAGCGTGAGCGCATCCTTGCGGCTCGAGATGGAGACCAGGACGCGCAGAGCTGGCTGATGCAGCAGTACGACAGAACCATCTTCCGCTTCGTCTACCGCATACTGCGCAACGAACAGGACGCCCGGGACGTCACGCAGGACACCCTCATCAAGGTGATGAAGAACCTGCATCGCTACGACCCCACCCGGAAGTTCTCCACGTGGGTGTTCGGTATCGCTCGGAACACCGCGATCGACGAGATCCGGCGCCGAAAGCGAATTGCACCCGCACCCAAGAAGGAGCCCGTCGCCACTGGGCCCGACCCGCTGGAGCAGACCGAGCGCGCGGAACGCGCGCGCCGCCTTCACTCAGCCCTCGAGGACCTCCCCCCCAAGTACCGAGAGATCCTCGTCCTCTACCACTTCGAGCACCTGAAGTATCGGGAGATCGCCGATGCCCTCGAGATCCCCATCGGTACCGTGATGAACCGCATCTTCCGCGCGCGCCGGAAACTGCGCACGATCTACGAACAAGATGCGGAGGAGTGAGGCCCGAGCCGGGCGAGAGCGAGATCAACCCAGCGCCCAGGTCGCTCCCAGGAGCAGCGCCCAGACCAACAGGGTCGAGCGCTCGGAGCGAAGCGCGGTGCGCAGACTGGCTTCGCCGCGTCGACCCGCGCCCATCGGCGCCCAGCGCGGAACTCTCTGGCAGTAGAACGTGAATTCGCGGCCGTGATGCTCCTGGAGCCGCTGCTCCTCCCAGCGAACGATGGCGGAGTAGTAGCCCACGGAGATCGACCACCAGGCCGCTGCGAGCAGGGTGTGGCTCAGCGCTCCGAAGCCCGCTGCCATGAGGATGTTGCCCAGGTACAGGGGATTGCGCATCCTCGCGTAGGGCCCGGTCGTCACCAGCGGTCCCACCTCGGAACCACGGGTCCGGGAGCTCCTTCCGATGTGCCCCGCGGCCCACAGACGAATGGCCTCACCTCCCAGAATGAGCATCACCCCCCAGCCCAGACGAGGGGGAAGGAGGATGAACTGGGCGAGCAGGAATGGAAGCGGAAGCCATCCCCGGTTCCGGAAGAGCCAGGCGGCCAGGCTATCGCGTGGTCTGGAGGGTGGTCTTCAGCACACTGTGCACGGCGGAGTAGTCCGAGATGCCGGTATCGCCCAGTGCTTCAGCCAGCGCCGGATCGAGCTCCCGAGCCTCGGTGTAGGCAGCCTCCGCGCGTTCCGCATCGCCGATGGCCTGTGAAGCCACGGCCTTCAGTGCCAGCAGGCAGCTCTGTCGACTCGCATCGGTCGCCTCCAGAGCCATCGCCCGGTCCGCCAGCGAGGCAGCCTCCGTCCAGTCCTCCTTGCGAACCGCCAGCTCCGCCAGGCGCATGAGCGCCTCGCTCTGGTCCGGGTCGAAGGCCAGGGTCTTCTGGTAGTGCTGGGAGGCCTTGTCGACGAGGCCCATCCTGGCGTCGAGCACGTAGCCCTTCGTCAGATAGGCTTCGATCACATCTTCGGGCTTCTTCGCGTGGTAGATGACCGTGTTGTAGACGTTGAGGAGCTGGCTCCACTTGCCCTTGTCGTAGAGCACCGCGGCCACGCCCTGAAGCGCTCGGATGCCGTTGGGGGCGAGCTCGAGGGCCTTGTTGAAACGCTTGTGGGCCTTGTCCTTCTTGCCCAGCGCAAGCTCGACCTGGCCGAGGGCCACATAGGCGTCGGCCTGCTCGGCTCGGGCGGCGATCCCGCCAATCAGCTGGAGAATCTGCCGGTAGACCTTCTGCGCGTTCTCATGGTCATGCGCGTTGAGGTACAGCGGGCCGATGGCGCGCAGGGTGGGAAGGTGACTCGAGTTGAGCTCCAGAGCAGCCTGGAGCTTGGTCATCGCGTCGTCCACGCGCTCCAGGTCGATCAGGGTGCTGCCGTACTGGAAATAGAACTCGGCCACCTCGACGCGCTCATCGAAGTCGTCCAGATCCCACTCCTCGGCCAGGTCTTCCAGTTGAATGAAGAGTTCAACGGCGCCCTCGGGATCTCCCAGTTCGTAGCGCCACGCGGCGAGGAAGCGAAGCGCTTCGCTGTTGCCGGGGTCGCGATCCAGGGCCTCCTGGAAGAGCTCTGCTGCGCCTTCTCGGGTCTGCAGCGTGTTGAGGCGAATACGGGCAGCGCGCAGCAACACCTCGGCCGATTCCGCGGCCTCCAGCGCCCGGGCCTGGCGCCGCAGCGCCTCGACCACGAGTTCCCACTCTCCGCGAGAGGAACGGAGCTGCTCCAGGGTGCGGGCACCCTCCAGATCCGGATGTTCACCCGCCGTGGCTTGCTCGAGGAAGCGCAGAGCCAGGTCATCCTGATGCAGGTGCAGGGCGTAGGCGAAGCCGATCCGGCCCAGCAGGGCGGTCCGGTCGGAGCCTTCCCGATGGTTCACCAGCCCCTCCGCGTACTTCACGAAGTCGCCCCAGACCACGTTGGATTCGCTGAGGTCGACCAGCCGCTCCAAGGCCTCCCGATCCTCGGGCGCAAGCTCGAGGACCTTCCGCCAGGCATCGGCAGCCACCGCGGGCTCCAACAGCTTGTCCTGCCAGATGCGCGCGATCTCAACGTAGCGCTCCACCTGGCTCTCGCCCGTATGGAGGCTGGCTTCTCGGGCCAGAACACCCACCAGGGCCTTCCAGTCCTCGCTGCCCTCGGCGATGCGGCGCAAGCCCAGCAGGGCCTCGTGATCCTCGGGGAGATGGGTCAGGGCTGCCAGGAAGGCCTCTCGAGCGGGCACGAGGTTGCCATTCCGCTCCTGGATCTCACCGATGCGCCTCTGGACGCGAGCGGCATCCGCAGGCGTGTCGAGCCCCTTTGAAAGCTGCTCCAGGTAGCTGAGCCCGAGCTCGACCTCACCTCGGGCTCCGGCGATGCGCGCCAGGGCCTCGAGCACTTCGATGTCCTCGGGGTAGCGCTCGTGCAGCTCACGGTACATGTCCCAGGCCTCATCGGTCTCGGACAGCTTCTCGGCCAGCATCCAGCGTTGCTTGCTGGCCAGCTCTTGGCGGATGGCTTCGTTCTGGACCATGCCTTCCGCTGTTCGCAGCTCCTCGAAGGCCTCCTTCCAGCGTCCTGCGAGCTCCAGCTCGTGAAGCCTGCGAAGGCGAGAACTCAAGCCCGTGGTATCGGCCATGACATCCGCTGCGCGCCCGGGCTCTCCGACCTCCTCCAGGTCCGCAGCCAGCAAGGCCGAAAGAGGCTCAGGGAGCTGCCCGTAGAGCGCGACCAGCCCATCGGCATCGTGCTTCTCGATCAAGCCGCGACGCACCCCATCGAAGGCCTTGCCCGCGCAGGGACGCGCGTCGAATGCAATCCGGTACGCCTTCGCAGCCTGGTCCTTTTGATCCAGACCCTCGAACAGGTGCCCCCCAAGGATGCCGTGCACCACCTTGACGGCGGGGCCCTCCGAGAGCTCCGCAGCCCGCGCGTGGGCCGCGGCCAGCGCGGCACGATCTCCGGTGCGACGGTGCAGTCGGGCCAGAGCCAGTGCAGCGGTCTGATTCTCGGGGTCTTCCTCGAGAATGTCCTCGTAGGCCTTCAGCGCAGCTTCGCGGTCTTCGAGGTGGTCCTCCTGCAGGCGGGCAGCATCCAGCTTCTTCCCGGCGGCGACCAGGATCCGGTGGGCCTGCTCCCAGAAGTTCAATCCCTCGCACAAGCGCGCGAGCGCCACGAGAGGACGATTCTCCGCTCCCTCCGCGGCGAGTACTTCGCCAGCGGCCTGCATGCTCTCGAGCGGCTTGCCAGCGTCACGACACAGGTCCGCCACCACAGCACTGATACGGGCCCGTTCCTCTTCGGTCTCCGCGTCGGCAGCAGCTCCTCGGTAGATGTCCACCAGAGCGCTGATGTCCCCACTACGGAAGTGTTCCCCTTCCAGACGAACCAGGGCACCGGGGTGGGCCGGCTCGCGACTGAGCACCTCGAGCACGATGGACCGGCTGTCCACGCCGTCGATCGAGTCACCCAGGCTGGCGGCTGCGAGGGCCTGCCAGTTCTTCCGGTCCAGGTCAGATTCCCCCTGGTACTCCCTGTACTGCAGGTCGAAGAGCCCCCGGAGATCTCCAGTGCGGACCTTCAGCTCCTTCAACAGGTAGTGCGCACCCAGGAAACCGGGACTCAGGTCCAGGCAGGCCTGCAGGCACTCGATGGCTGGCGCCTCTTGCTGGACGTGGTCCGCCAGGATGCGGGCCGCACGGTAGTAGAGGCTGACCTGCTCGTTGCCGTCCTGGCTGGCGTTCGCAGCGGCACGGAGGGTGCCGGCGAGCTCATCCCAGGACTTGTCGGCCTCGAGAATACGCGTCATGGCGTCCAGGCTGGGCGAGAAGTCCGCCTGGTGTTCGAGCGCCCGCCGGTAGAAGTCCCGAGCCCTGTCGTGATCCTCACGACGGAACTCATGGACCGCACCCGCGCGGTGCAGCTGCAGAGCGATCGCTCCGGGCGCCTCCGCCATGATGGCCCGCTGTTCGTAGACAGCTGCCAGCTGATCCCACACCTCGAGCTTGGTGTAGACACGCTCCAGCCCTTCCAACGCGGGAAGGTACCCAGGAGCGATCTCCAAGATCGTCTCGTAGTGCTTGCGCGCCTTCTTCGGGTTGTTGAGCGGGCCCTCGCAGAGTTCACCCATCCGGTAGGCCAGGGTCACCTTGAGGTTCGGGTCGTCGACCACATCGAAGCGGCTGGTCCAGAACTTGACGAGATCCTTGTGCTTGCCACGGGCACCGAGAATGCGGCCAACCGCTTCGGCCGCCGGACCCGCAGCAGGATCCTTCGAGACCTCCCGGTACGCGGCGAGCGCACTGTCCAGGTCCTCAATGTGGAATTCCTGGATTCGACCGAGGCGGTAGAGCACGAAGGGACGGGTGTACTCGTCGCAGACCGTGAGTTCGTGGTTCAGAGCGACAACCAGTTCCGCCCAACGCCCCTCCGATGCGAGGAAGGCCTGGTACTCGTGCTGGATCTCAACGCCAGCGCCCTTCTCCAAGGCGTCCTGGTAGCACTCGGCCGCGGCCTCGGGCTCGCGGATACGAAGCCGCTGGATGCGAGCTGCCCGCGCGAGCCAGAAGGCGGCATCGGGCGCATCCGCAGTGGCGGCGGCCTGGGTGTAGAGCTCGCAGAGCTCCGGCCAGGAATTGGCACGCGTGTAGAGCCTCTCGAGCGAGAGGAAGGAGAGTACGTGATCCGGGTCGGCATCCTGCGCGAGCTTCAGCGACTTGGCACCGCCGTCGTGGTCGTCGACGTGCTCCGCCAGGATGCGGCCGCGCTGGTGCAAGGTGCGGGCTCGACTGGTACCCGTGGAGAGCTCCGCCAGGGAACCGAGCGTTTCGACCAGGCCTGCCCAGTCCTGCTTCGCCACCTGGAGATCCCGCAGGCGCTGGAGAGAGAAGTAGTCCTGCGGATTGCGGACGATGCTCTGGCGCAGGAGATCGCGGGCCGCGTCGTCCTTCTGAAGGTGTCGGCGTGCCAGGACCGCTGCGTCGTGCAGCGTCTCGGCCCCCTCGACATCGCCGGGTTGGGTGGCGCCGAGGTGGCGCATCACTTCCTCGAGCTCCGCGAAGGCGTGGCGGCGGTTCAGGACCTCCATCAGCTCGCTCAGCGCACCCACGTCGTCCGGGTCCGCCTGCAGGGCCTGTCGGGCCAGGGTCTCCGCCTGATCGAGATCCTGCACTCGGGTGCGGGCAAGCCCAGCGGCGTCCGCGAGCAGGCTGGCAGCAGCGCTCCCCTCGAGCACACCCGCCTCGGCCTCCAGCATGGTGACCAGCTCGCGCCAGGCCCCCGCTTCCTCGGCTGAGGGGCTGTAGGGCGGTGGCATGGTGCCGACAGCCTCGACCTCGGTGGTATCGGCGGCAGCTTCCAGCTCCGCCGTGATCGGGGGCTCGTCGCTCTCCTCGACGAAGTTCTCAGCCGTGGCCACGAGGTCGCTGTCGTGGTCGTCCTCGCTTTCGTCGTCCCCGACGCTCTCTTGATCGCCAGCGCTCTCGGCGTCGCCAGCGCTCTCGGCGTCGCCAGCGCTCTCCTCGTCATCCTCGGGCTCGTCCGCGCTCTCGTCATCCTCCTCGGGAATCCCGACCACGGGTTCTTCCTCGGGCTCGGGCTCGGGCTCCGGCTCGGGCTCCGGCTCGGGCTCCGGCTCGGGCTCCGGCTCGGGCTCCGGCTCG
>PVBE010431157.1_pt1 | contig 63393 bp, 54 predicted proteins | sample 1631181 | NCBI WGS metagenome assembly PVBE01 (sample SAMN08397723, study PRJNA350692) | Marine metagenome, whole genome shotgun sequencing project. | isolation source: water | place: Pacific Ocean | collected 2012-04
ATTTGCAAGTAGCGTCATTGTTCAATATAATAGGATGAGAATTTCAGTAAAGATTTCCCTTTTATGTCGCGAATATCCCCTTACACTATTTTAAATATTTTTCGTTCATTCAGGACGCTTCCTTTCTGGATTAAACTCGTATGGAGGCTTTTTAAGGACAGGAGGGTTCCTTTTCGCATTAAGCTAATTCCATTAGCGGCTTTAGTCTACCTCATTTCACCGCTTGATTTTATCCCGGATTTACTTGTTCCGGTATTTGGATTCGCGGACGACTTGGCAATTTTATTTTTTTCCTTCAGTATATTTGTCAGGCTCTGTCCCCGGGATGTGGTTTCCGAGCATATAGCAAAGATTAATAATAAAGGGTAATATAGTATTGGTTATTAATAAAAAAGATAGGAAATATCAACGGTTCAGTTTAAAAAATGCTTCGGTCGGCTTTCCCGGTGAAGAAAAGTATTGGGGAGAGATCGTCAACATATCCAGAGGAGGATTTAAAACATTAACAAATTTTGAGTTTGAAAAGGGAGAAATTCTTAATGCTTTAATTGATTTAAGAAAAGTTGCGGATCAAGCATTATTCCCGAATCATTTTGAAATTAAAATAAAAATAATCTGGAAGTATCCGCTCACATTCAAGGATGAACTAAAAAACAGTTGCGGAGTAAGCTTTGCTGATTTGGACGAAAGAGAGGAAGGGTTACTGGATTCCCTCTTCGAAAGTCTTAATAAGAGTAAAAAAGCAAGTGATGAAAGTGATGAAGGCATAGAGAAGGTTCTTGAGGAAATAGACCGTCATTTGGATAAATTCAGATAACCATCATAACAATTAAAATTTATTAAGAAATAATTGCATATGAAAGCTTTACTGGCATTTGCAGATGGAAGGATATTTGAAGGGCGCTCTTTTGGGGCTACTGGAGAAGTAGCGGGTGAGTTGGTTTTTAATACCAGCATGATGGGATACCAGGAGATTCTTACAGACCCTTCTTATGAAGGTCAGATGGTGGTAATGACTTATCCGCTAATCGGTAACTATGGAATAAATTCGGAAGACTTTGAATCTGCAAGACCGTGGGCCAGAGGCTTAGTTGTAAAAGAGAACAGCGGTATTCACGTCAATTGGAGGTCAAAACTCTCTTTGGATCAATTTTTAAAAAAACATGAAGTTATTGGAATAGAAGGAGTGGATACCAGGGCCATAACAGTGCACATACGGGATAAAGGAGCCCAGGAAGCAGTAATCTCCACGTCAGACTTAAACCCGGATAGCCTTATAGAAAAAGCCGGGCAATCATCGGGTTTAGTTGGAAAAGATATGGTTAAGAACGTTACCTGTTCTAAAAAATATTCCTGGACCGAGGGGACCTGGGAACTTGGAAAAGGTTATACTCAAAACCATTTTTCAGGGAGAAGATTTAAAGTTGTTGCTTATGATTTTGGAGTTAAAAAAAATATTTTGAGAATGCTTTTTCAGCACGGTTGTGAAATAACAGTGGTGCCGGCTTTTACAAAACCCGATGAAGTTTTATCTCTTAACCCTGATGGTATTTTTTTATCTAATGGACCTGGAGACCCGGCAGGAGTACCTTACGCAATCAATAATGTGAAGCAATTAATCGGCAAAAAACCAATTTTCGGAATTTGTCTCGGGCACCAGATTCTTTGTCTGGCCTTAGGCGCAAAATCTTTTAAACTTTGCTTCGGACACCGGGGAGGCAATCAACCGGTTATCGATCTAAAAACCAAAAAAGTTGAAATAACTTCACAGAACCACGGGTTTGCTATAGTTAACGAGAGCTTGTCTGATGATATTGAACAAACGCATATCAATTTAAATGATAATACATTGGAGGGAATACGCCATAAAACATTACCGATATTTTCCGTGCAATATCATCCTGAATCCTCACCGGGCCCCCATGACGCCGGTTATCTTTTTGAAAACTTTATTAAAATGATGAATGGAGCTTACTGAATGTTTCAAGAATATATGGAAAAGCTTGTAGAATCGGTAACCACAAAAGAGTTTTCTGAAGAAGTTATCAAAGCAAAAAAAGAATACTTTTCTAATGTTGGAGAAATTTTTGAAGACGACAAATATTTTGAAAATAGAATGGTTTCATTTACAGAATGGTATTGTTTTGACCGAATATCGGAACAATATCAAAAATCCCCCCTTGAACATTTTATTGATACCAATATGCTAATCTGGAGTAAACAAAAACTAGATATTTACACAGAATTTTTAAAAAATATTCATTCAGTTTTTTATGTAAATAAAATAAAAAAAGACGAAGTTGTTATTCAAGACATGAGTGATTCAAAAAAATTCACAATCTCCATGAACCAATCGAATCTTATCTTTCATAAAAAAGACATCTTTGAAGCCCGTCTCATTCCATTTAAGGAAGAATATTATTTTTCTGGTTCTTTTTGCTTCCATCCAAACCAAATTTATAGAAAAATTAAAAAAAAATTAAAGGAAAAATCCAATAATCAGACAGAAAAAATGAAATTTCTATTCCTTCTTTCCTCAATGAGTTTAAAATTAGAGCGATCAAGAAACATAAACTATAAAGATATTTATAAGATATAATAAATTTGTTCTTATCCCTGATTACTGGAATTGTTGAATAATGGGTTCTGGAAAAAGGGACAATGTTTGGTTGGGAGAATTATTATAAAAAACAAGATAATGAATTAAGGTTTCTTTAATAATCATCATTCCAAGATTCCACCACCCCATTATTCCAAAGACGAGTCATAGGCGATTGCTTACAAAAATACTTTTAATTTTTTTTAAGTTGTAAAGCTTCCAAAGCGGATTATGCCAAAACAAACAGATATTAAAAAAATATTGCTGATCGGTTCGGGCCCTATTGTGATAGGCCAGGCATGCGAGTTTGATTATTCCGGAACACAGGCATGCAAGGCATTACGAGAAGAAGGTTTTTATATTATTCTTCTTAATAGCAATCCTGCCACTATTATGACTGACCCGGAAATAGCAGATCGAACTTACATTGAACCCATTACTCCTGAAATTGTTAAAAAAATAATCGAAAAAGAAAAACCAGACGCCATTCTGCCAACGATGGGAGGACAAACTGCGCTAAACATCGCATTGAAGGTTGCTGAAGACGGTTTACTTGAAAAACATGGGGTGCGGTTAATTGGAGCTAATGAAAAAACTATTAAAAAGGCGGAAGATAGAAACCTGTTTAAAGAGGCTATGTGGAATATCGGATTGAATGTTCCAAAAAGCAGTTATATAAAATCCCGGGATGAAGCACAGTCTGTTGTAAAAGATATCGGATATCCTGCCGTCATAAGACCATCTTTTACTTTGGGGGGTGCAGGAGGCAATATTGCCTTCAACCAGAAAGAATTTGAAAATTTTGTGGACTGGGCTCTCGATACCAGCCCGGTTAATCAGGTTTTAATTGAAGAATCCGTCCTTGGCTGGAAAGAATACGAACTGGAAGTAATGCGCGATAAAAAAGATAACGTGGTCATTGTATGTTCTATTGAAAATTTCGACCCGATGGGTGTCCATACCGGTGATAGTATTACCGTTGCGCCGGCCCAAACTCTTACTGACAAAGAATATCAATTAATGAGAGACGCGTCTATCCGGATTATTCGAGAGATTGGAGTGGAAACAGGTGGTTCAAACATCCAGTTTGCTGTAAACCCGGAGAACGGATACATGACTGTAATTGAAATGAACCCTCGTGTTTCACGCAGTTCTGCGCTTGCTTCCAAGGCTACGGGATTTCCTATAGCCAAAATAGCCGCTAAACTCGCTGTGGGCTATACATTGGATGAAATTCAAAACGATATTACCAGAAAGACTCCGGCTTCATTTGAACCTACTATTGATTACTGTGTTGTTAAATTTCCCCGTTTTAATTTTGAAAAGTTTCCTGGCGCCGATCAGACACTTACTTCACAAATGAAGTCAGTAGGCGAGGCCATGTCTATCGGACGCACCTTTAAAGAAGCATTACAAAAATCTATCAGATCTCTGGAAATTGATAGCTATGGTTTTGAAAGCCGCTTTTCAGAAAACCAGGTACCACAAAATAAAAAACTGGAAATCATAAAAGAAAAGCTTACCGTGCCTAATTGGGAAAGGGTCTGGGCTATTGCCGATGCTTTCCGAACAGGTGTGTCCATAGAGGAAATTTTTGATCTTACAAAAATAAACGAATGGTTCCTTTATAATTTAAAAGAAATTGTGGATTTTGAAGAAAGGATTAAAAATAAAGGAAAAAAAAAGCTGCCGGAGAAATCAATTCTTGCGCGAGCAAAAGAACTTGGGTTTTCAGACATGCGACTGGGAAAACTGCTTGAGTTGGATGAAAAAAGTATCAGAAAGGAAAGACAATTGAGAGGGATAAACGTTACCTTTAAGAATGTGGATACCTGCGGAGCTGAATTTGAAGCGTATACCCCTTATTTGTACTCTACTTACGAAAGTGAATGTGAGGCTAAGCCTACAGATAAGAAAAAAGTGCTGATCCTTGGGGGAGGGCCTAACAGGATAGGGCAAGGCATTGAATTTGATTATTGCTGTGTTCATTGCTCCTTTGCGCTTAAAGAAGATGGGTATGAAACAATTATGGTCAATTGCAACCCGGAAACGGTAAGCACTGACTATGACACCTCAGACCGCCTTTATTTTGAGCCTTTGACATTTGAAGATGTTATGAACATCGTTGAGGTTGAAAAACCATGGGGTGCAATTGTTCAGTTTGGCGGCCAAACGCCATTGAAACTTGCCGTCTCACTGAAGAATGCAGGTGTTAACATTTTAGGGACTTCCCCTGAAAGTATTGACCGGGCAGAAAACAGGAAGTTATTTAAAGATTTGATCCATAAACTCAATTTGAAACAGCCTGATAATGGAACCGCAACATCCATGGAAGAAGCTGAAAAAGTTGCTGAAAAAATCGGGTACCCTGTTGTTGTGCGCCCCTCTTATGTTTTAGGAGGTCGGGCAATGGAAATCGTTTATGACAGGGAAAGTATCGAGTCATACATGAGTTATGCGGTTCAGGCGTCCCCTGATCACCCGGTTTTGATAGACAAATTTCTAGATTCCGCTGTAGAAGTTGATGTGGACGCAATTTCAGACGGACATCAAGTGGTTGTTGGAGGGATTATGGAACATATAGAAGAGGCAGGCATCCATTCGGGTGATTCAGCCTGTTCTTTAAGTACCAGGACTATACCGGAAAATGTACTCGATGAAATCAGGCGGCAAACAAGGCTTCTGGCTCTGGAACTTAATGTCATAGGCCTGATCAATATCCAGTTTGCGATTAAAAAGGAGGTCGTTTACATTCTCGAAGTTAATCCCAGGGCGTCACGCACAATCCCTTTCGTAAGCAAGACGATTGGAGTCCCTCTCGCAAAACTGGCAGCAAAAGTAATGGCAGGTAAAACCTTATCCGAGTTGGGATTTACGAAAGAGGTGAAAATCAAGCATATTGCCGTAAAAGAATCGGTTTTTCCTTTTATCAAATTTCCGAATGTCGATACCATCCTGGGACCGGAGATGAAATCCACAGGGGAAGTAATGGGTATAGACAAAACTTTTGGCCTGGCATTTGCTAAATCTCAGGCGGCCTCCGGAACAATCCTCCCTTTAACGGGCACTGTCTTTATCAGTATAAAGGATGAAGATAAACTCTCTGCCGTTGAAATTGCCCGGCAATTATCTCAATTAGGATTTAAAATAATGGCAACAAAGGGAACAGTCAGTGCAATTAGAAAAGCCGGGATGGAAGTGAAATCCGTGTTGAAAGTAAAAGAAGGTCGCCCCCATATTGTTGATCATTTAACCAATAAAGAAATTGACCTTGTTATCAACACCACTTTTGGCAAGCAGGCTATTATAGACTCTTATTCACTCCGGAGAACGTCTTTAACGCGCGGTATTCCTTATTGCACTACTATAGCAGGCGCTTTTGCCGCTATATCCGCAATTCAAACTTTGCAACAGCAATCATTGGATGTTTACCCAATTCAAGAATATTTTTAGCATGTGTGATTTTTTTTTTGAAATTCTGGGGTTTAATCGGGGTGTGTAATTCCCCCTTGGCACAGGGGGTTGTCTTTATCATTTGCTTTTTGGCATTTGAATTTTGCGGTTTAATTCCTATCTATCAAGAGGGGTGTCGCCTCCGACGACGGGGTGTGTAATCGGGATACGTAATGCTGAATTTTTTTCAGTGCAATAACAAAGCTGAGCTTAGCTCTGCCGTTTCATTGCACATTAAACTGAACCCTAACCGCTTTTAGTTGAATGCTGTATTTAATCCCCGATCCCGGACAACGAGCAGTGGGTCTTAATTTCTGAAGACCACTGCTATCAAAATTTTTTTATTACAAAGTTTATTTTGTTTCTGCTCGTTGCCCGTGATCTTTTCGTAATGCACCTATGCAGGATATAGAGATAATCAATGAAGAACATTGGGATAAAATATGAACCAAGTAATAAAATATTCAGCTGGAAGCTGCCAGATAGTCACGAACACCTTGATCGTATATATAAGTATTTTTCTAATCCTTTGATCCCTTAATTATTTTTTATATTAATGATTCTGTAACAGAAACAATATCCCCTACATCTTTGGAATAACCGTCAGCACCTATTTCTTTGGCAAATGCCCTGGTGACGACTGCTCCGCCTACCATGACCTTGCAATTCAAGCTTTCTTTCCTCAGAGAATCTATAACTTCCTTCATCTGCATCATGGTTGTTGTCATGAGCGCGGACAGGGCAACCGCATGAGCTTTATGTTTTTTAACTGCTTTCAGAATATCTTCACATGAAATATTTTTCCCAAGGTCAATAACATTGTAACCGAAGTTCCCAAGCATAATGACACAAACATTTTTCCCGATATCGTGGATGTCTCCCTTAACCGTGGCAAAAACAATTGTTCCTTTATTCCGCATTTTTCCAGATTTTTCCATCAGCGGCTTGAGGATATCGACACCCCGCTTCATGGTATCCGCGGAAGTTACAAGGTGAGGAATAAATTTCTTTCTTTTGGCAAAGAGGTCCCCCAAATGGTGAATAGCCGGGGTCATGACGTCTACAAACAGCTCAAAGGGGTCCTCTTCTTTTTCAACAGCCTTTGAAACTAACGCCTCAATGGAATCTTTTTCTCCTTCAAGCACAGCGTCAAAAATTAATTCTCTTATTCCTTTTACTTTTAAATGGGTTTCTTTTTTCTTTTTTTCTACTTCTTCGGTTTCCGTAAACCCGGCCTGCAAGTCAATATATTTTTTACAACCAATATCTCTTCCGGAAAATAAAGACGCTGCCGCTGCGACCTTATGCATTTCAGGATCATAGGGATTAATAATTGCCGCATCGAGCCCCCTGGAGATGGCCATTCCCATAAATGTATTATGGATCGTCTTCCGGCCCGGCAGTCCGAAGGAAACATTACTGATCCCTAAAATTACAGGCGCGCCTAATTCAGTTTTAATCAGATGGATGGCATTAAGAGTTTCCCTGGCACCGTTTTGCATGGCAGATACTACAAGCGCGAGGCAGTCAAAAATTATATCTTCCTTTGAGATGCCGCATTTTAAAGCATATTTCAAAATTTTTTTAGCGCTTTTTAAGCGATCTTTCGCTTTTTCCGGTATTTCATCTCCGGCAGTCAGTCCGATTACTGCTGCACCATATTTTTTTACAATAGGCAATATTCTTTCTAATCTTTCATCTTCCGCATTTACAGAGTTGACCAGCGCTTTTCCTGTATAATTTATCAAGCCTTGTTCCAGGGCGTCAGTGTTGGAACTGTCAATAACGAGCGGTATATCCACAACATTTTGAACTGCTGCAATGGCTTTTGCCATCATACCTGGTTCGTCAATCATCGGGACTCCCACATTAACGTCCAGAGCGTCCGCTCCTGCTTCAAACTCTTTGCGGGCCTCTGTAACAATAAGGTCGGTTCTTCCTTCTTTTATCGATTCGGCAAAAGCTTTTTTCCCTGTGGGATTGATCTTTTCCCCAATTTTAAAAAAAGGATAACCCGATCCGATATAAGCGGTTCTAACCCTGCTCGTTATTCTGAGACAGGATGATTTTGTTTTTGGTTTTGGAACCTTGTTTTTTAAAATCTTAGAGATCAGTTTGATATATTTCGGAGTAGTCCCACAGCACCCACCAATAATATTAGCGCCAGCCTGTACAAATTTCTTAGCATATAAAGCTACTTCATCCGCAGACGCAGGGTAAATAGTTTTTCCACTTTTACTAACCGGCAAACCCGCGTTCGGTTGAACAGATATAAACCTATCCGTCGCCTTTGCCAGTTTTTCAACAACCGGCAGCATATGCTCCGGCCCAGTAGAACAGTTCGTTCCTATAATATCCACATCAAGCCCTTCCAGGACGACCGCGGCGGTTTCCGGGTCTGTTCCTGTATCAGTCATCAGGTCTTTGGTGAAAGTCATCATTGCCATTATTGGGACTTTCCCAACTTCTTTCGCAGCAATCACAGCAGCTTTCATTTCCTGAAGGTCAAACATGGTTTCAATGGAAATTAAATCAACACCGGCGCCCACAAGTACCTTTACCTGCTCTTTAAAGATTTCCACAGCTTCTTTAAAAGGGAGTTCTCCAAAGGGTTCAATGGTTGTTCCGCAGGGGCCAATATCTCCGGCAATAAAGGATTTGCCTTTGGTTGCGGCGCAAGCATTAGCTACCGCAGCCTTGTTAATTTTCTTCAAATTTTTATCTTCGCCAAACTCCCTGAGGCGGAGTCGTGAAGCACCGAATGTATTCGTTAATATAATGTTGCTTCCAGCCCTGACATATTCCGCGTGAATGGATTTAATAATATTCGGTTTTTCAATATTCCATATATCTGGTGCGTAACCCGGCGGCAGACCTTTATCCTGCAAAAGAGCACCCATGGACCCATCAAGAACTAGAATTTTATTTTTTAATTGTTTTAGGATTTTTGACATAGTGCCTTAAAATTTATCATAGAGCGGCAAGGTGTCGCAACTACAATTGAAGCTCCTCGTAGCAAACTGTGAGGAATGCGCTCGCTAAACACTTTCGAGAAGGAAGACCGAATTGGACGGTTTCTGAAGGAAAGCCGCCCGAAGGGTTGAAGCCATGGATAGCAGATAATCAAATAGGGCTACCACTCGATTGATTCAAAAAAGGTCGCTAAAAGAACAGGGGTTTAACAGGGATAAATATTTCCTTAGCGTATTTGCACCCATTGCACTACAAGTTTACGGAATTGTTTTTTTGCACAATTTTTTGGCAGATTGGGTGGTAGCCCTTATAGTTGTGCCCCTATGGCCACGCTACAATTAAAAGTATTCGCTGATGTTTTGAAGTAATATTTTAGCTTTCTTTTTTGCGAGTTCATTGGCAAGGCGTTGAGAGGGGAGAATATCGGATGGGGAATCTAATACTTCTTTGAGAAGATTTTTAAAAAGTGTTTTATTTTGCGTTTGTATAGCATAGGATTTCGCGTAAAGGACATGGGCCATCAGGAACTTCCTTTGAGTCATCTCAAGCGCTTTACTAAAATGGAATTGGGACTTTTCCGGTTTTCCTCCAAACATTGGAGGCATGCTTACATAGAATACCCCCAAATACAGGTGCGCACCGCTTAAATAATAGCGTTCGTTTAGTTCTAACACTCTCTTCATCATATTTTCCACTTGAGGGAGGGCTATGAGAGCCTCTGGAGAGTTTCGGTTCAGGTTTATCAAACCGCCCCAGCAGTATGCTGTCCAGAAAAGGACGGGGAGATTCTCATTGCTAATATTGTTTAGTGCCGCTTTAAAAGATTCATTCCTTTTTTTTAAAGAATCCTCGAAGGATTTATCGGATATTAAAATTTGCAAGCCGTAGTTCAGGCCTCTCCGATAAAATATTTTTGCTCTTTTTTTGTCATTGTCCTCTATAAAACTAAACGCGTAAGAGCAAAATCCTCTTGCGGCAAGCAAAAGAAGTTCCTCATTTCCCGAGTCGGTTTTTATCATCCCCTCCAACATTTTTAGTTGGGATGCAATGGCCTTATCCGCAAAATCAGGGTCTTCTTCTTCGTTTAGAGCTATGACTGTATTTTTGAGTATGGAAATGGAAGATTGAACAGCAATACGGTTCGTGCTGCACGCGGTAAGGAAAAAGGCAATGAGGCACAAAGGCATTATTAAGATTGTAGATTGTAGATTGTAGATTTTGGAATGAGCTGATTTTGTATTTGTGAATTTTAATTTACAATCTGAAATCCGTAATCCGTAATCCGTAACTTTGCGCCTTTGTATCTTTGCAGCAAAAGGTTTTTTTTGCATTGAAAGTATTTATTGGAGAATGGAAGAGCTAATGTTGAAGAAAAGAATCCACGAAATCAGTATGAAATTCTCCTTTGATAAAATTCTTGTTTTTAAAAACTTTTCGATGAAATGGAATGGTAGTTTTTATTCCCTCCACCTGAAACTCATGCAAAGCCTGGTCCATTTTACGGATGGCTTCTTCTCGATCTTTCCCATGAACGATCAGTTTGGCAATTAAAGAATCATAATATGGGAGAACAGTGTAATCACAATATATAGCCGTGTCCACTCTTACGCCGGGACCGCCGGGTAAATTCAATGCGGTTATTTTCCCAGAACATGGGATAAATTTTTTTGGGTCTTCGGCATTAATACGGCATTCAATACTATGGCCTTCGAAACGAAAGTTATCTTTTCCCGATAAAAGCTTATGCCCCGCGGCAATTTTAATCTGTTCTTTTATCAGATCTATGCCGGTTACCAGTTCTGTTATAGGATGTTCCACCTGAATGCGAGTATTTACTTCGATAAAATAAAACCCCCCTTTAGAATCAACTAAAAACTCAACAGTGCCAGCAGAGGTGTAATTTGCGGCTTTTGTCGCTTGAATTGCGGCTTCTCCCATCTTTTTTCGCAAAGAATCGCTAAGTTGGGCAGCAGGAGTTTCTTCTATCAGTTTCTGATGGCGACGCTGGATAGAGCAGTCCCTTTCTCCCAGGTGGATAATATTTCCCTCGGTATCAGCAAGAATTTGGAATTCTATATGTTTTGGTTTTTGAAGATATTTTTCTATGTAAAGATTGGATTCTCCGAAAGAATTAAAAGCCTCTTTTTGAAGAGAGGAGAATATAGCTTCAATTTTTTCTTCTTTTTCAACTATTCTCATTCCTCTCCCGCCGCCCCCGAAGCATGATTTAATGATTACCGGATATCCAATTTCCCTGGCCATTTTTTTTGCTGTTTCAGGAGAATCTAACTGATCTTCTGTACCGGGTATAACGGGAACACCAGCGGCTTTCATAATTTCCTTGGCTTTTGCTTTATTTCCAAGGATTCGTATGTTTTCTGATGTGGGGCCGATAAATTTAATCTTGCAGGAATGGCAAATTTCCGCAAAGTGTGGATTTTCCGATAGAAAACCGTAGCCAGGGTGAATGGCGTCCGCGCCTGTTATCTCAGCGGCGCTGATAATAGCTGGAATTTGAAGATAGCTCAGATGGCTTTCCGGGGGACCTATACATACAGACTCATCCGAGAAACGAACATGAGGAGAATTCTCGTCAACTGTAGAATGTACAGAAACGGTTTTGATTCCCAGCTCCCGGCATGCCCTGATTATTCTTAAAGCAATTTCACCACGGTTGGCTATTAAGATTTTTTGAAACATATTGATAATGATTACACTGTCGAGCTTCGCCGCAACCAAGATTTTTTATTATCACGAAGCTCACGAAGGACACGAAGAAAATGAATTAACATCCCCCTTTGCTATGGGGAAATTACACCACTCTAATTCTAATTGGGGGGTGTAAAAAAACTTTGTTATAAAAGCCAATGTTATAAGTTTGTAGTACAGATCAAAATCGTGAATTTCAAAGTGGTTCTATGAGGAAGAGAGGCTGTCCAAATTCCACGGGAGTGCCATCTTCAACGTAGACTCTAATAATACGCCCTTTTATATCAACCTCAACTTCATTCATGATTTTCATGGCTTCGATAATGCACAGGATTTGCCCCTTTTGAACGATTTCACCTTCCTTTACAAAAGGCTTTTTATTAGTACCCGGAGCGTGATAGAAAGTGCCAACTATAGGAGATTCAAATTTTATTAAACCTTCCATTCCCGCTTCATGAGCTTCTTCTGTTTTTCCAACAGCTGTATGGGAAGGCTTAGAAGAAGAGGGCTGAGCAGAAGGGGTTGTTTGAATAACTTCCGTTTCATGGGCAGATTTTTTTAAACGGACTTTAAACCCAGACTCTTCAACTTCCAGTTCGGATAATATTTTACTATCTTCAAAAATAGATATGAGTTTTTTGATTTCTTTAAAATTCATTTGTTAAAGGCAGAAAACACGAATCGTATTACTAACTTTCAACATTTTATTTTTTTAGCAGCGTTTTTGTGCAAAAGATTGAAATATAAATTAGAATATCGAAATCCGAAACAATATCAAAATTCAAAACAACCTGAACATGCTTTGGTGGATGTAAGGCTTTTGAGTTTTGAGCATTAGAAATTTTGTTATTCGAATTTGTTTCGGATTTCGATATTCTAATTTCGGATTCTTCACAAAGGATTTAGAAAATCAATATTCCATTTAGTATCTATTTTGGTTGCGGCGCCTCGCTGCTTGATGTTTTTTCATATATTCTATCAATATTTTTCAACCAGCTTTCTAAAGAAAAAGTTATTGTATCTGAATCCTTTAAAATATCATCTTTTGTCTCGTTTTGTTTCTTTAATTGAGGTGTTATTATTTCAGAAACATTTGTTTCCTTCCCGGTCTTCTCTTCATCTTCTTTTGCTGAAACGTGTGACTCTGTGTCTTCTTCTGCTGAAGTTAAAGTCCTCTTATCTTCTTTTAAATTCTGTTCAAGCCTGTTTATTTGATTATGAACAAAAGAGCTGAAGTCGGTTATACGAGAAGGGACAAGGCGAGCCAGTTTTTTTAATTCTGTTAATGCGCTCTTTTCATCTTTTTTATCCAAATAATATTGAACAAGCGCTTTATGCGCGGCATAATGCCCCTGAGAGTCACAAGCGACTTTTTTAAATATTTTCTCCGCTTTATCAACTTCACCATTTTCACGGTAAAGGAAAGCTAAATAATATTTTGCAGTTACATAATTTGAATGGACCGCAAGGCCTTTTTGGAGTGCATCGATGGCTTTTGCTAGGTTACCTTTATGGTAATAAACAGACGCTAAAGGCAAAAAAAGAAAAGAATTGGGGTCTTTTTTTAACATTTTGCTATAAACTCGCTCAAGGTACGTTAAATCCTCTTCTTTTCTTTTCATAAGGCGTTGCCCTGCATAATTGATATTCTGACTGTTTTAACGTTTGCTAATAATTTGAGATCAGATTATTTTTTACAAATATACTTTGTGGATAGAAATATGTCAAGGCTTCTCACTGATTATAGATGATAAAGATTGAAGCTTCCTGCCGCAAAGCTGAGCTGAGCTCTGCTAGCAGCGGGGAATGCGTTCGCTAAACACTTTCAGGAAAAATGGAGAGAGAGGAAAATTCTTTTTTTAGGCGCTATTTAGTTCTTGTTTTTTGCAGTGCCTTATGCAATGTTCCTCACTTCTCCGCATTCTCCATTTCCTCTTTTCTTTGTGCCATGGTGGCTTAGTGACAAAGTTATTTTAGTTGTAGCCACGCAAAATTATGAATTTTATACGTTTTTTCTACTTTTTAACAATCAATTTATTTAAATTTTATCTAATCAGATGATAATTCGGATTAATGTTCAATGCTTTCCGGCAATAAATTTTTGCCTGACCAACATCTCCCATAAAGTGATATGCAACACCTAAATTACCGAGCGCCTTAACATAATGCTTATTTACCTTAATGAATCTTTTTAATAATGTTATTGCTTCAGGATAGAGTCCTTCATGAATATAAATAACTCCCAAGTTATTTAGAGCAAGGAAAAAATCCGAATCGATATTTGCGGCTTTTTGGTGATAAGTCCGGGCGTCTGCAGTATTGTTAAGCTGTTCACAAATTCTACCCATATTATAGATGGAAAGGGGGATGTTCCGGGTTGAGAGAAACAGCCTTCTTATATTCATCCAGCGCTTCTTGCAGGTCAATCAGGTGGCTTTCCAGTTAGCATAATTGGAAGGATTAATACATCCGAACCGTTCCCAAAGGAAAATAACAAAAAAATAACCCTTTGTGCATACCTTTTAGGATTTTAGCCAATATAGAAATTTGTTTCGGGCACCCTGATTAAGGGGGGGTGTGAAAAACTTACTCAAAAAAAGCTTTTGCAGTGAAATATTATAAAACCAAGCTGCGGAATTCTTCCAATTCCTTTTCATCAACATGTCCACTTTCTTTAACAACCTGATAGACTTTCTCAGGATTTGTGGTAATTTCCCTGGCCAATTTCTGGGTTTCGTCAATAAATTTATAAATCTTTTTATCCATCAGAGGCATAATAATGGGCTTCAGAATTTTAAGGAGTATTTCCAAAACAATATTATCGACCTGCGTGTAAACATTGGCGCTGACATAGGTTCTGGAAGGGTTCCCCCCAACTCCTCTATACTCAAATAACAACGCTCCTCTTCCCAGCAATTTAAAAATCATGCCATAATATCCCCCGAATCCATAATAATACCTTTTCCCAGGCGCGGAGTAAATCAGTTCGAATTTCCCAATAATTCCTTTCCGATCATTAAAAACATACATCCCATCAGTGCCCCGTTTAACTAAATAATTTCTTATTTTCATAGCCTTTAAAGTTGCCGATAAAAAAACAGGGTGATCCATCATAAATTTTAGTATAGATTCGTTTGTTTTGTATTCTATATCTTTAAAAAATCGGAAAATGGCATGTATCGCTACAATTTTTTTGACTTCTTCCCTCCGGTCGTCAGTAAGTAATTCATAAGGAATTTTAAATTTGATCTCTTCGCTTGATTCTTCTCCATAACCAGTGCCTGAGCACATCAAAACAATACTTATAATAAGTAGCAATTCTAAAACCAGGGATCGGGGACCCGAAGATGGGGAAGGCAGTGAGTTGTGAGAAAAAAAATTACTGATTAATAGTTTTGACCCGAAACCCAAAATATTTAGCAAAGACCTGTTCAGACACCTAACGTCTGATTGCCAAGGACAGTAAAGATTTTTAGTTGCTTCATACATTATTATATGCGTAGCAAAATTTGATTTGCTATTTATTCCTTGCGCAAAATGAAAGATTGAAAGCCATCAAAGTGGCTGTTTTCTTCTGCTAAAAGATTAATTACTTCCTGAAAACTATGTTTTCCTTTTCTAAGCGGCGAAAGAAGAAATACCATTTGCCAATATTTGTCCGATTTTCCGAATCTGTGTACTTTTTGATGCTCATTTAAATACGCAAATTGGGGTGGCCAGTCATTTTCCAATGAGTGTAATAATGCCCCCGATCCCTGCGGATATCCTCTAAAAAAAGCAAACAGGAGATAAGCATAATCTGATTTAATATCAACTGTCTTGATTTGTCTTGATCCAAGGAGAAACTCTTTTTTCGTTTTATTCCTGATAACCAATGCCTGTCTGCCAATTACCTTGGGATCTTCAATGTTTTCTATTGTTATGTCTTTACTTTTTTGAAAGGTGAGCTTTCCTTCATAATCCGGATCAAAAACTGGTGGAATAAAATGCGAAATTTTCACGGCAAAATTATATATTTTTACATTGCCAATTTCTTCGATTAGTTCGAAATATTGTTTCCGAAGAGGCATAGATTGATTTTGGTATAATTGCCTTAACGGGAACTCCTGTGGTTGGATATTCTGATGTCCAATAAAAACGATTTTACTTACCTTGCCTGTAAAAAGTATGTCGATCATGTTATCAATTATTCTATCTTCAAGATAGTGCAATAAGGTTTTATCCCTGTACGGGATAACGATAAGTGTATTGGATAGAACATTTTCAGCAACATAGGAGCGAACCTGAATGGCAGTATCTATCGTAGAGATTTTTCTATGATAACGACTCGGATAGTATTTTATTAAACTTAGGGTTGGCTGAACCGCCAAGCAAATGCAGAATCCCGCTGTTAGGATATGTTCCATTTTTTTGCCATATCTTTTATTAATTTGTGAAAAAAACCCTACTATTCCTCGCGCAACAAGCATTAATACAAAAGGGAGTAAATAGATGTAAACCCTGGGGGGACCCACAAATCCACTGATCAGAATTAATACTAGCGGTGTAAAAAAGAGACAAAGGAATGGTAAAAGCTTTTTTTCTACTTTTAAATTCAGCAGGCCAAAAGCGAAAATCAAATACAGCCATAAGCCCCATGGAGAAACCAGGAACGTAAAAATACTCAAAAAATTAGAGAGCCTCATCTCCTGTCCGTAATATTCTACATTCCTTCTTAAACCTGGATATATCACATAAATATACCCCAAGACTAATCCTGCCATAACGAGGAATGGAACTGAGTTTATAATTAATTTTTGGTCGAAAAATTGTTTTGTTTTTTCTCCTTTAATACCCCAAGCAACTGTGAAATAAAACAGGGCAGCAGCCATCAGAAAAAAAATGTTACTCGGAACGGATAATACCAAAAAAAACCCAAACCCGGTTAAGAGCCCCCCCCACAGCCAAACGCTTTTTCTTTCTAATAATTTTGAGACTGCAAATATTAGAGCAAGGGAAAAAAATATTGATAACGCATATCCTCTGCCATTCTGAGAGTATCCCAAATGGGGGGTAGAAAAGGCTAACAAATAGCAAGCTAAACCCGCTGTAGCTTCAGAACTAAAGAAAAGAAAAGTAACTCTGTAAAGCAATGGTATAGAAAATACGCCCGCGAGAAAAACAGGTAATCTATAAGCAATTTCATTGGTTCCGAAAAATCCCACGCTGATACGGGAGAGAGCACTGAATAAAGTGTGTTGGTTGCCGTCTTTATATTCTAAAAACAACTTAGCCCAGGAAGAAAAGGCATAATCGTGGAAACTTATCCCTTCGTCCACGTCGAGCGGGCTATCGAGAGAAGGTAAACGTAATATTGCTGATAGGAGGGTTAATGAGATGATTACATAAAGTCTTTTACTGATTTTTGATTTAACTTTCACATTCATGAAAAAATATTATCTCGCTAATAACATTGCTTTTCATTGGCAATATACCACACACCACTTAAGGATTTAAAATGGGATTATCTTTTATAATCGTGTGTAGTTAGTAGTGAATGAATCCTAATACCTTACTTTAATCGAGAAAATTTTTTTGTTGTTGTAAGAGAAGAGATGAGGTAGGGGTTTAACATATCAAGAATTTTGCCTGCTAAATTGGTTTTGGACATCAAAGGGAGTTCCTCTTGTTTTCCACCTTTGGTTAAGATCACAGTTTTATTGAAATCGCTTTGAAAACCGCTCTCTGAAATTCCAATTTCATTTGCAACGATTATATCCAGATTCTTCTTTTTGAGTTTTCCCTTTGCATTGCCGGCTAATTGTTCTGTTTCGGCTGCAAAGCCAATTAGAATTTTATTCCCTTTTTTTTTGCCAATCTCAGCTAAAATATCAATGGTTTTTTTGAATTCAAGCACTAATAGTTCTTTATCCTTTTTAATTTTTTGTTTTGAATATCGAACTGGTTGATAGTCTCCAACTGCTGCGGCCATAATAACAATATCTATCTTAGCCAGACATTTAAAAACTTCTTCTTTCATTTCACGTGCTGTGACAACCGGGATAAATTTAATACCGGGTAAAGGTTCCTGTTTCGTGGGCCCGCTGATCAAAGTGACCTCTGCACCCCTCTTTAAGGCTTCGGTCGCCAAAGCAAAACCCATCTTACCGGAAGATGGGTTTGAAATAAACCTGACCGGATCCATTGGTTCCCTGGTTGGGCCAGCAGTCACGAGAACTTCTTTTCCATTTAGCTTTTCACGTGTTTTTAACTCGGTTTTAACGGCATCAACAATACTTTCAACCTCAGCCAAGCGTCCGGGGCCTTCATCACCACAAGCAAGTTCTCCTTTTTCAGGTCCGATTATTTTCACGCCCCGTTTTCTTAAACAAGAAATATTTTCCTGAACAACAGAACTCAGGTACATATTGGCATTCATGGCCGGGGCAATGATAATCGGTTTGATTACTGTCATCAAAAGACAGGAAAGGAGATCATCGGCAACACCATGAGCTGCCTTACCGATTATGTTTGCTGTCGCAGGAGCAATTAACAGTAAATCCGATTTCTTGCTCAATTCTATATGCTCCATTGCCGAAGGGGACTGTGGATCAAAAAGACCTGAATAGACATGTCTGCCTGTAAGGGATTCGAAAGTTAAAGGGGTAATAAATTGTTTGGCGCTTTCTGTCATCACTACAGTAACGGAGCAATCGTTTTTCCGTAATAGCCTGACAATTTCAGCTGCTTTATAAGCAGCGATTCCGCCTGTTACGCCCAACAAAACTTCTTTTTGTTTTTTTATACTTCTCACTTCGCTGATTCCTCAGAATTCATTATAAGATTATTCTTCCGGCACCTCGCTGCAGAAATTATTGAAAAAACCTGCTTCGCTGTTTCATCAATCTCATTATTTATAATAACATAGTCATATTCCGTGTAGTGTTGGATCTCTTTTCCCGCTATTTTTATTCTCCTTTCAATAGCCTCCCCGGATTCGGCTCCTCGATGCACAAGCCGTTCTCTTAAGATATTGATTGAGGGAGGGAGAATAAAAATGTAAATACCATTGTTATGTCTTTTTCTAATGTTTCCGGCCCCATTTACTTCAATAATAAAGAGAAGGTCTTTACCCAACTTTTCAGCCTTTTCAATATTCTCAAATGAAGAACCATAGTAATTGCCATTATATTCATTCCATTCTACAAACTCGTTTGCGTCAATTTTTCTTTTAAACTCTTCCCCAGAAATAAAATAATAATCCTTTCCATCAATTTCACCTTCCCTCCGGGGGCGAGTTGTATGCGAAACGGAAGGGATTAATCCATCAATTTCTTTAAGTATTTTTCCTGAAACCGTGGTTTTCCCTGTCCCGGATGGCGCTGATATCACAAATAACAGATTTTTTCTTTCTATCATTTTACTAAAATCAGTTTTTTTATTCGTAATAGATCACCTCTCAGTATGCGCAAAAAATTACTTATAACAAATAAGCTGTCAGTATAACAAATCGGTAGAACAACATAAAGCGGTAAGTTGCCGCAACCAAATAGGGCTGCCGCCTTTGAGAACAAACAAAAAATTTTCTCAAAAAAGAAGTTTTTACTGCGTAATAGTATAAAACTTTGGGTCAAAATATTTTATGTAAACAGTTGATCATTATTTCAAACCGGTCTCTTTTTTACAAAAATTTTTACTGACTCAGTAAAAAAATAATTATTGTAGGAGGTGAGTTGGAATGACAAAGAACGTTGGAACAGAGGAAAGGAAAAAAGTAAGCAAAAACTTTATCTTCCAACACATATATATTGGAAGCCGAGATCCTTCATTTTCCCCGGGTCGTAAATATTCCTTAAATCAATTATCAAAGGTGTTTTTAAAGATTTCTTCACCGTTTCGAAATCAGGGTTTCTGAACTGATTCCACTCTGTAATAATCACCAGGGCGTCACAACCTATTATCGCTTTATACATGTTACTGCAATATTCAACTCTGTCTTTCAGAAACTTCTTTGCTTCTTCGCAACCTGCCGGGTCAAATACTTTAATTGAAGCGCCTTCTTTAACGAGACCGTATATTATATCAACGGAAGGCGCGTCCCTCATGTCGTTCGTATTCGGCTTAAAAGTCAGACCCCACACCGCTATGGTTTTATCCTTTACGTTCCCTATACCTTTTCTTATCTTCTCTAACATCAAGACTTTCTGCCTCTCGTTTACCCTAATAGTTGTCTCGACTAATTCAAACCTGTAATTGTTTTTATTTGAAACCTGGGCTAATGCAAGGGTATCTTTTGGAAAACAGGAGCCGCCAAATCCCGGACCGGGATGAAGAAATTTCGGGCCAATTCTATGGTCCAGTCCCATTCCTTTTGCCACCACATGGATATCCGCTCCAACCTTTTCGCAGAGGTTTGCCATTTCATTTATAAAAGATATCTTGGTTGCGAGGAACGCGTTGGAAGCGTACTTAATCATTTCTGCTGACTCAACATTGGTGATGACAAAAGGGGCTTCAATAAGAAAAAGCGGTTTGTACAGGTCTTTAAGAATGGCAACTGCCTGAGGACTGTTCGTTCCCAGTACCACTCTGTTCGGTCTCATAAAGTCTTCCAGCGCGGAACCTTCTCTTAAGAATTCAGGATTTGAGACAACATCAAAACATTCTTTCTCTATCTGGTTTTTCTCGATGATTTCTGAAATGAGTTTTCCTGTACCAACAGGGACAGTACTTTTGGTCACAATAACCTTATAATCATCCATGTTTTTAGCAATGACTCTGGCTACTTCCTCAATGTAAGTTAAGTCAGCGCTTCCATCGTCTTTTGATGGAGTACCCACAGCAATAAAAACGACTAAAGAGCCCTTAATGCATTCAGAAAGATTAGTGGTGAAATGGAGTCTTTCTTCCTTAGTGTTTTTCCTGACAAGTTCTTCTAATCCCGGCTCATAAATAGGGATTTCACCTTTGTTTAACGAATCAATTTTCTCTTTATCTTTATCACAACAAGTTACGTTTAGGCCGAACTCGGCAAAACACGCGCCGGTAACCAGCCCCACATAACCCACTCCAATGACAGAAATATTCATTAAGACCTCTTGACTTCGGATAAACTTAAAATAAGGTATTATACGTGCAGGCTGCGATTTGTCAATTATTAAGAAGAACAAGGTGAAACACATCTTGTGTTATAATTCATAAATGATCACAGATCATTACGGATTTTTAGATATTGTTTTGAGACAGAACGATAATAGGACGGGCAAAATTATTTTGTAATTTAGTTTGAAATGACTAAAATTGCTTCGCCCTTAAAAGGCTTTCTAGGAAGAGTAATACACTCTGTATCCCCACGTGTTAGAGGGAACTTAATTGAAGCAAGTGTTATTTACAGATAATAGGTTTTTTTGACGAGATAGCAGGTTAAACCCCGTTATAAGTGACCTCGCGCCTAAGTTGTTTTCGTATCAAACTTATCCCTGAGGCCGTCTCCTAAAAGATTAAGGCCGAGGACCACAATCATAATAGCCAGTCCAGGAAATGTCGTCATATGAGGGGCGATTAGCAAAAATTTTCTTCCTTCGCTCAGCATCATACCCCAGCTTGTCTCCGGCGGCTGAATGCCTAAACCTAAAAAACTTAATCCCGCCTCTGCTACAATAGCTCCTGCCATTCCAAATGTTGAGTGAACAATTATAGGTGTCATTAAATTCGGTAAGAGGTGTTTCAAAATTATCCTTAGATCACTGATCCCGCAGGCAACGGCTGCCTGTATATAATCCAAGTTTTTTAATGAGAGAATCTGACCTCTTACTAACCGGGCAAAGCTGACCCAGCCCATTATGCAAAGGGCAAAGATTACATTATCTAACCCGGGACCGAGTATAGCGATTAAAGTGATAGCCATCAGTAAACCGGGAAAAGCTAAAAAAATGTCGCAAGTTTGCATTAATATCCGGTCAATTCTACCGCCATAATAACCTGCGACCGACCCTATAAGAGTTCCGATAATGCCGGAGATAAAAATTGTTAAAAAACCAACTTTCAAAGAAACCCGGGAACCGTAGATGATTCTGCTAAGAATATCCCTGCCAAGGCTGTCCTGCCCTAAAAGGTGAGAAAGACCCGGTTCCTGAAGCCGTTCATAAAGATTTTGCTCAGTAGGGTTGTACGGTGAAATGAGAGACGCGAAACCTGATAACAGGAATAATGTAATAACTATTGTAATTCCGATGATTATAAAAATGTTTTTAGTTTTCGGCATTGTAAAAATCCAAAATATTAGGCAAAAAGGCGCTAAGGCACAAATTAAATGATTATGTTTTATTCATATTTTATTCGCGGATCAATCCATGCATACACCAAATCGGTTAACAGGTTAATGAAAACGTATCCTAATGCAATTGCCATCACACATACCTGTACTAAAGGATAATCTCTTGAAACAATTGCCTGGATAGTCAGCCTGCCGATTCCCGGCCATGAGAAAATGGTTTCAGTAATAATTGAACCGGCAAGCAGGGATCCAAATTGCAACCCTAAGATAGTGACCACTGGAAGAAGGGCATTTCTCAAGGCGTGTTTGAATAAAATGATTGGTTCAGGTAATCCTTTTGCCCTTGCTGTTTTTATATATTCTTCTTTCAAAGTGTCAAGCAGGCTGGAACGGATCATACGGGTTAATATAGCGGCCATTGAAGAGCCAAGAGTAATTGCGGGAAGTATAAGATTAAAAATATCTCCCCTCCCTGAAACCGGCAACCAGCCCAAATTAATTGAAAAGACAATGATTAGAAGCGGGCCAAGCCAGAAATTCGGCATGGAAACACCAAACAGGGCCAGAAACAAAGACCCCTGGTCGATGTAAGAATATTGTCTTACCGCCGAAAAAATTCCAAGCGGAACGGATATAATTAAGGCAACTGCAAGGGCTCCTAATGATAATTCAATAGTGGCTGGTAGCCTTATCATAATGAGCTCAAAGGCCGGCTGACGAAAATAGAATGACGTTCCCAAATCTCCCTGAATAAGGTTTGATAGGAATCTAAAATATTGTGTGAATACGGGAAGGTCTAACCCTAAATCGGCCCGGAGTTTTGCTTTATCGGTTTGCGAGGCTGTCTCGCCTAACATTATTTCCACCGGGTCGCCGGGAATAAAATGAATGACAAGGAAAACCAACGTTACAACCCCAAAAACAGTGGGAATGGTCAGAAACAGCCGTTTAATAATGTAGTTATTCATAATTCACAGCCTTATGCGCAGGAATAAGTTTATTAAAAGGAGGGCGGACCTTACCATTACCGATTATCGATTTTTAATTTACCGGTTCAACAAAACAGGAATAGTCGATTTTCTAATTACATAGGCTGTAGTTCCTCCAAGGATTAGCTCATGAATACGGCCGTGGCCAAAAGTTCCCATAACGATCAAATCCACATTATTGTTTTCAGCATACTTTAGAATCTCTTTAGCAGATTCCCCTTTAATCCACTCAATATGCGCGTCCAACTGATAGGGAGCAATAAATTCCTCTGTTTCAGTTAATATTTTCCTGCCTTTCTCTTCATTATTTACAACTATGATTACATTGAGTTTGAGTTTCATTGAATAAACTAATTCGCACGCCAGTTTCAATGCCTTATTTGACTCACTGCTTCCATCGCAGGCATGAAGGACTGTATTAAAAGGGTGAAATGCCATTGATGTAACGAGAACCGGGCGGGGTGATTTACGCACAACAGACTCGGTTGTAGAACCAAGCAGACCCGACGACCACTGCGCATGCTCTCCTCTTTGTGCCATAACTATAAGATCAACTTTTTTCGCCTCTTCTGCTATTATATTTGGGATTATACCTGATAATCTTTTTATTTTAGGCTGTATAGACTTTTCTTCACATAATTTTTTAAAGTCATTGAGAATTATATTTCCTCTTTCTTCAAGGATCTCCTGGATTTTTCGAACATAGTTCTGGTAAGGAGTAAACCCAAGAGCTCCGGATATATCACCTAAAAAGGGCCCTTCTAGGGCTCTTATATCTAATATATTTAGTCCTGAAATTTCAGCCTCAAATTCTGAAGCGAGGTAAAGTCCGTATTCCAGCGCTATTTTGCCGTTTGGCGATCCATCAGTTGGTACAAGGATGCTTTTTATCATTGAGATTATTTCTCCATTTTAATATTTTTTAATTAATCTTTTTAAGACCTTTAGGTTTTCAACATCTTCCTTTAAATCGGGACCTTTTGGTGTTTCCAATATTTTTGGTATATTAGCAAATCTCCTGTCATTAACGAGAAATTCAAACGGTTTCAGACCCAAATAACCTTTCCCTATATGCTCATGGCGGTCTACTCGCGAACCAAGTTCTTTCTTGGAATCGTTTATATGAAAAACCTTCAGGTTTCCAAGTCCAATAAGTTTATTAAAAATTTCAAAAGTTTTTTTGTATCCCTTTTGTGTAGTAATATCGTATCCTGCGGCAAATATGTGGCAGGTATCCACACATACTCCGATAGATTTTTTTTGCCGTACCATTTTAATTATGTCCGCAAGGTGTTCGAACTTGTAGCCTAAAGTCGTGCCCTGACCCGCTGTTGTTTCGAGCAGTAACGATACTTTAAAACCTTTTCCCCTTTTTAACAAGACGTTTATTGATTGAGCGATTTTTTTTAGTCCTGCTTTTTCACCGGAACCCACATGCGCTCCCGGATGAAATACGAGATAGGGGATTCTTAATTTTTCACACCGCTCCATTTCATTAAAAAACGATTCTATTGATTTTCGGTGTAAGATAGGATCAGGCGAGGCCAAGTTGATAAGGTAACTATCGTGGGCAATTACTGGAAAAATATGAACTTTACCGGAAAAACTGTGAAACCTATGAAGGTCTTGATCTGTAATTTCCTTTGCTTTCCACTGGTTGCTGTTTTTGGTAAATATCTGGATGGTGCGGCAGTTTATTTTTTCCCCTCGCTCAAGGGCTTTGTCTAAACCACCTGAAATAGACATGTGGGCGCCAAACATAAAAGGAAGCTTTCAGTTGTCAGCTATCAGCGGCCAGAAAAAAGGTTAAAGTCAGAAGTATTTGATCAGTAACAAATTGTCGTTCACAGTATAACCCACAATGAGAATTTAATCAAAAATTATTGTTGTACAATGGACACTTTAAAAAGATGCAATCGTTTGATATTCGGATTTAGTTTTGATAAATTAAATGACTATTTTTTTCATTGCAGAAACCGCTAAGTTAGCAGGGAAGAAATTATTTTTTCTGTGATCTCAGCGCCCTCTGCGGTAAATTCATTTTTTATTACAACTTCGCAATACTGTGAAATTCCGTAGCTTACTATGTCAATAAAATCAGATCGCTGGATTAAAGAAATGGCGAATAAAAAAAAAATAATTGAACCTTTTGAGGAAAATCAGGTTAGAAAAGGTATTATCTCTTTCGGTCTTTCTTCTTATGGTTATGATATTCGCATTGGTAATGAATTTAAAATCCCAAATACAACGGATTCTTCTTTAATTGACCCGAAAAATTTCGACGCATCGTCATTTAGCAGTATTAAGGTTGACCACTGTGTAATACCGGCCCGCTCTTATGTGCTGGGGAAAAGTGTTGAGTATCTCAGGCTTCCCCGAAATATACTTACCCTTTGTTTTGGTAAATCAACCTATGCCCGCTGTGGAGTCATAGTAAATATCACACCCCTTGAACCTGAATGGGATGGATATATTACCATGGCCATATGCAATACATCAGGAAGACCAGTAAAACTTTATTCCAAAGAAGGGATCGCGCAGATTATTTTTTTAGATAGTGATGATATCTGCCTGACCTCCTATGCCGACAAAAAGGGCAAGTACCAGGCTCAGAAAAAACTTACCGTTTCTAAAATCGATTAAATCCACACGCTGCTCGTTAATCACGATGAACATAGCGCAACTGGCCACAACCAAAACTTAGTATAAAATAAAGGGGAAATGGGAAAAATAAATAATTTTCCCTTTTTGTCAATATTCTCTTTTTCCCTTAACAACAATTTTTTTAAAACCCTTTTAAAAACATTAGACTGGATAACAAGATTGACAAGATACATAGCTCCTGTTAATCCTGTCAAAATATTTTTTTTTGGATGCGAAGTCGCTGGATAATGTAGCTCTGTGGCTAAAAAATTAGGCATATTATGGCTAAAAAATGAAAAAAAAAGTAGTGGTTGCAATGAGCGGGGGCGTGGATAGCTCCACTGCCGCCGCTTTATTAATTAAGGAAGGGTATGAGGTTATTGGCATTGCCATGAAATTTTGGAATGACGAATACTATAATACCCAAAAAGGAGGAACCTGCTGTTCCATGGATGATGTGTCCGACGCAAGACGGGTTGCGGACAAGCTAGGGATACCCTTTTATGTTATAAATTTGAAAGAGGAATTCAGAAATTCGGTCATTAATTATTTTGTCGATGAATACCTTATTGGTAAAACTCCAAATCCATGCATCCCCTGTAATAAGGTTCTGAAGTTTGATGTTTTGGCAAAACGGGCGGAACAGTTGGGAGCTGATTACATCGCTACTGGCCATTATGCTCAGAAGGTGAGATATCAAAATGGCAAATATCTTTTAAAAAGAGGAAAGGATGCTGAAAAAGATCAGAGTTACTTTTTGTTTAACCTAACACAGAAGCAGCTTCAAAGAGTTCTTTTCCCCCTGGGTAATTATTTAAAAGAAGAGGTAAGAAACCATGCCCGCACCATAAACTTAAATGTTGCGGAAAAAAACGAGAGCCAGGAAATTTGCTTTATACCGGACAACAACTACCCTGCTTTTATTTTGAAAGAAAAAGGTGCCCAGTTTGTCAAGAAAGGAAAGATAGTTAATACTGCAGGGAAAGTTTTAGGTGATCACAATGGTATTCCATTTTATACCATTGGACAGCGAAAGGGTTTAAAAATCAGTTCTCCGACCCCCCTTTATGTAAAACAAATTGACGCAGCCAGGAACCTTTTAATCGTAGGAGAGAAAGAAGAAGTTAAATCAAGAAAGTTCAGGATTCAAAATGTTAACTGGTTCGAACTACCCGATAAGAAAAAAATTCATGAATTGGTGCAGATCAGGTATCGCCATAAACCTGTTCTTGCTACAGTTTTTCTTGACAATCTCAAAGAAGCTGAGATCGAGTTCGATGAGGCTCAGCAAGCCATAACACCTGGCCAAGCCGCCGTTATATACCATAATGACACTGTTTTGGGGGGAGGGTGGATAGTTTAATTTTAGACTGCTGATTTTGGATTGCAGATTTGATTTTACTTTAGATTTTGGTTGTGATCGGAGAGTATTTTCTAAAGAACAGTACTTGCGAGAGCACTTGCAGTTTTTTTAACAGCGGCTTCAGTCATTCCCCAGGACTTTAAAGTTTTCAGATGTTTTGCAGTGATTTTCGCTCCATACTTCAGCAAAACAAGGCCAATGAAATCTTTAGCGTCTCCGGTAAGCACCATACTTACCTTTAAGTTTTTTCAATTTAATTATCGTTACTTTTAACCATATTTCGTCCTGATTGTTTTACCTTGTAAAGTATCTTGTCGGCAAGCTTAATAAGCGCGTTTGAGGAAGATTTATTATCAGGAAAAATAGTTCCGACTCCCAAACTAATTGTGACATACTCACTGATTGTGGAGGAGGTATGCTCAATTTTTAATGCTTCTACAGCCTTGCGCATCTCTTCTGCCAACAGAAGAGTGCCGTCCTTTTCTGTTCCAGGCAGGATAGCCACAAACTCTTCACCTCCATAACGAGCAAATAAATCAGCGGGGCGATTTACCAGATCATTTAATGTATTCGCAACCTGTATCAGGCAGTTATCTCCAGCTAGATGGCCGTAGGTATCATTGAAAAGTTTGAAAAAATCAATATCAATCATTATTAAAGAAATTAATTTTTTATCCCGGATTGCGCGTTTCCACTCCCTTTCAAAGTATTGATGAAAATAACGACGGTTGTAAATCTCCGTTAATCCATCTCGGATGGATATTTTCTTTAATTCTTCGTTTTTTTCTATTAACTTTTTTCGGTTTTCAACCAATTCTTTTTTAACAAGTCTGCGCAATACCAGTTTCTCGAGGCAATGCTTCACCCTGAAATGTAATTCTTCCGTTATAGCCGATTTTAGCATATAATCATCGACACCAAGTCTTAGCGCTTCTATTGCTGGCAATAAATCGCCATCACTGGAGAAGATCATCACCACTGTCTCAGAATTCATCTTTTTGGTCTTTTCCAGCACCTGTATTCCGCTTAGCCCTTTCATTTTAAGAGCGGTAATAACCATATCATAATTGCTTTCCCCCAGCTTTTTGATCGCTTCTTCACCGCTTCCGGCTAAAGTAACATCATATCCATTTTCGCTAAGATCAACACTAATGGTTTTGCGAATGTTTTCTTCATCATCAACCAATAAGATAGAGTAATTATTCATTGGATATTCCTTATCTTATCGTGATTTATGATTTCAGATTGCAGATTTTAAATCCGCATTCCGAATTCCAAAATTAAATAAGCGTTGACTAATGACCAATGGCTAATCAATGAGCCTCTCCCCAATGTTTACCTATGCAAGTGTCGACAATCAAGGGTATTTTTAGTTCCATAACTCCTTCCATTTCTTTTTTTACCAAATCAACCATTGATTTCTTTTCCGCTTCAGGTATTTCAAAGACGAGTTCATCGTGAACTTGTAGAATCATTTTAGATTTAAGGTTTTTATTTTTTATGTCTCTTGAAATATTAATCATCGCAATCTTGATCAAATCCGCTGCGGATCCCTGAACAGGAGTATTAACAGCAGTGCGCTCCGCAAACTCTTTCATTTGCTTATTTTTGCTGTTCAACTCCGGCAGATATCTCCGACGGTTTAAAATAGTGGTAACATATCCATTTTTATGGGCATCCGTTATTGTTCGTTCTATATATGATTTTACTCCTTTATAGAGTGCAAAATAGTGGTTAATAAATTCTTTAGCTTCTTTTAGGCTAACTTTGATATTTTTGGACAGCCCAAAGGGGCTGATCCCATAAATAATTCCGAAGTTTACTGCTTTGGCCATTCGCCTCATATTAGAATCAATCATATTCGGAAAAACATTAAAAATTTTTGCCGCTGTCTGAGCATGAATATCTTCTCCTTTCTTAAATGCCCCCATAAGAACCTCATCCTCTGAAAGATGAGCAAGAATACGAAGCTCTATTTGTGAATAATCGGCAGAAAGCAACCGGTGGTTCTTTTCCGCTATGAATGCTTTCCTGATTTTACGACCGAGCTCAGTACGTATTGGAATATTTTGTAAATTCGGGTTGCTGGAACTAAGTCTACCGGTGGCTGTAACGGTTTGGTTAAATGAAGTGTGTATCCTACCTGTCTTTGAGTTGATGAGAAGGGGCAACGCATCAACATAAGTTGATTTCAATTTGCTAAGCTGCCGGTACAAAATAATTTCAGCCGGAAGGGGATGTGTCGAAAGCTGCTCTAATACTCTCATATCAGTCGAATAGCCTGTCTTATTTTTTTTAAGAGGAGGAAATTTTAATTTTTCAAACAAAAGCTCTGATAACTGTTTTGGAGAATTAATATTAAACACCTCTCCAGCCATATCATAAATTTTTTGCGCAGACAGGGAGATATCCTTTTCCAAGTCTTTTGACATTTTCTTTAAAAAGTTTTTATTAATTTTTACCCCGTTTATTTCTATCTCTGCCAGCACTTCAGCAAGAGGCAATTCCACGTTATTTAAAAGAGAAACAAGGGCATCTTTATCAATAATCCCAATTGCTAAAGCCGGTAAAAGTTTTTTGCTTAACTGTAAAGTTATATCGGCATCCTCGCCCGAATAACTTGCGGCAGTTTCTATATCTACTTTATTAAATCCAATCTCCTTTGAACCCGTCCCGGTGACTTCTTTGTAAGTTGTTACACGGTAATTAAGATATTCAAGAGCAATGTCTTCCAGATTATGGTTGTGTTTTGAAGGGTTAAGCAGGTAAGAAGCTATCATAGTATCAAAATAAATATTGTTTACTTTAATGCCGAAATTTTTAAAAACAATAATCTCGTACTTAATGTTCTGCCCTATTTTTTTGATATTTTTATCTTCAAGAATCGGTTTAAGTTTTTCCAGAACTTTATCCCTGTTAAGCTGTGCTGGAGCGCCAGGGTAATGATGCCCTACAGGTATATAATAAGCATTATGGGAAATAATGGATATGGAAATCCCTACAATTTCAGCTTCCATTGGAAATACGCTTGTTGTCTCCAGGTCCATAGAAAGAAGTCCTTTGTTCTTCACTTGAATAATAATTTTATCTAATTCCTTTTCACTAAAAACTATTTTGTACCTCTCGTTCCTAACACTCCCTTTAGTCCTTACTCGAGGGGGGATTAAGGGGGGTGTTCCGGGAATGAAAGACTGGGCCTGGAGCTTGGATAGAAGAGAAGCGAATTCTAATTCTTTGAAAAGAGAAATAACGCGTTTTGAATTCAATTCCTTTACTTTCATATTCTGGATCCCTACAGTAAGGCTCATATTGGTATTAATGGTACACAATTTTTTGCTAAGCCGTGCCTGTTCTCTATATTCCAAAAGTTTGTTTTTTAATGCCTCTTTTTTAATTTGTTGCAGGTTTTTCAGAAGGTTTTCAATATCGCCATAATCCTGAATTAAAGCTATCGCCGTTTTAGGGCCTATTCCTGGCACACCAGGAATGTTGTCCGAACTATCCCCCATCAAACCCATGACTTCCGTAACTTGCCCGGGTTCCACGCCAAACTTTTCCTTTACTTCTTTTACTCCAAAAGTTTTATTCTTCAAAGTGTCCAGCATTTTGATGTTGGAGCTTATTAACTGCATCATATCTTTGTCTCCACTAACAATCGTAACCTCAAACCCTTCCTTTTCAGCTTTTTTGGATACCGTACCAAGAACATCGTCCGCTTCAAAACCTTCTTGCTGTAAGGAGACAATATTAAAAGCCTCAACAAGATTAATGATATAAGGAAACTGGGGTATAAGATCATCAGGCGTTTCTGCCCGATTAGCTTTATACTCTTTATACATATCATGTCGAAAAGTTTTACCTTTAGGATCGAAGATTACGGCGATATATTCCGGCTGTTCTTCCCGGAGTATCTTTAAAAGCATGGTAGCAAACCCGTATATTGCGTTGGTAGGGAGTCCTTTTGAATTGGAAAGAAATTGCCTTACTCCATAAAAGGCCCTGAAGATATAGGAAGAACCGTCAATTAAATATAGACTGGGAGGTTTTTTCATAACAAGGACCTACGCATTTTCCAAGACCTTAATTAGAAAAATAGCCTGTGGCAACTCTGCACGAATAAGTCCGAAATCCGAAGCACTAAATTCTAAACAATATCCAATGGCCTAAATGCTAAATTCAAAACAAAAACCGGCTGAACAGGAGATGTTTTAACATTTGTATTTTTAATCTGTTTCGGATTTCGAAATTTGATGTTCGGATTTTTCTCTTTATATTATTCGATTTCAATAAATTACGGCAAATCAACAATTTTTTGTCGGTGTTGAGACATTAAGCACATACATTCTATATTTTTTAAAACATCATCAAGCAGTCTTTCCACGCATTCATGTAAAATCGCAAAAGTCGTTCTGAACCCAAAAATGCTCCCTCATCTCGAATCCTTAATGTCCTGTCCCTGGTATTCCGTGCTATAAAGAAGAAAGCATCTTTACTTTCTCTTTTGCCTCCGGAAACTTTTTAGCAACAGTTTGTAGTTGTTCTTTTTCCATAACCAGGAGAATATCCGAATCTTTTACCATCTCTTCTGCAAGGGGAAGAGAAGAGTGAGACGAAATGTCAATCCCGTGTTGTTTACAAATCTCAACGACTTTTGGGAGTGGACTAATGCCATTTATTGCGTGAGTTCCTGCTGACTTAACTTCTATTCCATGAATCTCTCTATTTTCAAGCATATTCCGCATCAAGGTATCCCGCCAGCGCACTTCTACTCTGATTTGCTCTACAAACAAAAAGTATTTTAACCATAAAGCAATCGTTCACAGGGATTAGGAAATATGGGTGAAGGTGTTATTGAAAAAGAGTGCTAGTCAACGCTTTATGATTGTTGACCATGGTCCTTGCCTCCTGATTAACTCGTTCCCAAGCTTCAGCTTGGGAACGAGTTAAAACCGGAGCAGATAATAAGCCGGGTTCTGTCTCTCTAATGAGATGGTAATCATTTATCTGGGCCTGGCGTTGCCGTCAGGCTTAAGCGGCCTAACCCGGAAGCCTCGGGCGGGCCACCCTCAAACGCTTCTCTATTTGGCCTTGCTCCAGGTGGGGTTTACCAACTTCCCCTGTCACCAAGGAAAGCAGTGAGCTCTTACCTCGCTTTTTCACCCTTACCCCGCACACAACTCGGGGCGGTATATTTTCTGTTGCACTTTCCATAGGGTCGCCCCTCCTCCGTGTTACGGAGCACCCTGCCCTCTGGAGCCCGGACTTTCCTCCATTCTCACAAATGGAGAACAGCGATTACCTAACCTACTCCGATCATTTGTTCCGAAAATAAAAACCGACTGCAATAAGGGCACTTAATAATTGAGTCGTTTTGTCTTATCTCAATAGATAATTGCGGCCTGAGGCTACGATGACAGCCACAGCATGTATTTTTCTCAATTTTAACAACTGCCAGTCCGTCTCGGGCATCCATTACCTTTTCGTAATATTTAAACCATTTGCTTTCAATCTTTGTCGCTAGTTCTTTTCTATGGTTTAGTTCCTTTTCCAGGTGTTTGTTGAGGTTTCCCAATTCGCCTTCTTTTATTTTTTTAACCTCAAGATATTTTTTCTCTTCCTCTTCCTTTTCTTTCAATTTCTGCTCATATTCTTTCTGGCATTCTTCAATGTTCTCCATCAACTTAATTTCTTCTTCTTCAAGAGAGCCAATCTTGCTTTTTAAATTTTCAATTTCCTGAAGAACGGCGGAATACTCTTTATTGGTTTTTACGTTCGGAAGTTTTCCTTTGGTATTGTTCAACAGGTCTGTTTTGGATTGGGTTTCCAATTCTTTAGAGCGACGTTCTTTTTTCGCCTGTTCGATTTTTCCGTTGAGTTGATTAATTTCCGAATTAATTTTCTCAACACCCTGTCGCTCACTCTCAATTTCTTCGGGAATCTTTTCTTTTTGTTGATTGAATATTTTTATTTCCTTATCAATTTTCTGAAGGCTAATTAATAATTCCAGTTGTCTATCTTTTATTGTAGTATTCATTAAGCATCTCTATTTTCTTTTTTATCAAATTTAGAGTTTCATTGGCCTCGTTAACTAATCTTTGCATAATTTCTTTTATAGGAAGAATATTTTTGGTTTTGTATATATTTCTTCCGGCAAAAAAGAGTCCATTTTCGATGTCCCCATCGCGGGCTAACTTAAGATGGTCCAGGATACAAAGGCTCCGTGAGTATTGTTTAAGATAATTATCGTTAGATAGCTGCATAATGCTTTATTTTAAGTTTAGTATGTTTTAAATGCAAATAAAAATAAATATTTAGTCACTAAGACCTTTAAACCACATAGCAGGCAGTAAGCAGTTATTTTTTTGCTGTTTACTGCTTGTTGACTACCCTTTCTTTTTTGGTTGTGGCTTTGCTGTGGTTTAATAATTATTCAAGAAGTCAAAAAATAGCTCCCGGAACGATAAGCTTGTTTAATTCTTCTGAAAGACGCCTTATAAAGCTTTCCATATTAGAATTAAGTTTTCTTATATCTTTCCTACCCAGGTAAAATACATTGGTTGCATAATTGTTTCTGCAATGAACAATAGCTCTAAAAATAGGCATATTCATAGAAGCAAATGTTTTGGTAGTTTGCATAAAAACTCCTAATATATCAGGTGTTACAATTTTAACAGCCCTGCCGATTACTCTTACTTTGGGTGATATTTTTTTGTACATTTTTTTGGTATTTGCCCCAACAAGAACCCTGTTTTTGTAAATATTGGTTACAGAATTCCCCTTAACAAAAATTTTGTCTATATCTTCTTTTACACATCTCTGGACATAGTAAAAATTTGTATAGTCAACAGGTTTATCGTTTACATCAACCATTTTAAAAATATCAAGAGCCACGTCATTCCAGGTATTAACCTGCGCGTCAATGACACTAATTTTGTTAAACGCGATTATACAGGCAATACGATAAAGAATTCCCTCTTGATCTGGCAGACAGAGGATTAAGTCTGCCGGTTTGTTCTCAACATAATAAAGTTGAACGGCAAAATGGTTTTTAGACTGTTTATAAGCACTGTATGTATCTAGTTGAGCTTGGAGGTCAGGTGGAAGATCAATTAAATTGATGAACTCTACTTTTAACGATTCATCAACGGCCTCCTTCTTTTCATAATACAGGGCTTTGTGATAAATATGCTTCAGGCTTGTTATCTGACCGGACGTCATTTTCATCTTAGTTCCATACCGATCAGCAAAAGTTAATAAGATCAACATTCTTAGCTTTTCCATATCTCCATCAATCAACTTCCATATCATTTCGTATGTTTCATTATCATAAGGGTCAAGGTCGAGTAAATCTTTCATTGCAAGATGTTTCCCAACAAGAAAGCTCACAGAGTCGATACTGCTTTGATCCATAATGCCTAATTCCTTGAGAATAGCAGGAGTCATAGCCTCGCCAACTTCATCTTCATTTTGATGTCTGGTCTTGTATCCCTTTCCAATGTCATGCAACAGCGTTGCTAATTTCAGAACTATATTGTTTTTAAGATTTTGATAGAGTTGGACAAGGAATGGATCGCCTTGATTTAATTCAAGCATATTAATAGCGTCTAAAGCTGCCATAATATGAATATCTACAGGAAAGCGGTGTACGTAAATATCCTGTGGCAAGCCGCAAAGAGCTGAGAACTTGGGAATAATAAAATTACCTATTAAGCCGAATTCATTCATATCGCGAATGGCTTTTGCAAAATATTTCCCCATTAATATGTGCTGAAATGTTTCAATCATTTTACCTTTAGTTTCACTTTCCATAAAAATGGGGACTAAATTGTCTTCATTTTCTTCTATGGAAAGAATAATCGGGTACGACATATTGAGTCCCTCTTGTGCGACAAACTTCATTAGATCAAATATTTTCTCAGGGGAATCAGAAAAGATCTTTTCCTTGCCGGGAATGAAGACAATGTAATTTTTATCGTTTGTACCAAAATAAGCGTTCAAATTTTTGGCAACAGTCTCATCCCGCCATATGCAGTCCCACAAAAGATTTCTTCCGTCCCGCTTTAAAGGAAGAGCCGCATGATAGAAATACTCTTTGTAAAAATCGTTCAGTTTAAACCCGAGGGTTTTGGCTATCTTTTCACGGTTTTCAAACGACAGTTTGTCTTTGTTGCCCGATGGTTGAATGAGGTGGAGTAACAGCCGAACTTTGACTAAGAAATTTAAAGCAATTTGATCCCTGTTATACACCTGTTCACTAATTCGTTTTTCGGAAAACAGCTTATTTAAAGTTTCTGACATAGAAGGCTCCTTATAGCCATACTTTATTTTTGTTAGAAATAAAGCCCAGTAAAAGCGTCGAATGTCATTTTTAACATCCGGTTCTTGCTGAAAAACGGTGTTTTCAACGGCATAACATTCCGTATACATAATATTATCTTCAATAAAAAATTGCTTGTTTGATTCCAATATAGAGAATATTTTTTTCTGAAAAAGATTAAATGTTTCCTTGCTTCCTGAAACAAAACGCCCTTCCAGCAAAGACCTGAAATTAATAATCTCTTTTCCTGTCGAAGGCATACTTATTTCGTCTAAAGTCAAATACCCAAAACTACTTGAAGAAGGAAAGATGTTCTGGTGAATAAAAAGATATTCAAAGTTCCTAACAATTCCTTTAACCGTTTTATCCGCGTGTGATTGGTGATTCGATATCACGGTAAGATCAATATCTGATAATGGGAACATTTCACTTCGCCCGTATCCCCCACGGGCAACAATGGCAAATGGAACGTTTTCCGGTTTTAGTGAAGTTTTATTTGTTATGTTAAATTGTAGAGTAGCACATTCCAGGCTGAACCTTATCACCGCATCAATCAGGGCTGTCCTTTGAAATAATATTTCAAATGGATAGTTACTTTTCGCTATGTTTTTATAATGATTTGTTGATTCAGTTTCAACTAATGGGAGGATTTTATTTTTGTAATAAAGATTAAAGTCGGGTTTAGTAGTTTTGTGTGCCTGGTCGGAAGAAAAGTCATCCTGGAAAAGATTCTGTAGTTGCTTATACAGATTATCTTCATACTGCTGATTTTTTTCCTTATAATCAGAAATGGTTTTGCCGAGCATTTATTCGTTCCATAATGGTGAGATCTCTCTTATTTTTTTTACGATGGGAGGTAATATCTCAGCAACATAATTTACATCCTCTTCCGTGTTCATTTTCCCAAAGCTGAAACGTAATGAACCGTGCACTTTTTCGTGGGGTATCCCCATTGCAGTCAATACGTGGGAAGGTTCCAGGGTGCCTGAACTGCAGGCTGATCCGGTAGAGACAGCTACTCCTTGAAGATCAAGGTTAATCATGATGGATTCTCCTTCTACGCATTCGATACCAATATTTAAAGTTGTTGGCAACCGTTTTGTTGGATGCCCATTAAGAGTGGTTTTCGGGACCGAGCATGTCAGTTTTCTATGTAAACTATCCCGTAACCCTGTCAAATATTTTGATCCGGATTCCATATCTTTTTTCGCTATTTCACAAGCCTTTCCAAAGCCGACTATCCCCGGTACATTTTCAGTGCCGGCCCTCCTGTTTCTTTCATGGTGACCACCGCTGATTATTGGAAACAGTTTTGACGTCCCGTTTTTAATATACAGTGCTCCTACGCCTTTCGGCCCGCCAAGTTTGTGACCGGAAATAGACAAAAAATCAACATTTAAATCATTTACATTCAAAGGAATTTTTCCAAAACTCTGGACCGCATCCGTATGAAAAAAAATATTTCTCTCTTTAGCAATTGTTCCAATTTTTTCTACCGGCTGAATCGTTCCCACTTCATTATTGGAATGTTGGATAGAAATCAGGACTGTGTTTTCTTTGATAGCTTTTTTTATTTCTTCCGGATTAACCATCCCGTACTGGTCTACCTTAATATAAGTTACCTCAAAACCAATTTTCTCGAGAAGGCGGCAGGTATTCAAAACCGCCGGATGTTCAACCCGGGAGGTTACTATATGTTTTTTGCCTTTTAAATTAAAGAGAGCCACCCCTTTGATAGCGATATTGTCCGATTCGCTTCCTCCACTGCAAAATATAATTTCGGATGGGGAAGCATTGAGCAATTCCGCAATCTTTTCACGGACTTCGTCCATGACCACTTTTACAGGCCTGCCAAACTGATGGGCGCTGGAAGGGTTTCCGAAACAGTCCTTTAAATAAGGAGACATGGCTTCAAAGACTTCAAGATGCATTGGGGTGGTGGCGTTATTGTCTAAATAAACTTTTCTCAAATCCAGATCCTTTTAATAATCTGTAAGCGTTCAGCAGTCAACCGTGAGCTTTCATATAAATCAAATAAAAACAAAAACTATCCCTATAACATTTTTCACAATTTGTGCGTACAGCATTTATTGTTTTTACATGTTTTCTTGATTGCTGATAGATAACTGCTGAACGCCTACAAACTATTTAGCAATTTTCAACGATTTCGTTTTTTTTATGCTCTTTTTATTAATATCCTTTACTTTTTTAAGTTCTTTAAGCTCTTTTTCAAGTTTAGGAATTTTTTCCAGCAAACATTTAATGGCTTGTGCGACGGGATCCGGCGACCTTTTTAAATCATCATCCATATTTTTAAGCGGATCACTATCTCCCCGATAAATCATTCTTCCGGGCACTCCGATAACAGTAGAATTCTTGGCGACATCCTCCAAGACGACTGAACCCGCGCCTATTTTACAATTAGCCCCCACATAGAGAGATCCTAAAATTTTAGCTCCTGCACCAACGACAACATTATGGTCCAGAGTCGGGTGGCGTTTTTCTTTTTTCAGGCTGAGTCCGCCTAAAGTAACTCCTTGATAAATCGTGCAATTATCACCAATTTCTGTTGTCTCTCCTATGACAACTCCCATTCCGTGATCAATAAAGAACCCTTTTCCGATTTTTGCTCCCGGATGAATTTCAATGCCGGTAAACCATCGAGAGATATGAGATATAATTCTGCCGATCAGAAATAAGCGATTAAGCCAAGACCAGTGTGCTATTCTGTGTAAGATTATCGCATGAAAGCCGGGATAACAAAAAATCACTTCAAGAAAATTTCGCGAAGCCGGGTCCCTTGCCAAGGCTATTTGAATATCGTCTTTAATTGTTTTAAGCACCATAATTTAAACAATATATCAAATCCGACTAAAAACGTCAAGTATTGTAGGAACCCTGGAAAGCATTAAACACGTGCGGTGGTACCAGAAAAGTGTGGGTTGTCTATGGATTAACGCTACCGATACAGCCATCTTCAAATTCTCTCTTTTTGCAGTATTCTTAAGAGCCAGTTGTACCTAGAAAAACACAGGTTTTTCTAATCCTTTTGCAATTTTTACGGCTCGACAGGGGGGATACGTCTATCTTTTTCAAGATCACATAAACTTTGAGGGGTTATTTCCAAAAGCTGTGCAAACTCTTTTTGTGTCATCTCTTCCCCTAACCTGAAATTTTCAAGAACATTGCCGAAAGTAAGAAGACCATCATTACTTTCCGAATCCTTTGTTCCACATTTTTTATTATTTATGTTTATGTACCTCCTCTATTTCAATATTATTTATCAGGATAGAAAATATTTTGTAGCACTGTTTGACACAAAACTAAGTTTGGGATGTATTAAAGCAAGAGGTTTTTTACGGCTTTTTCATCTAAGGAGCAAGCTTCTTGCGGCGGAAGTTTGTAATCAGGGTATTTGCAAACTTCAACGAGTATTTTAGTTAACTTCGGGGCTTTACTGTAATGGGCAGTAATTGTGGAAATCGTTTCCATTGCCCCATTTTCAATTTTCCCTTTAGCCACAACTAAAGGTCCTTTATACTCGATTGATCTAAATACATGGTCTCCCGGTTGCACCAATTTCTCGAGTTTTTCATTTTCTTCCTTATTTCTTCCAACAATTATTTTACACCGATCATTAATTCGCAGGTGCCTCCCTACTCTTAATAATCTCGCGTCGTTTAAGCTGATAGGATTTTGGAATCGATAAAGGTCTTTCAATCTCTTTACAAAATGATAGTCTGTAAGCAGGCACCCGCCTGATGCACAGGGATAATCGTAGATACCCTTTTCCTCTGCTAAAGCCATCTGGTGTTTTCTGGATCGACCTCTTATTTTCAGCAGGCGGTTACGATTTATTATGCCGTTAATTTCAGGCAGGGTCGGCTTAAGAAATTGTGCTGAAAGAGGACGAACAATGAGCCCTTTTAGTCCGCTGTCTCTTTCTATAATACTCATGGTATCACGCCTTTGTGACATGGGTCTCTGCCCCAGAACCTCTCCGGTAAATATAAAAGAAGCATTTTCATCAATCATAAATTGCTTGGCATCCTTAAACATCATAATCCTGCAATCTATACATGGATTCATGTTGCTCCCATAACCGTATTTAGGGCTTTTCACCATTTCAAGGTATTTCTCCCCTAAAAATAGCGTTTTTGATTTAATTCCGAACTGTTTTGATGCTTTTAACGCTTCACTTTTACACCCTGCTCCTTTTCTGGTACATGTGCAAAAGGGGCTGAGGAAGTTAAGAGCAATGACCTCAATACCTATATCCAACATAATCCTGACAGCCAGACTGCTGTCTAGTCCACCTGATAATAGTCCAATAGCTTTTTTGTTCATTGTAAATTTAGTTTAGGGACAGAGAAAATCCTTTTCAACAAAATTTTACCCCCGATGATTTATAATTTATAAAATAGCGTTATTTCTCTATAAGTCAAGTAATTCGGGGACAATTTTTAGCTAAATATTTGGGTTTTTGGCACAAATTTACTTTTTCTATCCAAAACTAAAAAAGTATTAAGCTTTTTGGGCGTTTTGACGGAAGGTTTTATTGTTAAATTTTGAAAATACTTTTTAACCCTCCTCAATCTCTTCCATGAGAAAGCATGGAGGGATAAAAAGTATAATATTTCTTTATATTTATTCCGAATAAAAAGGAGGTGCGTTCAGGGGTCAATGCGCTTCATTAAAAGAAAAACGACGGCAGAGAAGGGTTGACTCGACCATACTTTATTAAATAACTTCAACATAAATGCATGAAGGTATTTTATGTTCATTGGTTTTCAGGACATTGCCATTAATTCCCGGGTAAACGAGGGTCTTGTTAACAAGCTTCAATTCAAAATGAAAGACACGCTGGTTGAAGCCGGTAGACAAACAATCTATGCACAAAGACCTGACGTGGGAAGTCATCTAAAAAATGGCGCTCCAAGAACGGGCTTCAGTGTTGAATCCGGAGGCTTCGCTTATACTAAATTTGTCTTAATAAAAGCGAAAGAGACTTTTGAAGGAAAATCTTTTTCAAACTCAGATCTAATAAAAGGAAATGAACCCATAGAACGAACTGTCAACATTCAGCCTTTTTCAGAAAGTAAGATTGCAACACTTTACGCGGAATCCGCTCCTAAATAAGGTCAAAGTTTTTTAAATTAAAAGGTAGGGTATATAAATACCCTGCCTTTTTTTGTACCGATTCCAGTTTTTTTATGCCTTACAGACGTGGTTAATAATGATTTTGCAATATATAGGGATAAAAAAATAAAGGCTGGACAAATGTTGAAAAACATTGACAAACAATACCGTTAATGATACCAAACCATTAGCAATAAATTTCTCCTCATTAAGAAATGACTGGTTTTTTTAAATCAAACCTTCCTGATAGCAGACAATTAAAACGCCTCAAAGCATCAATAAAGGCAAAATTTAAAATGATCAGCGGCGAGAACCCTTAGAAACATCGAATGAATCAACGGGCAGTGTAAATAATATCTCCCTCTATGGGTTATGCCTGGGTTTGGAAGCAGGATTAGTACAAATCGGGCGTTTCCATATTTCTCATGATAGCTCTATGATGAAAAAAAACCGGATTGAAATAAAATTACAACTCCCGCAAGAAGAAGAAAGTAAGTCTTCTGACGCTATAAATGTTTTTGGGCGAAGTCAGCTGGTACAATAAAACTGATTTCAATCCTCAATATCCTTATCATATTGGTGTACAAATCTTAGAAATATCTAAAGAGGATAAGTCAAAATTAGAAACATTAATTAATAATAACTGACCTAATGCATTTAATTAAACTAAAGAGACTTCAACGGGGCTTTTTTATTGTCTTCGAGGGACTGGATGGTTCAGGCAAAACTACCCAGGCCTTTTTACTGAAAGAGTTTTTAGTTAAAAAAGGATACGATGCTATTTTGCTGCGCGAACCAACGGAAGGCCCTTGGGGGGGGGAAATTAAAGAGCTTCTCTCCAATGGAAGGAAGGAAATTTCTCCGCAGGAGGAATTAAATCTATTTATAGAAGACAGGAAAGACAATATTAACAAAAACGTACTTCCTGCTATGAGAGATAACAAAGTTATTATTCAGGACAGGTATTACTTCTCTACAATAGCATATCAAGGGGCTCTGGGAGTAGAACCTCAACAAATCAGGGCGATGAATGAGGCTTTTGCATTAAAGCCCGACCTTGTTTTTTATCTCGAAATTAGACCGGAATTGGGCTTAAAGCGGATAGAAGCCGGACGCAAAGGGAAAAGAGATGCTTTTGAAAAAGAGCATTATTTGTCAAAGGTTAAAGAAATTTTCGACTCTTGTAACGATCCTTTTATTAAGAAAATCAACGGCTCACGTTCGTTAGACTCTATCCAAAAAAATATTAATGAAATTACCATCGAAAAGTTATCTCTTCTCACTGCCAATATTTAGCTCTTAAAATTTAAGGAAGAAAATAGCCCATTTTAAAAACATTTTTTCCTAAAAAGATATAATGCAGCATGAATTTATCATTGCAATTACAGGCGCAAGCGGGGCAATTTATTCTAAAAAGTTGTTTGACTCGTTAATCGACAGCAAGACCCGCATTCATCTTATATTTTCTAAAAATGGCAAGAAAATTCTAAAAAATGAGCTGAACCTGTCTTGTTCCTATTTTGAAAAAGAGGGAGTTTCTATTTATGACAATTCTCAATTGAACAGCAAAATTTCCTCTGGTTCTTTTCGCCACAATGGTATGATTATTATTCCCGCTTCAATGGGGTGTATTGGGAGAATCGCTTCCGGTGTCTCGGAAGATCTCATTACCCGGTCTGCTGATGTTGCTTTAAAAGAAGGTTTTTCCCTCATCTGTGTTCCCCGCGAAACTCCATATAATACTATCCACCTTAAAAACATGCTAGCGCTATCGCAGGCCGGTGCTGTTATTTTGCCTGCTTCTCCTGGTTTTTATCATAAACCCAAGAATCTTGATGACATATCTGATTTTATAGTTGACAGGGTTCTCGTACATCTCAACATAAAACAAAGAATCCTTCCAACATGGGAGCCAAACAGCTGTTAAATATAGGTTTTCTGCTCGCTTGTCTGCCAATTGACATTGAGACTTTTTCCATTAAGATATTTTAAAAACCTTTTATATTTCCTCTTGCATTTTTATTTTCAGTTCGCTTATACTTGACTTCTTCTTTTTTTTTTACCTCGCTTAAGTTTCATATTTATGGAAAATCTTTGGAACAATTGTTTAAAAGAAATCAAAAAAAACCTTCCCCCACAGGTTTATGAAACATGGTTTTTACCTATCTCAATCATTTCATTTTCTAAAGAGAAAGCCACAATTGAAGTTCCCAGTAAATTTCATAAAGAATGGTTAACTTCCAAATATCAACCTCTTTTAGAAGAAACTCTTTGCAAAATATGTGGAAGCAATATTTCTATTGACCTAACGATTTCAAATTTAGAAAAAAGTCCACCAAAAGAAAAAAAGAAAACAAAAGATATTTTTCCTCTTGTTGTAAAAGTTGAAGAGGAGATTAGCAAAACAAACTTTAACAGGTACGGTTTAAATAAAATGTATATTTTTGATAGTTTTATTACCGGTACCTCTAACCAGTTTGCTCAAGCGGCGGCATATGCGGTAGCCGAAGCACCGTCAAAAGCTTATAATCCTCTCTTTTTATACGGTGGAGTAGGTCTTGGAAAGACTCATCTCCTCCATGCAATTGGACACCATATTTTAAAAAAAGATAAGAGAAAGAAAATTTGTTATCTCTCCTCCGAACGATTTCTTACAAATCTTATTTCTGCAATAAAACAACAAAATACAGAGGGGTTTAGAAAACTTTACAGAAATGTAGATATATTATTAATGGATGATATCCAGTTTCTCGGGGGAAAAGAGAAATCACAGGAAGAGTTCTTTCATACATTTAATACCTTGTTTGAAACCGAGAAACAGATTGTTATTGCAAGCGATCGTTTTCCTAAATTTATTCCCAAGCTGGAGGAAAGACTGGTCTCCCGTTTCCAGTGGGGTCTCATTGCCGATATAAAACCTCCGGAATACGAAACAAAAATAGCCATTTTGAAGAAGAAAGCGGATACATTTAACTTTAACCTGACCGATGACGTTGCCGGATATATAGCAAAAAAGATTTTCACAAGTGTCAGAGAACTGGAAGGGGCGCTTATAAGAATTATTGCATACAGCAGTTTGACTAATAGATCAATTAATCTTGATATGGCCGAAGAAGTATTGAAAGACCTTTTTTATGAAAGGGAAAAAGTTATCACTCTAAAATTAATCCAGAAAGAAGTTTCAAGTTTTTTTAATTTAAAAATATCGGACTTAAAGTCAAAAAATAGAAATAGGGCTATTGTTTTAGCCAGGCATTTAGCAATGTTTTTATGCAGGGAATTAACAAATGCCTCTTTGCCTGATATAGGAAAAAATTTTGGGGGAAAGGATCATACCTCTGTTATTCATGCCTGTAGAAAAATTAATTCACAGTTAAAATCCAATCCTGATATAGCGCATAATATTAAACAGTTAAAGGACATCATCTCCAAGTAAAACCACTGAATAAACTGTGAAATAAAAGTTAGTAATGATTTTCCTCTTTTTGTGTGTTAATATCAAAGAATAAATATCAACAGCTTTATTTCCACTAAATTATTCTTTTAATTAGGGTTACTCGTAAATTCACATATTCACCTCGTCTACAACAACAACTAATTTTATATATAAATTATTAATAGATAAATAACTAAGAAAAAGAAAAAATTAGTAACTTATTTTTAAACATAAAGACTTTCTATGGAAAAAAAATACGATAGTTCCAGTATAAAAGTTCTTGAAGGATTGGAAGCTGTTAGAAAAAGACCAGCTATGTACATTGGAGATACCTCAAAAAACGGACTTCATCATCTTGTATATGAAGTTGTTGATAATAGTATTGACGAAGCTATGGCCGGGTATTGTAGTAAAATAGAAGTAACTATTCATATAGATAATAGTATTACGGTCATTGATAATGGAAGGGGCATTCCTGTTGATTATCATAAAGATAAAAAAAAACCTGCAGCTGAAGTGGTAATGACAACTTTACACGCAGGAGGTAAGTTTGATGATAAATCTTATAAAATTTCAGGAGGATTACATGGAGTAGGAGTCTCGGTTGTTAATGCACTATCTGCTGAGCTAAAGATGGAAATAAAAAGAGATAATAAAGTTTACTATCAGACTTACGAAAAAGGAATTCCTAAAAATTCATTAAAGACGGTTGGAAAAGCAAAAAAAACCGGTACAAAAATATGGTTTAAACCGGACGATATTATTTTTGAAGAAACCAAATACAGTTTTGATTTACTTTCGCAAAGACTTAGAGAACTGGCATTTTTAAATAGAGGGTTAAAGATTATAATTTTTGATGAAAGAAATGAGAAAAAAAATGAATTTTATTATTCAGGCGGAATAGTTTCGTTTATTCTTCTTTTAAATGAGAAAAAAAACCCATTACATAAAAAGCCGGTTTACATAGAAAAAACAAAAGATAATATTCAGTTAGAACTTGCGGTTCAATATAATGATAGTTATAAAGAAAATGTATTTTCATTTGCAAATAACATTCACACTCATGAGGGAGGAACTCATTTAAGCGGTTTAAAATCAGCATTAACAAGAACCCTTAACAGTTATGCACAGAGTAAAGGCCTTCTTAAAAATTTGAAAACCAATTTAAGCGGTGATGACGTTAGAGAAGGATTGACTGCAGTGCTAAGCGTAAAAATACCAGATCCGCAATTTGAGGGACAAACGAAAACCAAACTCGGAAATAGTGAAGTCAAAGGTATTGTTGAACAGGCGGTTAATGAAAAGCTGTCCGAATTTTTTGATGAAAACCCAAAAACTGCGAAAACAATTGTCTTAAAAGGCATCAATGCAGCCCTAGCAAGGGAAGCAGCCCGTAAAGCTAAGGAACTGGTAAGACGAAAAGGAGCACTGGAAGTAAGTTCTTTACCCGGGAAGCTGGCCGATTGTTCTGAGAAAGACCCAACATATTCTGAAATATATATAGTGGAAGGAGATTCAGCGGGTGGTTCCGCAAAACAGGGAAGGAATAGAAAAAACCAGGCAATATTACCACTAAAAGGGAAAATTTTAAATGTTGAAAAAGCACGGTATGATAAGATGCTCAGCAGTGATGAAATTCGCACATTGATTACTGCATTAGGCACTGGTATAGGCAAGGAAGATTTTAACATAGACAAGGCGAGATACCATAAAATTATCATTATGACCGACGCCGACGTTGACGGGTCTCACATACGAACTCTTTTACTCACATTTTTTTTCAGACAAATGCCTGAAATTATTGAAAAAGGATACTTATATATAGCCCAACCGCCTCTTTATAAGCTAAAAAAAGGAAAACATGAGGAATATCTTAAAACCGAAGACACTTTTAAAAAAAAGTTGGTTCAGTTTGGTGTAGAAAATGTGAAATTAAAAATTAGCGGAAACGGAAAAAGCAGCACAGGGAAAGAGTTAGAAAAAATTATATCAAGATTAATAGAGTTTAAGAAATATGAAGAAAAAATTGAAAGATATAATGTACCAAAAGAATTAATTGAAGAGATGTTAAAGGAGAATTTAGATAAAAAAGCCTTTGCGGACTTAGTTGAATTAACGGAGTCTATAAATAATGTTCTTAAAAATCTTTTAAAGAAAAAAGACTCAGAAATGCCAGTTTCAAATCTTCCCGTTTTTATTAATATATCAAAGAAAATATCAAAAGAAGAATTAGATCAATTTAAAAAATCAGGATTAAAAATTAAAAAAATATCTGAAAATTTTTATTCTATGGCTGACAAACCAACGCCGTTAATAATTAATAATGTTTTAACTATAAATAAAGTAACTATTCAAATTGATGAAGATAATAATAAGTTTGAAGTAATGATAGAAGGGGTTAGGAACAATAACGAATTTAAGACAAAAATAAATCGAGAATTAATAACTTCCGTTCTTTATAAAAACATCAAGAAGATATACAAGTTTATTGAAACTTTGGATAAACCGCCCTTTGAATTAGTGCAAAACGGAACAAAAACAATAATAAACAATAAAGATGAGTTAATGACAACCATAATTAACGATGGAAAAAAAGGACTGGTTGTTCAACGATATAAAGGACTTGGCGAGATGAACCCGGCCCAGTTGTGGGAAACCACGATGAATCCAGAGAAGCGAATTTTACTGCAAGTGAAAACCGATGATAAAGTGGCTGCTGATGAAATGTTTACAGTTTTGATGGGTGATCAAGTCGAGCAGAGAAGAGAGTTTATAAAACAAAATTCAAACCAGGTTCGTAATTTAGATATTTAACCGGGTTTCTATTGCCTGCCTGTTTTATTATTATTGCAAATTTGCAATCCGCATCTTTCCGCAACTTTGTCGAAAAAAAGTATATTCCTGTTATTTGTGAGAGGAGTTAAATGGAGCCCATTAGAGAAACAATTGAATCGGTAAACATTGAAGACGAAATGCAAAAATCCTATATAGATTACGCAATGAGCGTAATTATAGGAAGAGCGCTTCCGGATGTTCGAGATGGTTTAAAACCTGTTCATCGGAGGATACTATTTGCCATGAACGAACTAAGCAATTACTGGAATAAACCATATAAAAAATCTGCAAGAGTTGTCGGGGATGTGATTGGTAAATACCATCCCCATGGAGACACAGCTGTATATGACACAATTGTTAGAATGGCGCAGGGTTTTTCTCTCAGGTACCCTCTTGTAGACGGTCAGGGGAATTTCGGCTCTATTGACGGTGATTCTCCGGCGGCAATGAGGTATACCGAAATTAAAATGGAGAGGATATCCGCAGAAATGCTGAATGATATAGAGAAAGAAACCGTGGAGTTTGGGCCAAACTACGATGATTCTCTTAAAGAGCCTTTATTACTGCCAGCCAAAATCCCCAACCTGTTAATTAATGGTTCATCAGGAATTGCGGTTGGGATGGCTACTAATATTCCTCCTCATAATTTGAATGAAATAATCACTGGAATTATTGCTCTTATTGACAATCCGGAAATTACCATCAAGGGGTTAATGAAATTTGTGAAAGGGCCGGATTTTCCAACCGCTGGATTTATTTACGGAAAAGAAGGAATCAAATCCGCGTATGAAACAGGACGCGGAAGAATTCAAATGAGAGCAAAAGCAATTATTGAAAAAAACCCGAAAAACGACAGAGATAGCATAATAGTAAATGAATTGCCCTACCAGGTTAATAAAGCGAAACTCGTCGGGAAAATAGCAGAATTAGTAAGAGATAAAAAAATTGAAGGCATTTCCGATTTAAGAGACGAGTCTGACAGAGATGGGATTCGTGTAGTAATAGAATTAAAAAAAGAAGCCATAACCCAAGTGATATTGAATAAATTATACAAGCACACCCAGATGCAGGAAACCTTCGGGGTTATTATGCTGGCACTGGACAGATATCAGCCCAAAGTTATGGATCTCAAAACTCTGCTGGGTAAGTTCGTTCAGTTCAGAATAGAGATAGTTACTAGACGCACCGAATTTGACCTGAAAAAAGCAAAAGAAAAAGCTCATATACTGCGGGGATTAAAAATAGCGCTTAATTCTCTGGATGAAGTTATTAAATTAATTAAAAAAGCAGCAACACCCAAGGAAGCTCAGGAGAAGATGATCGCAAAGTTTAAACTGGATGAAATCCAGGCAAAAGCCATTTTGGATATGAAACTGCAACGCCTGACCGGATTGGAAAGACAGAAAATATTAGACGAATTAAAAGAACTGGAAGATAGGATCCAGTGGCTAACTTTTGTATTAGGCAGTGAGCAAGAGATCTTTAAAATTATTAAAGATGAACTCAGGGAAATCCAGGATAAATATGGCGACGAAAGAAGATCAGAAATCATTGAAGTAACTCAAGATATCAGCATAGAAGATATGATTGTTGAAGAAGATATGGTCGTGACAATATCCAATACAGGATATATTAAGCGAAATCCTGTTAGCCTGTATCGAGCCCAGCGAAGAGGTGGAAGGGGAATAAAAGGTATGTCCGTGAAGGAGGAAGACTATATAAAAGATTTATATATAGCAACAACTCATGAATATCTCCTTTTCTTTTCGGATATAGGCCGAGTATATTGGTTAAAGGTTCATGCAATTCCTCAGTTCGGAAGGGCGTCAAAGGGAACGTCGATAGTAAACCTGCTTCAACTGCAAAAAGAGGAAAAAATAGCAGCCGTTGTCCCGGTGAAAGAATTTGAAGAGGACCGTTTTTTAGTCATGAGCACAAGAAATGGAATTGTTAAGAAGACCCCTTTAATGGCCTTCAGCAATCCCAGATCAACAGGTATTATTGCTCTGACAATCGATAAGGGAGACCAGCTTATTGGTGTTAAGCATTCAGACGGCAAAAGAAAAATATTTTTGGGAACAGAAAATGGCATGGCCATACTCTTTGACGAAAAACAAATCAGGCCTATTGGAAGATCAGGAAGAGGGGTTCGGGGAATAACTTTAAAGAAGGAAGATAGGGTTGTTAGTATGGAAGTCATTGGTGACAAGGCGACGGCTCTGACCATTACAGAAAATGGTTTTGGAAAACGAACAGAAAGCTCAGAATATCGTATTCAAAGTCGCGGGGGCAAAGGAGTAATTAACATTAAGCGTACGGCAAAAAATGGAAAAATTATTTCCATAAAAATAGTTTCTGACGAAGATCAACTTATGGTGATTACCTCGGACGGAAACATCATACGCATGAAAGTTAGTGAAATTTCAACGATTGGCAGAAACACACAGGGATATCGGATTGTTAGTTTAAAAGAAAATACGAAAATAGTTGATATGGCGAGAGTCGTCGAAAAAGAGGAATAGTGGGACACTACAGATTTTTTTTAATATTCGTTTGGTTCCTCTTAATTGTAATAAGTACCTCTTGTTCGAGGGAATCCGCAGAGATCCTTTATAAAACCGGCCAGGATTTATGGAGTAAAGGAGAGACGAAAAAGTCACTAGATAGTTTTTTAAACATTATAGAAAAATATCCCACCAGCGACCTGCATGACGAAGCCCTTTTTAAAGCCGGGGAGCTTTATTACTTAAGCTATAGCGATTTTTCAAACGCAATAAAATCTTTTCGGAAAGTGCTCCTTGTTAAGAGTGCCCGCGTTAAACTAAAATTCCAGGCGCAGAGTTATATAGCAGAAATATACGAAAATAGTTTGAATGACTATGATCAAGCAATCATTGAATACCAGCGGCTGATAAATAATTTTGAAAATTGGATTTCACCAGGCGAAGGACAGTTTAAAATAGCTAAGTGTTATTTTAAAAAAGGTGATTATAAGCAGGCTGTCGTAGAATATGAAACATTGGTAGAAAGATTCCCTGTTAGTCCTCTTGTTGAAGAAGCCATATATCAAATTGTAACCAGTAATTTTATTTTAGGAGAATGCAGCAAAGCTGTTAAAAATTATGATAGGTTTGAAGAAAAATTTTCTGATAGCCGTTTTATGCCTGAAATTAAATTTGAAATAGGATCCTGTTACGAAGAAGAAGGAAATTTATTAGAATCGTTAACCATATTTAGAGAATTGAAAGATCATTATTCCAATAAAAAGCTACTGGAAATGAAGATAAGTTCTATTGAAAAACGTTTATCCGCAAGAAGAAGATAGATGCTGGATTTAAAGAAAATAAGAGAAAAATCAAATGAAATACAAAAAGGGCTTGAGACAAGAGGCATGGTTTTTGATATTAATCAGGTTTTGGAGCTTGATAATCAAAAACGTTTAATCTTGAAAGAAGTTGAGGAACTGAGACACCGCAAGAAAATCCTTTCCTCTGAAATTGGGAAGTCCAAGGGAGAAGGAAAAGAGCGTGAAAAAGAAGAAGTAAAAGAAATATCAGAGAAAATTAAAAAATCAGAGGAAAAACTGAAGGGACTTGATAATAAATTGCAAGAATTACTTTTTTTGATTCCAAACACTCCTGACAAAACAGTCCCCTTGGGCAAAAATGAAAACGATAACAAGGAAATAAGAAAATGGGGAAAACCACCGGATTTTAATTTTAAACCAAAAGAACATGCCGCAATTGGGGAAAACCTGGGTATCCTAAATTTCAAAAAAGCTGCAAAATTATCAGGCGCAAGGTTTGTTGTTAATGAGGGAGCGGGGGCAACATTAGAGAGGGCTTTGATAAATTTTATGCTCGATTTACAAACAAGGGAACGTGGTTATAAAGAAATGCTGTTGCCGGTTATTGTAAAGGAAGAATGTATGATTGGAACGGGGCAGCTCCCGAAATTTAAAGAAGATCTCTTTCAATTGGAGAATACTGACTCATATTTAATACCTACGGCGGAAGTGCCGTTAACTAATTTGCACCGTAATGAAATCCTCTCGCCAGAAGAATTGCCTTTACGCTATACTTCAAATACACTCTGCTTTCGGAGTGAGGCAGGATCATACGGTAAAGATACAACCGGACTGATACGACAGCACCAATTTAACAAAGTGGAGCTGGTAAAGTTTGTGGAGCCGGAAAATTCATATGAAGAACTGGAATCTTTGTTAAATGATGCGGAAGAAGTGTTAAAGAGGTTGAACCTTCACTACAGGGTTGTTTGCCTGTGTACGGCTGATTTAGGATTTGCTGCTGCAAAAACCTACGATATTGAAGTATGGATGCCCGGTCAACAGCGATACAGGGAGATATCATCGTGCAGCAATTTTCAAGACTTTCAAGCACGCAGAGCAGAAATCCGTTTTAAAAAGAAACCGGATTCAAAACCGGAGTTTGTCCATACCCTGAATGGTTCTGGATTGGCTGTTGGCAGATTGTTGGTTGCTGTATTAGAAAACTATCAGCAGGAAGACGGGTCCGTCGTGATTCCGGAAGCCGTTCGTAGCTATATGGATGGGGCGAAAGCAATAAAAAAAAATTGACAATTGTTAATTAAAAATTGAAAATTGTGAACTATGAAGGAGGGATGGCCGAGTGGTTGAAGGCGGCGGTCTTGAAAACCGTTGAACGAAAGTTCCGTGGGTTCGAATCCTACTCCCTCCGCCAATAAAAAATCACTGGTCATTTTCCAATAACTAATGACAAATAACAGATGTAAGAGGAGAGGTGGCCGAGTTGGCTTAAGGCGCACGCCTGCTAAGTGTGTGTAGGCTAATCCCCTACCGAGGGTTCGAATCCCTCCCTCTCCGCCAAATTATTAACACTTAGCGCTTGTATATTCCACAGGAGTAATTTATTGCTTCATTAAAATTCTGGTTATTTTTCTCTCCTTCGTGTCTTAGCAGCCGAGCTATTAGATAATCTTCTATGGAAAAGGGAAAATTATTTATTATCAGTACGCCTATAGGAAACATGGATGACATTACTTACCGTGCTGTGAAAACTCTTAAAGAAGTCGATATCATCGCGGTTGAGGATACACGCCGCACAAAAAAACTTCTTTCGCATTATGATATTCATAACAGAATCATTAACTATCATGATTATAATAAAATCAGCGTTTCAAAGAAAATATTGAGTTTTCTTCTTTCCAATAAAAATGTTGGACTGGTTTCAGATGCCGGAACCCCCTGTATTTCTGATCCGGGTTTTTATCTTGTCAGGAAAGCCCTTGAGAATGATATAAAACTAATCCCGATACCGGGGCCTTCAGCAGTATTGGCGTCTTTGATTGTTTCAGGGTTGCCGCCAGACCGTTTTATTTTTGAAGGGTTTTTACCGCGTGGTAAGGGAAAAAAAAGAAAACGGCTGGAAGAACTGTCCAGTGAAACCCGTACCTTGATCCTTTTCGAATCCCCCCACAGAGTTCAAAAAACCTTAAAAGAAATCTACTTGGTTTTCGGCAATAGGAAAGTTGTCATTGCAAGAGAAATAACCAAGATCTATGAGGAAACAACACATACGGAACTGAAAAACGTCAACTCTATTAGAGAGTCAAAAAAACCGAAAGGAGAAATTACGTTAGTAGTGGAAGGAATTAAAAAATCGAAAATTAAGGTTAAGGGGCAAGGGTAAAGAAGAAACGAGATTTAACACCTGCCTCCTGTCCCTTTTGCCTTTTTATTTATTAGTGTTTCATGTTCATGACACAGGCTTTCCAATGAAATGGAGTCTAATATTTCCATCATTTTATCGCTCAGTTTTTGCCATACTAATCGGCTGACACATTCGTCAATCTTGTCGCAGCGATTATTTTCTATTTTGTTTTTGTCATGGTGGGTTACGCATATCTGTTTTGGCGCAACTGATTCTTCCACGCTTTGCAATACATCCCCGATACTTATTTCCTCAGGCTTTTTTGCCAGCACATAGCCGCCGCCCGGGCCTCTAACGCTTTTTACCAGGTTTGATCTTCTCAGCTTCATAAATAACTGTTCAAGATAATGCAGGGAAATATCCTCTCGAATTGAAATACTCGACAGAGATACAGGAGAATTCTTGGCGCGGATAGCTATATCGATAATTGCTCTAACTGAATAATAACCTTTAGTTGAAATTTTCAATATAATTACCTGAAACTTTCATAGGTGTTCCGAAACATAGCACTTATCGCTGCTGTCCGGTAAAATGGTGACAATTACACCTTGATCGATTCTTTTAGCTAATTCCAATGCGCCTGCGATTGCCGCGCCTGAAGAGTTGCCTACCTGCAGCCCTTCTTCATGTTCCAGCTTTCTAACCATGGCGTAGGCATCTTCTGTTTTTACTGAAATTTTGTTGTCGGCGAATGATTCATCGTAAATTTTAGGAATGATAGAGGTTTCCATATGCTTCATCCCTTCAAGACCATGCAAAGATTCATAAGGTTCAATGGAAATGATTTGAATGGAGGGATTAAATTCTTTTAAGCGTCGTCCTGTTCCCATTAGAGTGCCGCTTGTTCCGACACCCGCGATAAAATGAGTTATACGTTTATCCGTCTGGTTGAAAATTTCAGGGCCTGTTGTCTCATAATGAGATTTCCAATTTGATGGGTTATTGTACTGATCAGGCATAAAATACTTTTCCGGGTTTGCTTCGTAAATCTCCAGTGCTTTAATAATAGCCCCATCAGAACCTCCGAACGGATCAGAATAGATAATTTGAGCGTCGTATAATTTAGCCATTTTTGCTTTTCTTTCCCTGCAAATATTTTCCGGCATAACCAGAAGAACTTTATACCCTTTGATTTTCCCAATCAGGGCATACGCAATACCGGTATTTCCGGAAGTTGAATCTAAAATAATTTTATCCCTGGTTAATAAACCAGCTTTCTCACCATCCTCAATCATTTTTAGAGCAGGCCGACTCTTTACCGAACCCCCTAAATTCATACATTCAGCTTTGGCATAAATCTCAATATTTTTTAAGTCTTTTGTCAGGTTTTGTATTTTTATTAATGGGGTATTTCCAATTTTTTTTAATTGTGGTTCGGAAAAATCTTTTAAGTCAATATTTACGCAATTTATGCAGTTTTGAATTTCAGCAAGTAACATTTTTTTACCTAAGAGAGTTGCGGAGAAACCCCACAAAACTGTTCATAATCAATAAGTTCTTTTATCGTTGGACTCTCCCCACAGACAGGACAGTCTTTATCTTTTTTCAATTTTAGTTTTCTAAAACTTACAGATAATGAATCATACAAGAGAAGGGTGCCTATCAATGGTTTTCCGATATTTAATATCAGTTTTATTGTTTCTACCGCTTGAAGTACTCCAACCGTGCCTGGCAGAACACCCAAAACCCCTGCTTCCTGGCAGCTTGGTACCATTCCGGGCGGAGGAGGTTCCGGGTACAAACAGCGGTAACATGGTCCTTCTTTTGGTTTAAAAATGGTCAGTTGCCCTTCAAACCGAAAGATACTCCCATGAACGTTTGTTTTGTTCGTAAACACACAAGCGTCATTAATTAAATATCGGACCGGAAAATTATCCGTTCCGTCAATAATTATTTCGTAACCTTCAATTACTTTCATAATATTCTCTGAGCTTAGACGCTCCTTAAACAACTGGACTTTGACATCCGGGTTTAGTTTTTCTATGGTCATTTTTGCTGATTCAGCCTTGTTTAAACCTATGCGGTCGTTTGAGTGAAGAATCTGCCTTTGCAGGTTACTGAGATCTACTTCATCAAAATCAATAATTCCAATATTGCCCACACCTGCAGCGGCCAGATAATATGCTGCGGGGGAACCTAATCCTCCTGCTCCCACCAAAAGTACTTTAGCGTCTAATAATTTTGACTGACCTTTGCCGCCCACTTCCGGTAATATAATATGCCTGCTGTATCTGAGTATTTGTTCTTCTGAAAAATCAAACATCTATTATTCCCTAAATAAAAAAAGCCCGGTTAAAAAAATTAAAATAAGCCCCCGGCAATAGCCGGAATAATTGATATTTCATCCCCATTCTTAACCGAAGATGATTCTCCGTCAACAAACCTGATATCCTCTTCATTAATATAAATATTAATAAACCTTCGTAATTGCCCTTCTTCATCGTAAACACGTTCCTTTATCCCGGGATAATTTTTTTCGAGATCATCAAATATCTCCTTTACACTGTTTCCTTCCGCGGAGACCTCTCCCTGATTATTAGTCAATTTTAGCAATGGCGATGGAATTCTGACTTTAACTGCCATATATTTCCTCCTATGATGTAAAAATTTGGTTACATTATTTTTTGTAAATTAGTTTTTTTCCATTAAATTATTAAACGCTCCCAACTTAGGTTCAATAATAGATATTTTTCCGACGCTATTTTCTATTGCTTCCCTTGTTTTAAGTCCATTACCGGTAATCGATAAAACTGTTAATTCGTCTTTATTAATTCTTCCTTGTTTGATGAGTTTTTTTGTAACAGAGACCACAACACCACCGGCTGTTTCAGTAAAAATCCCTTCTGTATTGGCCAACAGCTTCATCCCTTCCACGATTTCATCGTCATTAACATCTTCTCCCCATCCGCCGCTTTCTTCAGTGGTTTTTACGCCGTAGTATCCGTCTGCCGGATTCCCGATAGCAATAGATTTCGCGATAGTATTTGGCTTAACCGGTTTAATAACATCCGTCCCATTTTTTATTGCGGTTGTTACGGGAGCGCAACCGGTTGCCTGTGCCGCAAAAATCTTGGTTTTAACTTTATCTATTAATCCCAGGTCTTTGAACTCCTTAAAACTCTTCCAGATTTTTGTAATCAGAGAACTGCCGGCAACAGGGACTATAATATTGTCAGGAGTCTTCCAGCCTAATTGCTCCGCAATCTCATAACCAAACGTCTTGGAACCATCTCCATAATAAGGGCGGATATTAATATTCACAAACGCCCATTTAAAATTCATGGCTATTTCGCTGCACAGTCTGTTTACATCATCATAAGAACCGTTCACACCAATAACCCTGGCTCCGTATATTAAAGTACTCATGACCTTTCCCGGTTCCAGATCGGATGGAATGAAAATATAACTTTCCAGTCCTGCTTCAGCGGCATGAGCCGCCACAGAATTTGCCAGGTTGCCCGTTGACGCGCATCCCACAGTATCCATTCCGAGTTCATTGGCTTTAGTCACAGCCACAGCAACCACCCTGTCTTTGAATGAAAACGTCGGATGATTAACGCTGTCATTTTTTACGTACAGGTTTTCAAGGCCTAAAGCTTTTCCGAGGTTTTTTGTCTTTACTAAAGGAGTAAAACCGCAGTGGATACCTACTGTTGGTTCCCCGTCAATAGGTAGCAATGCTTTATACCTCCACATATTTGGCGGTGAATTTTCTATTGACTTTCGGGAAATGACCTTTCTAATTCCCTCATAATCATAGTCCACTTCCAGCGGACCAAAACAAAATTCACAAACATGCAGCGCTTCTTTGGGATAAATTTTTCTGCATTCTTTGCAAATTAAACCTTTAACAAAACCCATTTCTTTCCTTTTTAAAAAAGCGATTACTTAAAACTTTTCTCTAAAGTCATATACCGATTCCCGGTATCCGGGAATAAAGTTACTACATTTTTTTCTTTTCCGAGTTTAGCTGCTACTTTCATTGCGGCGAAACAGGCTGCTCCTGAAGAAATGCCAACGATAAGCCCTTCTTCTTTTGCCAATCTTTTAGACATGGTATAAGCATCTTCATCAGATACCCCTATGATTTCATCCATGATACTGACATTTAAAATCTTCGGGACGAAACCAGCGCCAATACCTTGAATTTTATGGTAACCGGGTTCTCCCCCGGAAAGGACGGGAGATGACATTGGCTCCACTCCAACAATTTTTGCATCAGGATTATCAACTTTTAGAACCTCTCCCACTCCGGTAATCGTTCCTCCGGTGCCGACACCCGCGACAAACGCGTCTAATGTTTTTCCTTTCATGGCTTCTTTAATTTCTACCGCTGTGGTTTTTCGGTGTATTTCAGGATTAGCCGGATTATTAAACTGCTGCGGCATAAAATAGCCCTGGTTTTTGCTGACAATTTCTTCTGCCTGATCAATTGCGCCTTGCATCCCTTTTTCCAGGCCACTTAAATGCGTAGTCGCGCCAAAACATTCAATCAGAAATCTTCTCTCATAGCTCATGCTTTCAGACATTACCAGTATAATTTTATAGCCTTTTACTGCCCCAATCATGGCCAAACCAATGCCGGTATTTCCACTCGTTGGTTCAACGATAGTATCGCCTTTTTTAAGCAAGCCTTTTTGTTCAGCATCTTCAATCATGCTGAGTGCAATCCGGTCTTTAATACTGCCTCCTGGATTTTGAGATTCCAGCTTGGTGTAAATTGCCGCCATGCCATTCTCTACGACCCGATTAAGCCTGACCGTTGGAGTAGAGCCAATTAAATCAGTTACATCTTTTGCTGAACCATTTAATCTTTTATTCATTTTTGTCACTATTAATAAATCCCCCCAGCTTTCTTTTTACAAACGCAAAAATGGGGGGATTAAATTATGCTAAAATGCACTTTAAAAAATCTATTGATTAAAAAATAATATAATACCTAACTATTTTTGTCAAGTATTGTTAATTAGTTTGATTATAGATCGAAAATCTAATATATAATAGATATTCATTCTATTTTACTTCCCTTTTCAAGAAAAAATGAACAACAATTACAGCAGATTATTAGAATTAATCTATAAAAACTCTTTTAAATACAGCGAAGAACCTGTTTTTTTACTGGCATCCGGACAGAAGAGCCAATATTATTTTAATTGCAAGGCAACTACTCTCGATTCGGAAGGACTGGTTCTTGTTGGGAATATCTTTTTCGAACGGATTAAAGACTTCCGGGTTGACGCAATTGGTGGGCTTACGATGGGTGCAGACCCTATTGCTATAGCGACTTCTTTAGTCAGCTATCAAAAAGGTCGGGCAATAAAAGCATTTTGTATTCGTAAAGAGCCTAAAAAACACGGACTTAAGCTCTGGCTGGAAGGAAACCTTAATGAAAATGAAAATGTAATTATCGTTGAAGATGTTATTACCACAGGGGGGTCAACAATAAAAGCAATCGAGAGGGCAAAAGAATCTAATATAAATGTCGTTTCCGCTATCGCTTTGATAGATAGAGAAGAAGGAGGCAAAGAAGCTATTGAAAAATTTGGAATACATGTAGAATCCATATTTTCTAAAAGTGATATCATGGCTTTCCATAATGAGAAGAAATGACAACGTTCTTATAGCTCTGACAATGGGAGATCCCGGCGGAATAGGGCCGGAGATTATTTTAAAAGGTTTTTCAAAGTTTAAAGAAAGGCCCTGGCAGGTTGTTGTTATAGGGGATTATTATTGTTTACAAAAAAAGGGAAAGGAGCTTGGCCTATCGATTAATTTTAAGCGAGTTGCGAATATTTCAGAAACTGATTTTTCCCCGGAAAACCTCAATATCCTGGATATGAAAAACCTCCCGCCGGAGATTCCACGGCGCGGCCAGTGGCCGCAACCAAATGGAGCTGCTGCTCCCAACAGCAAACAAAACTTTGTCAATAAAACAGAAATTGGTGGATCTGTAATGCAGGGAGAGGCAAACAAGGAATCAGGAAAAGCATCATATGAATACATTAAGAAAGCTGTAGAGCTGGCATTAGCAGATAAAGTTTCTGCTATTGTGACGGCTCCCATCAATAAAAAGTCCATTTCTTTAGCAGGTTTGTCGTATGCGGGACATACGGAAATATTAGCTGAACTCACTGATACTAAAGATGTTGCTATGATGCTTATTGGCGGGAAAATCAGGGTGGTATTGGTAACTACGCATGTAGCCATATCCGAGGTAAATGAATTTATACAAAAAGACAGAATTTTTAAGATAATTTCCCTGGCAAATCGTTCCCTAAGACTTTTTGGAATAGATGTGCCCTGTATCGCTGTAGCAGGACTTAATCCCCACGCGGGAGACAGCGGGATTTTTGGCAATGAGGAAATAAACGAGATACTGCCTGCAATTAACAAGGCGAAGGAGCAGGGTATTAATGTGACAGGCCCTTATCCGGCGGACTCTTTATTTGTAAAAGCCAAAAGAGGGGAGTTTGACGTAGTTATTGTTATGTACCATGACCAGGGACTGATCCCGGTCAAAATGGAGGGATTTGGTAAAGGAGTGAATGTTACCCTGGGACTTCCGGTCATCCGAACTTCCGTTGATCACGGGACTGCTTTCGACATTGCAGGGAAAGGAATTGCAGAGACAGGGAGCTTAATAGCAGCTCTTGAGGTAGCAGTCACTCTGACTAAAAATAAAAAGAAAAATCTTATTGCATTGCCATAATAAGGGCATTGGAAAATTTTTCACCTAATTCACGGGGCGTAACATCTTCTTCCTCATCTCGGCTATAAATCAAACTATAAATTATTGCGCCATTTTGAATGTCGATAATATCCAAATGAGCCGAACTTATGTTGTCGCTTTTAAAAAAAAGCCACCCCTTGTTGATATTAAGACGCCCTGTTAAAAGAAAATCAACTATATCCAGTTCTTTCAATGCCGTTAAGTTGCCGATTACAGTTTTACGCTCTTCTTCTTTAAAGAGTTTCTTAAACGCTACCCATTCATCCGTTATTGACTCATTAAATGATTCATTATAATCCATTGACTTCTCCAGTTCAACGACCAGATATTTAGGATCAATGACCTGCAGACCGGATATCACAAGGTTATTTGCTATAGAGGAAGAAAGAAATAATCCGAGATCTTCTTTTGCTCCGGTAAAGGGGATAACCCCTATTCTTTTTGAAATCATGGAAGGAACATGAGGAGAAACTTGGACCTTTAAAATACCCTCTCCAGTTTCCCGTATCTCTGTCTGATTTTCCAGGTCGCCCGAATTTTTCCAAAAGCATCCCGTGAAGAAAAAAATAAAAATCAATAATATTAATTTTTTCATTTTTTTTTCCTAAGGTAATAGAAAATTAACTTTGATAATAGATTATTTCTAGCAAATTAATGAAAAAGAATCAACTATTTAATTATTTTTACGTTATAATTACACAAGGGGTTTGCCTTGACTTTATAAAACCCTTCGTATAATTTTGTTTTATAGTGTTAATAAATATGTTTATCCGTCAAATGTTGTCCAAAAAAAGTTTAATAGTGCTTTTTATGGTTTTATCTTTGGGGTTTGTGGGATGCGCTGGTATCCAGGAAGATGAAACTCCATCTGCGGGAGAATTGTACAAAAGAGGAATAGAAGAATTTGAGGAACAAGACTATAGAGAGGCCGTGGAAATTTTTAAAAAAATTCTGGATGAATTTCCCGACAGCAAGGTTCGTCCTTTATCTTTAATGGCATTAGCCAGAAGCCAGTATGAAAATGGCGATTACGAAGAAGCAAAATTCCATTTTGAACAATTTATTGAACAATATCCGGCTAATCAACAATCAGTTAAAGCATATTATTTTAAAGCAATGTGTAGCTTTGAACAGATGGAATCTTTTAAAAAAGACCAAACCAATACCCATCTAGCGCTGGAAGGTTTAGAAAAGGTAATAAATACTTTTCCTGATGGAAAATATGTAAAACTTGCCAGGCAAAAAAAAGCTATTTGTCGAAGCCGATTGGCCAGAAATATTCTTTACATTGGCCGGTACTACTTTAGTACAGGAGCATATCAATCTGCTATTAGCAGAATGGATGAATTGCTGGAAAATTACCCTAAACAGAGATTTTTAGATGAAGCAATTTTCCTATTAGGTGAATCTTATTTAAAAGAAGGTAATAGAGAAAAAGCCTATATTGCTTTTAAAAATCTTGTTCGAAAATTCCCCAATAGCATCTTCAAAGCCGATGCTCGTAGTAGATTAGTTTCTCTTAGAGGAAAATAGGGAGTACAAAAAATGGTAAAGAAAAGGCTTTCAACTACTAAAAACGAGGAGAACTATCGTCACTCTCAATATTCAGGAATCTACGCTTTTGAAAGTTCCCTTGTGACCTACTTTAAAGAAATCAGCAACATTCCTCTTTTGAAAAAAGAAGATGAACATGTTTTAGGGGTAAAAATCCAAAAAGGAGATCGAGAATCACTCCAAGAGCTGGTGCAGAGAAATTTGAAGTATGTTGTAAGTGTTGCTTTTGTATATAAAGGATGCGGGGTTTCTCTTTCGGACCTAATTAGTGAAGGAAATGTTGGGCTTATACAGGCAGCGATTCGGTTTGATCCCTTCAGGAATGTAAAGTTTATTACTTACGCAAGTTGGTGGATTCGTCAGGCGATAAGGCATGCCGTGGCCGAGCAATCAGGTGCTGTAAGACTGCCGGCCAGGCAGGCAGCTCTTCTGAGCAAAATTAATGCAAAAAATAAGGCTTTTCTCCAAGAGCACGAAAGGGTTCCCACTTCCGATGACTTGGCCAAAGAACTCGACCTTTCTGTTGAGGAGATTGAATCAATCCTGAGAGCATACAGGTACCATTTATCTTTGAATGCCCCACTCAAAAATGGAAATCAAACTGATTATCTGGAACTTCTTGAATCAAAAAATGCGGGCTCGATTGATGATAATGTATTACTGGATTCTCTGAGGTATAAGATAGAAGAGTTTTTAAAGGAATTATCACCACGCGAAGAAAAGGTATTACGGCGCCGATTTGGTTTTGATCAAAAAGGACCGTTTACTTTGGAAGAAATTGCTAAAGAAATGCATTTATCAAGAGAAAGAGTACGGCAAATAGAAAAAAAAGCTACAGAACGACTTAGGTCAAAACCTAAAATTAAAACTTTAAAGGATTTTCTGAATTGAAAATGTTTTGTAAGTACATTTCCCGTAGTCTTGCTTCAGGGAACTTCAAATATATTCGGTGGTTTTTATTAGTTTGCTTGATCGTCTTTTGGGCAAATCCTTCTTTGGCGGAAATGTATGTGTACAAAAAAAATGGCTCATATTTCATCACCGATTCATATAATGGCTCTAACTATGTAAAGCGTTATGAAACAAAAAAATCCGAACCCGAGAGACCTTCCCTGGTTCATGGCAAAACAAAAGGATATCCTTCCAATGATTTCTCTGAGGAGATTTTTGAAGCCTCGAAAAAATACGGAATAAACGAAAATTTTATTAGAGCGATAATTACAACCGAGTCTAATTTTAAAGCTAATGCCGTTTCTCCCAAAGGAGCGATGGGGCTTATGCAGCTTATGCCAAAAACCGCTTTAAGTTTAAAAGTTGACGATCCCTTTAATCCTTATCAAAATATAGACGGTGGAACGAGGCACTTGAAGCATCTGCTAAAACAGTTTAAAGGGAACAGGCGCCTGGCATTAGCTGCGTATAACGCCGGCGCACGTGAAGTAAAAAAATATGGAACTATCCCCCCTTTCAAAGAAACATCTTCCTATGTACAAAAAGTTTTAAATTATTTTAAATCCTATGAAGGAAATAAAAAAGCAAGGGAAATAAATTCAATTTATAGAAATATATCTCCAAACGGCACTATTTCATTTTCTGATAATGTACAGATTAAATTTACTCAATAAAATGGCTGCCATGATAACCGCCACAATATTTCTTATTTTGAATTACTAGATTTTTTTATCAGCTTTCAATTTTTAGGCACTGTTATTTTGTGAATTGCTTTAATTCTGAGCATTATATTTGGCATAGAGTATTTTATTAAATCCTGGTTTGTTCTCGACATTGAAACATAAGTCCAATGCTACAAATAATTCTGATTCTTACATTGGCCTACCTTTTAGGTTCCATTCCTTTCAGCCTCATAATCGCTCGATTGTTAAAAGGTATTGATATAAGAAATCACGGAAGCGGGAATATCGGTGCTACCAATGTGTTACGCACTGTGGGAAAAAGAGAGGCGGCATTAGCCCTGATAGCGGACATATTAAAAGGTGCATTGCCTGTCCTGCTTGCTGTTTTTATTTTAGAGGGGGTTTGGATAACGGCAACAGCAGTTCTCGTTGTTTTAGGACATGTTTTCCCCATCTTCGCCAGCTTCAAAGGAGGGAAAGGTGTTGCAACTTCTCTTGGAGCGCTTATAGTTATTATTCCTGAGGGGGTTATAATATCATTGATACTTTGGTTTTTAGTTTTAGCAGTGTTTCGTTACGCCTCGCTTGCATCGATATTAGCCGCGATTGCCCTTCCTGCAATATGCTGGGGATTAACATCTCCTTTGGCTTTTACCGCGGCAGCATCGATTAACGCAGTGATTATTATATTAAGGCACACAGGGAACATAAAAAGGCTTATAGCGGGAACGGAAAGCAAAGTTTTTTAAATAGAAATATTGACCTTAGATTGTACAGTGCTGCGAAACCGCAAACAAACAAGGAACAAACATGAGAATACCGATTATCCCCTGTTTTTCTATAAATAACAGAGGTGCATTTTTCTTATTTTTCTTTGTCCTACTGTTAAGTAGTTTATCCTTGTTTACCAAGTATGTTTCAGCGGAAGAAGCGCAACAAGAAGCCAAGGAAAAGAAAGAAAAAATTTTCTCAGTTCTTCAAAAAGGAATCGGGCTTCTTAAGTATGAAATTCAGAGGGACCAGGAAATTGCTTCCCACAGGATGCTGATACCG
>PVBE011290870.1_pt1 | contig 63386 bp, 59 predicted proteins | sample 1631181 | NCBI WGS metagenome assembly PVBE01 (sample SAMN08397723, study PRJNA350692) | Marine metagenome, whole genome shotgun sequencing project. | isolation source: water | place: Pacific Ocean | collected 2012-04
AGTCACCCGGGAGCCGGCGACCGCGTTGTACATCGCCTCGTTATCTCCGCCCGGGAAGCTGTCGCTGGAAACGTTCGCAATGACAATGAGAGGTTTCGTACCTGTAACCTGCGCGGCCCCCAGGAAGCAGTCCGGAGACTGCCCTGGAGGAAAGCCGTTGTCGTCGTCGGCGTTCATGTAGAAGACCTTGCTTCCATTCACGACTGCCGACGTCTCAAATGGCCCTGCTGGACATCCCGAGTCCGGCTTGCCGACGAATCGAAGCGTCACACTCGCAGACCCCCCGTCCGCCACCTGAACCTGGATCCAGCTGTTCCACCCGATGGACTCAGGGCTCGCCTTCTGGTGCCGTCGGTAGATAAGGGGAAGGTGCCATTCCTCCTCCCCGTTGTCCCGTGGGACGCCGTTGACCGCTGTATAGGTTGGTTCGTTACTGTTGCTCAGGTATGCGGTCTGCTTTCCTCGCACCAGAAGCCCCGCAACTGGCTGGTCAGATGTGACGATCGCATAGCCAATGAAGTTCAGCGGAATCGGTGTCGTCTCATCGTACGTAGAGTGGAAAACGACATTGGTAACGTCGCTGTAGGGAATAATGACGTCCACCGGGACCTCTTCCGCTGTACCGATGTAGCGAATGCTGATGTCAGCCGGGGAATCACCCAGGTTCTGGACGCCGATTACCGTGTACCAGCCTGTTGCCCATTTGATGGCCAGGGGCATGACGACGTCGGTGCCGACGTCGTCGGAGCCTGGGTCATCCGGCCTAACCGCAAATCCGTCATAGCTGCCGAATAATCGGTTGCCATCCGAACGATAGAGATCCACAGCAGCGACGATGTCATTGTTTCCGGTTGCGTTAATGACCTCTAGGAGCCCGCCCGACTGAGTGTTCAACACCTGGTCCGGGAACGGGTGGTCTGACCATTCACCGCCCCCGAATGTCAGCTGTGCACCAGCGGCGATGCTGAACCCTTCAGGACATCCCGGCTGACCGCTTTGCGTGTCAACTACCTGGTCTCCGAGCGCGGCATCACCCAGGGAGCGCGTAACAAAGTAGCTGACCCGAATACACGCCAATTCAGTTCCCACGTTCCGGACTGTGATCCGGCTGTTCCAACGGAAGCCCCCCAGTTCCGACAGCAGGATTGGTAACGCGACCTCGGGTGAACCAGCCGAAGACACCGTTGTGACGGAGTACGAGTGGCTGTCGCTGTTACCAGGGGTGGTCAGCTCGCGGACCAGGACTGATGAGACCGGTTCGAGGGATGAGCTTGTTGCGTAGCCATGGTAAGGAAGCTCAAGACCAGCGTTTTCGGCGTCGAGTGCGAACCTGTTTTCGCCGCCGGCCACACTTTCGAACCTGCGATCGGCCGCTGCGATGTGAGTGCCGTTCCCGTCGTAGTAGTAAACGCCGACCGAGGCCGATTCAGTGCCCGCGTTCTGAACCACGAAGGTGGATGTTTCCAAGCCGGTTGGCAGTGGGCCATTTTCCGGCTTCGACGTCTTTGGCAGTTCGTCTGAACCCGAGACGGAAAATACTGCCGACTCCGCCGTCACGCAGAAGCAGCTCAGACTTGCCGTCAGCGTCAGACCTGTAGCTCGTCCCTCAATCTTGCATCCCGAAAACTCTGCCACGCCGTTGGTGACCGTCCTGGAAAGCCCCCCGTCGCATGAAAGAGTGCTCGTGCCGGATGATGTCAACAGAAGAGTGACAACGGTGGAATTGTCGGCGGCAAGCGTAGTGCCATCGTCGGTTTGAAGAGCGACGATTGGCTGTGCCGCAAACGGCTGACCATCTTCGCCATCCCCGGGCAACTGGATAAACACTGCCTTGCCCTCGATGGTTGGCAACTTGGCGAAGCCATAGCCCCAGGTGTTGTTTGGAACCGGGCTTTCGCGTGGGGCGGCCCACCCTTTCAGACGCTGCGCGGTGTCCTCCGGCGTGTCGGATGGGTACGCTTCACGAAGGAGCGCTGCCATGCCAGCAACATGAGGTGCCGCCTGGCTCGTTCCGTTCCACGGTCCCTTGCTTGCGGAGTTTGCGTTGTCGGCACCCACGATGTCCGGCTTAATACGACCGTCCCGGGTTGGCCCCTGGCTGCTGAACGACTCGATAGACGATGTTGAGTTCCAGGCCGCTGCTCCGATCGCAAGCGCTCCATCGCTCTTGCTGTCAGCGGGTTCCCCGATACTGTGACCGCCGCCCGGGCACTCGAGGTTCTGCTCACTCCACATATGCAGGTCCACCCACGAGGGCGCAGACCCAGACTTCAACACCACACTGATGTAATACGTGTCACTCTTCGTCGCTGTGTAGGTCAGGAATTCCTTCGGAATGTCTACCGGCTTCCCGTCCTGTACGTCGTTACCTCCCATTCCTACATCCCAGGTGTCGGTTGACGACCTTAGCAAGACGTCGAGATCCCGAGACGAGCCTCCCCAGACATCGTCCCAGCGAACCTGAATCTTGATCTCATCGCCGACGTCAGCTTCGATCGAGTTACGTTCGCCACAGACTGATGAAAATCGGATGGCCCCATCGCCATCCAGGTCAGAAAAATCCCCCGACCAGGTGTTTAAAGCCTCGTTGCCGGCAGAGCCGACCCAAAGCGCTCCACCATTCACCGCTGCATCCACTGCAAGTAATGAGCTATTTGAGTACGGCGAGGTTCCATCACCCGGCCCAGTCCAAGTGCAACCCCAGGAGGCGTTGATGATTTGTACCCCTTCAGAAACCATCCACTGGACAGTTTCGATCAGGTCCAGACCGCAACTGCCAGGATCGGAAAGATAGAGTTCGACACCGGGTGCGATGTCTACCACCGCCTCCGCAACGGCCGTCCCATGATTACTGCCCTCGGATTGGCAATCAGCGAAGTTGTCGCTCCAGATTCCGATCGCTGTGTAGCAGCGCACTCCGGCGGGTGCCGGGAGTTCCAACCCAATCAGTCCCGTGTAGCCGTCGAAGGAGTCGATGATTCCGACTTTCACTCCCAGGCCAGTGAACCCGTAATCATTCCAGTTTGTTGAGTTATGTATTGAACTGCTGGTTGCTTCGCTCGTCACAGATGGGACCGGATCAATGATTGGACGAACGGACCAGACGCCCGGCACCGCATCCAGTGCGCGCAGTCCCTCGAGACTCGCATAAGCCTCAATAACCCCATCTGCTTCGTTCGCGGGCAGCACTCCGAGGGTCGTCCTAATGGCCAGTGAAGTGGCAGCATCGCCCGGAGCAAAATAGATACTGACGGCAACCGCCGTGTTCGCCGCCTGGCCTACAACCTCAGCGCCTCCCAAAGGGCTCGGTTGCTGCTCAACCAGCGCACTCAGCCAGCTTCCCAACTTCTCGTACCGGGGTCTCTCGCGCATAAGTCCAGATAGGTCGATGTCCGGTCCGGAACCCGGGTCGTAATCAGACATCTGCTCGGCCCAGCGCTGGAACTGAGCTCTGAGGTCGAACATTGCCCTGGTGCTGGGGGACGGCTCTGGCAGCGGCGGTAGTTCGTCAGGAAGTCGAGGTACCCGCCGGTGTGGGGATTCGATTTGCCGCGCTTCGTATTGAATGGGCTGCCGGGTGGTTTGCTGCTGTCCGGTTGCGCTCGCCGGCTGAAGTGAGGCACCAGACCGGGCAATGAGAATCATCCCGCAGAGGAGAACGCTCGCCAGAAGTCCAAGCGAAAGGAAACGACCTTTACGCAGCACGTTGTCTCACGTCCCTTTCATAACACGTCAAAGATGTTAAGCGATCGATGGATCTGGATAATATTCGTCGTCGTCGGCGATTACTACCTCTCAAGTACGTGCTGTTCTGCGTACATCTACCTCCATTTTGATATTGGTGTTTACAGCGGTGGTCGACAATGGTGTGACGGGGACAGTGAATAGGTCACCCGAATACATCGGGTCCGTGACACAGAGGTCGTAGTTGGCCGTTGTCTGTTGTGCCCAGCAGTCCCCGCCCCCAGAAGGCGTGGGCGTCGCAGTTGTGGAGGTACTCGTTGGTGTCGCGGTTTTCTGTGGGTCCGTTTCCCCTGGGCTTTCTGCGGATGTAAGGACGAACGCTTACCATCGGTGTATGGAGAATCGAGCAGAACCGCCGGCGGTCCGATTGGCGATGGCGACGCCGTTCACTAGATGAACTCATGGTGCACGGAGTAGGGATCGGGGCGGCCTAAGATCGCCGCTGTGGTTTCTCAAAATACCGTCCGTGTCATACGGTTCGAGCTTTGAGAAACCACAGCGGTCGGGCAGACCCAAACTGCCCGAACAGCGCGCTTGATGGAGGGCTACATGGCAGATACGACGGTAAGTGCCGCAATGGCGAGCGACCACCGCGAGATCGACGAGGGCTTCACGCAGTTCAGGGAGGGGCTATCGCTGGGTGAGCGGCGGAGAGAACCTCTGGCCCGGGCCGCGGCAGCACTGCGCCGCCACATCTACCTCGAGGAAGAGATCCTCTTCCCGCCGCTTGGTGAGGCCGGCTTGGCTCCCCCCGTCGCGGTGATGTTTGAAGAGCACGGGGCCATCTGGGGAACGCTCGACGACATTACTCGGTGCCTCGACGAGGAGTCTGACGTGACCTCCATCCAACAGGCCTACGACAGCCTTGTTGGCATTCTTGGCGAGCACAACCGCAAAGAGGAGGGGATTCTCTATCCGGCGGCGGATCGGTTGCTCGACAGCACTGTGAGTTCACAGGTTCTCGAGTTCCTCGATCGGGGTGTTCCTCCGGCCGACTGGATCTGCGGCAACCTCCGCAGGGCCGGCAACGCCAAATGAAGGACTGAAGGCGCATCGCATGAGAGACGGCTTGCCCGCCAACGAAGCCAGCTCGCGGCGCAGTGGCATACCGCAAAGAACGGCGAATCGTCCATTTTGAATCTGGTGCCGGGGGAGGGAGTCGAACCCTCACGCCTTTCGGCGGCGGATTTTAAGTCCGCTGCGTCTGCCGTTCCGCCACCCCGGCATCCCCTAGTCCACCGCCATCACCACCTGGGCTTTCGGCTGGCAGCATCCCTCCGAGATCGGCCATCGTCCGACCATACAGGTTCATAGTGACTCCGATTCGGTTGTGGCCAAGTGCCCCCGGGACCCCGCTCACTTCACCCTGGGTTGAAACAATTCAGTCTTCGCGCTCACCCGTAAGCCCTCGCTTAACCAGTAGACTTCCGCCTCACGGGGGTAGCCATGAAGTTCGGCGCAATTGTGGCAACACGGATCGAAGACTGGGAGCTGCTCAAGTACGCCGAGGACCTCGGATACGACCACGGCTGGGTGCCCGATTCCCAGATGATATGGTCGGACTGCTACGCTGTTCTCGCTCTTGCTGCCCAGAACACGTCGCGCATCAAGCTGGGTACAGGCGTGGCCATCGCCGGCACGCGCACGGCGCCTGTGACTGCACACTCCATCGCGACCATCAACCAGCTGGCGCCCGGGAGGGTCTTCCTCGGCATCGGCACCGGCCACACGGCTATGCGGGTGATGGGGCTCGACCCGGTCAAGCCGAAAGTCTTCCGCGAGTACCTCCGGGTCGTTCGCGCCCTTCTCCAGGGGGAAGAGGTTGAGTACACCCAGGACGGGGTCACCCGGGACATCAAGTTCTTGCACGAAGGAATGGGCTTCTTCAATACCGAAGAACCTGTCCCCATCTACGTAGCTGCAAATGGACCGCTTGCGCTTAAAGCGGCGGGCACCTACGGCGATGGCCGGATCTCCGCCGGCAGCGAGCCGGGGTTCCTGTTCACCCGGAGCATGAAGAGTGTTGAGTTGGCCTTCGCAGAAGCCGGGCGGACCGGGTTCGATGACTACCACTCCGCGGCCCTCACCTACTCCTGCGTCCTCCAACCTGGTGAGACGCTGGAATCCGACCGCGTCATCGACCAGGTTGGCTCTATGGTCGCGTCGTCGCTGCACTATTGGTGGGAGCTGTACAGGCAACGTGGCTCAGACAGCTTCATCCGCGACGAGGTCCGCGATGTCTGGGACCAGTACCTGGGCTATGTCGAGGACATGGAGACGCCGCCGGATAAACGCTACCAGCAGATCCACCAGGGCCATTGCACCTACCTCGTTCCCGAGGAGCGGCAGTTCATTACGCCAGCGATGATCCGGTTCTCCGGGGGCTTCGTCGGCGGGCCGGACGAAATCATCGAGATGCTCCGCGATCGCGAGGCCGGCGGCCTTGGAGAGGTCACGTTGATGCCGCCGATGGACCAGGCGCGGGAGTGCTTCGCAGACTTCGCAGAGCACGTGATTGCGAGGTACTGAGGACGAGTCGACGGAGACGCGCGCCCAGGATCAGCTGGCGAAATCCTGGCCGACCGTTGTTCGAAGGGCCTCCAGCCGGCCTGTCGGGTCGACGATAATGCACTCCCGGCTGAATGTGCCCGCCGGGCGGTGATCTCCGGGCGAGCTCTCAGCGGACCCGAGCCGTCTAAGAGGGACAATCTAAACGTCGAGAAGTACGCCGTCGTGGACGAGCTTTCCGCGATCCGCCGGCAAAGACTCGGAGGTGGAAACGACGAACACATCGACGTCAGAATATGGAAGGCTGACCGTCCTCGTCTGCATGACTGTCGCACTTCACGTTCACTCGTCCAGCAGGTCCAGGTGCCCCTGTATTGTGGACAGGATCTGCCAGAAGCGACGACGGGTCGCTCGGCGGTAGAGCCGGTCGCAGAGCTCATAAAGGGATGTCACCTCGCCGCGCAGACCGGCAACACGGTCGGTTCGCCCACTGATCTGGCCGAGAATTGTCGCGATCAATTCGGCGACGCTCTCGAACGGCACTCCATGCCCCGGAAAGCAGCGGGTCGCGCCAAGCTTCGTGACCCGCTCAAGCGAGTGCACGAAGGTCGGCAGGCTCGCGAATCGCCACGGATGTTCGTCGTCGCGCCTGAAACGATCGGGCGCATCCGGGGGGAGCCATTGAATCCCGGGCGTAGGGGTAATGTCCTCGAGTAACTGGTCGCCGGAGAACAGCCACCGCTCCGACTGGTCGAACAGCACCAGGTTCCCCAGTGTGTGCCCGGGGCAACTGATGATCTGCAATCCGCCCGGCAGCTCGCTGTCCTCCGTGAGGCTCACTTCTGGCTCGTAGCGATCCATGCGCAAGGCCGTCCGATAACGAACCCCCGCGACGTCGGGCCGGTAGCCGGGGAGGGAGAGACTGGCGGCTCGCTCCCGTGATGCGGTGAGCCGGGCGACTGCCCCCGATGTGATTTCTTCCGGCGCCCCGCAGCTCGTGATGTAGTCGATGAAGGCTTCCAGCTCGCCGGGTCGTGTGAACTGCGGCTCGCGAATCAATCGCGCGTCTGCTGCCCCCACCGCAACGGGAACGCCGGCCTCCTGCCATCGCGCGCCGAGCCCGGCATGGTCCAGGTGTGCATGGGTGGCCACGACGATGTCGGGTTTCATCCCGCCCAGTGCCTCCTGGATCTCCTCCCATGCCCCCTCATAATCGGGGCCGGTATCGATAAGTACCCGGCTGCCACCGGACGTCCAGAGGTAAGCAGTGTTGTAGCCGAGAGGGATAGGAAGTACGTCGGACACCGAGAAAGCGTAGAGCAGACAGTGGTGAGCAGTCAGCACGGAGCAGGGAGCAGTCAGCACGGAGCAAACCGGGGCACTCTTTTGGGGTCTTCCGGTGAGTCGCGTTTCGGTTGGTTAGTTGTTTTGCCACCGGAACCGATGGTGCAGGCTCTTGAAGTCCAGACCCAGGCCCGCCACCCTCTGCTGACTGCTCTTTGTTCTACCCTTCCTGCTGACGCTTCGACTTCCCAGCCTTAGAGTGACCCAATGTCTGAATCCCAAAGGCTCTCTCCGGAAGACGTCGCCGCCATCACCGGTATCGCTCAGCAGTTAAAGGAGAATGTGGAGCGGGTCATCGTGGCAAGTTCCGACGTGGTTCGCCTTGCCATCATCGCTCTTCTCTGTGAGGGACATATCCTTCTTGAAGACGTGCCCGGAACCGGGAAAACTACACTTGCCCGCTCGATTGCCAGGTCGCTGGACTGCAGCTTCCGCCGTATTCAATTCACCCCGGATCTCATGCCCGCCGACATCACCGGGATCCATTTTTTCAACCAGAAGAGCGGGGAATTCGAGTTCCGGGAGGGGCCGCTTGTCGCCCAGGTTGTCCTCGCCGACGAAATCAACCGTGCCACCCCTCGAACCCAGTCAGCTCTTCTTGAAGCCATGGAGGAGCGCCAGCTCACGATCGAAGGAGAAACCACGATCCTCCCGCGCCCGTTCCTGGTGATTGCTACCCAGAACCCGGTCGAGCTCGAAGGCACGTTTCCGTTGCCCGAGGCCCAGCTCGACCGCTTCCTTGTCCGGTTGGAGATCGGGTACCCGGATGAGGACGGCGAGGACGAGGTCCTTTCCCGCTTCGAGACTGATAATCCTCTCGAGGCATTGGAACCGGTTGTGGAATCAGGTGAGCTCCTTCGGCTGATCACGGCTCTCGGCCGGCTACATGTCGATCCGGTTGTACGCCGTTACTGCGTCCAGCTCGTTCGGGCGACACGCGAGGAGCCCGCGTACGACCTCGGGGCAAGCCCTCGGGCAGCCCTGGGTCTTTTCCGCGCAGCCCGAGCGGCGGCCGCGCTTGCGGGGAGGGACTACGTACTCCCGGACGATGTGAAGGAGATGGCGCCACACGTCTTGCCCCATCGCCTGATCCTCTCGTCGCAGTCACGCCTGCGGGGCCGCGAAACCGGAGAGGTTCTGAAGGAAGTTCTCGACAGGGTTCCGGTTCCGGTCGAGGGCTAAGATGCCGTTTCGCGACGCGTGGCTGCCGGTAGGAGTGCTCCTGATCTTCGTGGGGCTCGCGGCCGGCGCCGGGATCATTGTCGCCGTCGGACTCGCGGTCGTCGCTATTGGCGGCATAGCGCGGTTCTGGAGCCAACACCTCTTCGACCGGGTCTTCGTTCAAACGCGGGTCTCCGAAACGCGAGTCTTTTCCGGTGAGCCCGTGAAGCTCGATGTCACCATCGAGAACCGAAAAGTCCTCCCTCTCCCTTGGTTCAGATGGCGACTTGGCGTCTCCGACTCTCTCCACGTTGAGGGTGAGCCGCTCCTCGCGCAGGCGCTGGCCGGCCTGAGCTGGCTGCACCGACGAGGCACCATCGGCTGGTTCGAACACCAGGAATGGCACTTCACGATCACCTCCGAAGAGAGGGGCTATCACCAGGTGGGGCCTGTCACGCTCCGCTCTGCGGACCTGTTTGGATTGCTTCCGCGCTCGTTTCCGGTTCCGGAGTTGCGCCACGTCATCGTCTACCCGGAAGCACCTCCCTTGGCGTCCTTCGATACACCGGCCGATCGGCCATTGGGGTCTTTCAAGGGCCGTAACCGCCTCTTTGAAGACCCGGTGCGGATCCGTGGTCTCCGCGAATATCGGCCTGGCGATCCGCTAAAGCGCATCGATTGGAAGGCAACGGCCCGTCGGGGCGAGCTCCAGTCCCGCGTGTATGAGGCTTCCGCTGAACCGCAGTTGTACATCCTGATGAACATCGACACGATGGAACACTCCGGCCAGGGGTATTTCAAAGAGGAGCTGGAGCGAACTATTTCTCTGGCTGCGTCTGTCGCTGTCTGGGCGGGCGAGCGCCGTTACGCCGTTGGCCTTCTCGCGAACGGCTCCTATCCGGATGCCGATCGCCCGATTCGGTTGGCGCCCTCACGCTCGCGGGAGCAGGTACCCCGGATACTTGAAGCGTTGGCGGTTATACAACCCCTGACAATGGGGGACCTGGCAAGCGCGCTGAGCCGTGAAACCAGCCGTATTCCTGCGGGCTCCACGATCATCGTAGTCGCGGCTCTTATCCAGGAGGCGTTGGCGGCAGCAATCATGCGACTCCGGTCCGAGCAGAGCCAGGTCACTGTGCTTGGCACCTCCGACCGGGTCGACGCGACTCTACTCGGTGACACGCCGGTGATCATGGCTGCCCAGCGGTTCGCCTCGGCGGGCCGGACGTGATTGCTGCTCTGGCCATGATTGCGGCCATCGTGGCCGACGCCCTCGTGTTCTATACCGGGGCCGAGTTCTTCGCTGCCGCCTACGAGCCGGGTTTCCGGGACGCGGTGAATGCAATGAGTTTTGCCTTGGTGGCCCTTGTCGGCTATGGCCATCTGCGTTTCATCAATCGATACCCTGCCTCGCCCTTTTGGCGGAACGTATGGTTGGTCGCTATACCGCTTGTGACGATTTATGGAGTGCTGCGTCTCGAGTTCTCGGGCGATTTCGAGATCTGGAACTTCGAATGGGCGACGGACTTCCTGAGGGACTCAGAAGGCCGCACCGTAGACCATGGGCGGTCTCTGGTTGGCGCCCTTATGCTCGTTGGGCTCTGGGCGCGCTCTGCGTGGCGGGCCGGGGCTGAAACGGACCTCGAGGTACTCCCGAAGACACTGGCGATTCCTTTTGCGATCGTGACCGCCCTGCTTGTCGCCGGTGCACTTACTGAGCGGGTCGGGGAAATCGGGCGGGCGGGCCTCGCGTTTTACGCCGTCGGGATCTTCTCCCTTGCCTTGTCTCAACTCGCCCTCAGCGGTACCAGCATCGGGGGGCTGAGGATAGGACAGGTGACAGGGACTCTCTTCGCGGGCGTTGTGGTCAGCATCGCCGTTGCGGTGGTCATCTTGACCCTCGCCTTCGGGATCTTCGCGCCTGTCCTGGGTCCCCCGATCGCTTTCGCCGTAACCGGGGTCCTGACCATCGTGATGCTACCTTTAGTAGTCGTTCTCGACTGGGTCATCAATCTCTTATTGCCCGGCGGTCTGGAGATTCCCAGTTTCGACAACCTCGACTTCGTTCCGGAATCCACCGAAGGCATCGAAGGAGGGTCGGCGGCTGGAGGCGACAGTGCCGCCAAGAACTTCCTTAAAGTAGCGTTGCGCCTGTTCGCTCTCGGCCTTCTTGTCGGGATCGTCGCGGCGGCGACTGCACTGGTCGTTCGGTTGCGGCGCGACGACGACGACGAACCGGCCGATGCTGATGTGTCACCCATTAGCTCCGACCTTGACGACACTACCGGATGGCTTCGGTCACTTCTGCCATCTTGGTCGCGGCAGAGGCGCAAACCGGTATCCGGCACCGGGATCATCGCCCTCTATCGTCAGGTTCTTCGCAGTTCCGACGCCCGTGGGCATCCGAAGCCGGACGGTTACACACCCCGTCAATTCGCTCCCGATCTCTCTCGCGTCTTCAGGGATGGGGGAACGAACGAAATCACGGATTCCTTCGAAGAGGCCCACTATGGCGGGCGCGACCCCGACGAGGAGACGGTTGAAGAACTTCGGCGCCGTTGGACGGACTCGCTCTAGACGCCGGTCACCTCCCGAAGTTCGGCCCACCCATCGCCCCAGTCCGTAACCGTGGGCGCCGCCTCTGACGTATCACTTCGAAGCGCGTACTCGATATCCGCGCCGAGCCCAAGTTCCCGCACTAGGTCGGCATGTTCGGAACCAGCGAGTAGCGCTGTTCCACCCTTCAGCCACGCTAGCTCCGCCAGCCGCGCAGTGTCCCCTACCGCGACCCCAGGCGAGTGCTCGACAAGGGAACCGACCACCGCACCCGCGCCGCCTAGATCCTCCAGTGAGAATGCCTCACCGTACGCGTTTCCGGCACACACGATGGAGACGGTTTCAAACTGAGCGGCGGCGGCTGCGACTGCAGTGAGATTTGCGAGCGCTCCCGAAAGGACCGCGCCTCTGCTGGCCACAGAGCAGATCGCGCCGGTGCCGTTGGTTGTCGAAAGAACTACCGGTCGCCCTTCCAGGCTTAGAGTCGCCGCCTCGACCGGGGAATTGCCATGATCGAATCCTTCCGGGGGAATGCCGCCCTCTTCGCCTAAGAGCAGCGCATTCTGCCGCTCGGCGATCTCCCGGGCCATCTGGATTGTCGAAGCGACGGTGAGCCTCTCCAGGCCGACCGCAAACAGGGTCGCGATCGTCGTGGTGGCCCTGAAAAGGTCGACCACGATGAAGCAGTCGGCTTCTCGCTCCCCGGCGTCTGCGGGCAGGCAGGAGACGTCCACTCGAGTGACCATCGGCGAGAGCTTTGACCTACGAGCCATAAGCCGCAAGGGAGGCGTCCTCCCGGACGCGGCGCTGCATGCTAACTATGGTCCCTGCGCGCTGCCGCCCCTCCCTCATATGGCGGGAGGAGTCCAAATGATCTCACCGTGGCGAATGGTCGGCGCTCCCCGTCCGCTTTACCGCAGTTCCGCCCACCCCTCACCGGCTACCGTCACTCTCGGGAGCGCGGAAACAGTGCTCGGCTGAAGGGAGAAGTCGAGGTCTTCTTCGAGGCCGATGCTGCGGGCGAACGCGGCCAGTTCGGTCGCCTTCAGCATCCCAGGGCCGCCGTCTTTCCAGGCTATCGAGGCAAGCCGGGCGGCGTCTCCCACGGCGATACCCGGGAACTGTTCCCGCATCCTGGTTACGACGGCACCGGCACCTCCAAGGTCATCAAAGGAAAGCCTTTCGCCCGCCGCTCCACCCGCGCAAACCACGGCGGCATGGTCGTATCTCGAGAACTCGTCGACGATGGCATTGATGTTGATCACGCCGCCGACGACAACAGGCCCGATGTCGGCCACAGCACAGATGGCGACCGACCCATTCGTCGAAACGAACACGCCCTCTTTTCCTGCGAAATCCACGTCCTTTACTTCCACCGGCGAGTTGCCGTAGTCGAAGCCCTCGGGAGGCAGCCCCCCGGCCTCTCCCAGGAGGATCGCCCCGTCGCGCTCGGCGATGCGCCTTGCCTCCTCTACCGAAGCAGTCACGGTCAGCTTCTCCATACCGCGAGAGAACAGGGTCGCGATTGTCGTGGTAGCGAGGAAGAGATCGATGACGACGAAGCACTCGGCCCCGAGTTCACGAGCGTCCTTGGGTCGGAGTGCGACATCGATCCGTGAAGTCATTCGGGAAGCTTTGAGCCGAGAGAAGTAAGCGGCAAGGTAGACGCCATTGGGTGGGGACTACAGCACGTCGGGGCCAGTTCGGCGCCTCCTGCACGCAGCACAGGACAGCTTGCCGGCAGCGCGCTACGCGCTGCACGGTAAGCTGTCCTAAGCATGGATCCACGGCCCATCGGCGTCTTTGACTCGGGAGTGGGAGGACTCAGCGTCGTCGAGCATCTCCGCGCGATGGTTCCGGCCGAGCGGTTCGTTTATTTCGCGGACACGGACTTCTTTCCTTACGGACCGCGTCCGCCTGCCGAGGTCAGGAAAAGAGCGTTTTCCATCGCCGACAGGCTTCTCAGGGCAGACGTGAAAATGATTGTCATCGCCTGCAACACAGCATCGACTGCTGCTGTGAAAGACCTCCGCGAGGTGTTCGACATTCCCTTCGTCGCCATGGTTCCCGCGCTGAAGCCGGCGGCCGCGCAGTCCCGCTCGGGCATTGTCGCCGTCCTTGCGACCAGCGGGACAATCGATGGCGAGATGCTCGCGAAGGTCAACAAGGAGTTTGGGCAGGGTACCGATGTCAGAAACATTCCCTGCCAGGGACTGGCCGAGCTGGTTGAACTTGGTGACACCGAATCGACTGCAGTGAGGGAGCACATCCGAGAATCACTCGAACCAGCGGTCCGCGCCGGCGCCGACACACTGGTTCTTGGGTGCACGCACTTCCACTTCCTCACCGCTACTATCGAGTCCGAGTTTCCCGGGCTCACCGTCATCGGTACGGCGGAGCCTGTGGCTCGGCGGGTCGTGCAGGTTCTCACAGAGAGCGACTCGCTTGCGCCGAACGAGGTCGACGGGAGCCTCAGTCTGATCGTCAGCGGGAATAGATTCGTCTTCGAAGAGGTCATCAAAAAGCTCGGATTCCTGCCCGCGGGGGCTCTCGCCTGATGGGCTTCTTCGAACGACTCGCTAATCGGAGCCGGGATGCGAACACTCTTCTCTGCGTGGGTCTTGACCCGATCTTTGAACGACACGCCGAAGGTGACCTCGTGGACTACAACAGGTCGATCATTGAGGCCACGGCTCCGTACGCTGCCTGCTTCAAGCCCAACATTGCCTTCTACGAGCAATTCGGCCTGTCCGGTCTCAGGGCCCTCCAGGCAACGTTGGAGTCTGTGCCGCCGGAAATTCCTGTGATTGGTGACATAAAGCGCGGGGACATTGGATCGACGGCCGAGGCCTACGCCCGGGCGGCTTTCGACTTCTGGAGTTTCGGGGCGGTGACCTTAAGCGGCTACTTCGGAAGGGACGCCGTCGACCCGTTTCTCGAGTACGACGACCGCGGCGTTTACGTCCTCTGTAGAACCTCGAATCCGAGCGCCGCGGAGTTCCAGGGGAAGGACCTCGATGGGGGGGGAAAGGTGTTCGAGTCTATGGCCATCCAGGCGACGTCCTGGAGCCCGAGGGTCGGGCTTGTCGTGGGGGCCACCGCACCCCGTGAACTCGCCCGCGTCCGGGAGCTTGCGCCCAGTGCCCCGCTCCTCGTCCCTGGTCTGGGTGCCCAGGGGGGGACCGCCGCAGAGGTTGTTGCCGCAGCAGGCTCGGCGGCAGGGAAGATACTCGCGACTGCCTCGCGGTCCATTTACTACGCGGGCGAAGGGCCCGCGTTTGCCGAGGCTGCCGGATATGCGGCCAGGAAGCTCCGGGACGAGCTACGAGAAGCGGTTAATCAGTGAGTGACGGCGAAGTCGAAGTCGGTCAGATTTACAGGATGCGGCGAAAGCATCCCTGTGGCGGCTGGGACTGGCGAGTGTTCCGCGTCGGCGCAGACATCGGGCTGCAGTGTCTGACCTGCAAGAGGCGGGTAATGCTGGAGCGGCGGAGGTTCGACGCGCGTGCACGCCACCCCGTCAAAGAAGCGGGCTGACGGCCCTCTCGCCCCACTCCTCCAACAGCGCAAGTTTCGCCGGCTGACATTCGCCCGGTTCACTTCACGTGTCGCACAGAACGCTCTGAGCTTCGCGCTCGTTCTTCTCGTGGTCGACGAGACAGGCAAGGCGTTCTTCAGCAGCCTGCTCGTTCTCGCACTGGTCGTCCCGACGACCGCTGCTGGGATCATCTCCGGGGCGCTTTCGGACGCAGTCCCGAAGCGTGCCCTGATGCTGCTTGGTCACGGCCTTCGCGCTGGCCTGTGCTTCAGCTACGCAGGCTCCCTCGATGGGGCGAGTGATTACTTCATGATCGCTGTCCTGATGTCGGTCGTGAACCCGCTCGCGACTTCGCCGGAAGGGGCTAGCCTGCCACTGATCGTCGACCGACAACTACTTGCCCGTGCGAACGCGATCAACCAGGCCTCAACGGGACTCTCCCAGCTCATCGGGTTCGGCCTTCTTACACCACTGATGTTGGGATTCTTCGAGTCGGCTGAAGCTCTGCTCTGGGTCTGCGGCGGGTTTTTCGTACTGGCCGCAGTCAATGCGCTGTTCATCGGCCGGATTCCATCCGCCAGGCGTTCGGAGATTGGAGGTGAACCGGAAGGGCGCTGGTACGTTGTGGGTTGGCGGGCCCTTCGCAGCGACCGCCGGGTGTGGCAGGCCACCGTCGAGCTGACGCTGATCTCAGTTTCGATCATCAGCCTCGGCGGTCTGATTCCGACCTACCTCGACGAGATACTCGGGTTAAGCGTGGACGTCGGGGTGCTAGTTCTGGTTCCTGCAGCTGCCGGTGTGGCCATAGGCCTCCGACTGGCCGGATTCCTGGCGCACCGCGTTCCCCACACGCTGCTCTCGACGTCGGGGTTCATCGTCTACGTTGTGGCGCTTGGAATCTTCGCCTCAGTCAACCCAGTATCAGAGTTCCTGGCGGGCTACGAGCCGTTTGACTGGCTCGCGACGGTGGATATCGGTGGCTTCGAAGGGGGGGCTGTTGTCGCCATGGCCGTGGCGTTCCCGCTCGGATTCTCGTTCGCGCTGGTAACAGTGGCCGCCCAGACTGCCCTCAATGACCTCGTGTCGCTTCGACTCCAGGGTCGTGCCCAGGCTACCCAGGGAGCCCTCGCCGCCCTTGCGGCTTCGCTGCCCGTTCTTGCTGCGGGGGTGCTGGCCGACGCGATCGGCGTGGCCCCGGTCATCGGGGGGGTGGCCGTGGTCACCGGGGTCCTCGCGATCGGCCGGAGGGGCAGGCACGGGCTCCCAAGCACCTCCTGACGTTGCAGCTCTCGCGGTGCATATCTAGGCTGCCCGCGTGGGTCGCAGACGTGCCGACATGCTCCTGGTCGAAAGAGGGCTGGCCGAATCGCGTGAGCAGGCTCGCCGTCTCATCATGGGTGGCCGTGTACGATCTGGGACCGTGACACTAGTTCAGCCGGCGACTCTCCTCAAGGAAGGCGCCTCTCTCGAGGTACTGGAACCTGAGCCGTACGTAAGCCGTGGTGGCCACAAACTCGAGGCTGCGCTGTCAACGTTCAAACTTTCGGTCGAGGGTGTGACAGCCCTTGACGTTGGAGCCTCCACTGGAGGATTCACTGATTGCCTTCTCCAGAGTGGCGCTTCTAGCGTGATTGCCATCGATGTTGGCCGCGCGCAGCTGCACGCGAAACTCCGTGGAGATGACCGGGTCACGCTCCTCGAACGGACCAACGCCAGGAATCTTCCTGATGTCGGCCCTTTCGATCTTTTCGTGGTGGATGTGTCGTTTATCTCCTTGAAGAAGATCCTGCCCGCCATCGCCTTCCGGGCTATCCCTCGCACGCCTGGGGTCGTACTGCTGAAGCCCCAGTTCGAAGCCGGTCCCGCCGACGTTCCGCGGGGGGGAGTGATAAAGGACGAAGGCGTGCGAACCAGGGTTGTCGCCGATCTGAGAAACTGGTTGGCAGTGAAAGGCTGGTCAGTTCTCGATCTGATCGAATGTCCTCTGCGTGGCGGCGACGGCAACGTCGAGTATCTTGTCTGGCTGGAGACCCCTAACCGGGGAACTGATGCTTAAGCAAGTCACTGTGTTCCACCAGGGTAACAACGAGAGCGCCCTCTCTCTGGCAGGCCAGGCGGAGAGGGAACTCCAGCGCGCCGGCGTCGCGACCATCGTCGACGACGTGTGGGGCGATGCAGCCCCCGAGCAAGCCGCGGGCGTCGACCTCATCGTATGCATCGGGGGCGACGGCACCGTTCTGCGTGCTGCCCGGGTCGCCCTGCCGTCCAGTGCCCCATTGCTTGGGGTGAACATGGGCCGCCTTGGTTTTCTGACCCAGCTCAGCCCCAGGGATTTCTTCAACCGGTTTGAGCGGATCCTTGCACATGACTGGCGGGTTGAAGAGCGGATCATGGTGCGCTCCGAGGTGGCGGAACCGGACGGCACTGTCCGCGGCCCCTTCCATGCCCTTAACGACGTCGTTGCCAGTCGCAAAGCGCCGGGCCGCCCGGTCTACGTTGACGTCCGGATCGACGGGGCCAAGGTGGCCAACTACCGCTGTGACGGGATGATCGTTGCGACTCCCACGGGCAGCACCGGATATTCGCTGAGCGCCGGCGGGCCCATCCTGGATCCTACCGAGCACCACCTGGTTCTTACCCCCGTCGCTGCCCACCTCGCTCTTGGACGCGCAATCGTCCTGGGGTCGGAGTCGACTGTGGACCTGGTGGTGACCTCTGACGATGCTGTGATCCTGAGCGTCGACGGGCAGGAAGTTGTCCCCGTGTACGGCAGTGCCCACGTGACTGTGCGCGTGAGCGAACACATTGCGCGCTTCGCGACCTTCCGCGAACCCGCGTCCTTCTTCTCAGAGCTTGCCGAACGGTTTGAGATTCAGCTTTCCAGTGCCATGAGCAGCCGTGCTTGAACGGATCTGGGTCCGGAACTTCGCCGTCGCTCGCGACGTGGAGGTGGAACCTGGTCCCGGACTGAACGTGTTTACGGGTGAGACCGGGGCCGGGAAGTCGCTGATTGTAGATGCTCTTGCCTTCGCTTTCGGAGCTCGACGTGGGCGTGAGGTTATCGCAGCCGGTGCTGACCGGGCCGAGGTGGTGGTTCAGCCATCCGGTGGTCCCCTGGTAGAGCGCTCGATAGGGCTGGCTGGTCGCTCTGCTACCAGGGTCGACGGGGTGGTGGCGACAATCGAAGCTGCTGCCGAAGTCGGTGCAAGCGTTGAAATCCACGGGCAATTGGAACAGATCGCCGTTCTTCGCCCGGCTGTACAGCTTGCGCACCTGGATCGATTCGCCGGATGCTCTGTTCTCGCTTACGAATGCTCAGCGAAGGTGCGGGAGCTGAGAGAGGTGCGGCGCGTACTGGCGTCGTTGATTTCCGATGAGCGCGAGCGCGAGAGACGCATCGAACAGCTTCGCTTCGAGGTTGACGAGATTCGGGCCGCAGAGCTGGAGCCGAACGAGGATAAGGAGCTTCGCCAAGAACACGACCGGCTCGCCAGTACGGCGGCTAGGCTGGCCAGCGCGGAACAGGCAATGGCCTCGCTCGATGCGTCGCCTATCGGCGATATTGTTCGCCAGGCCCAGGCCTTGCTCGAGAAGGACCCCGAGGCCGAGCATCTTCTTGACGCCGCTCAGCTCCTGGAGGCGACCACGACCGAACTCACCAGAATAGTCCGTCGCTATCGGGACGAGATCGAGGACGACCCAGAAAGACTCGGTGTTCTCGACGAGCGACTGGATCTCCTGGGCCGGCTCAGGCGCAAATACGGCGACACGCTCGAAGACGTCATTGCCTATGCCGCCGGCGCTTCCTCTGAGCTCGAACGTCTTACCGGCGAAGGCTATTCCACAGAACGACTGGAAGCCCGAGAGCATGAACTGCTGGCGACGCTCGGGCAGGAGACTGCACAGCTCTCAGTGGAAAGGCGTGGTGCCGCAGCGGGCCTCGTCGAGGCAGTTTCAGCGGAGCTCACGCGGCAGGGGATGGAGAGTGCGTCGCTTGCCATCGGCTTCGGCTGCGAGGATGCTGCCGATGGTATTCTCTCGGGGATGCCCGACTACGAAGTGGTGGCCCCGGCGGCCGCCCGAGATGCGACCGGGGGCGAATTGGTTGCCCGGGCGTTCTCGGAATCCGGCGTCGACCGGATCGAGTTCCTGGCATCCTTCAACGTCGGAGAGTCGCCTCGCTCACTGGGCTCTGTGGCGTCCGGCGGGGAAACATCTCGTTTCCTTCTTGCGCTCACCACGGTGTTGGGTTCATCGGCTGAACCCGGCACAATCGTCCTGGATGAGGTGGATGAGGGTGTTGGAGGGCGTTCCGGCGCTCTCGTGGGTGACGCCCTCGCCCGTCTGGCTGAGCATCACCAGGTGCTCTGTATCACCCACCTTCCCCAGGTGGCGGCCCGGGCGGACAGTCATTTTGTCGTGAGCAAGCAAACCGACGGTCAGCTCACCTGGTCCGAAATCCGTGCCGTCAACGGCGAGGACCAAATCACTGAGCTTGCAGCGATGCTCGGCGGAAACAGCGATGCAAACAGGACTGCTGCGGTCGAGTTGTTGGGCTCTCACGAGGGTGCGGAGACCAGGGCCTGAAACGAGAGAACCTCAGCTGTAACGCTGGTGTTTCCAGGGGTCGCCGTACATGTGGTACCCGAACGTCTCCCAGAAGCCAGGCTGATCCTGGTCGAGGAACTGGATTCCTCCGACCCACTTCGCGCTCTTCCAGAAGTACAGGTGAGGGATAACGAGCCTCAGCGGCCATCCATGCTCCCCCGTCAGCGGTTCGCCGTTGTGCCTGTGAGCAAACATGACGTCATCACGATCAAGATCCACAAGGGGGACGTTCGTTGTATAGCCGCCGTAACTGTGGAGCATTACGTGGCTCGCCTCGGATCTGACGTTGATGGCGTCGAGCAACGCCCTGAAAGGAATGCCGGTCCACTCGTTGTCGTACTTGCTCCAGGTGGTCACGCAGTGGATGTCGTTGACCTGACCGACGTTTCCGAGAGCGGCGAACTCCTCCCAGGAAAATGCCCGCTCATGGTCTACAAGTCCCCAGACGTGAAGCTTCCACGACTCGAGTTCGATCCGAGGGATGCTTCCATAATGGAGGACGGGCCATCCCGAGGTGAGGTGCTGTCCCGGTGGCAGGCGAACCTTGCCGTCGGGGCGCAACTCGGGTTCTCTCGTCTGTGACATGGGCAACGTCTCTTAATTGATTGAGGTGGCTTCGAACGCCAACCAGATTTAGCGTACCGGTCGTTCTTTTAACGCGGCAAGATCCAGCGCATTGTGGCGCGGCTCGCGTCCCGTTCAGCGGCTTGCTTCGATGCCCAGCGCTGATGGAAATCTTCCCCGGCCAACTCCATCGCGCGGGCGCGGTCGAGGGGGATCTCGTCCGTCAGCCAGCGCCGTTCCCGTACTCCGCAGAGGAAGAAGAAAGCGTCGCCTGCGTCCATCGCATCGAGTACTTCGCAGTCGATGAATCCGGCGCTGCCCGGAAAGTATGGGTCACCTGATTTTGTGAGAGCGAAATTGAGCCCCGACAACTTGTCCTTGTCACGGCCGGATTCGAGCCCCAGCCTTCCCAGCAGATCTATCTGCTTTTCACACAGTACGCTGATCGCGAGGGTTCCAACGTCGGCGACAAGCCAGGTCGTGTGATTGGTCTTGTAGAGGCCGACGATAAGACGGGGCTGCTCCGGGACGATTGACGCTCCGTGGACCGAGACACCGATCTGGGCGTTAGGACCGGTTTCGCCATGACTGCCGATCGCGCAAAGCGGCGCCCAGAAGAGCGAAAGCGCATCTGACGGGCGTGAGCTTTCCACTCGCCGAGTCTACACCGGGCGTGGGCCCCGCCGGCGCCGCTCCCGCTTTCCTGCGATTGACGGTGGGAGCGCTTACCATCGGTGTATGGAGAACCGCGCTGAATCGACCACGGCCGCCGTGTCGCTCTCGGGCCGCCTCGGCCAATCCTGGTTCATAGCCGTCGCGCTCGCTGTAGTCGCTGCCGACCAGGCCACCAAGTGGTCGATCCGGGCCTGGCTCGACCGTGGGGACCGCTGGCCCGACGAAGGGCCCTTCCGGATCATTCATGTGACCAACAGCGGTGCTGCGTTCGGACTCTTCGAAGGGGCCGGTGTTCTCCTGATTCTTGCCTCGCTGGTAGGCGTGGCCGCGATCCTCGTCTATCTGTTCAACCCGGGATTCGCTTATCCGGTATTCCGCCTTGGCCTCGCCCTGATGCTGGGTGGCGCAGCGGGAAACCTCTTCGACCGCCTCCGGGAAGGGGAAGTGGTCGACTTTCTGAAAGTGCCAAACTGGCCGGCGTTTAACGTCGCAGATTCCGCAATCACAGTGGGGGTGGTGTTGCTCCTGTGGATGATGGTATTCCAGGCGCCACAGCAGGCCGACCAAGAAGATTGACGGCCGAGAGGTCCGGCCGGGTCGACGCTGTGCTGGCCGCCGCCTGGCCCGACATGACGCGCGCTCGTGTCCAGCGGCTGATTGCCGGCGGAACGGTCACGGTCAACGGCAATCCGGTCCGCAAGTCCGCCGTGGTCGATGTCGGCGACGAGGTGGTTGCTTATATCCCAGCCCGGGGAGAGCGCAAGGCTCCGCCAGAAGGACCTCCTCTTGCCGTCCTGTTCGAAGACAGGGCCCTGGTGGCTATTGATAAACCATCGGGAATCGCTGCTCATGCCGGACCCACAACCATGGGACCGACGGTCGCCGGCTGGTTCCTCGCCCGGTATCCTTCTCTTTCCAAGGCCTTCGATGTCGAGCGGCCGGGGATAGTCCACCGCTTGGACAAGGACACGACCGGCGTGATGATGCTTGCGAAAACGCCTAGGGCCCAGTCGAGTTTGAGCGCGGCCTTCGAGGCCAAGGACGTGGCAAAGACTTACCTTGCGCTATGCGATGGTGTACCAGAACTGCCCCGTGGAGTGGTGGATGGACCAATCGGGCGACACCCAGGGGACCGCACTCGGATGGCCATTGTGCGGCGCGGGCGTGAGGCCCGGACCCTCTACGAAGTCATTGCTTCCGGCCACGGACGCTCTTTTATCGAAGCCCGCCCCGAGACAGGCCGAACACACCAGATTCGTGTCCACCTTGCTGCCATTGGAGCGTCAGTGATGGGGGATTCCGTCTACGGGAAGGGGGACGAGGAGCAGCGCCAGCTTCTGCACGCATGGCGCCTCCGAATCGCTCATCCGTCAGGGGGAGACCTGGAGATCACCTCTCCTCTGCCTGATGATATGCGCGAGGCTGCCAGCGAATGGGGCCTCGAAAAGGCGATCGTGAGATACTGTGCGCCCGTGTCGCCGGTGCGCACCCGCGACAGTACAACACCGGAGACCTCCGAATGACCGACCGCCCGGTGCGGACCAGGTACGCGCCCAGCCCGACAGGAGATCCGCACGTCGGCAACATCCGAACGGCTTTGTTCGCATGGGCGATGGCCCGCGCGAACAAAGGTCGATTCATCCTCCGCATCGAGGACACCGACCAGGCCCGCCTCGTCCCGGGATCCATCGACGCTATCTACGCGAGCCTCCGATGGCTGGGTATCGACTGGGACGAGGGCCCCGACATAGGCGGCCCGGTGGGCCCCTATGTCCAGTCGGAGAGGCTTGCCGGCTACCGCGAGGCGGCTGAGAAGCTTCTCCACATGGGGCGTGCCTACCGATGCTTCTGCACGCCTGAGCGCCTTGTCGAAATGCGTGAGGCACAGGCCGCCGCCAAACGGCCTCCCGGTTACGACGGCCTCTGCCGAACCATCACGCCGGAAGAGTCTGAAGCGAGGGCGCGCGACGAAGTATTCGTCGTCCGGTTCGCCATGCTCCGATCGGGTAAGACGATGCTGGAAGATCTCATCAGGGGCACCGTCAGGTTCGAAAACTCGCTCCAGGACGACTTTGTGATTCTGAAGTCGGACGACTTCCCGACTTATCACCTTGCGGTTGTCGTGGACGATACGGCAATGGAGATATCGCACGCGATTCGCGGTGACGAGTGGATTTCGAGTGCTCCCAAGCATGTGCAGTTGTATGAAGCCCTGAATTCTCAGCCCCCGCTTTTCGCACACATGCCCCTGATTCTCGGGGCCGACCAGAAGAAGCTCAGCAAACGCACGGGCGACACTTCGTTGCTGGACTACCGGGGCCAGGGCTATCTCCCGGTGGCGATGGTCAACTTCTTGGCGCTTCTCGGCTGGTCGCTTGATGACAAGACGACCATCATTCCGCCCGAGGAATTCGTTCGACACTTCACCATCGAACGGGTTGTAGCCAACCCTGCCGTGTTCGACGTTGAAAGACTCGACTACCTGAATGGTCACTACATCCGGGAAATGGATCCGGCGGACTGGTCCAACATCGTGTCGGAGGCCTGCGAAGCGGACCTGCCTGACTCAATTGCCCGACCCCTTCCCCCTGACCTCCTTGCGGCCGCTGCCCCGCTCGTCCAGGAGCGGCTTAGCAAGGCATCCGACATCGCCACCATGCTCGAGTTTCTCTTCGCAGACGGCGAGCTTGGCTACCCGGCCTCGCTGCTCAGCGAAAGAGTGGGAAACGATACGAATCGGGCGAAAGAAGTCGTGGGGCTCGCCCGGGCTGGCCTCCAAACGATAGAAGTCGCCAGCTGGGGCGCGGATTCGGTCGAAGCTGCGCTCCGAGGCCTCGAGGGGCCGCTGGATGCCAAGTTGAGGAAGTGGATATCGGTTCTTTACGTCGCCATCATGGGACGGCCACAGGGAATACCGCTGTTTGATTCGGTGGCTCTCCTGGGGCGTGAGAAAGCTCTCTCCAGGCTGGATTCAGCGGCGGCCAGTCTCGCGTCCAGCTGAAGTTCTCCGCCAGCGACGTTGCTCGGCCCCTGAATGGCCCCGTGATAGAATTTTCGCGGTCTCCCGCTGGGGACTCGTCTAATGGTAGGACAGCGGATTCTGGATCCGTATGTGGGGGTTCGACTCCTCCGTCCCCAGCCAAATAATCTGAACCTAGATCGGCCCCCGGAGTCTTCCGGGGGCCGATGCATTGAAGGCCCAGGCAGCCACTAGCCGAAGAGCACGACTTGAAAATCCGCATCCTTCAATCCAAGGCGCAGGAGACTATCTTTGCTGACGGGCGAGGCAAGCTCGAGGAACTGGTCTCTTGCTACTCCGTCGGGACCGTGCCCCCCATTGAAAGCAGGACCGATTCGAGGTCCGGTCGGCTCGTGACCTCGCGCATTATACGGAGGAACGTCCCGACATCTCCGCTCCGCTCCCACACCTGCCGAATCATGGGCCCCACCGGGTTGCTCGAGGCCGGATTCTCAGCGTAGGTCCCGTAGAAGGCGAAGTATGCCTGGTTGATCTTGCGGATAACGATCCCGTTCTCGGCCAGTCTGAGGCGAGTTTCCTCCATCAGTTGCTCTGCCTCCTCGATCCTGCCGGCTGCAAGGAGTTCGTCCACCTTAAGACGCAGGGCCCTCATCTCGGAGTTGAAATCGATCGTTGAGTCGGGACCACCGCTCTTTCTTCCGTCCTCCCCGGGCGGGAACTCCACCGGGTGAGCGGCCCTGACCATGGCGGCGATGGCATCGCCGGCAATGTCGGCCGTCGTTTCGTTCAATGTCTCCGCATCGCCACCCTTGCCCCACTGCTCTCCCAGGGGATAAAAGGCCAGGTAGTGGTGAACCCATTCGTGGGCTGCTGTCGAGAGGAGCCCATCGTAAGAGCGATCATCGCGGACCAGGGCCGGATATACCGCAACTCCACCAATCGCGATGATCAGGGAGATTGTTTCTTCGTCGTCGACCCGGGCCTCAATGTCCTCCACCTCAGCAAGAGTGATGTCGTCACGGAGAAGCGTGTCGCCCTTCCTCAAGATCTCGTTCCTCGGGGAACGCACCAGCACGCGGGGAGGACTTGTCAGCTCAATGTCCACAGGGGGCCAGACCATAGTTACGCCGTTGAAGAAGGGGAGGCCCCTCTCCAGGCCGGCCACCGAAACGGCTTCGCTTAGGCGGCTTTCGATGATCCGCTCGACGTCGTTCTCATGAATGTACCGTTCGTTGGTGAGTGCCTCTATCAGAGGCAGGTCAGCTTCGGCCGTGTCTTCTGCGTTTCGAATCGCACTGGTCAAAGAAAAGTAAGCGAGTAGGGCTTTTTCGGCCGATTCGCCCTCCCGCTCGTCGCCGATGCTTATCAAAGAGAACGCCGATCCGAGCACATTCGAGGCTTCCCATCGCCAGACGTGATATTCGTAAGGTCCGAGATGGCCGCGCTGTGAGAAAAGAGTGAGCGCCAGGCCACCAATAATCCCGAGCACCCCGGCGGCGATCGCACCAAGGAAGAACAGGTGCGGTGCCCAGGGAATGTATTCCACAGCCTCTTGGCGTGTAGGTGCCTGTATCTGCCTATTCACCATACGGATCGGCGGGTGTAAGGGCGGTGAATGGACGGCTCGTTGTGTTGCAGGGGCTCCGGTACAATCTGCAAATGGCAGCAGTTCGAGCGCTGGTTCCAGGTCCGGCCGACGAAGTGAGAGGCCAGTTCATTATCCGGTACGCGTCATTCGAAGCGCGGGTTGCCGCAGCAATGCTGGATACACTCGTCTCCATCACAATCGTTGCTCTTTTCGTCCTGGCTGGCTCTTTGGTGGTCCTATTCTCCTCCGAGTTCGAGCGCGTGGACGCGTCGGATACCGCACTCTACATTTTCTGGGGCCTAACGGGCGCTGCCCTTCCCGTCGTGTTCCTTTACCTGTTCGTTGGGCTGGCCTGGAAGGGCCAGACGTTGGGCGCGGCCGCACTTCAAATAATGGTCGTTCGCTCGGATGGGCGACCGCTCGGCTCGCCAGGAGCTATGGCTCGTGTCACGGGCCTGCTTACCTACCCGCTCGTCCTCGCTGTGGCCGGCTTTGTGGGCTATGTGCTCGGTGGTAGCGGCGGCCTGGTTCTGATTATCTGCATGGCGGTTGCTGTTAGCCTTGTCACGGCCGCTATCGTGTGGGCCGCTTTTGATTCACACAGGCGTATGCTTCACGATCGCTTTGCGGGGACCATAATTGTCAGGCTTACCTGAAGACCGTTGGCAAGGGCACGAATCGGTGGGGTCCTGGGCGGAGCCGGAATCCGGCGGGCGGCTCACGCTCTTGATCGTCCTGGTCGCACTCTGCACGACGATATCCATCGGTGCTCTCTCGCTGCGTCAGATCTCCCAGCCGTCGACGGCGTCGGAGCTGCTGAGCGCCGGCTTGGCGACCGCCGTCGACATAGATCGCTACTTGGACGACAACGAAGAGCTCCTGATCGAGTTGGCCGCCGGACCAAGCGAAGCTGTGACGTCGTTACCCGGATTCCCAATCGAAGTCGTCATTTCGCCGGCCAACATCCGGGAAGGGCGCGAGTCACTGAAAGAGACGATTCTCCGCAGGGCCGCGGCGAGAGTTTATCAGGATGGAACCTCTGCATTTGACGTGACCGGGAACCAGTCAATCGAACTGCTGTCAGCGGAGACCATCGTGCGACTGCTGGTCGACCGGGTGAGTGACACGAACTGCTCCCGGGCGGGCTGGATAGCTCTGATTTCGTCCATCGTGCTGATAGTCAGTGGCGTTGCCTATGCCTTCCTGAGCATCGGACGACGCTGGGAGCGGCCACTTGGAACGGCTGTCGTCGTCGGGACTATACCCGGGTTGATGTTTACTCTTCTCGCCTACTTTCTGGCGGGGCGCTACGGAGCGGACGTCGATCCGTACGCAGTCGAGATTCGTGAGGTTCTCCGGGCCGCAATCTCGATCCCGCTGTGGAACTACGCCATCTGCCTGGGCGCGGGCGGCGCTATGGTAGCCATAGGAATCGCACGCGAGCTCGTCGCGCGGTTCTGGCCCCTCAACGGCCCGGTCACCGTATCATCGGCGCCTCCGACGGCACCACCTGCACCCCCCGCGGACAACTAGGTGCCGGAGCGGTTTCGGCCAAAGGGGCAGTCGGCCTGCAGTGAACACTCCCCGCAGGCGGGTTTTCGCGCTTTGCACATGCGCCTCCCGTGTTTGATCAGGAGCATGTGGAGCGCGTAGTAGTCGTCGGGTTTGATGAGCTTCTCGAGATGCTCATGGGCTCTCTCGGCGGTGAGGTCGTCGGGAATTAGGCCCAGCCGTTTCCCTACTCGTTCCACGTGCGTGTCCACGGGAATCGCGGGCCTCCCCAGGGCAAACAGCAGAACGCAGGCAGCCGTCTTGGGCCCAACGCCCGGGAGAGATAAGAGCCATTCCCTCGCATCGTCGACCGGGAGTTCGCCGAGGAATGACAAGTCCCAGTTCCCAGATCGTTCGTGAACTCGGGCGAGAATTGCCTGAATCCTCGGCGCTTTCTGTTGCGCGAGCCCGCCGATCCTGATGATGTCCACCAGTTCGTCGACCGGCACCCCCTCCACTTCATCCCAGGACCCGAAGCGAGCCAGCAGTGCCGTGAAGGCACGGCCGCTGTTTGAGTCACTGGTGTTCTGGGAGAGCACGGTGAGTATCAATTCGCCCAGCGGGTCCCCGGTCGGCTTGAGCACAGGGAGCCCGTAGCTGCCGCTCAAGCGCTCGATGATGTCTTCGGGGTTCAGGTGGGATGATTGTCTTACCGGGGCTCGCTTCGCCATTCCGGTATTGTAGGTGCGGGACCTGCGGCCGGACGGCGCGACACCCGATCGGCAGCTGCCGTCACAAATGGATGCGTGTACGGAGCCGCCCCGCCACGATCGAGGTTACCGACGTACCCACGAGGTTGAAAATGACGCGTCTTCAGCAGGCCATCAGCCGTATTCAGCGCCGAGAAGGTCCCCGACTGGGGTTCGGTGCCCCTTCTCGCGAACGCCCCCGGGCGATGCTTGCCGCAGCGCTGGCTAATGACGGTAAGGCCATCCCTGGCCTCATCGAGGCCGGCGCAGACCTGGTTCTCGTCGAAGCCGCAAACGCCGCCGCCTATGCCTCGGCCACGTCCGGGGCCGAGGCCGGTGAGGTGGTTCTTGGAGCACTGCTGCCCGCACTCGATGGTTCTGCTGCCGCTGAGCTCAAAGAGGCAGGTTGCGACTTTGTCGTGAGCCCTTTGGCCGAGACGGCATCGGTCGCTATCGATCCGGACGGAATCGGCGTTGTCATTCGCGCCCCTGGGGATGCCTCTGACGCGACGTTGAGAGCTATCGGCCCGCTCGGACTCGAAGGGATGTATCTCGAGGTGCCCGCTGCCACACTCGCGTTACCAGAGCAGCTCGGACTCGTTCGGCTGGCATCCCTGACATCCACACCCCTCATTGCCGCCGTAGGGGGTGTTCCGGAGGTGCCTGACCTGCGTGTGCTCCGCGACTCTGGAGTCGCGGCGATTGTTCTTCCTGCAGCGGCCGGCGTGAAGAAGCTCACGGCCCTGGTCAACAACCTCAAGGCCGTTCCCGCGCCCAATAAATCACGTCGCGAGCGTGGCGGTGAAGCGGCCTTTGTCCCATCGATTGCGCCCGCTGCGGAGCCGGATTCGGACGAGCCGGACGACGAGTAGGAGCTCAGGCGGCGCATATTCGACCGGGCGGCTGCGAAGGCTGCGCGGGACCCTCGCTGTCGCTTGGTCCTCTAGAGAATCAGCATTGCGTCGCCGAAGCTGTAAAATCTATAACGCTCCCGGACGGCCTCTTGGTAGGAGCGAAGGACGAACTCCCGCCCGGCGAACGCCGCCACGAGCATCAGAAGCGTCGACCTCGGCAGGTGAAAATTCGTGATCAGCGCGTTCACGACGGAAAACTCGGCGCCCGGGAGCAAGAACAGGTCTGTTTCACCTTCCCAGGCTTCTACCTTCCCCCGGAGCTTTGCGACTGTCTCGAGGTTCCGAACTACCGTGGTGCCGATGGCGACCACGCGGCCGTCCCGGTCCGCCCGCCCGATTGCCGAAGCGGCATCCTCACTTACGGAATAGCGCTCCGAATGCATGACGTGCAGGCTCGGATCCTTCTCCGCTACCGGCCGGAAGGTTCCCGGACCAACGTCGAGCGATATGTCGGCTCGTTCGATTCCCCGCTGCTTCAGGGCTAAAAATAGCTTTCGGGTGAAGTGCAATCCAGCGGTGGGGGCGGCCGCGCTCCGGGCCTCTCGCGCGTACACCGTTTGGTACCGCTCGGCATCGCCCTTGTAGGCTGTGATGTAGGGAGGAAGTGGGACGCTCCCGGCCCGGGAAGGGTCGATAACTTCATCGAATTCGAGGAGCACAAGCTCCTGGTCCCGGCCCCTGCACACCGCGCCAACGGTCCCGTCTCCTGTCTGAAATTCGAACTGGCGCCCAACTGTGGCTCTTCGTGCCGGGCGGAACATTGCGGCCCAGAGCCGGTCCTCCCTCTGGCTGACGAGCAGGGCCTCAACCGTGCCCCCAGTGTCCGGCCTGACCCCTTTGAGTCGGGCCGCCATCACGCGTGTGTCGTTCACCACGAGAAGGTCCCCGGGCTGCAGGAGGTCGGGTAAATCTCGGAATGCCCGATGCTCGATTGTGCCCCGGGCGCGGTCGAGCACCATTAGCCGGGCGGAGTCCCTCGGCTCCGCCGGCTGCTGCGCTATCAGCTCGGCCGGAAGGTCATACTCGAAGTCAACCGTTTGCACTTCACCGAGCATTGCGTGAGGCAGTGCCCCGGTCTAGGGTTGCTGGGTGAGCGAGGGCGGCTATTCGAGTTCGGTTGGGAGCGGTTTCGACGACATCCGCTCGGCCTATGTAGACCGCAGCGCTCTACGTTATCTCGAGACCGATGTTGCCCACCTCGAACGGGCGGCAGTCCAGCGCCTGAGGGCTCGCGAGGTTCACGTCACCCAGGGCGCTGTTGCGCTTGCTGTGGGCGATTCCGTGATCATCCGCCAGAGCAACGCCGGCATCGTTGTTGGCAAGTCTGTCGCGGCCGACCAGCTCCACACCGCGATCCTCGTTTCCCCGGTGGTCCGTGGGGACGTCCACACCGTGGTCGATTTGAGGACCGCGGTCGCCGTCGGGTTTGGGATGGGACTCGCTCGGGCTTTGATCTATGCCATACGGCTGATCGGTCGGCGCCTCTTTTAGCCTCGGCTTCCGGGCTTTGCGAGATTTGCAACGGACGTTCGGAGCTGGCCACAGGCAGCCGAGATCTCGATGCCCTTCTCGACTCTGACCGTGCAGTTTGTCCCGGCAGCCTCAAGTGCTCGGCGGAACGCTTCGACCCGGCCCCGGCCCGGTCTCTGGAATTCCCCGGACGTGGGATTGAGAGGAATCAGGTTCACGTGGATGTCGGTCCCAGTGAGCTTCCTACCAAGACTCCTGGCAACTTCTGCGGAGTCGTTGAGGCCGTCGATCAGGGCGTATTCGAAGCTGACCCTGCGGCCAGTCGCCTTCCTGAATCGCTTCGCTGCGTCGATCAGCGCCTCGACGGACCCCGGTGCAGCTGTCGGGATGAGCTGCCGGCGAACGTCGTCGTCCGGCGTATGGAGAGAAATGGCCAGGTTGACCTGAAGCCCCTCCCGGGCAAGCCGCTCGATTCCCCTGATTACCCCTACGGTCGAAATCGTGATTGCCCTCTGCGCCAGCCCGAAGGCTCTGCCGCCCGTGAGAAGCCTCACCGCGCGGAGAGTTTCTTCGTAGTTGGAGAACGGCTCTCCCATACCCATGAACACCACGTTGGTGACGTGCTCACCGCGCTCTTTCAGAAGCCGGGCGAAGTGGATTACCTGTGCGACGGTCTCTTCGGCTGTCAGGTTTCGTTCGAAGCCCATCTGACCGGTGGCACAGAACACGCAACCTATTGCGCAGCCTGCCTGCGTCGAGACACAAACGGTTGATCTTGGATGCCTCCCCGGTTGGGGGTACTGCATCAAAACCGTCTCGACCAGGGTACCGCCGCTCATTTCCAGGAGCAGCTTCGTGGTCTCGCCATCCTTAGCCACAGCGCGCTTTCGCTCCGTGGCTGCGCCAATGGTCCACCCACCCTCGCGCAGCCTGTCACGGGCATCCTCGGGTAACTGGTACAGGTCCTCGATAGTGCGGGCTTCGCCCCGGTACAAGCTTTGAAGGACCTGGTCCGCCCGATAGGTCTGGGTCCCGAGGTGCTGGCAAAGCTCGTCGATCTCCCTTGGGAGTAGCCGGAAGAGGTCCGTCATGCCAGGCTTACCTCTCCGCCTGACTGCCCCTGCAATCCGTTGACAAACGCCGAGCCCAGAATGCGGCGGCGGTCCGGAAGCTGCACTTCGTCGAGAACCAGCATTCCCCCCTTCAGAGCAATGAGTGGCAGTCCCTCCTGCACGGTCAGGGTGCCGACCGCGGCCTGCCCTTCGACAGCGTGCGCTCGCCAGATTGAAAGCCGCTTGCCACCAAATTCGACGAACGCTCCCGGCCACGGATCATGGGCCCGCACGGCCCTGGCAGCGGCCTCGGCGTCCATCTCGGCGTTCAATTGGCCGTCGCCCTTCTTCAGGATTCGGCAATACGTGGCCTCATCCTCGTCCTGTGGTTCGGCCTGAAGGGAGCCCTTAAACCAAGGGTCCAGGGTTTCTGAAAGGAGTGAGGCTCCCACTTTGGCGAGCCGCCTCTCCAGGGTGCCGGTGGTGTCGACGGGACGAATTGGTTCTACCGCCGTCGACACCACCGGGCCGGCATCCATCCTTCTGACCATCTCCATCACTGAGATTCCCGTTTCCTGGTCCCCGGCGAGGATAGCCGCCGAGACCGGCGATGCCCCCCTCCAGCGGGGCAGGAGCGAGCTGTGAACGTTAATGCTGCCGCGATGTGGAATCGAGAGCACCTCGGCCGAGAGAATCTTGCCGTAGGCAGCCACCACGAAGACATTGGCTTCGAAGCTTCGAAGCTGTTCGACTGAAGCCGGCTCCTTCAGGCTCTCGGGCTGAACTACTGGGATTCCCAGTGACCTCGCGGCGGTCTTGACCTCTGGTTCGTGAAGCTTGCTACCGCGACCGGCTCTGCGATCTGGCTGAGTTACCACTCCTACGACCTCAGCCTTAGGAAGAGAGGCGAGAGCCTCCAGGGAGGGGACCGCGAAAGCTGGTGAGCCCATAAAGATGACCCTGGGATGTTTGGTGCTCATCGCAGTTTCACCAGGATTGGATCACCTCGGCTGGCACCTAGGCTTGTGGCCGCGCTCATCTGGTTGCCTGCTAGCGCAATGAATCCAGAGGAGTCCTCGTGCCAGCCTAGCTCACCGGGCATCAAGTCGCCGAACGTCCTCACCCTGTGGCTTACCGACGTGCCCCGTACGAGAAGCGCGATTTCCTCGGTCGGCAGTTGGGACCGGTGCAGCGTGGTAACCAGGTTCCCGAAACGGTCGATGTGAATCACTCGCGCTTCGAGGGCAGCGTCTGTAGAAGGGCTTGCTCGGAGCGACCCACAAGAAGTTATCGAGCTGATACTCTCGCCGACTGCCTCAAACGATATTTCTGAGGCAAGCAGAGCGGCAACCCGACCGAACACGTCTCGGCCGTGAAATGTTGCACTGGCTTTCGATGGATCGATGCCGAGGTTCGGAAGATTGAGGACCCGGCAAAGGACGTCAGATCTTCCCAGGTTGACCTTCGAGTTCACTCGGAGGTCATCTGCGACGGCACCCGCCAGCAGGCCGTTGTCAGGGCCAACCAAGAGCCGTCCTTCACGGTCCTCGAGAACCAATGCGGCCCGGTCGCTCCCAACACCGGGATCGACTACCGCCATTATCACAGCGTCTTCGGGGAGATGCGGAAGCGTAACTTCCAGCGTCCAGGCGGCCTCGTCGACGGCGAAGGGCTCGATGTCATGGGTGATATCAACGATCGGTGATCCCGGCGCGGTGGTGGCTATCACCCCCTTCACCTGCCCTACGTAGGAGTCCCCAATTCCATAGTCGGTCAGAAGGCAGACTGGTCGCCTCACTTTTGCCAGTGCTCGATGTCGGCGAATCGCGTTGGGAGGGAGAAGAGCACAGCGGGAAGAGAAGGTTCTATGTCGCCTGACAGAAGGTAAGTGAAAGTCGAGTACCCGAGGATGATACTTGGGGTCATCTCTTCCCAACGTTCCTGGAATTGACGGTACGCATCAAGGCGTACGATTTCGATAGAACGCGTTCGTCCGAGACTGATCAGCTCGTCGGTAACCGGATCCGCGAAGTTGGCCAGGTTCAAGCCTGCCGCACCCATCTGTGAACTGTGCCAGGAGTCGTAGGGGTCGGGGTCTGCGCCAGGGTCCCAAGCGACGACCGCCGCCTGGTAGTTTCGCTCTTGGAGGAAGTCACGAAAGAGGACTGCAAACGAAGTGCTGGCCACGTTGGCCCGGATTCCGACTACTTGGAGCTGCCGGGCTGCCTCAGAGGCCATAGCCACCCTCTCCGGGTCGGAGTCAACCCGAAGTGTCAGCCGGAACTCGGAGCCTTCCTTCGTGAGGATGCCCGAAGTCCCGTGCTGCTCCCAGCCAGCCTCCGAAAGCAGCCGCTGCGCTTCGTCGAAGTCGACTTCGGGGTCGTCGAACTCAGGTTTGTATCCCCACGTGGCTGGTGCCACGGGGCTTGTCGACGCCACCGTCTGGCCCGGCGATAAAGTTGCCCGGTCGATGATTAGTGACACGGCTCTCCTCACGCGCGGGTCGTCGAACAGGGTCTGGTCGTTATTCAGAAACAGCACAATCGAGGCGGAGCGTTGGACAGTGAATCTACGGACGAAGCCCGCTTCGGAGAGCATCGTGGTTTCGAGCTCGGTCAAAGGATTGCGAACGGCCAAACCGTCGATCTCTCCGGCGAGGAGGCCGTTGAGCGCGGCCAATTGATCCGAGAAGAATTGGAACTTCAGCTCAGAAATCTCCGGGGCATCCCCCGCAAAATGCGGATTGGGAACAAGATGAACTCTGTCGGAATCCAGTCTCTTGACGGCAAACGGTCCGGCGCCGATCGGCCGGGAGTTGAACGGGTCGTCCATCGCTTCCATTGCGGACGCATTTGCGAGCAGATGACGGGGAAGGATGCCGAGCGTTGCGAAACGCGCGACAAACGGGGCGTGACTCTGCTCGAGGGTCACGATCACTGTCTCAGGGTCCGGCGTCTCGACAAGAACTCCAGACCAGGCCTGGGCCAGGTCACCGTCGCCTCGGAAGTCAGGCGCCTGGAGTAGGCCGATTGTGAATGCGATGTCACCCGAGGTGAGCGGAGCCCCGTCGCTCCATTTGAGGTCTTCTTGAAGGAAGAATGTGATCCTTTTCCCGTCGTCGCTGATCGACGGTAGGTTGGCTAGTCCAGGCTCGATGGATCCATCGGGGCCCAACTCCACAAGCCCTCTGAACACCAGCTGAACGAGATCGCGGTCAAACTCAGTCGTCGCGAACAAGGGGTTCACCCGACGCCAAGTTCCGATGATCCCCTCGGTGTAGGACGGACCCAGGTGAACGGGCGATGGCGTCCCTTCATCGTCGCTGGAGGCCGCGTAGACGGCCGCAACCACGATCAACGCAACTGCAGTGAGACTCAGGATGGCGAGAAGAGCAATTCGTGCTCGCGAAGATGCGCGAGCCATTGATGCCGCCTGCTATTGGCCCTGAACGCTCAGGAATGAAACGAAAATGAACACTATTGCCAGGAGGATGGTGGCCTGAAACAGTGTCTTCTCGAGGCCCCTTTTGGTCCTGAATACGGACCCTCCGGTCGCGCCGCCCAGGGCCGCTCCGAATCCGGAGCCTTTCACCTGGAGCAAGACCACGACCGTCAGAATGACGGAAATGAATATCTGAAGAAGGTTCAACATAGATGCTTACCGGGTTGCCACTGCGGCGGCTGACTCAACGCGGCGCAGGTTGGATTCGGCCACAATCGCGGCTCTCGAATCGTACACCCGCATGATCGCAGCGGCGAGCTTCTCCTGGTCATGCCGGTAACGATTGTCTTCAGAAATCACATCGGCCTCTACAACTCGAACGCCCTTGAGATGCTCGCCACCTCCGCCTTGGAGCGTTACAGGGGCGGAGTGCCAGGCCTCTGGAAGGTTCGGTTCGATGTTGATGTTCGCGATAACTGCGTCAAAGAGGTGCTTGCCGGCGTGACGCTCCAGAACTTCGACATGGTCGCTAACGCTGTAGCCGTCGGTTTCTCCGTGCTGCGTGGCCACGTTGGCAACGAAGACTTTGAGCGCCGAGGTGGCCTCCAGGGCCTTTCGCAAACCTTCGACGAGCAGATTTGGCAGCACGCTGGTGTACAGGCTTCCCGGCCCGATCACTACGATATCCGCGTCGAGGATCGCCTTGATGGCGTCAGGGTGAGCCGCGGCCGACGGCGGATTGAGATAGAGCTCGCGGATGGCTCCTCCGCGTTCAGTGATGTTGTGCTCACCGTGAACCAGCTCGTCCTCATGTGTGCGTGCGCTCAGGGTGACATCCTCAAGTGTCGACGGGAGGATACTGCCGGTCACGTTCAGGACGCGGCTCGCCTCGTGGACGGCGGTTTCGAAGTTTCCTGTCACCTCCGTCATCGCGACGATGAAGAGGTTGCCGAATGAGTGGCCCTCCAGGCCGGTGCCTTCGCTGAAGCGGTACTGGAAGAGGTTGGACATCAAAGGCTCGGACTCGGCCATCGCCGCAATGCACTGGCGGATGTCCCCCGGGGCGACTACACCGAATTCGCGACGGAGCCGGCCGCTGCTTCCACCGTCGTCGGCCACCGTGACGATTGCCGTCAGGTTGCTGCTGTGCGGCTTGAGACCGCGGAGCAGATTGGAGAGCCCGGTTCCGCCGCCGATAGCGACGACGCGAGGACCGCGGCCGCGGACCCGCTTCTCGTAGATTGCCTCGGCGACGCTCTTGTCGGTATCCGGGCGAACAAACGCGTAAAGTAGCGACTGGTTGAGCTTCCAGACGGCCAGCCCCACCGTCCCCAGGGACACGGCTATGAAGAGAACGCCTCGGCTCCAACGTGGCATAAACTGGAGGGTCGCTTCCTGCACCCACCCCGGATAGTCGTAGGAGAGGTAGAACTCTTTCAGCAGGTAGGCCCCGCCGAGTCCCATCAACACGATGCCCAGCAGGAGAAGGACCAGCCACCGCTTAATGTGCATGCCCGGATAAAGCCACTTGAGCGAATTGTGCTCGAGAAGCCTTCGTTCAGCCATTAGATTGAACTATAGCCCGGCAACACCAGTATCGCGAGACTGAGTAAGCAATTCAACCGAGCTCCTCTTTGAGCAATTCTTGGACCATCTGTGGGTTTGCGCGGCCCCGCGTCTCGCGCATCACCTGGCCCAGCAGGAACTTGATTGCGGTTTCCTTCCCTGCCCTGTAGTCGGTAACCGCCTGCTCGTTGTTCTTGATGACATCTCTCGCTGCTTGGCGCAACTCGTCGCTACCGCTGATTTGGCCGAGATGCAGATTCTCGACTACCTTCTTGGCGCTGTCTCCGGTTTCGAGCATGCGCTCGAAGACCTGCTTGGCACTGGCGCCGGTTATCTTTCCCTCGTGGGCGATGGTAATCAGCTCTGCAAGCTTGGCAGGTTCGATTGGAACCTCGGATACTTCGCGGCCGGTATCGTTTGACCATCTTCCAACTTCACCCAGCACCCAGTTGGCGGCGAGCTTGGCCGCACGTTCGTCGTCGAGGGGTAGTGCGCCCTTAACGGCCTCGAAGTAATCGGCTCGGTCTCTCGACTCGGTGAGCAAAGAGGCCTCGTGGTCGGACAAATCGTGGGCGAGGAGGCGCTCTTTCCGCGCCTCTGGTAGCTCCGGAAGGCGCGTGCGTAGCCTGTCCACCCACTCCCGGCTGAGCCGTAGCGGTGGCAGATCTGGCTCCGGGAAGTACCGATAATCGTGGGCGAACTCCTTGGTCCGTTGACTTGTGGTCACCCCACGTTCGTCGTCCCAGCCCCGAGTTTCCTGCTCGATTCGTCCCCCGCCCCCTAACACGACTGACTGGCGCTGCTCTTCGAAGAGGAGGGCGTCGTAAACGGCCCGGAAGCTGTTCATGTTCTTGATTTCTACCTTGGTACCGAGCTCGGTCGCTCCAACCGGACGGAGGCTGATGTTCGCGTCGCAACGGAAGTTTCCTTCCTCCATGTTGGCGTTGGAAACACCGATGTACCTGAGGATTTGGCGCAGCCGGACTAAGTAGTCGCGGGCCTCTTCCGCTGTCCGAATGTCAGGTTCGCTGACGATTTCCATCAGCGGCGTTCCGGAGCGATTCACGTCGACGAGGCTGTAAGACTCTCCGGTCCGGCGGTCCGTACGGTGAACCAATCTCGCCGTGTCCTCCTCCATGTGAACGCGGTTGATGAGGATTCGGCGAGTGCCCTCATCGGTTGTGACCTCCAGCCAGCCGCCGACACAGATCGGCTGGTCGTACTGGGATATTTGGTACCCCTTCATCAGGTCGGGGTAGAGGTAGTTCTTCCGATCGAACTTCGCATGCTCAGAGATGCCGCAATTCAGAGCCAGTCCGGTCATCGCTATCAGCTCGATGGCGCGCTCATTAATCACCGGGAGTACGCCCGGAAGCGCTAGGCAGACGGGGCAGACATGCGTGTTCGGCTCCGCACCGGAGTAGTCGGTGCTACATCCGCAGAACATCTTGCTGCGAGTCGAGAGCTGACTATGAACCTCGAGGCCGATGACAACTTCGAACCCGGTCTCGGTCGCGATAGTCACGTGGCACAGTATACGAGGGAGGGCGGGAAGGCACCTATTAGAGGAGTGCAAAATCCCTGTCAAAGACTGAAGTAATTAGCTCTCTGCGTTTACGTGAATTGCGGGCGGACCTGTTTCCACTGCTCCGATTCTCCACACCCGCTGCCCCGTCGCCGACGAGCGGTCGAGAAAGCGCACGGCGGCCCGCCTGCCAACGCCCACTACGAGCCCGCCGGAAGTCTGGGGGTCGAAGAGCAACCCCTTGACCTCTGGGGACACGCGCGGCGATACCGTCAGCGCGGACCCGACCCATTCGTTATTTCGGCCCGCGCCACCTGTTTGGTAGCCAGCCGCTGCGCACTCGGTTGCCCCCTCCATGAGTGGGATTGCCGGCGCGTCCAAGGTGATGGACACCTCCGACCGCTCGGCCATCTCCCAGAGGTGACCGGCCAGCCCGAACCCGGTGATGTCCGTCGCTGCCTTCGCCTTCGCTTCGAGCGCGAGGTGCATCGCGTGTCGGTTCAGCTGTTTCATTGAATCAGTCGCGGCGCTAATCCACAGTTCCTGTGCATCTCCGTTCCGCGCTGCCGAAAGGATGGTTCCAGTGCCGAGTGGCTTCGTGAGGAAAAGAGTGTCTCCAGGACGGAGGCCGGATTTGGTGAGCAGGCGATTGGGGTTTGCGAGGCCGAGAACGGACAGGCCGAACTTGGGCTCCTCGTCCCAAACAGTGTGGCCGCCAGCGACGATGCCCCCCGCCTCGGCCACCATCTCGGCTGCTCCTTTGAGGATTGTCGTGATGGTCCCTGTCGGAAGATCTTCCGGAAAAGCCGCGATATTGAGGGCCAGCACCACCTCTCCCCCCATCGCAAAGATGTCTGACATCGCGTTCGCAGCAGCAATTGCTCCATATGAATAGGGGTCGTCGACAATTGGGGCGAAGAAGTCGCACGTTGAAACGATTGCGGTCCGCGCGTTGATACGATAAACGGCGGCATCATCCGCTGTCCCCAGGCCAACAAGGAGGTCGGGGTGATTCGACGGGTCGAATTGAGCAGAAAGTGGCGACAGAACCTGCGCCAGGGCCTCAGGGCCCATTTTCGATGCTCAACCGCCGCAGGAAGTCAGCGCCGTTAGGCGGATCTCCTCACGTATCACGCCTAGAGCGTATCAGGGCGGCCGCAGTGAGCGATGCAACAACGGCCGGCCACAGGCTGCTCTGTTGGAGACCCCGGGGCCGCCGTTACTCCCTACGTTAACGCGTGAGCCAGCCGAACTGCTGCGGCTTCCGACTCGCCTGCGTGTTGATCATGACGTTCACGATGGTCGGCTTGGAGTCCGCAAACGCTTCTTCGAGAGCCGGCCGCAACTCGTTGGGCTTTGTAACGAAGTAGCCTTTGCACCCGAAAGCTTCGGCGATCTTCTCGTAGTGAGCATTGGGTGTGTAGGCATTGGGAGGAACGGAGTCGGGATGTATCTTCTCGGGACCGCCGGTGATGCCGTTGTTGTTGATGATGATGAAGGTTATTGGAAGCGCGTAGCGCGAAGCCGTCTCGAACTCCATTCCACTGAAACCGAACGCCGAGTCTCCTTCGACGCAGACGACCTTCTTGTCCGGGTGCACGAGAGTCGCCGCGATGGCCTGCCCGAGGCCGACACCCATCGTTCCGAACGTGGCCGCGTCAACCCGGTGCCGGGCTTCGAAGTTGGGGAGCACGGTCCGCCCGATGTCCATGGTGTTGGCGCCCTCGCTGCTAATGACTGCGTCACGCGGCAGTAGGTCGCGGATTTCCCTGAGGACCCGGTAGTAGCCCATTGGCACCGAATCGTCATTGAGCATGGCCTCCACAGAGGCTGCATTGTCGTTCATCTTGTTCTGGATCCCGGTGCGCCACGTGGTTTCGGCCGGGTATTGCCACGGATCCTGTTCAAGTGCCTGGTTCAGCTGGCCGGTCACGGCCTTCGCGTCGCCAACGAGCGCTACCTCGGTCGGTACATTGGTTCCGATTTCCTCCGGGTGTATGTCCAGTTGAACAACGCGAACGTCGGGGTTGAATCGCGGCGGAAGACCGAAGTGAAGAATCCAGTTCAGGCGGGCGCCTATCAGGAACACCAGGTCCGTGTTTTGAAGGATGTAAGAACGCGCCGGTGCAGCCGACAGCGGATGGTCGTCAGGCACAACTCCCTTTCCCATCGGTGTCGCCAAGAATGGCAGCTGTGTCCGCTCTATGAACTCTCGGACCTCATCCTCGGCGCGCGAGTAGGCCGCACCTTTGCCAACGATGACCAGCGGACGTTCAGCAGACTTGAGCGCCGCCAACGCTGCCTGGATGTCATCGTTCCGAACCGTTGTCCGGGACGGGTCCCCAACCTTCGGCAACCAACCGACCTCTTCCTCCTCGACCTTCGCCGAAAGCAGGTCGCCGGGGAGATCGAGGTAGACGGCGCCGGGCCGCCCGTGGATCGATGTGCGCACGGCCTGTTCTAGGTAATAGGGGAGCCGCTCGACCCGGTCGGGACGAGCGGCGTACTTGACCCAGGGCCGCGCGGCCTCGATTTGTGGGGCTTCCTGGAAGGCTCCTTGGCCGTTTTGGTAGGAGTCGTTGGCCCCGGCGAGAAGGATCATCGGCCAGCCGTTGGCCCAGGCGTTCGCCAGCCCGGCTATTCCGTGCACCATGCCCGGTCCGGATACGGCCAGGCATGCCCCGGGCCTGCCGGTCAGGTACCCGATCGCACCGGCCGCATAGCTGGCGGATTGCTCATTCCGAAAGCCGAGAAACTTGATGTCCTCTTTTTGGGCCGCAATAGCGATTGGAGTTACCGGGATCCCGACCACTCCGAACATGTGATCGACTCCCTGCTGCTTGAGGGACTTCGCGACGATCTGAGCACCTGATAGCTCGGCCATTGGAACCTCCGCCGGGATAGTGGCGGGAATGATACGCATGCAGCGTACTCGGGACAGGTCCCGCGGAGCCAGGAATGCTCGAACTCCCTTGGCGGTTCCAATCGCCCCGGGTCGGTGTGCGAAAGATAGTCAAGCTGCCGCATGTCCACTGGACGTGCGGCAGCTTGTTAAGTTGGCCGGCTTTCGTCTAAGGCTACGGACCCGTCAGGTCGCCAAGGAGTGTCGCCGGGTCGATGATGAGCCCCTCGCCCGCGGGCAAGAGAGCGATCTGAATGTTCGGGGCCAGCTTTTGGAGCGCTTGGAACTGGATCACTCTGTCCGTCAGCGACTCCGCTAGCAGGCGGTTTGCCTCCGCCTGCGCTTCTGCGGCGATCACGACGGATTCCGCCTCGCCTCTGGCGGTTTCGATAACCTGCTGGGCTTCATTTATCTTCTGTGCAATTCTCTCTTCCTCTCGGAGCGCATCCTGCGTGGCAATCTGCTTCTGTTCGATCGCCGACTTGAATTCCGGTTGGAAGTCGATGTTGTCAATCAGGAGGTTGTCGATCTTGATCGAGAACTGCTCTAGGTCATCCTGCAAGGCCTCTCGAACGGCCTGGCGGAGTTCTTCTCGGTTGGGCGCAATGTCGACTGTGTCAAACTTGACGGTCTCCTCCTTGATGAGGTTGTGGAGCCTTGTCGGCACCAGACGGTCAAACCAGTTTGGACCAACGTCTCGGAACAACTCTTGGATGTCTTCCGGGTTCACTGAGTAGTTGAGCGTCACCGTGAGGAACACGTCCTGCGTCTGCGCCGAGAATGCACTCACTTGGTCGAACTGCGTGCGCTGGACCTGGATGCTCGCCGTCGACATCTCCTGCCAGGGGAGGATGAACTGAAGGCCTTCTCCCTTCTGGTCCACGATCTCACCGAATTGCTTCACAACGCCGACGTGGCCGGCGTCCACCTGTTTAATGCTCACTGAGGCGGTGTGAATACCGATCCAGAGGACCAGCAGTACGATCGCACCCACCCGTATGAGCAGACCCCGGAGCTTACCGACGCTTCCCGGCTCGCTCTCGCTGCTGATTGCCATACCAACAAAGAATGCCGCACCGCATATGACGAGGGCGGCGATTACGCTTCCAATCCAAATCAAGGCGAATCTCCCGATAGTAAAATAGGCTCCCGTCCACTATACGGGCGTTGCCGTTCAAAGAACGCCCCGAAGCATCGTCGAGTCCTCAGGCATCTCTCCATGCGGGAGTTCGGCGGTCCTTCCAGGCTGCTCGAGACTCCTCAGAATCCTCGGTTTGCATCGCCAAGACCTGGGACCTGTTCTCCAGCTTGAGCGCGTTCTCGAGGCTGACCCCGGTGATCGTCTCGTTGAGCACTTCCTTGCCTAGGCGAAGTCCGAACGGACTCGAGCGCTCGATCCAGCGCTTGGCCATGGCCAAACCTTCGTCGAGAAGCTGGTCCGGCGGAAACACGCCCATCACCAGCTGGGCTTTGAGAGCCTCGTCTGCGTTAACCAGCCGGCCGCTGTAGATCATGTCCGCCGCGAGCGAGGAACCAACGATCTTTGGCAGGTGGTAACTGGAACCGACGTCACAGCCAGTTATCCCGAGGTTGATGAACGCGCATGCGAAAGCCGCAGTTGGGCTTGCAATGCGGACATCGCATGCGACGGCGATCGACAGTCCGCCGCCGGCTGCTGGCCCATTAACGCAGGCGATCAGCGGCTGCGGGGCTCGCCGCATCTTCACAACGAGATCGGCGATGTCCTCCTGGAACGTGTAGAGCTCTTGGACCGAGCCAAGACCTTTCTGCCAGGAACCGGGTGGGTGCTCCTCGTAGAGATCGAGCCCGGCGCAAAATCCACGTCCCTCGCCCGTCACGATAATGATGCGGCAATCGAGGTCGCGATGGCGGTCGTCGAAGAAGGTACGCAGTTCTCGAAGCATGGGGTAGTCGATGGCGTTGAGTCGTTCCGGGCGATTGAGGGTCAAAAGACCGACCTGTCCCCGGCGTTCAAAAGCTATCTTTTCCATCTATGGATTGTGACTCAGAACAGCACTGCATTGATAGAGCGGCTCCCCATTTGCCGCTCTCCAGGGGCCACCCGGCAGGTTATGCTCTCGAATGCTCAGGTATGCCTGTGCAGGTGAGCAGGAGCCCAGTAACTTCGCGCTGCGCTGGCGGTTCACTGCCGGGGACGAGTCCCATCACCACCCGTGGCAGCCCTGAAACGATCATTGCAGACCCCACCCCACCTGGGCTCACCCGGTACGCAGTCGCCATAAGGGCGAAAGAATTGCGAAGAGCTCCGAAGGTAAAGACGTATTTCGTTCGGGCCGGGGAGGTCTCTTGGTTCGAGGATTTGAGCTTGGGTGAACGCTCCGCTCTTCGCTGCTACCCCGCGCGCTTTGCGGACGAGTGGGCGCGCCGTGTCGCATAGGCTGCCTTGCCGCGCTCGCTCCGTTCCTTGAGTTTGGCGTTAGCCGCCGCCCGCTCGTCCGGGTCTCGGGCGGGCGTGATCTTGTCGACCTCAAGAGAATTGGTGGTGTAGCTACAGTCCGGGTAGTTCCAGCAGCCGTAGAAAATGCCTCGGCGGGTCTTCTTCTCGACCAGCTGCCCGCTTTCTGGCTCTTCGGGACATTCCAATCCAACCGGGACGCCGGCCCTGAAGTCGCAACTGCCCGATTCATGGTTCTCGCAGTCGATATAGGGGCCGTACGGTCCTGATTTCTGAATCGTGTGGGCGCCGCATTTGGGACAGGCGTAGGTGGTTGTGACCGGTGCCTCCTGGAATACGGGCTTTCCGTCCTCGCCCATGGGAAGCGAATTCGAACATTCGGGATATCGGGGGCAGGCGAAGAATCGCCCGTTCCGGCCCCATTTGATCACGAGATTAGCCTGATCGCAGACTGTGCAGCGGAACTCGCTCTCCTCCTGAAGTTTCGGAGCTGCCTCTCGGGCCTCCTCCACGCGGGGCGAAAACTCAGCCCAGAACTCGCTGACAACGGAGTTGTAATCGCGCTTTCCCATTGCGATCTCGTCCAACTCCTCTTCCAGCGAGCTCGTGAATGGAACGGCAACGTAGTCCCCTACGTACTCGACGAGAAGATCGTTGACGAGGAATCCGAGCTCCAACGGAAACAGAGTCCGCTTTTCCTTCTTCACATAGTCTCGCTTAAGCACCGTCTCGACGATCGTCGCGTAAGTGCTCGGGCGTCCTATCCCCTTCTCCTCCAGCGCTCGCACTAAAGATGCCTCGGTGAACCGAGGCGGTGGTTCTGTGAAGTGCTGGTCGGCGGCGACGTCCCTGGCCGGAGGTTGATCGCCGGACGAAAGTTCCGGAAGCGTTCCTTCGGACTCGTCATCCGGCGACGAATTACCGTTCTCGACGGCGGGCCTTCCATAGATGGCAAGATGGCCGGGGAATGCGAGCGACCGCACGCTTGCCACGAATCGGCCCTGCGAAACACTTCCCGCACCCAGTGGAACGGGCGCACCGTTTACCTGTGCGTCCAGCTCTACCCGGACCGTGTCGTACAGGGCGTCCGCCATCTGGCTCGCCACAAATCGCTGCCAGATGAGGCGGTATGCGTTCATCTGGGCACGTGAGAGGATTCCCTGCAACGACTCAGGAGTACGGTTGACTGAGGTAGGCCGGATGGCCTCGTGCGCTTCCTGGGCACCACGGGTTCGAGCCCTGTATGCTCTGGGCTTTTCCGGAACATGTTCTGCGCCCCAACGTCCGCGGATGTAGTTGCGGGCTTCGTCCCTGGCGACCTGGGAAACCGATAGCGAGTCGGTGCGCATATATGTAATCAGCCCGACTGGGCCTTGGCCGGGGACTTCAACTCCCTCATAAAGCTGCTGGGCGATGGCCATCGCTCGCTGCGTCCCCAGCCCCAGCCGGTTGTTTGCGGCTTGTTGGAAGGTGCTCGTCGTAAATGGTGGAGCCGGTGACTGGCGCCTGACGCCCTTGTGGGCGTTGGAGACAGTGAACGTTGAATTGCGGAAAGCGGTCGCCAACCGGGTCGCCGATTCGCCGTCCGGGATGGCGGGCGTTCCCCTCTCGGCCGTTGTGCTAGGAGGGGGCCGCATCCAACCTTTGATTGGGCGCCCGTCCGGTCCGGAGAGGCGGTTGAGGTTGGCCGCGAATGTGGAGGCGCCCTGCTCGAGCTGGGCTTCGAGAGTCCAGTACTCGACGGGGTTGAACTGCTGTATCTCTCGCTCTCGTTCCACTACCAGTCGCAAAGCCACGCTCTGGACGCGCCCGGCTGTTGCAGTCCGAGCGATCTTCTTCTGAACGAACCACGTCAAGGGAAATCCGATCAGCCTGTCGAGAACCCTCCGGGTTTGCTGGGCGTCGACGAGGCTCATGTTCAACTCGCCCGGGGTGTTGAACGCCTCCTCGATCGCTGGTCGGGTGATCTCGTGGAACACAACCCGGGAAGTCTTCTCCTCGGGGATGCCCGCGGCCTCGCGGATGTGCCAGGAGATCGCCTCTCCCTCGCGGTCTGGGTCGGTCGAGAGATAGACGCGCTCAGCTTCCGCCGCCGCTTCGGAGATTTTCTTCACCACGCTCGACTTATCCACGCCCCGCCGCTTGTCTTTGACGATCACGTACTTCGGTGTGAAGTCGCCGTTCTCGATGCTCGTGACTCCGTACCCGAAGTTGGGAAGATCACGCACGTGGCCGACCGAGGCGATGACTCGGTAGTCGTCGCCCAGCATCGCTTGCACGGTCCGAGCCTTCGCCGGCGACTCGACAATGACCAGGTCTTTGCCTTTGCCGGGACGAGCGCGTTTCGACGTGCCGGTCGAAGCGCGGCTGGCGGAACTCGCGCTCCGGGCCTTACGGCGAGAGGTCTTCTTCTTGGTGGCGGTTTGGGTCACCAGTTATTCCTTAGTTTTCTGGAGAGTCGTCTCCCGTTGGATCTCAGTTAACGAGATGGGAGTGTCTCAAACAATATCTCGGCTAAACACCCTCCGAAGTAAAACCACCCAATGTCAAGTTCCTTTGATAAACGAAGTTGCGAATCGCATTGGCTCGACCTGCGTCACAATTCCCTTCAACTCGAGCAGGGCGAGGGCAGAATATAGGCGCGCTACCGGGATCCCGATCTCCCTGGCTAACTCGCCCACATGGGCGGCGGATGGCCCGATGACGTCGAGTATCGATTCCTCTTCCGGGGTTAGGTCCTCTGCGGGGGTGGTGCGACCCTGGCCCGGCCCGAACGAGAGCTGGGACCCAGTCATTGGGACCTCAGTTCCCGAAGGGTCTCGTCGGGCGATGTCACCAGGGTTGCGACTGTGTCGCGCACCAACCTGTGGCAGCCGTCACTCTGGGCGGAAAAGATACTGCCCGGCACAGCAACAACGTCCCGTCCTTGCTCGAAGGCCCAATTCGCTGTGTGAAGTGTGCCACTCCTCGGCCCGGCTTCGATGACAAGAGTGGCTTGTGCCAGGCCCGAAAAAATCCGATTCCGCCGGGGAAAGTAGCCGGGTCGAGCTGGGATGCCGATCGGATATTCGCTCACAAGGCAGTCTGATTCCACGATCCTGGCAGCAAGGTCCTCGTGTTCTCGTGGGTAGATCTTACCAAGGCCACCGGCGAGAACTCCGACAGTCAGGGCTCCCACCTCGATGGCGGCGCGGTGAGCCACGGCGTCGAGGCCTCGGGCCAGACCACTAACGATCGCAATGCGGCTTCGCCCACCGCCCTGCAAAAGGTCTCTGCCGACTGCCTGCCGTACGGCGTCATTCGGCGTGTCTCGACCAACGCGACCGCGACCGGGAAAGTCGGGTCCAGCCATGTTTGTGCCGGAGCGCCATGGGATACTATCGTTTCGAGCTCGACTATGGGATCGCTCGCCTTCCTGGCACGCTCGAACGCATCGAGGTAAGTGGCAGTGAGGCCTGCTTTCCAAAGCTTTTCCGCCGGAGCGCTTCAGGTCACTTCGATCGATCCGAAGTGACGCAGCAAACGGGAGAAGTTGGTGCTTTCGAGGCTGGCCCTCCTCAACGCCAGCCATCGGCCACCCTCGGTGCAGTCTTCCACACGCGAACGTTAGTCAGGCCGAAAGGAACCTCGAAATGGTGAATGACACCGGCTAGCCCGTCGGGTCCAGTTCCGTCTCCTTGATGCGCTCTACACGGAGGCGCTTGATCCGTCTCGCGGCCATCGAGAGCACCTTCAATTTGAGCCCCGCGCTCGTTACCTCGTCCCCTACCGAGGGCAGCCTCCCGAGTTCGTGAATCACGAAGCCCCCGATCGTGTCGTATTCTTCCGACTCCGTTTCGCGATCGAACAGGTCGCGGAGAAGGCTCGTGGGAGCGCTGGCGTCCAGAATGACCTCGCTTTCGGTGATGTGAATCACTTCCGGTTCAGGTGAATCGAACTCATCCCGGATCTCACCAACGATCTCTTCGAGCAGATCCTCGATGGTAATCAGGCCAGCGGTTCCCCCGTACTCGTCGATCACAATTCCGATGTGGTTTCTCGAGGCCCGCATCTCGGCGAGGAGCTCGTCAAGACGCTTCGATTCGGGGACGAAGAACGGGCGCCGGGCTATGCTTTCGAGTTCTCTCTTGTTTCCGTCGGTTATTGCCCGCAGCACATCCTTTGCGGTTACGACGCCAACGATGTCGTCCATGTTCTCCCGATAGATCGGGATACGGCTGTAGCCGCGCTCGTAAATGATCTTGGCGATGCCGTCGAGAGTTTCGTCCACACCCATGGCGACCATGTCCAGCCTTGGCACCATGATTTCTCTCGCCGTCTTGTCCTCAAGGTCGAAAACACCGCGGATCATGCGCCGTTCCTGCTCTTCAACCCCTCCGGTCGCTTCCTCCCGTTCGACCAGCGAGACGATATCGATGTTCTGGTCTGGTGTGACGGCTTCAATCGACCGTGCCAGTACCCGGACCGGCAGCGAAAACAAGAGTGATGGAAAGAGGAAGAGCCAGTGATTCACCTGGGCGGTCCGGGCCAATCGCAGCGCCGAGGCCTCGGGCCCCCGGGTCGCCAGGAGCCCGACTGTCATCTCGATCATGGCGACTATAACGCCGCCGATGGCGCCGAAGACCAGGGCCAGAATTTGCTCATCGAACTTTAGAGTGCCGATGTAGGCCATCAGCGCAATCACGAGGGTCGTCCAGAACACTCTGCTGGTCGTAAGCGGGCCAATTAGATCCGCGGGCTGTTCAACCCTCGATGCGATCGCTTTTGCGCGCCCGTCACCCTCCTCGGCCAGTGCCTGTATCCGAGCTGATTTGGCTCGCTCGAATGCCGTCCCCGCCGCGCTCGAAACCGCCAACGCCAGTCCGGCGAACACGATCACGGTGATGACGACAGTTAACTCAACGTCCATTTTTCTCCTTGCGAACGGGAAGCGGCTTCGCTGGAACCCCTGCCACTCTCTCTCCTGCCGGAACGTCGTGAATAACTACCGCTCCGGCTGCAGTCGCGGCCCCGTCTCCAACCGTGATGGGGGCCACCAGCATCGTGTCGCTTCCAATGAAAACGTTCTTGCCAATTATCGTCCGGTGCTTGTCTTTGCCGTCGTAATTGCAGGTGATAGTTCCGGCAGCGATGTTCGTGTCTTCCCCGACCTCAGCGTCTCCGACATAGCTGAAGTGATGCATCCTGACCCCGGATCCGATCACGGAATTCTTAACTTCGGAATAATTTCCAAGCTCGCAACCATCCCCAATCTCCGCTCCGCCCCGAACATGAGCGAAGGGACCGATGACACATTTCGAGCCAACTCTCGAGTCTTCGATAAAAGATGCCTTCACAACCGTTCCGTTGCCTACCCTCGCATCTTCGAGGGAGGAATCCGGGCCGATCGTCGCCCCCTCGGCGATGAACGTCCTGCCGGAGAGCCGGCAGCCCTGGAGTACGGTCACATCCGGTGCTAGCTTCACGGAAGCGTCGATGTAAGTGGTGGCGGGGTCCGCCAGCGTTACGCCGTCCAGCATGTGCTTCCGGAGGATTCGCTTTCGCATGATTGCCTCGGCCTCGGCAAGTTTGCTACGGTCGTCCACTCCCAGGATTTCGTCTGGATTGGCCCTTACGGTGGCCGGGGGGTTGCCCTCAGAGGACGCAATTCCGATCAGGTCGGTGAGGTAGCTTTCCCCGCTCGCTCCAGCCCGGATACTGTTGATCCGGGGCCAGAGCCAGTCGGAACGGAAGACGTACTGTCCGGCATTAATTTCACCAGGAACGTTTGTGCCGACGAACTCAGCTGCCTCGACGATAGCCTTAACAGCTCCGCTGTCGTCCCTCTGGACTCGTCCAAGGCTGCCCGGATTCGCAACATCGCTGGTCGCAAACGCGAACGGACCGTCTCTGCCCGCCGCTCTCAACTCGGCGAGCAACGGAGGTGTGATCAGAGGAGTGTCTCCATTGAGAACCATGACCCAGTCACAGCCGCCGAGGGCCTCTTTGGTGCATTGAACGGCGTTACCTGTCCCGAGCTGCTCAGGTTGCTCGACGATTATGAGGCCCTCGCCCTCGAGTTCCTCGCGCACATCTTCTTGGCCATGGCCAACCACGACGACAATCTTCTCAGGGTCGAGCGACCGTGCCGACGCCGTGATGTGAGAGACCATTGGAATTCCGCAAACGGTGTGCAGAGGCTTCGGCAACCTGGACCGCATGCGGGTGCCTTTTCCGGCAGCGAGTACCACGACACCAAGGCGGTCGCTGCTCATCGGTCAGGTCCTGGGGCGTTCGCCGGCCGCCGGCTACGTTCAGGAGGGTCGCTGGAGTTTGAGTTGGTACACATAAGGGACGCGGCCTACGGCGTCCATTGCCATCCTACTGTACGGGCGGAAAATCGTGTCAATCGCTCAATGAGCGCTTGGTGCTGCCTCCGGTGTGATCCACAAGTCCTGTCTTGGCCCGCTGGTCGAGTCCGAGTACGGATTCGATTCCCCTACGGGCGGCCGTGCTAGCATCCCTGCGATGCTCTTCTTCATCGAGCAGTTCAGAGACAATCCTGAAGCTCTTCTGGCCTACGTGGCCGCATTCGGACTGTCAATGGTGGTCGGAATAGCTTTCCACGAATTCAGCCATGCCTGGGCCGCCTATGAGCTCGGCGACAACACTGCGGCGAGTCAGGGTCGTCTCACCCTTAACCCGGTACGGCATCTCGATCCGCTGGGTACGATTCTTCTGTTTGTTGTCGGCCTCGGCTGGGGGCGCCCTACTCCCGTCAATCCATACAACCTTCGGGGTGGCGCCCGCCGGGGGAACGCGCTCGTTGCGCTTGCCGGTCCGCTATCCAATCTTGTATTTGCAGCGATTGCCGCTCTTCCATTCAGGCTTGGCGTTATCGACAGCATCGCTTCGCTCGACGACATCCGAAACGCGAGCAGCGAAGAAATCATTGGGCTACTACTCTTCTTCGTGGTGTTTATCAACGTCATCCTGGGGGTCTTCAACCTTATCCCCATCCATCCGCTAGACGGTTTCAAGATCGCGCTGGGCATCCTTCCGCCGCCGCTCGGCAATCAGCTGGCAGCTCTCGCACCTTGGGGTCCCGGGCTCCTGATGGGCCTGATAATCATCGGGTTCATCACGCCGTTCAATCCTATTGGAATGGCCATCTCATCGGCCGCCGAGGCCGTGCTCTACGTCATCACATGATCCAGCAAAGGGTTCACCAATTCTTCCAGGCCGGACGTCGTCCGACGCCAGAAGATTTCGAGCTGGCTGAGGAGTGGCTCAGTCCCACCCTCTTTGAATTGTTTGTGGGTCAGCACCCGCGAGATGTGGTCCACAGCGTCTCACTTGCCCGCTGGCTGCTTGAACAGGGGCACCGCGAACCGGACCTCGTAGTCGCCGCATTAGTTCACGACATTGGTAAAGGTAATCAGCGGCGAGCGGACAGGGTGGCCTATGTAATGGCGCAATGGGCACGGTCGGATGGGTTCGCCGGGGACCATGGATCGCGGTTTGAGATCAGACGGGCCATTGCCAGGAGCGCCAACCATTCGGAGCGCGGTGCGGCGTTGCTTTCCCTCGCAGACGCCCCGCCGGTGGTCATCGAGCTGACCCGCCTGCACCATTCGAAGACCAAGGGGGATGCTATGCTGGACCTGCTCCAGAAGGCGGACTCTCTCGCCTAGGGACCAGTCAGACCAATCGGAAGGACTTAAGCTATGGCCGAGCAGGCTGGCGTTCGCGAAGCCGCCGCAATACCGATCTCGGATATAAAGAAGTCGCTCAGTCAGCGTCCCCGGGTCGCCATCTTGGGAACGGGCCTCATTGGTACTTCTATGGGACTCGTCCTGGCTGCGCAAAAGAATCGCCCTTTCGAAATCATCGGTATGGACCTCGATCGAGGGCGAGCCCGCGAGGCGAAGAAGCTCGGCGCCATCGACAGGGACGTTGGTAGTTACCGCGATGCAATCACCGGTTCCAACCTTGTGATCATCGCTGTCCCCGTCCTCGCTGCCCGGGAAATCTTTGAAACGGTCGGCCGCGAGTTCGCGGATGGGGCAGTCGTCACGGATGTCTGTAGCACGAAGGCTGATGTGATCCGCTGGGCCGAAGACTCGATCGACCCGAGCGTGAACTTCGTGGGCGGGCATCCCATGACCGGGAGCGAGAAGAGCGGCCCGAAGGCTGCGTCCGCCGAGCTATTCCAAGGGGCGATCTGGGCCCTCATCCCTTCTGCGAGGGCTTCCGAAGGGGCCGTTAAGACCATCGAAGGATTAGTCGGGCTTACGGGCGCGACCCCGATCTACTACGATGCCGCCGAGCACGACACCTACGTGGCAGCCGTAAGCCAAATGCCGATACTCCTTTCGGTGGCTCTGTTTAATATGCTCCGAGAGAGCCCTGCCTGGGAGGATGCCGCGATGCTCGCAGGGCCCGCGTTCAAAGATTTGACGCGTCTTGCAAGCGGGAGTCCCACCATGTCCGGGGACATCATGGACACGAATCGCGAAGCTGTTCTGCACTGGGTAGACCGCTTCCGTGAACAGCTGGCGCAGGTTTCAGAAGCCGTGCAAGCGGGTGGAGATCCGATGGCGGATCTCTTTGTGAAGGCAAACCTGGACAGGGACACTTTCATCGAGCATCGCCCCGTCAGACGTCCCCCGGCAGGGCCGAAGGGGCCTTCCGCACAGGATCAGATCTGGCGCCTTTTCGCAGGTGGCCTCTACGACCGGTACAAGGAAACGGCGGAGCGGATGGAGCGGGGCGAACTCCGGGACGACAAGGGGCTCAAGCGAAAACTGGGGGGCAAGGATCGTGGGCGTTAGACGCCCGGGTAGGGTTCGCGCCACATTCACCGTTCCACCAGACAAGTCGATCTCGCACCGCGCGCTGATTTTCAATGCCATCGCGTCGGGCACCGCGAGATTGGAGAACGTCCTCGATTCAGCGGATGTTCGTGCAACCGCCGCCTGCCTTGGCGCCCTCGGAGTGAAGATAGACTGGCCGCCAGGATCGACCGGCGCCACCATCCGTGGTTCGCAGCTCCAGGGTCTGATGGAACCCCACGGGCCGCTCGACTGCGGGAACAGCGGGACCAGCATCAGACTCCTTGCCGGTCTCTTGGCGGCCCAGCCATTTCTGTCTGTGCTCTCCGGGGACCAGTCGCTTAACGCCCGTCCCATGGCTCGAGTTATCGAGCCACTGGCGAAGATGGGAGCGCATGTTCTCGGCCGCTGCCGGGATACTCTGCCTCCGATCGTTCTGAGGGGCGGAGCGCTACGGGGCATCTCTCACGATGCGCCTGTGGCAAGCGCCCAGGTTAAGACGGCTCTTATGCTCGCGTCGCTCTACGCTGATGGGCCCACGAAGCTGGGCGAGCCTTCCCCCTCCCGCGACCATTCCGAGCGCATGCTCGGCGAAATGGGAGTGGAGATCGGGCACGATGTTGAAGGGCGGCTCGAAGTGTTTCCGGCCGAACGTCTGGACCCACTTCCCGTAAAGGTCCCGGGCGACTTTTCAAGCGCGGCCCCTTGGCTCGTCCTCGGAGCCTGCCACCCGGATGCCGAGATCCGGCTCATTGGCGTGAACATCAATCCGACTCGCACCGGGCTTCTCGATGTCATGCGAGCGATGGGGGCCAACGTGGAGACCAGTGAGGAACGCACCGTCGGGGGCGAACCGGTCGCCGACCTGGTGGCCAGTAGCTCAGATCTGGTGGGAATTGAAGTCGCCGGTGCCGATATCCCGCGCACCATTGATGAACTCCCCTTCGTGGGACTCCTCGGTGCCTTCGCCGACGGGGCCACTGTGGTCCGCGACGCTGAAGAGTTGCGCACCAAGGAATCCGATCGCGTCGATGCCACGGCGAGTGTGTTGGGAGCGATGGGAGTGGAGATGCTCGCCGCCGATGACGGCTTCAGTGTCCACGGCGGGAAGCTCAAGGGCGGGAGAGTCGATGCTGGGGGTGATCACCGCATAGGCATGCTTGCAGGGGTGGCAGGCGCACTCGCGGATGGTGAGACTTCTGTTGACAATGATGCTGTCGGCGTGTCCTATCCGACCTTTTGGAGAGATCTTCACGCCGCGGGAGCTGGTAAAGCGAGTTGAGTGGTCCAAAGCCGGTAGTCATCGTTCTTCACGGCCCAGCCGGTGCCGGCAAGGATGCGGTCATTGACCTGGTTCGCGCCCGAACGGGAATCAACCGCGCAACGAGCAGCACCACTCGCCCACCGCGCGAAGGCGAGCATCACGGCGACCACTATTACTTCCTGTCCCGCGAGGAGTTCGAAGACGGCATCACTGCTGGCGACTTCGCCGAGTGGGCCAACGTGTATGACGACCTCAAGGGTGTTCACCGCTCTGAGATCGAGGGGCCGATCTCGCGCGGAGAAGATTTGATCATAAGGACCGATGTTCAGGGAGCGAGGGAGTGGCGGAAGCGCCTGACTGGAGCAGTCTTCGTCTTCCTCATGGCTGAGGATGCCGACCCGGACAAGAGCCGGGAAGCTCTGCGATCCCGGCTACTGGCGAGGAAGTCTGAGACCCCAGAGTCCCTCGCTAGACGCCTTGCTGAGTTTAACGAGGAGCTCGCCGACATTCCCAACAACGACCACGTGGTCGTTAACCGTAATGGGCACCTCGAGGATGCGGTTCACGACATAGAGACGATCGTTGAGCGGGAGCGCGCGAACCCAGGTCGGGGAGTTCCCAGGCTTTTGGCCTCCGGGTCGGCGGCGAAACCACCTGGCGGCGACGTTGGATCCTGACTTCGTTCGGCTATTTGACCTGAGTGGCAGGACTGCCCTTGTGACAGGAGTATCCAGCGGACTTGGCGTGGGTTTCTCGCGAGGCTTGGCGGGAGCCGCTTCGAGCGACAGAAAGTACTTCGCGTGTACTGTTGCGCTATGAGAGCGACAAAGGACTCACAGCTCTCGCAGAGCGGCTTCGGTGCCCGTATAGTTCCCCCAGCAAATGCGCGCCGCTGGAGCGCTCAAAGGGAGGGCAGCTGACATGGGAATCTCTCATTCAGCATTTCTTCGTTTCAAACCCGACGCTTCCGAAGAGGCGCTCCAGGCGCTGTGGGACAAACTGGACGAGTTCCCGGCTAACAAGCCGGGTATCCGCCGCTGGATATCCGGAAAGCCGGGTCCCTATTACCCCAGTGCCAGTGATTATTACCAGTTCGGCTTTACCTGTGAGCTTGATTCAGCCACAGTAATGCCCGCTTTTCACGGTCATCCGTTCCACGCTCAGGCTGGAGCGCTGATGGGGCCGGTCGTCGACGACTACATAGTGCTTAACTATGAGTTCACCGCCGTTCAGCAAAGCGCGGTCGTTCACAAGCCGCCGCGAGAGGGCGACCCTGCTGTGGCTGTCGCTCACGTGGTCATGCTCAAGTTCAAAGAAGAGGTCAGCGACGAGACCCTCGAGGAGTTCCGGCTCGCCCTCGACCTCTTCCCTCGCGAGAAGTCCTACATTCGCAGATGGACGATGGGCAAGACGGTGCAGCTCTATCCGGGGGCGACAGACCGGTTTGATCTCGCCTTTATCGCCGAAGTGGACTCGATTGAGGCGATGGAGGAGTATGCGGCCCACCCGTTCCACACCGAGATAGTCGGGCCCATGCTTGTCCCGATCATGGAGGACGTGCTCGTCGTCGACTACACGTATTCGCGAGTGCTGCAGAGCGCGACCGATTACGCGCAGATCATCCCCGGGTAGCCGCGCGGCCCTTACGGATCACAGCTCATCGGTGAGAAACTTCAGTACATCATCCCAGTAATCGCCTACTTCGAAAAACATCGTGTGACCATGTCCTTCCTGGTAGGGCGGGTAAATGATCAGCTCTGTGGCTGCGCCCTGGGCATCCAGAAGGTTCTTCAGGTCGTTGACGACCTCGACCATGTTCTGCTGGCCGTTGAGGTCGCTGGGAGTGTCATTCTCGGCAACAAGCAGCAGGACCGAGGCACTGAAACCGTCGCCCCCTGAAGCGTAGTCATCGATCAGCTGTTCGGGTATGCCGCCGGTCATCAGGACCACGGCCTGAATGTCCCCCGGCCCCAAGGCGGCGAGGTTGTACGTGAGCAGGACGCCGCGTGAGAACCCGATCAGGCCCATATGGGCTGTGTCCACGTATTCTAGGCTAGTGAGGTACTCGAACGCGTCATACACATTCTCAAGATTGGCGTCTGTAGACGGGTTGTCTGTGCGGATTGGAGCGAATCCGAGATACCCGGCTTCCTTCAAGGCCCGGCACGTCTCCTCAGGTGCTCCTCCCACAACACCCCCAACTCCGCCGTGGTTAAACATCACCGCGCTGAATGGCCCTGCGCCATCAGGTCTACAGAGCAGGCCGGAGTGCGTGCCGTCGTACACTACCTGCTTCTCGAAGCTGGTCAGGAGCTCCGTAGAGGTCGCAACCGACCACGTGCCGCAGTTCTCGGAACGGAAGACCGACCAACTAGCATCTACGTGCATCGGGAGCTGCCCGTCGCCGTACTCGTGTGCGCTTGTGCTCCCGTTCTTGTAGACCCAGCATGTCCTTCCGGTTCCGCTATTCCGGTACCAGCCCCGAGCAACCTCTCCAGGCACAAGATACGTGCCGTCGGAGAAGCTACTGCTGGGCGCGGACGTAGCGATTGGTGTCGCCTGACGCGTTGTTGGAGATGCGGTGGCGGTTGATGCCGCGGAAGGTCCGACCTTAGTCTTGTCGTCTGAATCGCATGCCGACAGTGCCAATGCGATAGCTGCGAACACAGCCAGGGTCGCTACCTTGGGTGTCAGAGGAATCAGTCTCTTCTGAATATGATCGACACTAGACCGTCGCAAGTTGTCCTGACTGGCCGCACGTTTCGGTCCGGCGCATCCCCTCCCCCCCCCCCCATGTGCCCCTCGCTCCTCAGTCAACGGCCAGTCTAGCCGGATTCTGAGTGCCGCCAAGCGCAAGTCCGCTGCTGTTGGTTCTCGGCGCTGACCGTGCCAGCGCCTCCATTGACGGTGACCACCTGAGCATCGCTTATGAACTCGGTTGCGCCGGGAAGAGCCGTAACTGCCGGAATGCCATATTCCCTAGCCCCAGTCGCCGCCTGCGAAAGGAATCCCCCGGTCTCGATAACGACGACTACTGAGTGGTCGGATACAGGGCTGACATGCAGGTCAAGGACTTCGCTCGTTTGCAATGGCAATTGTCGATCTCTTTCGAGTACCTTGAAGCGCGAGTCGCGACTGCCGGTGCCGAGAGTCAGAGTGGGGCGAACTTCGGCCCGCGAGGAGAGAGCATGCGAATACCGGTTTCAGTTGAGGAATTCACGCCCGAATGGCTGACCGACGCCCTGACGCGGGGCGGCTCGCTGATCGAGGGCCGCGTTTCTCGCGTGGCTACGTCAACAGTCGGTGAGGGTGTCGGGCTGGTTGGATCTCTTGCTCGCCTCGCTCTCACTTATGATGGCGCTGCCCCTGGAGCTCCCCGGTCTCTGGTCGCCAAGTTTCCGTCGGCGACCGAGCAGAACCGGGAGCTTGGTCGCCTCTTCCGGTTTTATGAGCGCGAATACCGGTTCTATACCGGGCTTGCCTCGACCGTCCCGGTTCGTGCCCCGGTGGCCTACTTTGCGGACCTGAATGAGGAAACGGGCGACTCCGTACTTCTGCTCGAAGATCTCCAGTACGCCGAACTCTGCGACCAGCTGGCGCCGCCGCCTGATACCGATCTGATGATCATCATCGACCGGGCTGCAGACCTGCACTCGACCTTCTGGGGTCGGGGCGACGAAGAGCCGGTTCAGTGGGTGCCAGCTTTCACAGATCCGATGAACGAAGGCGGTGTAGCTACCTTCCAGATGTCCTGGGAGCCCTTCGTCGAAAAGTTCGAGCACACCCTCAATCCCCGGATGAAGGTTCTCGGAGAGTCGTTCCCTGAACGGATGCCAGGGTTCATGGAGCGCCTCGCGCAACCGCCCACGACGCTGGTTCATGCCGATTACCGGCTCGACAATCTCTTTTTTGACAGGAGCTCCGGAGGCGACCCGCTCAGGGTGATCGACTGGCAACTGATCGGCATGGCCCGGGGTCCTTACGATGTGGGCTACTTCATGGCTCAGAGCGTGGAGCCAGAGAGAAGGGTACGCCTCGAGATGGACCTCCTCGCCCGCTACCACGATCGGCTCAAGAAGAACGGGATCGAAGGTTACTCAACCGAGGAATGTCTCGAGGATTACAAGCTTGCCATCCTGCTTTCGATGGCCATTCCGGTCAGCGCAGGAGGCGCGATGGACCTCGCAAACGACCGGGGTTATTCGCTGATAGAAGCGGCTGCCATCCGGGCGTTTGCCGCTATCGAGCATCTGGATGCTGACAGGATGTAGGCGCTATGCGCCGGCGGCGCCCGAATCCAGCCGCTACGATTCAGCACCATGGCTCCCTTCCCCACTTCGCCTGCAGTTATCACTGACGCCTGGCTCACGGAGGCTTTAATCGCAAGCGGGGTGCTTTCTGGTGGCGAGGTGGTCGGCCATGGCGTCGAGCCCGTCGGCGAGCATGGCGCCGCAGCACAAACGGTTCGGGTTCGACTGTCATTTGACGTGAGCGTGCCCGGATTGCCCGACACCGTCATCGCGAAGTTTGCTTCGCCGCATGTCTCATGGCGGGCTCTGGCGGCGGAAAGCGGGATGTACAGACGGGAAGTCCTTTTCTACGACGGACTCGCATTGCGCTGCGGCGACGTCGTCCCCGCTTGCCACTTCGCCAGGTTCGACCGCCCCTCTGGCGCTTTTGCGCTGCTCCTCGAGGACATGGCACCGGCGCGCGTGGGAAGCCTCGCGTCGCCCAGCGTTGGGGATGTCGAGTCGGCCCTGAACGCCATTGCCGCTGTCCATGCCCGGTTCTGGGACCACGCGTCTCGGATCCGCTGGCTCTTCAGCGAGAACCGCCCCGGGGTCGCCACGGCCCGGCAGGCGATGATTGAACAGGCGCTCCCTCAGTTTCTCGAGAACGATCCCGGGTTCGCCGCTAGCGCCACGGTGCGCCTCGCCCGGAGGTTAGCAGCAAGCTTCCAGAGCGCATCTGTGCTGTTGTCGGCCGACCCCGCGACCCTCGTGCATGGCGACTTCCACCTCCAGAACGTTTTCCTGCCCACCGAGCGGGGTGGCCGGCTCGCGGTCTTCGATTGGCAGACGGCTGCGAAAGCGGCCGGGCCAGTCGATGTGGCCAGGCTGCTCGGGACGTCTTTGACTCCCGACCAACGCCGGGAGTACGAACGACGGCTGCTTGAGCGGTACTGGAGAAGGCTCAGGTCGCTTGGCGTGGAAGAGTATGGCTTTGACGGTTGTTGGCGCGATTACCTCGCAGGTTTTGTGCTCAGCGCGTTCAGCAACGTACTAACGGGAGCGCGAATGGACCTCGGGCAGCGTGCCGATTTCGAGGCGGCGTCAGGTATTGACGTCGCAGCGTTCTTTGGGCGCACCGACGCGGCGATCGAGGATCACCAGGTGGAACAACTGCTATAGCCACCTATCTGCCGAACACTTTTGTGCTGGGTATGAAGGCGTTCGATTCTGGGCGCGATGAGGCTCGCATGCCAGACGCCCAGCTGGTGTCCTGCAGCGATCCCAACGAGCAGGGGTACGTTCACTTCGGTCCCCATAGCGACGGGATTTGGGACGGGAAAAGGTCATCAGCCGGGCAGGATCTCCAACTGTTCGGCGAGAGGCAACTCGAGGAATTGGTCGAACGCCGCCGATGGCAGCAGCAGTCATCCCCTCCAAGCTTGATATCGGCTTGTGTGGGGACCACGGTCCCGGGTGTATCTGCTTCGGGCCAAGGGAGCAGATAGAGACTTCAAAAGTCGTCTCAGGGCAAGGTTCGGTGAGGAGTTTGGGCGCCGAGCCGTGAGCTTCAAGCAACCGCCCCGCTAAAATCGTAAGCAGCACACAGCACGGTGGAACCTTATGACGGACAGACCTTCTCTTCTTCTCGATAACCTCGTCTTTCCCGAGGGCCCGCGGTGGCATAAGGGCCGCCTCTGGTTCTCCGATATACACGCCGGCGAGGTAGTGGCCGTCGATGAGAACGGCCAGCGGGAGACCATTGTGCGGGTCGGCGCTAAACCTTCGGGCCTAGGATGGCTGCCCGGCGGAGATCTGCTGGTCGTTTCAATGGAGGATCGGCGTGTTTTGCGATTCGATGGCCGCGAACTCAAGCAGCACGCCGACCTGAGCGGCCTCGCCGCGTTTTCCTGTAACGACATGGTTGTCGACGGTGGCGGGCGAGCCTACGTGGGCAATTTTGGTTTCGACCTCTGGGGTGGCGGGGAGCCAACTACGACGAATCTCATTCTTGTCACGCCGGACGGTGATGCGTCGACTGTGGCGACCGATATGTTCTTCCCGAACGGACCGGCGATCACTCCAGATGGGCGGACGCTCATCGTCGGTGAGTCGCGTGGCCGACGTCTTACCGCATTTGATATCGAAGGCGACGGGACGCTCTCTAACCGCCGCGTGTGGGCGGACCTCGGGGTGCCGCCTGACGGCATTGCTCTCGATGCTGAGAACTGTGTCTGGGTTGCCGTGCCTACGAACCCCGGCGCATTCATACGCGTGGCCGAAGGCGGAGAGGTGCGCCAGAGGATCGAGGTACCTGATGCGGCCGGCTACGCCTGCGCCCTCGGGGGAGCTGACGAACATACGCTCTTCATGCTCGAGGCCGGCTCCAGTAACCCGGGCGAAATCCAGGGTCCCGGAAACGGGCGCATCCGAACCATGAGCGTGGACGTTTCCAGGGCCGGCTGGCCGTAGGGGGGTAGTAGCAGCGCTTCAGGGCCTGGGTGGATATGGTGTGCCGACCAACTTCGGAACACCATGCGCCAGCCGAACTGTTGGACGCGCGAAAAGCGTGGGAAGCACGGGCTTCGACGGAGTATGTGCACAACTGCAGGCGGGAATGTCTCTGCTTCTGCGATTCGCCCATCACTCAAGGGATGTGGGAGGAGGCCATGTCGTCGATTTGGTTATCCTCGAAGGTTCGGCTTTCATGGATCCCCTGACCGTCGGTGTCCAGCACCGGCGCTTCATGACGGTCTCAATTCGCCTGAGACTGCCGCTCCATGTTGGCACGCTTCGCCGGGCGGCTTAGACAGCGTTATGGGGCGTGACATTCGGTGTAGGATGAACCGCCGCCCAATACTGTGTCGTGGCATCGGACACTCTCGGCCCTCGCCTACGCACACAGTACACAGCATTCTGATATACCATTGTGGGCGCATCAAAGAACGGACCGGCACCGGGGAACCCCAATGAGATACAGCCTCCGCAAGTACTTCGAAACACCCTCCCCCGATGAAGCGTTACTGGGCCGAGCTGAGCGGGTCCCAGTACCTGAGAAGCACTTCATCCTGGGCACGCCACTTACCGGGCCTTGGCCCGAAGACGCTCGTATGGCCCAGTTCGGAATGGGTTGTTTTTGGGGTGCCGAGAAGTTCATGTGGCAACTGGAGGGCGTGTACTCGACCTTCGTCGGCTACTCCGGTGGCTACACGCCGAATCCCACCTACGAGGAAGTACTCACCGAGCGGACCGGCCACAACGAGGTTGCGATGGTGATTTACCGGCCGGAGCTCGTGCCGTATGAGCGCCTGCTCAAAGAATTCTGGGAGAACCACGATCCCACCCAGGGGATGCGCCAGGGCAACGACATCGGCACTAGGTACCGTTCGGCCATCTACACGTATGGAGACGACCAAATGGCGACGGCCACGAAGTCTCTTGAGCGATACCAGGAGATCCTGGCGGCCAGGGGCTTCAGCCATATAACAACCGAGGTTATCCCTTCGGATGAGTTCTACTACGCGGAGGAGCATCACCAGCAGTACCTGGCGAAGTTTCCCTGGGGTTACTGCAACCACGGTTACTGCCAAGCCCGGTACGAGTAGGTCATCTGTGGCGACCGCTTGCCGGCCGTCAGCAGCGGGCCTCGCGCCCCACGTTTACAATTTCCGGCAGTACGCAGTATGAGGTTCCCATGTTTGTCTCTGACCGCGCCGGATTCGACCCCCAGCGCCTGGCCAAGATCGATGAACACCTTCTTCGCCGTTACATCGAGCCGAAAAAGATCTCCGGTGCCCTCACGTTGGTCGCGCGACACGGCGAACTAGCCCATCTATCACCCCTCGGGATGATGGACCTCGAGCGTGAGAAGTCGATGCAGGAGGACACTATCTTCCGCATCTATTCGATGTCGAAACCGATCACCTCTGTTGCTCTGATGACTCTCTGGGAGGAGGGGGGCGTCCAATTATCGGATCCCGTTCACCGGTTCATTCCTGCGTGGCGGGACCTGCGCGTCTATAGCTCCGGTACTCATCCGAATTACGTGACCGTGCCGGTCGAACGCCCGATGACCGTCAAGGACCTGCTGACCCATCAGTCGGGCCTTACGTATGGCTTCTTGAATCGGACGAACGTCGACCTTGCCTACCGAACCGTCGGCATCGGATCAGCGGAGATCGGCCCGCGAAGCGCCGCGCCGAGCAGCCTTGCCGAGATGATGGAGAAATTGGCGGAGATCCCGCTTGAGTTTTCCCCCGGTCAACACTGGAACTATTCAGTCTCGACGGATGTACTCGGTCACCTGGTAGAGGTGATTTCGGGCCAACGCTTCGACGACTTCCTGGCCGAACGGATATTCGAACCCCTCGGGATGAACGACACCGGCTTCAGTGTGCCGATGGAGCAGGCCCATCGGCTCGCGGCAAATTATGGTCGCGGCGCTGACAAGAAGTTGGAGCTTGGCGACGACCCGGTGGACAGCAGCTATCTCAAGCCACCCTCATTCCTTTCCGGGGGCGGTGGCCTGGTGTCGACTGCCGGCGACTACTGGCGTTTTTGCCAGATGTTGCTCAACGGCGGTGAGCTCGACGGTGAGCGTGTTCTCGGACCGCGAACGATCGATTTGATGACCATGAATCAACTGACGGGAGGCGGTGATTTGCCTCAGCGCAGTGTCAGCCTGTTCAGCGAGACTCAGGACAGGGGTACCGGGTTCGGGCTCGGGTTCGCCGTGCTCATGGACAATCGGGAGGCCGGTGGAAGCTCGGTGGGTGAATACAACTGGGGCGGCGCCGCGAGCACTATCTTCTGGAACGACCCGGCGGAGGATCTGGTCGTTATCTTCATGGTTCAACTGATGCCGTCCGGTTTGTTCAACTTCCGCGGCCAACTTCGCCAGCTGGTGTACTCGGCGATTGTGGAGTGAGCTTTGAGCCCCGAAGCGGCGCCGCTGTTTCATACGCGCGGGCGAACGTCCAGAGGCAATTGCTCACAGCGTCACCGGCGCTGAATAGATTCCCAAAGACCCTTCCTACCGTCGTCAGGCGCAAGATTTCGTAGTGTGCAGGGACTTCGCGCAGAACTTGCCACACGCGACCTTGAGCGCACTCATGCACATCGAGCCATGAATGGTCCGCAGAGAAAAGCGGGAACAGCGAGTCCGCCCAAGCGTGACGGGTATGACGGGTTTGAGGCCAAAGTCACATTAACGCCTAGTAGTATCGCTCTTCGCGGGACTAACCGGGAAACCCATCACAACCCGCCACACCCGTCACTAGGGTATGTCTCGAAAAAGTTGACGCTCACATGTCAGCGACTCTTTCCACTGAGGGGAATTGATTGTGAAAGACCCTCCCTACCGAAGGCGAACCGTGATATTGCATCGCGGGGCTCGCATTGCATCGGTGGGTTAGGGGAGTACTCTGGCGCTATCCGGAAGAAAGGAGCCTCAGGGTTGTTGGTGCCAGCCGAGGCTTAGCGGCAGCAAGGACAGGCTCTACCACCTTTTTACCGTCATTCTCAAACCTGGTCGGGGTGCCCGGATTTGAACCGGGGACCTCGCGCTCCCAAAGCGCGCGCTCTGCCAGGCTGAGCTACACCCCGAAACGACTGCTGGCGCCCCAGGCAGGATTTGAACCCACAACCTACGGTTCCGAAGACCGGCGCTCTATCCGTTGAGCTACTGGGGCGCCTGAGGATGATAACTCCGAATCTGAATAGACATGAGATCCGCCCGAATTAACGAAGTCGCGCCCAACAACTCAGCGAACTGCGACGGCATACTTTCTGGCGCGACGTCTCCTCATCAGTCTTTCGGATGCCCTGCCCTATCCAATTATATGTTGAACGGCCAAGCGTTGGCCCCTGAAGCGCGCACGATCGAGCGGATCGGCCATTAATGAGGTAGATGAAGGGAAGAGGGCGATGGGTAGTATCAACGCCCGGAGGTGCAAACGCCGGGCGCTTCGCGCAGTGCTGCCCGGAACCGCCTCGACCCTACCAAACGTCGTCGAGAGTCTTGGCACTTTCGAGTCGTTCGCGCACCGCGTACCGGCGGAGTGTAGGCCGCCGGGCCAGCCTTGAATCGTTCAGGAGTGGTCTCTAGGCTTCGCCACTACAATGACTTACAGGAGACACCACCACATGGCTTCAGCTGACGAGCTGCGACAAGGAATCACCACCAATCGACAGGCGCTGCGCGACGCCATTGAGGCGGCGGCGGACAAGTGGGAAGTCGGAGACGACGACAACTGGGCACCGCGAAAG